>Ga0335072_10010392_pt1 | contig 13406 bp, 10 predicted proteins | sample Lox_Sample_21_FD_206725 | JGI IMG/M metagenome (GOLD analysis project Ga0335072, IMG submission 206725) | Soil microbial communities from Loxahatchee National Wildlife Refuge, Florida, United States - Lox_Sample_2.1 | ecosystem: Environmental > Terrestrial > Soil > Wetlands | place: USA...
GCTGTGTTGCTTCATACGCACGGAGAGATCGACAGTGGAAAGGACATACGCGCCGTCAGCACTGGACGTCCGGACCCAGGCGGGCGGCCGGTAATCGGGGTCGAGAACCAGTGTCCGCGGGGAAGACTGTCCGTCGGGACGGACATGGACGCGAACGACGTTGTCCTCGACGATCTGCACATCGAGGATGGAGCTGCCCGAGATGATCTCAATGGCCCCTGACCCGGTTATCGCCTCGATGGGGCGGGAGGGAGCTTGTGCCAGCAGTGGCCAGCAGGAGGTGGTTATGAGCGTCGCGGCCGCTGCGAGACCGAAGCGTTTGAGGATGATCTGCGTGGCCGCTGCCCCCGGGTTTCTCCACATATCGGCGTGTCCTTTCTCCTGGCTGACGGATACTTGTTGATTTTCTTCAGAGCGCTGAGTTGATCTGCTCGACCAACTCGTCGGCGGAGGCGGCGGGCGGCAGGCAGGATGTGCCGCGGCAGACGAGGGCGACGGCCTGACTATCGGCGGAGGCAAGTTGGGGAAGGTTCGGGAGGGTTTCAGCGAGAACGGGCGGAAGATTGTCGGCCGCAACCTGATCGGGGCGCAGGGCGATCACAGCTTTGTTGACCGCGTAGCGAGCGTTGGCGATGGCTGAGAGGCGGCGCGCGGCGGTTCCCTCCCCCAGGATTACGACCTGGATGGACGGCAGGAGCAGGCGCTCGAGCGCGAGGGCGTAGCTGCCGGCGTAGAGGCCGTAATGCTCGATGACACCGGCAAAGGCTGCCAGCGTATCCTGAGCCTTCGAGCGGAAATCGGCACGGCCGCTGAGGCCGTCGAGCCGGAGCAACGCGGCGGCAGCCGTGGAGTTGCCGGCCGGAGTAGGAGAATCCTGCATAGGCTTGCGGCGGGCGGCGAGAGCGCCAAGTTTGTCGCCGGAATTTTGTTCGGTGTCGAAGAAGGCGCCATTCTCGGAATCGTAGAACTTCGCGACCATGGACTCGGCGATCTGCATGGCGGTCGTGTAGTAACGGAACTCGCCGGTGGCCTGCCATGCGTCAACGCAGGCGTGCACCAACAGCGCGTAATCGTCGAGGACGCCGGCAACTCGCGTGACTGGGCCACGCTGATCCGGGTAGGCGATGACGTGCGCGAGGCCGGAGGCAGAATCCCATCCCTCGCCGAGAATGCGATCCAGGGATTTCAGCGCGAAAGCGCGCGGCGCATCGAGATCGAGGACGCGGGCGGTGTCGAGATACGCGGAGATAGCCATGGCGTTCCAGCCGGTGTAAATAGTGCGATCGACGAAGGGCGTGGGACGCTGCAATCGCGAGGCGTATAGCTTCGCTTTCGCCGAGTCGAGATCGCGCTGGAGGTCCACAGAGGGGCGGCCGAGGCGCTGCGCGGTTTCTTCGAGAGAAAAGCGCCGGTGCAGAACGTTTTTCTTCGGGTTGTGGTGCATGTCGCCGAGGTCGCCGAGGTCGTACCAGAGCTCGGCAGCGGCGAGCTCATCGCCGGCGAGAACAGCGGCGGCCTCGTCACGCGTCCAGGTGAAATAGTCGCCGTCGTCGTCGAGGGAGATGTCCGCGTCCTGCGAGGCGTAGAAGCCGCCACGCTCCTGATCGCTGAGCCACTCATTCATCCAGCGCAGGATGTCGCGCGCGACCGCGGCGAACTCGGGCTCGACGAAGCTCTGAAAGGCGTGGACATAATTACCGAGGAGGCCGGCGTTGTCGTAGAGCATCTTCTCGAAGTGCGGGACGACCCAGCGCTCGTCGACGGAGTAGCGATGAAAGCCGCCTGCGAGCTGATCGTAGACGCCGCCGCGCGCCATTTTCGAGAGCGTGACGGTCGCTGCGGTCTTCGCGGCTTCGTTGCCGGTACGGGCGGCTACATCGATCAACAGGTCGAGCGCCGCGGGATGAGGGAATTTGGGTTGCGAGCCGAAGCCGCCGTTGCGGTGATCGAACTGGCCAACGGCGGACTGCACGAGCTTGTCAACGATGGAGAGCGAGAGGCCTTCGCCGCGCGCGGAAAAGGTTTCGCCGTGCTCGATGGCGGCGATGACGCTCGACGCTGATTCAACTACCTCATCGCGACGCGTGCGCCAGGCCTCGGCCAGAGTGAGCAGCACACGCTCGAAACCCGGACGGCCATAGCGGTCCTCGCGGGGAAAATAGGTTCCGGCGAAAAAGGGCTTGCCGTCGGGAGTGAGAATCGCAGTCAACGGCCAGCCTCCCTGCCCGGCGATGGCCTGCACGGCGGCCTGGTAGCGAGCGTCGACGTCGGGACGCTCGTCACGATCGACCTTGATGGCGACGAAGTGCTCGTTGATGGTGGCGGCGAGCGAGGGATCCTCGTACGACTCGCGATCCATGACGTGACACCAGTGGCACCAGACCGCGCCAACGTCGAGGAGGATGGGCTTGTCGAGCCGGCCGGCGAGCGCAAAGGCGTCTTCACCCCACTCCTGCCAGCTCACGGGCTGGTGCATCGCCGAGCGCAGGTAGGTGGAGGATGCCTGATCGAGCTGGTTGCGGGTTTGCGGGGCAGCAGAAGGCTGAGCCATGCTCTCAGCGTAGCGCGCCTGCGAGCTGGCGCGCGACCTGCACGTAAAGATCGATGGCGGCGAAGAGTTCCCTCTTCGCGAGGCGCTCGTGCGGAGTGTGTGCGACGTGAATGGAGCCGGGGCCGAGCAGCACCGGCTCGCCCCAGTTGCCAAGCCAGGGAATATCGGTGGTGAAGGCGGCGACCATGGTGGGCAGGCCTTCGACGGAGCGCATGCGCTGGAAGGGGATCTCGAGGGTAAAGTCGACGGATGCGAGGCCGACGACGGCGTCTTCGATGGCGCGCCGGATCTCGTGCGAGGGGCCGACCAGCCGCACCAGCACCTGGGCTTCAGCGGCATCGGCGATGACGTTGGGAGCATGGCCGCCGTGGATCATCCCGACGTTCAGCGTAGAGGGGCCGATGCCTTCGAGCGTAGGCAAAGGAATTTCGAGAATGCGCCGCAGGGCTCCGACCATTTTGTGCGTGGCGCTCTCGCCCAGCTCGGGATAGGCAGAGTGCGCCATTTTCCCCGTAGCGCGGATGACGGCGCGCAGCGTGCCCTTGGAGGCGAGAGCGACGCGGTTGTCGGTGGGCTCACCGTTGATCAGGAAACGGCTACCGGGAGCGTGCTGATTGGCGAGTTTGGCGCCGGCAGAGTCGCGCTCCTCGCCGGCGAGGAACAGCAGGCCGGCACGAACGCCCTCATCACGGAGACGCTCCACAGCGGCAATCTGCGCGGCGATGATGCCCTTGGCGTCGCAGGACCCGCGGCCGTAAATGAATTCGTTGTCCTCGCTGGAAGGAATGAAAGGCGGGACGGTATCCATGTGTGTCGAGAGCACAACGTCGGGTGTCTGGCCCGGCACGCAGGCGAAGACGTTGCAGCGCTCGCTGGTGGAGCGGCTCTCGGGCGGCTGCTCGACAAGCATTTTCTCGACCGCGAAGCCGCGCCCGGCGAGAAAATCCGCCAGAAACACGCCCACGGCGCCCTCGTTGTAGGTGATGGACTCGATGTCCACGAGGCGGCGGGTGAGCTGAACGGGATCGAGGATCATGGCGAAGGATCAGGATACCCGAGAGGCTGTTCGTAGAATGAAAAGGAGATGACCCAGACACACGTTGGCGCCGCGTCGCTCCGCACAATTGACGATCTGCGCTCGCCGGCAGGGCGGCTGGAAGCGCTGCTGAATGCGGGCGCGCCCACGGCCGAGTACGCAGCGCTGGTTTGCCATCCGCACCCACTGGGCGGCGGAACGATGCACAACAAGGTGGTGTACCACGCCATGAAGGCGTTCCAGACTTTCGGGCTGCCGGTGCTGCGCTTCAATTTCCGCGGAACGGAGCTGAGCGAGGGCGAGCATGACTTCGGGCGGGGCGAACAGGAGGACGTGCGTGCGGCGCTGGAATGGCTGGATCGGGAATATGCGCGGCCGATTTTGTTTGCCGGATTTTCGTTTGGCGCGTGGGTGGGATTGCAGGCCTGCTGCGGCGACACGCGGGTGCACGGGCTGACCGCGCTGGGATTGCCGGTGCGCGCTGAAGGGCGCAGTTATCACTACGAGTTCCTGGGCGGCTGCATCCAGCCGAAGTTATTCGTCAGCGGCACGCGGGATCAGTTCGGACCTGCGGCGGAGGTGGAAGCTGCGGTGGCGCTGGCGCGAGAGCCGAAGAAACTCGTGTGGGTGGCCGATGCGGATCACTTCTTTGCGCCGCGCGACGGGGCAACGGGTCATGCTGGTCAGCGAGGAGGGAGTAAGCTGGACGAGATGAAGAACGCAATCCGCTCGTGGGCGCAGCGGCAATTCCCGCGCCTCGGCAGCCAATGAGCAATCCGGAAGAACTGCACAGCATTGCCCGGGAGATCTTCGACGAAGCTCTGCGGGCCTGCGATATTCCCAAAGCGTTCGACCGGCATCTGCATTTCGAGGGGCGGACGCTGGTGCGGCACCCTTCGCCGCGCCTGCCCCCGATCACGCAGCCGCTGGACGGATACAAGCAGTTTTTTACGATCGCTTTCGGCAAGGCTGCGCTCTCGATGCTGGATGCACTCCTGGAGCGGTTGCCGGAGAAGAAGCACCTTGATGGTGTATGCTCTGCGCCGGATATCCCGAAGAAGCGGAACCGGCACATTCGGTACTATGCGGGCGGACATCCACTGCCGAACGAGGATTCGCTGGCGGCGGCGCGCGCGTCGCTGGCGCTGCTGAGGCACGCAAAGAAGGACACGTTCATTTTCTTTCTCATCAGCGGGGGCGGCTCGGCGATGCTGGAACTGCCGCGCGAAAAGAAGATTTCCCTGGACGACACGATCGCGTTCCACGAAACCCTCGTGGCCAGCGGAGCAACGATCACGGAAATAAACACGGTGCGGAAGTACTTTTCCGCCGTGAAAGGCGGGCGTCTTGCCCTGGCCGCGCCGGAGGCGACGAAGCTGTCGTTGCTGCTGGCCGATGTTCCGCTGAAGGACCTGGCGGCGGTCGCGTCATCGCCTACGCTGCCGGATTACTCGAGTCTCGCAGAATGCGCGGAGATCCTGGACCGGTTTCACCTGCTGGAGAAATTTCCGCCCGCGGTTCGTGAGTTCTTCGAGCAGCTTTATCGCAATCAGCCCGCAGCCTCAGGCGCGCCGTCCGACCAGCACAAGGCCGCACTGGCCTTCGAGCACGCGCAGTTTGACACGCTGCTGTCGAATCACGATTTCGTAAACGCGGCGCGCGATCACGCGCAGACCCTGGGGTACAAGGTCGTCATCGACAACACCTGCGACGACTGGGATTACGCGGAGGCGGCGCGATACCTCCTGGCGCGCTTCCACGAGCTAAGGCGCGAGCATGAAAAGCTGTGTCTGCTTTCGAGCGGAGAGGTGACGGTGAAGCTGGGGGATCATCCCGGATGCGGCGGGCGCAATCAGCAGTTCGCGCTGGCGGCGGCGCTGGACCTGGCGCACTACCATGGCGAGTCGCTGGCGGTGCTGAGCGCGGGGTCGGATGGCGTGGACGGGAACAGCCCAGCAGCGGGCGCAGTGGCTGATACAACGACGGTGGCGCGGGCGCGCAGCTACCATTTCGATCCCGAGGTGACGCTGGCGCGCTTTGACGCGTGCACCCTGTTTACCTCGCTCGGCGATTCAATTGTGACAGGGCCGACCGGAAACAACCTGCGGGATTTGCGGATTCTGATTTCGAGCTAAAACTTCACCTGGGGCGCCTGCTGCGCAGACGGCGACGCCTGGAAATAGTCGTTGTCAGGCTGGAATCCGCCGACGTGCGCCCAGATGTTGTTGGGAATCTGGCGGATGAAGGTGTTGTAGTCCTGCACATCGTCGTTGTAGCGGTGGCGCTCCACGGCGATGCGGTTCTCGGTGCCTTCGAGCTGATCCTGAAGCTCGAGGAAGTTCTCGTTGGCTTTCAGGTTCGGATAGTTCTCAGCCACAGCAAGGAGGCGGCCAAGCGCGCCGTCCAGCTGGCCGTTTGCCTGGATTTTGCTCTGCGGATCATGCGCGGCGAGCAGCGCCTCGCGCGCCTGATCGACGTCGGCGAAGACCTTTTCCTCGTGCTGAGCGTAGCCCTTCACCGTGGCTACCAGGTTGGGAATCAGATCGGCGCGGCGCTCCAGCACCACGTTCACATTGGACCACTGCGCGTGGATGGCTTCCTGCTTGGCGACCATCTGCTTCTGCGCGGTGATGTAGCTGCCGACGACCAGCAGACCCGCCAGCACGATCACCGCGACGACGGCGACAGCAATCCAAAGACCACGACGCATCATGATGCACTTCTCCTGTCCTGTTGGGACTTGAATCGATGTTACCAACTACCGCCCGCTCCGCCACCGCCGGTGCTGCCGCTGCCGCCGATGTCGAAACCGTCACCACCCCCGCCTCCGCCGCCTCCAAAATCGCCGCCACCGCCCCCGAAACCGCCTCCACCCCATCCACCCCCGCCAAAGAACATGCCAAGCAGGAAGCCGAGCAGCCCGGAACCGCCCGCCCAGAGGAGGAAGACCGCAACGAGGATGAGGAAGACAATGCCGCCGACGATCCGGCCGAGGCTGGCGCGCGGCTGCCGTTGCACACTCGCGCCCCAACGCGTGAGGGGCTTGAGCTGAATGTCCGCATTCTGCGCGATGATTTGCGACATCTCATCGACAGCCAGGGTCACAGCGCCGTCGAAGTCGTTGGCGCGCAGCATGGGAACCATCTGGCGGCCGATATCGCCGACCTTGCCGTCAGGCAGAATACCTTCGAGCCCGTAGCCCGTCTCAATGAAGCGCTTGCGGTCCTGCACTGCGAGCACCAGGATCACACTGCGGTCGCTGCCCTTGTAGCCGGCTTTCCAGGCATCCTCCAGATCCACCGCATACTGCTGGATGGGTTCGCCGTTCGTGGTGTTAATGGTCAGGACAAGGATCTTCGCGTGCGCCTCGTGATCCACTTCGCTGCAAAGCTGGTCGAGCTGCGCGATGGTCGCCGGGGACATCACGTGCGCATAGTCGCTGACGTAATCGGTGGGTTTGGGCAGATCCTTGACGGACTGCGCCAGGGCCGGAGCTGTCGCGCAGACGAGAAGCGCAGCCCATCCAGCCAGTTTCATCCTGATGCGGGGCATTAGGTTTATTGTAGCCGCGGCCTCGATGGCAGGAGGTTCGATCAAAGGGGCTTTTCCATCACCAGCGCGTCGATGCGGCCGAGGTAATAGCCGGGGATACGGCCGCTACGCTCAAATCCGTGCTGCGCATAGAACTGAATTGCGGCAAGATTGTCGATGGCCACTTCAAGGCGCATGCTGGCCACACCGACCGCAAGAAGCCGCTCTTCCAGGGCAAGCAGCAGAGTGTGGCCGATACGGCGGCGGCGCAACTCCGGATGGATGTCGATGGTGATGAGCCTTCCCTGCGGAGATCCCCCGCGCCGCCGGGTTCCGGCCACGGCAAAGCCTGCGATTTTGCCCCTTTCATCCTCCGCGACAAGGGAGATGTTACCCGGATAACGGAGAAAATAGCCAAGCTCAGCACGCGACCAGGAGATGCCGGGCACGAAGCAAGCCTGATCGAGCGCGTAGAGGTCCGCAAAATCCTCAGGTTTCGCGTCGCGGACCAGCATGGCCGCGGCTTACCGCTGCGCGTTCTGCGCCATACCACCGCCGGCGGCCGCGGTTTCCAGCGGCGGCTGAGCCACGATACCGCTGAAGAGCGAAGCAGCCATCAGCCGGCCACCGGACCAGGCGACAGAATGGACGTTCCAGCCGGCATTCCACCATTTCCAGGTTCGATCGCGCGGATCGATGGCGAAGATCACTGTGCTCTCGCGGGAGGTGACGATGACGCGCTTCATGGAAGGATCCCAAACGAGGCTGTTGATGGCCACCAGGGGCAGGTGGCTGAGCTTCGTCCAGGTGCGGCCGCGATCGGTGGTGAAGAAGAGGCCTTCGCGACCACCAGCCCAGAGGGTTCCATCAGGAGACGCTGCCAGCACCTCGATCGCGGTAAGGCCGGAGGGGAAAATGACCGGTTCCCAGCGGACGCCGCCATCCACAGACATCACGATTCCGTTGCGGCGGGCGGCGTAGACCGTGCTGTCGAAACTGGTGATGGCAACGTAGTTCCCTGCGCCGGAGAAGACTCCGGCATCAGAATCGCCGAGCACCGGCCCCTGCCACGACTGGCCATCATTCGTGCTGCGGAAGACTCCCTGCGTAGTGGCGGCGAACCAGGTGCCTTCGGAGACGGCCAGCGCCGTCACGCGTCCCTGCAGCGATGGATCGTCGGTTCGCCGTGTGGAATGCCGTTCTTCACGGCGGCCATGGACATTGCGGCGAGTCCGCGGCGCGGGAGGCGCAGCAGCAGCATTGAGAAGTCCGACGGAATTAGATGGTGCCCAGGCAGAGCCACTCCAGCGGAACACGCCGTCGCTGGTGCCGGCCAGCAGCGCGCCGTCGGCTCCCTGGGCGAGCATGAAGACGTCCCGGCCATCGAGGCCGGCGCTCTGCTGCCGCCAGCTTCTCCCGAAGTCGGTGGTAACGAAGACGCCGCCGTAAGTCTTATCGTTGATAACGCCGGCGTAGAGGGTGCCGGGATCCTTTGCGTCGACAAGCAGAGCGGCAACCTGGCGCTGGGAGAAGCCGGTGTTGGAGGCCTCGAAGGTGATCCCCCCATCCTCGCTGGCGAGCACGCCGCCGCGATCGGTAGCGAGGAGCACATGCTGAGGATTGCGAGGATCGATGTAGACGTCGTTGACGATGACCTGCGACCCAGTCGTGCGCGTCCAGTTTTTGCCGCCGTCACGCGTCTTGTAGAGACCCTCGGTGGTCCCGGCGTAGACGATGTTGCGGTCCGAGGGGTCCATGGTGATGACGCGGGTGCGGCGGGCGCTGGAGGGAATGCCCTGCACCTTGCGGAAGTCGTCGCCGAAGTCGTCGCTGCGGTAGATTCCGGAGCAGGCGCTGAGATATACGACGCTGGGCCGCGAGGGGTCGACGATCATGGAGAAGATGTCAGAGTCGACGATGAGGCCCTGTTTCATGCTGCGCCAGGTGGCGCCTCCGTCCATGGTTTTCCAGGGAAGATGCCAGGTTCCGGCGTAGATGATCCCGGCATCGTAGGGATCGATGGCGATGGACTCGACCTCATGAATCTCAGCGCTGCCGGGAGGGCTGATCTGGCGCCAGTGGAGGCCCTTGTCCAGGCTGCGATAAACACCGCGGAGAGTGCCCGCGACCAGTTCATTCGGATTGGAACGCGCCTGAGCCAAGGCGAGGACAGACTGACCGGTCATCCCACGCGATTCAGCCCATGAGCGGCCACCGTCGTGGCTGATGTAGATGCCGCCGTCCGGATGGTCCATCACCCATACGCCGGCAAACAGCGTGCGGGGATTGGAGCGATCGACGACGAGGCTGTCGACTACCAGGTTGTCCTGAGTGCTGAGCCTTGCGAGCCGCGACCAGGACGAGCCGCCATCGGCGGACTGATAGATCCAGCTGTCCGTCGTACCGAGGTAGATGTGCCGGGGATCGTGAGAATCAAAGGCAAAGCGCCGCGCGTCGCCGCCGTCGGGGCCAATGGCGGCCCATGCCGCCTGCGAGGTGGGGGAAGCCTGGGCGTACAAACCAGGGGCGAGGACGGCAAGAGCCGTCAGGAACAACAGCAGCCGGGTGCTTCTCATATCTCCAATGGGCGACGGAACAAAACTCCGGAGGGATGCTCCGCACGCAAACAGGATCGCTAAGGCTATGGTATCTGCTTTCCGGGCCTCTGCGCGCGTCCTCTGCGGCTTCGCGGGGTGAAAGATCATGGCCGGTCGCCGGGGAGGAAGCAGCGGAGGGCCGACGGAAGGCAGGGCAAAAAATCAGGGCTGGCCGAAATCCGGCCAGCCCTGTTTCGTCCGTGATGCGTGGTTATTGCGCCGCAGGCGCCGTGGCAGCCGCCTTGCGGTGATGGTGGTGATGGCGCGCCACCGGGTTGCGCGGCTGGGCTTTCACGGCGTTCTCATCGACCGCCGTCGTGCCCGGCACATCGTTGTCGAAGTTGGCGCCCGCAGGAACCAGGTAGTCGTCGACCTCGTTCTGGCCGCTGGTGCCGGTGCGCACCTGGATGCGGCTGGCATCGATGCCCTTCTCCGTAACCAGGTAGGCTTTGGTGTTCACCGCACGCTGTGCCGCCAGCTTATCGGCGGTCGGCCAGTGCTCACGCTCCCAGCGGGTGCGCGGCGTCCTGGTCGGAGCCGAGTTACCGACCACCACCAGCGTGGCATCCGGCTTCTGCTGTGCGTTCAGGGCCACGTCGTCGAGGCAAGCCTTCGCCTCGTTGTCGACGCGGGTCGGACGGCGCTTGTCGTGGTTGAACTGGATCGAGCAAAGGGTCTGCGTCTTGGGAGCAGGCGGCGGAGGCGGAGCCTGCACATCCACCGTGGTGGTCGCCGAGGCGGTCTGACCCTTGTCATCCTGCACCGTTCCGGTGACCGTGATGGTGCCCGAAGGCGCGCCAGTGGTCGACAGGGTGGCGGTGGTGCCGGTTCCGCTGATCGACCCAGCCGATGCGGAGTAGCTGTAGGTCAGCGGGCGATTCTGCGGGCTGACGCCGTTGCAGGTGATGGTGGAGCTTTCACCCGGATTGACAGTGCTCGGATTGGCGGTGCAGCTGATCGTCGGAGGCTCAAACTGCTTCACTGTGAACTGCGCGGTGCAGTCGGCCGACTGGCCCGGCTTGTTGCCCTCGGTGACATGCCCAGAGACGGTGTAGTTGCCGGGCTGCAGGCTGCCGGTATCGATGGTCGCGGTGGGATTGGTGCCGCCCACGGTCAGGCCCTGACCGCTCCAGCTATAGGTGGCGGTCTTTTTCGGATTGAGATTGGTCGCGGTACCTGTGACGGTGACCTGCTCACCCGGAAAAACCGAGCTCGGGTTCACGGAGCAGGCATAAGCGACCGGAGGAGGAGGAACGATGCTGCCGAAGTGCACCACAATTCCGGCGCTCAGACGAGCGGAATCAACATTCGCGCGGCCGCCACTGCCGACGGCCTCAGGACCGAAGTCCACGTGATAGTACTGATAATCCGCCTGGAAGAGGCGCAGCGCGAAACGATGGTCCATGAAAGGCAGTTCGTAATCAAGGCCGCCGCCGACAGTCAACGCCGGACCCCAGGTGTAACCGTGCCAGGGACCGTCGGTTTGCGGGCTGTTCGGGCCGCCGAGGCGCACACCGCCAGCCAGGGCATGCACGAAGGGGGTCATGCCGGATGCTGGATAGCGGAAGATGATGCCAACGCCGGCGTCCTGTGCCCCGTCATTATTGCCGTCAGGGTGATTGGCGTACTCGAACTGGCCACCGATATAACGGTTGAAGTAATAGGCGAAGCTTCCGATAGCACCTTCGTTAATAGAGCTGTAGCTGTTAGTAAACGTTGTTCCGTCAACGCGGGTCGAGGTGACCGAGCCGTGAGGCGCCAGATACGAATAGCCCATGAAGACATCCATCTTCGACGGCGAATGGTCCGTCTGGGGCGCAGAAGCTGTCGATGTGGATGAGGTCTGCCCCAGGGCTGCCGATGCGCTCAATCCCACGGCGCAACCCAGCAATAAAACCCGGCCCAAATGATTTCCGAAACGACCTAACGGACGAGTATGCATGCGTCTAATCCTCCGCAACCAACAAGATTTGCTGACGTGATTCTCGGGACCCAATAGAGCAGAAGGCCAACCGAAGCAGTCAGCCAGAAAAGTTCCGCGATATCGAAATTACCACAGCTACAGGGGTTAGACTGGAAACTTTTCAGTGCACTGCGGTATTTGGCGGCGGTGGCGGGGGTACGATGTATCGAAAAGGTAACCCCCTGAACTCGAGAGACCGCCCTCTTCAACCAGAGACCAGAGCGGAAGTTAGCCCTTCGACAATGCGCTTCGTGCGATCCGCCGTGGACTACTGGAGATTAAGAACGCGCTTCAGGCTGCCGCGCTCGTGCTGAATCTTTTCCTGCAGAAGTGTGATGGCATACAACAACTGCTCGGGACGCGGCGGACAGCCGGGAACATAGACGTCGACCGGAATAACCTGATTCACTCCCTGCACCAGGGCGTAGTTATTGAAGACCCCGCCAGATGTCGCGCACGCTCCCATGGAGATGACCCATTTGGGCTCGGGCATCTGATCGTAGAGACGGCGGATGACGGGGGCCATCTTCCAGGAGACGCGACCGGCAATCACCATGAGGTCGGATTGGCGCGGAGAGGGGCGGAAGACTTCGGCGCCGAAGCGGGCGACGTCGAAGCGCGAGGCCCCCATGGACATCATCTCGATGGCGCAGCAGGCAAGGCCGAAGGTCATGGGCCAGATGGAACTCTTGCGGATCCAGTTAATGGCCGCATCCACCGTGGTCAGAATGATGCCTTCCGGCTGTTCGTACCCGTAGCTGGCCTCGAGAACCTTCCCCTGGTTCTTCGCGCTGCTCTCCAGAGATCCAAAAAGCCGACGATCCCGCAATTCGCTCATACTTTCACTATACTGCCGGGCGCCCGGGGCCGCTTGAGTACCGGCGAACGAGGCAGGCGAGGATTTCCTGTTTGCGGTTGGCCAAAAATATGTAAAAGTAGCTTCAAGGACTTCCCATCCAGTCCCGGGCGCGACCTCCGTCGCTCTCGCCTGCGGATCGCAGTACGAATTCTGAGCCGCGGAGTGTTATGCGCCACCGTCGTTTTTTGCTGCCCTTGTTGTTGCTGGCCTGCGCGCCAGCCGTTCTCGCCCAGTCGCCTGCTGCTCCCGCTATCTCAGAAGGAGACAACGCGTGGATGCTGACCAGCGCCGCGCTGGTCCTGATGATGACGGGACCGGGTCTCGCGCTTTTCTACGGCGGACTGGTGCGCCGGAAGAATGTGCTGGCCACGATGATGCAGAGCTTCGCGATGATGTGCATCGTCAGCGTGCTCTGGGCGATCGTGACTTACAGTCTGGCCTTCGGCCCGGGCAACAGCTTCATCGGAGGCTTTCACTACCTCTTCCTCCATCATGTGGGGCTGGCGCCCGATGCCGACTACGGCGCGACCGTGCCCGCACAGACGTACATGATTTACCAGCTGATGTTCGCCATCATCACGCCGGCGCTCATCTGCGGGGCCTTCGCGGAGCGCATGAAATTCAGCGCCATGTGTCTGTTCCTGACGCTGTGGACAATCGTGGTCTATTCGCCGATGGCGCACATGGTCTGGGGGAAAGGCGGGTTCCTGAACGCCGCGCTGGGGGGGCGAGTTCCCTGCCTCGATTTTGCCGGCGGCACGGTGGTCCACATCACCTCGGGCGTATCGGCGCTGGTTTGCGCCCTCTATATGGGCAAGCGGGTTGGATACCCCAAAGAGCCCTCACCGCCGCACTCGGTGGTGCTGAGT
>Ga0335072_10010395_pt1 | contig 13405 bp, 12 predicted proteins | sample Lox_Sample_21_FD_206725 | JGI IMG/M metagenome (GOLD analysis project Ga0335072, IMG submission 206725) | Soil microbial communities from Loxahatchee National Wildlife Refuge, Florida, United States - Lox_Sample_2.1 | ecosystem: Environmental > Terrestrial > Soil > Wetlands | place: USA...
CCAACGCGGCCTCCGACTGGCTGAGGCCATCGCCCGCCGAGCGGTCGAGATCGGCCGGGACTCCCGGCCGGTCCAGGTCATGAACGATTTCATCGAATTCTGAGCAATTCATGGAACCGCCTCTTCCGGCTACACCCGCTGATTCCGCTAGTCTTGCCACTCATTCGCCCACCGCGGCGGCGCGCGTTGGCCGGATATCGCGCAGCTTCTCGACGAGCAGTGCCCTGGCCCGGTGCAGCCGCGAACGGACCGTCCCGACGGGGCAATCGAGCGCCGTGGCCGCCTCTTCGTAGCTCATCTCTTCCAGCTCGCAGAGCGCGACGACTTCGCGATAGCCTTCCGGCAGGGTCGAGATGGCCTGACGGACACGCGCCGCCGTGTCCCAGGAAGCAAACTGATCGACCGGCTCCGACGCGGCGGCAGCAGCAGGCACAGAGTGCCCGAAACCATTGCCGTTGCCGTTACTTCCAGACTGGCCTACCGAACCGAGGTGCCCCAGATCCTCGCCGCCCTCAGGCAGTCCAACCAGGCGCCGGTCGCGCTCCCAGCGCTTGCGCAGGTGGTTGCGGGCGACCCCGAAGAGGAAGCTCGTCAGATTCCCTCTGGCGGGATCGAATCGTCTGGGATCGCGAATCAACGTCATGAAAACCTCTTGCGTCACATCCTCCGCCGTGTCTGCGTTGCCGCTCATGTGCAAGGCAAAGCGATAGATAGCAGGATGCTTGCGGCGATAAAGGAGGGTAAAAGCGTCCTCGTTGCCGGCAATCATCCGGCGCAACAGGCCGTCGTCAGTCAACTCAATTTCTTTGACGCGCTCGAAGCGCATGGTCCCAATCGTCTCAGCCTTAGGACGGCCCGCCGTCGTTCTCGTTACATATTCCGGCTGGGCGAGAGCTAAGTTCCCAAGATTCGTGGGGCGGGAGGGTTGCCGGGAGTCGTACGGCTTCCCGCCAACTCTCCATACCTTTGCATACAACATCCAAGGGCGATTGTGGACGCGAGTTTCTTCCGCCCATGCGGCCGGCTCAGGGCAAAGAAAAGGCGAAGAAACGGGGCAAAATTCGTGCGGCAAGTAGAGCAAACACTTTGCTCTGTTAGCGCGCTTAAAAAGCCGAATTTGGACGCGATTTGACGCCGTGCGCGAGCCTGCCTCCCATTCGGAAAACGAGGATGCGGACAAGCCAAAATCGTGCCTCAGGGGCTAAAAAGGGCTAAAGCCCCTGATGAAAATGCACCGCTTGATGTCGGACCTGAAGGTCCGACCCCCTAAAAACCGACCTTTTCTGCAAACTGTGAACTCGCGCCCTGGCGCGAAATCAGACTTGTGAATACGCCCATGGCGCGGGTGTGAGTGTCGCCGCGGCGGGCGGGTTTGAGACCCGCCCCTGCAAGCGCGGGCGATGGCGGCGACGAACGAACGCGGGCCATGGCGGCGAAGAATGACTCGCCCTTACGAAGGCGGCTGTCGAGCAGTCGACAGGCTTGAAAAAATGCGGATGGGTGAAATTCGTGGGGCGCGTGGTGCGTAGAAACTGATATGTGGGAGGCGCATATATGGGAGCGGCGGTAGAGCAGGAATGGAAGAAAGGGAGCGCGGAACTGCTGATCCTTTCGTTGCTCGAGGACCAGCCGCGGCACGGGTACGACATCGGCAGGCTGATCGATGCGCGTTCGGGCGGCGCACTTCACTTTCACGTTGCTTCGCTTTACCCGCTGCTCTACCGGCTTGAAAGAAGGGGCTGGATCGAGGGGCGCTGGGTGGAAAAGGCGAACCAGCGGCGGCGGCGGTACTACCGCCTGACCAGCGAGGGGCGGCAGACGCTCGCTTCGCAACGTAAGAAGTGGCAGGAGTTCGTAGGAGCGGTGGGCCGAATAGCAGGGGTGGAACATGCCTGAATGGAAAGAAGAAGTGAGGAAGCGGCTAGCGGGGATGAATCTGCGGCCGGAGCGCGAAGCGGAGATCGTCGACGAGGTTTCCACGGACCTTCAGGACCGGTTCGCGGCCCTGCAAACGGACGGGCGGAACGAGGGGCAAGTGTTCAAGGAAGTTCTGGCCGAGCTGGACGCCAGAGACCTCGCGGCGGAACTGCGCGAGTCGGAACCTTCCTATCGCGCGCCGTTGCCGGAAGGCGCGCCTGCCGGCGGGAACTGGATTTCCGATCTGCTTCAGGACCTGCGGTATGCCGCGCGCATGCTCCGGAAGAGTCCCGGCTTTACGGTGGTTGCGGCGTTGACGCTGGCTCTGGGAATCGGGGCCAACACGGCCGTGTTTACTATCGTGAACACGTTTCTTCTGAATCCCCTGCCCGTATCGAAAATTTCGGAACTCGTGGCCGTGAACACCACTTCCGCGAAGAAAACGGCACAATCGGGCGATCTGCAGCCGTTGTCGTTCGAGAACCTGAGGGACCTGATCGGAATGACGCACTCGTTCAGCAGTTTTTCAGGGCACTCATCGCCGATGGCGGTCACCATGACGGTGAATCGCTCGCCCCGGCGGGTTTTCCTGGAACTGGTGACCGCGAATTACTTCGAGACGCTGGGCCTCCATCCCTACATGGGCCGATTTTTCCTCGCGGGTGAGGATGTCGTGCCCGGAGCCAGCCCCGTGGTCGTGATCGGATACAGCGCGTGGCAAAACCGCTTTGGCGGGGCTTCGGACATTCTCGGGCGCACGATTCGGATTAACGACACGCCGTTCACGATTATTGGCGTCGGTCCCAAAGGCTTCAAGGGCGTGTACGCAGTATTCGGGCCGGACATGTGGGTTCCCACGATGATGGCGGCGCAAGTACTTCCGGCGCAACAAAAGGACGCGTTGAGCGATCGAACGATACCCGTGTTTACGGGCATCGGACGCCTGCGGCCGGGAGTGACGATGGCGGAGGCTCAGGCTGAAATGAAGATAGCGGGAACTGCCCTGGCCAAGGAATATCCGGACGCGAATCAAGACCAAAGCGTGGTGCTAAGGACGCTGACAGAGGCGGCATTCGGACCGGAACGCCAGACGGTCGTGATGGGAAGCAGTTTGCTGATGGCGATTGTAGGGATCGTCCTGCTGATCGCCTGTTCCAACGTGGCGAATCTCCTTCTCGCGCGTGCTTCCGCGCGGCGCCAGGAAATCGCCGTTCGCATGGCTCTTGGAGCGGGGCCTGGGAGATTGCTGCGGCAACTACTGACGGAAAGCGTTCTGCTGGGGCTGCTGGGCGGAGTTTTCGGGCTGTTCCTGGCCTACGAAGGCTGCCAGCTTCTAATGGCGCTGCGTCCCGCGGAATATGCCCAGAATCTTGCGGACCTGAAGATGAACGGAAACGTGTACGCGTTCGCGTTCGTGGTGGCGATCCTTGCAGGGATAATTTTCGGGATCGCTCCATCGCTTCGCTCTTCGCGCACTTCGGTTTCCGAGGCGCTCAAGGAGGAGACGCACTCAGTGGGCCGAAGCCGGAGACGCGTGACATTGGCCAATGCCCTTCTCGCGGGCCAGGTGGCGGTTTCTCTGCTGTTGCTGGTGGTGGCTGCTCTCTTCCTTCGGAGTATCGAGCGCGAGTACACCATTGACCCGGGATTCCAGACGAAGCACCTTGCGCTTTTCGAGCTTTACCCGGGGCAGGCCGGGTACAACGAGGTTCGCACCAAGCAGTTCTACAAGGACGTTCGAGAACGTGTCGGCAGCGTGCCGGGCATTTCGTCGGTGACGTGGGCGTCGAACCTTCCGCTGTGGGGACACAAGGAGACAGGAATCACGATCGAAGGCCGGGAGCAGCGCACGAAATCCGAGGCCATTTCGTCGGTGGTGAACACGGTGGACCTCGATTATTTCTCAACGCTCGGAATTCCGTTCCGCGAAGGCCGCGACTTCACCCAGGACGATCGCGACATTTCGGAGCCGGTGGCGATCATCAACGAAACCATGGCGGCACGATATTGGCCGGGGCAGGACGCGCTAGGAAAGCGTCTGGAATTGCCGGGCGGAAAGGATTTCCTGAAGGTAATTGGCGTGGTGAAAACCGCCGATTACGGGTCACTCGGCGAGCCGCCGCAGCCGTGCGTTTACATCCCGCTGCGGCAGAATTACTCGGACGAGATGATTCTTTACATCAGGACGGCGGGCGACCCATCGACGGTCCTCACGACCGTGCAGAGCGGGATTCACGACATCGATCCCGGGCTGCCCATTGATGACATTCGTACCGGGACAAAAGTGATCAACCAGGCGCTCTGGTGGGCGCAAATTGGAGTCGGATTGCTGGGAGTCTTCGGACTCCTGGCACTGGGACTCGCGTCCGTGGGCTTGTATGGAATCATGGCGTATTCCGTGAGCCGGCGGCGACGCGAAATCGGGCTGCGCATGGCTTTGGGAGCGGGACCGGGGTCTGTGGCGCTGCTCGTCCTGCGCCAGGGGATGACACTGGTTCTCGCCGGCGCGGGCATTGGAATCGCGCTGGCGCTGCTGGCGGGCCGCGGGCTATCGCGGTTCCTTTATGGAGTGAGCGGCGTCGATCCGGTCAGCATCGGCGGCGCGACGCTGGTTCTGGCGGGAGTCGCATTTCTCGCGTGCTATCTGCCGGCCCGGAGCGCCAGCCGGGTGGATCCGCTGGTCGCGTTGCGGGAAGGGTGAGGGATGCGGTGGCCGGCGGCCAGCGTGCTGTGCGCTTGTTCGAGATGAAAACTTCGATCTAGTGCCGAAAAGCGGATCCCTCGCCTCCATTCCCGCAAAAGGCGCGGGACCGGGTTCGGGATGAAAGACCTTTGTGGCCGCGGCAGTCCGTTCTAAGCGCCGAATTCTGAGAACTTCATTCCCATCTGAAACCGAGTTATAGTCGCGGTTCGGCGCCCAGCTGAAACAATCCCACGACGAACCAGAAGCGGGTTCGTCGTGGCTACCCAATGGATTTTCGACGCGCGGCTTCCGGCGCGGGCGGCGTCTGGCCACGGCGGGCGGGTCTGAAACCCGCCCCCAGACGGCGCCCAAGAAATCGAATCGAGAAATTGGAAAGGTGGGCTCTGGCGGGGCTAAAGGCCCCGCGGTTCTACCAAGGTAACGACGACGAACGGGAGGGACGATGCTGGAATTTGATCCGCACGTGCTCGATGAGAAGCCGCTGGCGCCGCCCGAGGAGTTCAGCAAGCGGGCGCGGGTGAAATCGCTCGAGGAATATCGCGCGTTGTGGGAACGCGCCGTAAATCACCCCGAAGAATACTGGGGCGAACAGGCCAAGCTGCTCGACTGGTTCGAGCCGCCGAAGAAGGTGCTCGAATGGGACCCGCCGCACGCGAAATGGTTCGTGGGCGGGAAGCTGAACGTTTCCTACAACTGCCTCGACCGGCACCTCGAGAAGAACGGGAACAAACCGGCGCTGCTCTGGGAGGCGGAAGACGGGTCAACGATCCAGTTCACATACGCGGAGCTGCACCAGAGGGTATGCAAATTCGCGAACGCGCTGAGCGGCCTGGGCGTGAAGGAGGGAGATTGCGTTGCGATCTACATGCCCATGGTACCGGAGCTGCCGATCGCCATGCTGGCGTGCGCGCGGATCGGAGCGATGCACTCGGTGGTGTTTGGCGGATTCAGCGCCACGGCGCTAGGGGACCGGATGGCGGACGGCAAGTCGAAGATCCTGATCACGGCGGATGGCGGATTCCGGCGCGGGAAGGTGGTGCCGTTGAAAGATACAGCGGACGCGGCGCTGAAGAATTGCCCCACGGTGGAGAAGTGCATCGTCGTGAAGCGAACGGGAGAAAAGGTGGAGTGGCAGGAAGGGCGCGATCTGTGGTGGAGCGAGCTGGAGGAGGCGGCAGCGGCGGAGTGCCCTGCGCAGCCGTTTGATGGCGAACAGCCGCTCTACATCCTGTACACAAGCGGAACGACCGGAAAGCCGAAGGGCGTGCTGCACACGTCGGCGGGATACCTGCTGGAATGCATGTGGAGCACGAGGCTGGTGTTCGACCTGAACGATGACGACGTGTACTGGTGTACGGCGGACATCGGCTGGGTGACGGGGCACAGCTACATCGTCTACGGGCCGCTGGCGAACGGGGCGAGCGTGGTGATGTACGAAGGCGCGCCGGACTATCCGCGGAAGGATCGCTTCTGGGAGATCGTCGACCGGTACGGCGTGACGATTTTCTACAGCTCGGCGACGGCGGTGCGCGCGTTCATGGCCTGGGGCATGGAATGGATCAATTCGCACAGCTTGAAAAGCCTGCGCGTGCTGGGAACCGTGGGCGAGCCCATCAATCCGGCGGCGTGGAAATGGTATTTCGAGGCAATCGGGAAGAACCGGTGCCCGATTGTCGATACGTGGTGGCAGACGGAGACGGGGTCGATCCTGATTTCGCCGCTGCCGGGCGCCACGCCGACGAAGCCGGGGTCGGCGACGCTGCCAATGCCGGGGATCAAGGCAGTCGTAGTCGATATGAAGGGCGAGCCAGTGCCGCCGGGGCAGACAGGTTATCTGACGATACAGAATCCGTGGCCGTCGATGCTGCGGACGATCTATGGCGACGACGAGCGGTACGTTCGCGAATACTGGGGCCGCATCCCGGGGGTCTATTTCGCGGGCGACGCGGCGCAGTGCGACAAGGACGGATATATATGGGTGCTGGGGCGCGTCGATGACGTGATCAAGGTGGCCGGGCACCGCTTGAGCTCGATGGAGATCGAGAGCACGCTGGTGGCGCACGACGCGGTGGCGGAGGCGGCGGTAGTGGCGCGGCCGGATGAGATCAAGGGCGAGGCGATTATTTGTTTTGTGACGCTGCGGTCGGGCTTCAGGCCGAGTCGAGAGCTGCGGGGCGCGCTGATGGAGCACGTGGCCAACACGATTGGGACGATTGCGCGGCCGGCGGAGATGCGGTTCTGCGACCTGCTGCCCAAAACGCGCAGCGGGAAAATCATGCGGCGGCTGCTGCGGGAGCTGGCGCAGAAGGGCGGCGTGTCGGGCGATACAACGACGCTGGAGGACATGGGCGTGATCGACCGGTTGGCGAAAGCGCAAGGCAAGGACGAGGAATGACGGCGGGCCTCGCCACTGCGGCCAGGCTGAGACTCGCCCCTGCGGGTGTTTCCGATAAGGCGGCGGGGAAGGCTTGGACAGACCCTTCTGAGTGACCCCGGACCCAGCGCGCGCCTCGACAAGACGATGAAAATAACGCTCCTGGGCACCGGGACTCCTTTTCCGAGCGCGGAGCGATTTGGCTCGGCGATCCTGGTGGAAGCGGGCGGGAAGAAGCTGCTTTTCGACTGCGGGCGCGGGGCGGTGATTCGCCTGGCTCAGACGGGAGTGAAGCCGAGCGAGATTGACGGGCTGTTCCTCACACACCTGCATTCCGATCACGTGGTGGGAATCCCCGATCTGTGGCTGACCGGCTGGTTTCTCGGGCGTCGGGCGCCGTTGCGTGTTTGGGGGCCGCAAGGCACGCGCAGCATGATGGAGCACCTGGTCGAGGCGTACGCGTTCGATTTGCGAATCCGCGAGTCAGCGGAGGGGTTGCCGCGCAAGGGTGCGGAGATAGATGCGGAGGACGTCGATCAAGGCAAGGTATACGACGATGGCTCCATGCGCGTGACTGCGTTTGCCGTCGATCATGGGAGCGTAAAGCCAGCCTTTGGTTATCGCATCGATCACGGCGGGCACTCGGCGGTGATTTCCGGGGACACGAAGTTCTCGGAGAACCTCGTGAAGTTTGCGAAGGGCGCGGACTGTGTGATCCAAACCGCATGGAGCGCGGAGGAAAGGAATCCGACGCCTCCGGCGCAGCGGTCGATTGCGTCGGTTGAGGATGCGGCGCGTGTTTTTGAGATGGTCGCGCCGCGGCTCGGCGTCGTTTATCACTACAAGGACGAGCAGGGCCTTGCGGAAGCGATTCGGGCCGGCTATGAAGGCTCATTCGTGATCGCAAAGGACCTGATGACCATCGTGATCGGCTCGACGATCACCTGGAATACCGGTAGCCCCGAAAGCATCACCGATCGTTTGACAAAGGCGCGGGGTTGAAAAAGAGGGATGGCCCGGCCTGAGGCCCTCGAGAGTTGCCCATGTGACAAGGGTTATGCTAGAGTCTCCCTAGGACTTACCTATGCCAACACTTTACGTGGAAAACGTCCCCGAGGAGCTTTACGAGGCGCTTCGGAGGCGTGCGCGCGCACATCGGAAGTCGATCGCCGCAGAGGTTTTGTCGTTGCTCGAGGAAAACGTTCCCACCGAGCGGGAGCTTCGGGCCCGGCAAAAACTCTTGAGACGCGTAAGACGTTTGCGCGCCAAAATGCCACTTTCCGCGGGCCCCTTCCCTTCCACCGAAGAAATGCTGCGGGCGGACCGAAACCGTTGAACCGATTCGTAGTTGACGCGAGTGTCGCGGCGAAGTGGTTCCTGCCTGCGCGAGGGGAGCCCCTGGCTGATGAAGCGCTCGTGTTGCTGGCCCGATACGCGGCGGACGAAGTTCAGTTTCTGGTGCCCGACTTATTCTGGGCGGAACTCGGAAACCTCCTGTGGAAGGCGGTTCGCCGCGGCAGATGCTCGACGGCTTTTGCAGAGGTTGCCATTTCGACCGCGAGGGGATACAAGCTGCCGACGATGCCAACGGAAGCCCTGCTCGATCGCGCTTTCGCCATTGCTACGGCGTTCGATTGCACCGTGTACGACAGTATCTATGCGGCTTTGGCGGCGGAGTCCGACGCCCATCTCGTCACGGCTGACGGGAAGCTTGCGGGGGCATTGGCGCCGCATGTGCCCGTGAAGTGGCTGGGCTCTCTCTGAAGCCGACTTGGCCGGGGACATGATGGACATTCTCGTACGGGTGGCGACTTTAGATGATGTTCCTGTGCTGCGGGAAGTGATCGAGGCGTCGGTGCGGGGGCTGCAGGCGCAGGACTACACGGCGCGTCAGATCGAGATGGCGCTGAAGGGCGTGTATGGCGTCGATACGCGGTTGATTGCGGACGGGACTTACTTTGCCGCGGAGACCGTCAACGCCGCCTCACCGCGGCTGAATTCGGAAGATGCGCTGAATGGGCGCCGAGCGGGCATTATCGTTGCTTGCGGGGGGTGGAGCAAGCGGAAGACGCTGTTTGGCGGCGATCAGTGGGGCGGGCGGCAGGATGATCTGCTGGATCCGGCGCGGGCTGCGGCGAAGATTCGCGCGTTTTTCGTGCGGCCGGAGTGGGCGAGGCGTGGCATTGGGACGATGATCCTCGAGGCGTGCGAGGCGGCGGCGAAAGCGGCGGGATTCAAGCGTCTGGAGATGGGCGCGACGCTGAGCGGCGTGCCATTTTATGCCGCGAAGGGCTATGCGGCGCTGGAAAACGTCGGGGTGCCGCTGGGCGACGGCGAGTCGCTGCCGATCGTGCGCATGGCGAAGGCGATCTGACTGGCGGCGCGGTACCTGCTTGCCGCAGGTCACAGGGCCACCGCAGAGAAAATCGCGTTACCGCAGAGACGCAGAGCGCGCCGAGAAACCGGGAAGGGGCCAGGAAAACGGAGTTCAGTGCCGAGCGAAGCTTTGTCCGGCAGCCTCCGGGATCATCGGCAGCAAGAGGTCCTGCAGCCGATCGCTATCGGCAAACGTCATGTGCCGAAGGTGGATGCCCATGCGGTTCTCGCCCATCAGTCTTGCGATTGCACCGGCTCCTTCGATGGGCTTCTCTTCCGCGGAAAGATAGAGACTCACACGGACGGAAGAGTGAAGCGGAAGCGTGTGCGGTACCTTGACGAGCATGCCTCCCAGACTTACGTCCTCTGTTTCACCGATCAGCTCTCCCTGATCGAAAGAGATCTTGATCTTGGACTGCAGAGCAATTCGCTGGAAGCGGCGCCTTTCGTGCTCGACGGCACCCTGGATCGCGCTGACGAGCTTCATCAATCGCGCCTTGTCGATCGGTTTGTAGAGGAAAAAGCTGACACCGACCTTGAAACCTTGGGAGACGACTGACGTCGATTGATCGTCGCTGAGGAGGATGATCGGCGTCATCTGGTTGATGCCGCCGGCGCGAATTTGACGCGCGAGATCGATGCCGTCGGGCGCGGGCATCCGAAGGTCCGTCAGAATCAGAGAAAACTTCTCCTTCTCGACGCAGACCATGGCGTCGGAACTCTTTGTCGAACACAAGACGTCCATTCCGCTGGAACAGAGAATGCCTTCGATGAACTCGCAGACTGCAAGTTCGTCGTCGATGAGCAAAGCACGTCGTTGCACGGAATCCTCCCAGTTGGTGAGACACGGGGCTGACAACAAGCAGAGCTCAGGCCCGCGACTTGATGCTTTCACCGAAACTGCGGCGGACTGGAAGGCGCCCGACACAGCGATCTTGAATTGATTCGTCAGGAAGGGGGAGTGACCCAGGCATCCTAGCATCCTAAATCTGGAGGGAGGCCGCTGATTGGCAACTGCGGTGCCGTAGACGGCACTGGCCGGGGGGTTCAGGCGTCGTCGGGCCGCATCATTTTGGCGGCGGCTTTGGCGACGAAGCTACGCGGGGCGAGGCGCTCCGCCTCCATCATGAGACGGTTCATGGCGCCGGAAATGACGAAACTCTTGCTTTTCACCAAGCCTTCCAAGCCGACGCGAGCAACCTTGTCGGCAGTTTCGGCTACTTTGAAAGCGCGATCGGGCTGATGGGCAACCTGCTGGAACTCGGTGGTGGTGGGCCCGGGACAGAGGGCGCAGACGTTCACGCCGAAGGGGCGAAGCTCTTGCGCGATCCCCTCCGCGAAGATCAGATCGAAGGCTTTGGTGGCGGCGTAGGCCGAGTTGAACGGGACGGCCTGGAAGGCGGCGGTAGAGGCAACGACGAGAATGTCGCCGTACCGGCGCTGGACCATGGCGGGCGCGTACAAGCGCGTGAGATGGACGACGGCCGAACAGTTTACCTGGATCATTTCGAGGAGGCGCGATTCGTCGATTTCGTGAATGTAACCGAAGGCGCCGAAGCCGGCGTTGTTGACGAGCAAGTCGATCTGGCGACCCTTCTGGGTGGTAAACGCGAGAATTTCGGTGGGAGCCTCGGGACGGGTCAAATCTGCCGTGAACACCTCGGTTTCGATGGCGTGTTTCACGGACAGATCGGCGGCGAGCTTCTGAAGGCGGTCGGTGCGGCGGCCGGTGAGGACCAGGTGTGCACCAGCGGCCGCGAGCCGCTGAGCGAGGGCCCAGCCGATGCCCGCGCTGGCACCGGTAACCAGCGCCCATTTGTTGTACCAGCGGTCTCCAATCGAGTCAACGGAAGGGTTGGGCACAAGAGCCTCCGAAGAATGCCGGGCGGGTCTCGCCACAGCGAGCAGGCTGAAACCGCCCCTACGACGACGATGTTCAGCGAGATGACTGCGACTCTAACCAGAAACATCAGAGCACACCTTGAAGGGTTCCGAAATGGAAAAATCAGAGGGGAAAACGACACCAAGAAGACCGGGGAGGAAGGTCCGAGGGCCTTTACGCGCGATTGGCGGGGGCGGGGGGCTGCGACCGGACGAAGACGGCTTCGCGGATGCGCAGGCCCTGCTGCTTTATGCGGTCGAGAAGCGTTCGGGCCCAGACAAACTCGGCGGCCAAAACGCCCAAACCGAAGAGGATGATCAGCCACCCTGGCCCCGGCGTGAAAACCATCACTACGCCGAGAGCGAGCAGGGTGAAGCCGAAGAGTATCTTCAGCCACCGTTTTGCCTGTTGCATGGTCTTGATCAGCATCGAGAGTATCCAATCCGCTAACTGGGTCCGCTAACTGGTTCCCACGTCTTTGCTGCGCGACGTGCAATTCGCAGCTAAACGTTTGATGCGAAACTTAGCGACACGATTCTCTGAGCACGCAGGATTCCAATCTTTCGGGCAACTTGCGGAGCCACGAAACCCCGCTGATAATGGGCCTTCGCGCGATTGACACGAAGCCAGCGGCTTCCTGCCGGCTTCCGAATCTGGGAAGTTTTTACCGAACACGGGATAAAACGGGGATAACAGGTCGGTTACGAGGGCCCACAAAGGCATCGGAGGGAGAGCGATGGAGACGCGAACGGTTCGCATGGAAATTCCCGAGGAGTCGAACCTGATACTCGGGCAGGCGCACTTTATAAAGACGGCGGAGGACCTTTACGAAACGGTGGTGAATACGGTACCCGGAGCGAAATTCGCGGTCGCGTTCTGCGAGGCGTCAGGACCGTGCCTGATTCGCGTGGAGTCGAACGACGACGAGTTGCGGCGCGCGGCGATTGCGAACGCGGAGGCCATTGGCGCGGGGCACGCGTTTGTGCTGCTGGTGCGGCAGGCGTATCCGATCAATCTCCTTGGGCGCGTGCGAGACTGCTTCGAAGTGTGCTCGATTTATTGCGCGACGGCGAATCCGGTGGAGGTGATCGTGGCGCAGACGGAGCGAGGAAGGGCGATTCTGGGAGTGGTGGATGGGTGCTCGCCGAAGGGCGTCGAGGGCCCGGAGGACGCCAAAAAACGGCACGAATTTGTGAGGCGGATTGGGTACAAATTGTAGATGCGGTAAAGCAAAGGGATGAAACAGTGAGGAAAGCTCCCGTGGTACACTGTCCGCGGCGTGCAGGACGCCACCCGTCCGTGGGCAGGACTGAGTCCACCTGAGGAGAGAGATACAACAAGGTTCACACGAACCTCCTTTTCGCCCGAAACAGCGGACTCGGGCACGACCTAAAGGAGGTCCGTTATGAGCGAGCGCCGTCTTCCCGTCCGTCCTGATCTGGACCAACTGAAAAACCAAGCCAAGGACCTGCTCCGCGGAATTCGGGCGGGCGATCCTTCCGCGATCGAGGAGTTCGAAGCAAACCATCCCCAGAAAATCGACGCCGCAAGAGCGAAGCTGGCAGATGCGCAGCTCGCACTCGCGCGCGCCTACCAAGCTCCGAGCTGGCCGAGGCTGGTGCGCGCGTGCCGGATGGTCGAAGCGATCTGGAACGATGATCTCGAGGGCGTACGCGATCTCGTCACCAAATATCCCGATCTGCTGCACGAGTCGGTGCTGATTCGCGATGGCAATTGGGGCGCGCCGATGTCGTACGCGGCGAATCTGGGCCGCGACCGAATCATCGAGATGCTTCGCGAGCGCGGGGCGACGGACGTGATGCACGCCTTTTATCGGGCCGTGTTGCAGTCCAAAGTAGAAACCGCACGCCGACTGCATGAAATGGCCGGGCGGCCACGCCTTGATGACAACGCGTTCGACACTCCTGCCTATACTCTGAGCGCGCCGGGGACGGCTTTGCTGCTCGAGCTAGGCGGGCGCATGTACGGGGACAAAGGACAACGGCTGGCGCCCGTCGATGTGGTCCTCGAAACCGACAGCCGCATTCCGCCGGCGAAGCACGAGATCCTGGAAATGTATGCGGGGCATGGGCTGAAATTGCCGGATACGCCAACGATGGCGCTGCATCGCGGGCGCATCGATTTGCTCGAA
>Ga0335072_10010396_pt1 | contig 13404 bp, 10 predicted proteins | sample Lox_Sample_21_FD_206725 | JGI IMG/M metagenome (GOLD analysis project Ga0335072, IMG submission 206725) | Soil microbial communities from Loxahatchee National Wildlife Refuge, Florida, United States - Lox_Sample_2.1 | ecosystem: Environmental > Terrestrial > Soil > Wetlands | place: USA...
GCCGCGCGCATCCGCGCGCGGGTCGGGGGATCCGTCCGCCGCATTGACGGTGAGTGTGCCCAAGGTCATGGCGAGAGCGAGTGCGAGGGATTTCATCGCAGGATTATAGCCGCGGCCAGGAACGCCCGGCGCCGCTCGCGGGCTCGAGCGCCGCCTCACTCCCCGCCGAGGCCGCGCTCGATCTGCTGCCACAGCGACTCCTTGAGGAGGGCGAGCCGCCGGCCGCTGAAATCCGGCCACCCGAGCGCGCGCAGCATGAACTCCCGACCCCGTCGCACCAGGGCCATCTGACCGACGACGCTCAGCGCCCGGATCAGCACCTGTGGGTCGTCCCGCGGGCGATCGAGAATGCGCGCGACGATCTCGGCCGCGAGCCCGATCATTCCGCCGGCAACCCGCTCGAACAGCGCATCGAACGCGGCGCTGCGCTCGGCCTGCGCGCGGGTGAGGAACAGCACCCAGCTCTCGGGGCGCTCGGTCGCCATCGCCTCGACGAAGGGGTCGAGCACCGCTCGCAGCAGAGCGATCAGCTCGCTGCGCGAGAGTCGCGGAGCCGCAAGCGCGGCGCGTACGCGCGCGGCGGCGGGCGCGAGGCGCGTGTGCACGTCCATGGCGATGTACTCGCCACATGCCCGCTGCAAACCCTCCTTGCCGCCAAAGTAGTACTGCAGCGCCGGGAGGCTCACGCCCGCCCGACGCGCGATGGCGCGGGTGGAGGTCCGCTCGTAGCCCAGGCTCGCGAACATGACGATGGCGGCCTCCATGATCCTGCGGCGCGTGCGCGCGCCCGGCGCGTAGCCGCCGCCGGCGGGGTGGCGCCGCAACCGGCGGCGCTTCGGGGCGCGGGTGGTCGCTCGAGGCATGGAGCGCGAAATTCTATCGGTTGACAGATATCTGTCAAGCGATAGACAATTCCGCGGATCCTTGGGCGTGCCGCGGCGCATGCCGGGAACGGGATGCCTGGCGAGCGGCGAGCGGCTTGGAAGGAGCGCACGGTGAAGCGATGGGTCCTCCTCGGGGTCGGAGTCGTGGCAGCGGGCGGACTCGGCTGGTGGCTCGCTCACCGGCATGCGCCACGCACTGCGATCGTCCTCTACGGCAATGTCGATCTGCGCGAGGTCGATCTCGCCTTCAACGACAGCGAGCGCATCGCGCGCGTGCTGGTCGAGGAAGGCGACCGAGTCAAGCGCGGGCAGCTCCTCGCGCAACTCGACACGCGACGCCTCGCGCCGCTGCTCGCGGAGGCGCAGGCGGCGCTCGATGCGGAGCGCGCCGTCGTGCTGCGGCTCCATCACGGCAGCCGCCCCGAGGAGATCGCCGAGGCGCGGGCGAACGTTGCGCTCGAGGAGGCCGATGCGCGCACGGCGCGCCTGAAGTTCGAGCGCCTCAAGGAGTTGAGCGAGCGCTCCGGCGGCAGGGCCGTGGGCCAGCAGGACCTCGATGATGCGCAGGCGGCCGCGGACGTGGCCGACGCGAGGCTCAACGTGAATCGCAAGGCGCTTGCGCTCGCGGTGATCGGTCCGCGCAAGGAAGACATCGCGCAGGCCGAGGCCCAGCTCGCGGGGGACGCCGCCCAGGTCGCCTACGCGCAGCGCCAGCTCGCCGATGCGGATCTGCGGGCACCGCTCGATGCGGTCGTGCGCTCGCGCATCGCGGAGCCCGGCGATATGTCCTCGCCGCAGAAGAGCGCGTTCACGCTCTCGATCACCGATCCGAAATGGGTGCGCGCCTACGTCGATGAGTCCGATCTCGGACGGGTGTACCCGGGCATGCCCGCGACGGTCGCCGTGGATGCCTTCCCCGGGCGCCGCTTGAGCGGATGGGTCGGCTTCATCTCCCCGCAGGCGGAGTTCACGCCGAAGTCGGTCGAGACGCCGGAGCTGCGCTCGAGTCTCGTGTACGAAGTGCGGGTCTTCGTGCGCGATCCGAACGACGAGCTGCGGCTCGGCATGCCCGCGACCGTCTATCTGCCGCTCGCCGCGCACGGGCCGCCGCGCGCGTCGGGGACTGCCGCGGAGGCGCAGTGAGCGCGCCGCCGACAGCGAAAGTCCTCGGACGGGGCATCGAGAAGACCTTCCGCCTCGGTAAGGAGGAGAAGGACGCGGTGCACGCGCTCGCAGGCGTGTCCATCGAGGTGCGCGCGGGGGAGCTCACCGCGCTCGTCGGGCCCGACGGGGCGGGCAAGACGACGCTGATGCGCCTCATCGCGGGGCTCCTGCGAGCGGACGCCGGAAGCCTGCGCGTGCTCTCCTTCGACCCGGCGGTCGATTCCCAGGCGGTTCAGGAACGCATCAGCTACATGCCGCAGAAGTTCGGGCTCTACGAGGACCTGAGCGTGCAGGAGAACCTCGATCTGTACGCGGATCTGCACGGCGTCTCTGCGGAGGAGCGGCGCGTGCGCTATCCCGAGCTCATGCAGATGACGGACTTGGGTGCGTTCCGCGGTCGCCTCGCCGGCAAGCTCTCCGGCGGAATGAAACAGAAGCTCGGGCTCGCCTGCACCCTGGTGCGCTCGCCCGAGCTGCTCTTGCTCGATGAGCCCACGGTCGGAGTGGACCCCCTCTCGCGGCGTGAGTTGTGGCAGATCGTGCTGCACCTCGTCGAGCAGCAGGGGCTCACCGTGCTCGTGAGCACCTCGTACCTCGATGAGGCCGAGCGCAGCAGCCGCACCATCGTGCTGCACCGGGGACGGGTGCTGTTGCAGGCGACGCCCGCGCAGGTGATCGAGCGGGCAGCCGGGCGCACCTTCGTTCTCGATCCTCCGACCGGTCAGAGCGCCCGCAGTCTTCAGGCGCGGCTCATCGAGGATCCCGGCGTGATCGATGCCGTGCCCGATGGCGGGCGGGTGCGCGTGGTCACCGATTCAACCGCGCAGCCCCCTCCTGAGGCAGCCGCAGTCGCCCCGCGGTACGAGGACGGCTTCATGGTGCTGCTACGCCAGAGCGTCGAGCGCGAGACCGCGGCTGCCATCCGCCTCGAGCGTCCGCTCGCTGCGCAAGCGCACGGGGCGGCGGTGGAAGTGGAGGACCTCGTGCGCCGCTTCGGCGCATTCACCGCCGTCGACCGCGTGCGCTTCGAGGTGCGCCGCGGGGAGATTTTCGGCCTCCTCGGACCGAACGGCGCCGGCAAGACCACGACCTTCCGCATGCTCTGCGGGCTTCTCGCCCCCACGAGCGGGGTGCTGCGCATCGCCGGGGTCGACGTGCGCGAAGCCGGGGCGGCGGCACGCCAGCACCTGGGCTACGTCGCACAGAAGTTCTCGCTCTACGGTCCGCTCACGGTCACCGAGAACCTGGAGTTCTTCGCGAGCGCCTACGGGCTCAAGGGCCGGCGGCGCCGTGCGCGCATCGAGTGGGCGATGGCGCAGTTCGGGCTCACCGACCACGCGCACCTCGATGCGAACGAGCTGGCCGGCGGCTTCAAACAGCGGCTCGCGATGAGCGCGGCGCTTCTGCACGAGCCGGAGATCCTGTTTCTCGACGAGCCGACGAGCGGCGCCGACCCGCTCGCGCGGCGCGCCTTCTGGGCACGCATCACCACGCTCTCCGAGCAGGGCGTGACGGTGATCGTCACCACGCACTTCATGCCCGAGGCGGAGTACTGCGACCACGTGGCCATCATGGACGCCGGGAGGATCCTCGCGCGCGGTACGCCCGGGGAGATCCGCGCACTTGCGCGCGTGGCCGCCGGCGCAGTGCCGACGATGGAGGACGCATTCATCACGGTGGTGGAGGATGCGCGCGCCCGCGAGCCGGCACGCGCGAGTGCCGCATGAGGAGCGCTCACGATCCGAGCGGCGGATGGCGACCCCGGCTCGAGCGCATCTGGACGCTCGTCCGCAAGGAAAGCCGCCAGATGGTGCGCGACCCCTCGAGCATCGCGATGGGCGTGGTGTTGCCGGTGATTCTGATCCTGCTCTTTGGCTTCGGACTCTCCCTCGATGTGAAGCACGTGCCGGTCGCGCTAGATCTGGAGGAAACCTCCGCCGATGCGCTCGACATCGCCGCCGGTTTCCAACTCTCGCCGTACTTCGAGCCCACGATCGTCCACTCGATGGCAGCCGCCGAGCGCCTGCTCGTCACGCGCACGGTCGACGGCATCGTGCGCATTCCTTCGGACTTCACGCGGCGCGTGAGCGCGGGTGACGCCACGATCGAGGTCATCGTGCACGGGAGCGATGCCAACCGCGCCCGCATCATCGAGGCCTACGTGGAGGGCGCGATCGGCGCATGGACGAGCCGCCAGGCGGCCGAGGGCCGCGCCGTCATCGCGGGTCCGGTCGTGGTGCAGAGCCGGCTGTGGTTCAACTCGGCCAATGATAGTCATTACTTTCTCGTGCCCGGACTCATCGTGCTCGTCATGACGCTGACGGGCGCCTTTCTCACCGCGATGGTCGTTGCTCGCGAATGGGAGCGAGGCACCTTCGAGGCGCTCTTCGTGACGCCCGTGCGGAGCGAGGAGATCCTGCTGGGGAAGACGATTCCCTATTTCGGGCTCGGTATGGTCGGCCTCACCCTGTGCGTCCTCGCGGCTCAATTCCTCTTCGATGTGCCGCTCTTGGGCTCGCTGTGGGTGCTCCTCGGCGCCTCGATGCTCTATCTCCTGGTCGGTCTCGGCATCGGACTTCTCATCTCCTCGGCCGTGAAGAATCAGCTGGTCGCGAGTCAGCTCACGATGCTCGCGACCTTCATGCCCGCCTTCATGCTGTCGGGCTTTCTGTTCGATCTGCGCAGCATGCCGGCCGCCATACGGCTCATCACCTACCTCCTGCCCGCGCGCTACTACGTCGCGATGCTGCAGACGATATTCCTCGCGGGGAACCTCTGGGGCGTGCTCGTGCCCAATGCCGCCGTGCTCCTCGCGATGCTCGCGATCCTCGGTCTGTGGGGGCGCTCCATCACGCACAAGAGGCTCGCCTGAGGACCATGCTGGGCTCGCTCCTGCGCATCGTCGCCCTCACCCGCAAGGAGCTGCTCGCGGTGCTCAAGGACCGGCGTGCGCGAATGAGCCTGCTCTTGCCGCCGATGATCCAGACGCTCATCTTCGGCTACGCCGCGACCTACGACTTGAACCACGTGCCCTATGCAGTGCTCGATCAGGACGACAGCGGCGCATCGCGGGCGCTGATCGCGCGCTTCGACGGCACTGGGATCTTCGATCGGGTGGCGGATTTGCACCGGGAAGCGGATATCGGCGCGTTCATCGATGCGCGCCGGGCCATTCTCGTACTGCAGGTCGAGCGCAACTTCGAGCGGCAGCTCGATTACGGCGCCGCTGCCAACGTGCAGCTGATCGCCGACGGACGCAACTCCAACACCGCGGGGACGGCGATGGGCTACGCGAATGCCGTGATCGAGGCGTTCAACGCCGATTGGCGCGCGACGCACGACCTGCCGAACCCGCCGGTGAGCATCGACGAGCGTGCCTGGTACAACCCGAACCTCGAGACGCGCTGGGACATGATTCCCGGAATGATCGGCACGCTCACGCTCATCCAGACGCTGCTCCTCACCGCGATGTCGGTGGCGCGCGAGCGCGAGCAGGGCACGTTCGATCAGCTGCTCGTGACCCCGTTCCGTCCGGCGGAGATCATGGCGGGCAAGGCGCTGCCGGCCATGCTGATCGGCCTCACCCAGGCGACCGGCGTGCTGCTCGTGGCGCAGCTGTGGTTCCACATCCCCTTCGCCGGCTCCTTCGTCACGCTCTACGCGGGGATGACCTGCTTCGTGCTCGCCTCCGTCGGGATCGGGCTCATGGTCTCCGCGGTGTCCTACACGATGCAGCAGGCGATGCTGTTCTCCTTTCTGATGATCATGCCCTTCGCGATGCTCTCGGGCCTGACGACGCCGCTGCGGAACATGCCGCTCGCGCTGCAGTACTTCACGCTCGTCAACCCGCTGCGCTACGCCGTCGACATCGCGCAGCGCGTCTACCTGGAGGGCACGAGCTTCGCGCAGCTCTTCCCCGACATCTGGCCGCTCGCCCTCATCGCCGGGGTGACCCTCTCGGGGGCCGCCTGGATGTTCCGCAACCGCCTGCAGTGAACGAACGATGAATGCTCCATCACCGAAGGTCCCTCCCGCGAGTCGACGCCCTCGGTCGCTCGGTTGCTTTCTCGCCTGCATCTTGACCGGCTGCGCGGTGGGCCCGAACTTCGTGCGGCCGAACCCCGATCTGCCCGCGAAGTGGTCGCCGCACGCGCTCGCGGGCGCCGGCGTGCGCGCAGGCAAGCTCAGGGCCGCTCACGAGCCGCCCGTCGAGTGGTGGCGCAGCTTCAAGGATCCGACACTGACCTCGCTCATCGAGCGCAGCGCCGTCGCGAACCTCGACGTGCGCGAGGGGGTGCTGCGCATCGAGGAAGCCCGGGCAGAGCGCGCGGTGGCGAGCGCCGGCTTCTGGCCGAGCCTCGGGGCGAATGCCGAGTTCACGCGCCAGCGCCTGAGCATCAACACGCCGAACGGAGCAATCTTCGGTTTGGGCTCGGCGATTCCGGAGCTGCCGCGGGGAATATTCGTGAATCCGTTCGATCAGTACCAGCTCGGGCTCACCGCCTCCTGGGAGCTCGATCTCTTCGGGCGCGTGCGCCGCCAGGTCGAGGCGGCCGACGCAACCACGCTCGCAGCGATCGAGGATGAGCGCGACGTGCTCATCTCGCTCGAGAGCGACGTGGGTGAGACCTACCTCGATCTGCGTGGCGCGCAGCTCAAGCGCTCGATCGTCGTGGAGAGCCTCAGGACGCAGCGCGACGTGCTCGCGCTCACGCGCCAGCGCTGGCGCGCCGGCCAGACGACGGATCTCGACGTGGAGAACGCCTCGAGCGAGGTGAGCACCACCGCGGCGCAACTTCCGCTGCTCGACCGGGAGATCACGCAGGACATCAATGAGCTGAGCGAGCTCATGGATCGCGAGCCGGGCGCGCTGCGTGCCGAGCTCATCACGGCCCGTGCGGTTCCTCCCGTGCCGCCGCTCGTGCCGATCGGCTTGCCTTCCGACCTCGCGCGGCGTCGCCCGGACATCCGCCGCGCCGAGGCGAATCTGCACGCGGCGACCGCGCGCATCGGCGTCGCGGTGGCCGGGCTCTTCCCCGAGCTCACGCTCACCGCCGCCGGCGGCTACCAGTCCGAGGGGCTTGCGAAGCTGATCGGAGCGGCCAGCCGCTTCGCCTCCATCGGACCCACACTCGAGCTCCCGGTGTTCGACGCCGGTGCGCATGCGACGGTGCGTCTCTCGGATGTGCAGGCGAAGGAAGCCGGCATCGATTACGCGCGCACGGTGCTCGGCGCGCTGCACGATGTGGAGAATGTGCTGGCCGCCTACGGGGCGGATCAGGACCGGCGGGTGGCCCTCACCGCGGCAGCCGGGTCGAGCCGCATCGCACTCGAGCTCGCCCGCGACCGCTACGAAACCGGCATCACGAGCTTTCTCGAGGTGCTCGACGCCGAGCGCACGCTCGAGCAGAACCAGCTCTCGCTCGCCGATGCGACCACGACCGTCTCCACCGATCTCGTCGCGCTCTACAAGGCGCTCGGCGGGGGATGGCAGGCGGGCTCAGCGGATCGGTAGCACGTTGAGCCGCGCCACCGCGCGCAGCGCGAAGCTCGAGTGCACGCGCGCCACCCCCGGGAGCCGCGTGAGCTGGCGGCTGTGGATGCGCTCAAAGTCCGCAGTGTCCGCCACCACGACGCGCACCAGGTAATCGAAGTCCCCGGTCATGAGGTAGCACTCCATGACCTCGGGGATGCGCCGCACCGCCTCCTCGAACGCCTGCAGGTCGGTCTGATCCTGCCGATCGAGGGTCAGGCTCACGAACACGTTCACCGGCAGGCCCGCCTTCTCCTGATCGACGCGCGCGCCATAGCCGGCGATGAGCCCCGAGGCCTCGAGCGCGCGCACTCGCCGCAGACAGGCCGACTCCGACAGATGCACCCGCTCGGCGAGCGCCGCGTTGGTGATGCGCGCGTCGCGCTGCAGCACCTCCAGGATCTGTCGGTCCGCGGGATCGAGCTTCAGCGGGCCCATATGGCAGGCAGATTCATTCAATAAATATCATTTGCACGCAGGATACTGCCGAAACTCAGCTCATATATAACAGAAATATCAATGTTTCTCCAGACGAACGCGGTAGGCTTGCGATTAGATCTTCCCAACTCTGGAGCCGGCGATGCGAATTGGTGTTCCCCGTGAGATCAAAGTTCAGGAGTACCGCGTAGGCCTCGTCCCTTCGGGTGTACGGGAGCTCGCAGCCGCCGGACATGAGGTCATGATTCAGGCGGGCGCCGGCGAAGGAGTCGGGATCCTCGACTTGCAATACGAGGCGGCCGGTGCGCGCATCGGGCGCAGTGCCGAGGAGGTGTTCCGCTTCGCCGAGCTCATCGTCAAGGTGAAGGAGCCGCAGCTCCCGGAGTGCGCCCTGCTGCGCGAAGGCCAGGTGCTCTTCACCTATCTGCACCTCGCCGCCGATCCCGCTCAGGCCCGCGCGCTCATGGACTCGGGCGCGACGGCGATCGCGTACGAGACGGTTACCGCTGCCGACGGCTCCCTTCCGCTCCTCACCCCGATGAGCGAAGTCGCCGGCCGCATGTCGATTCAGGTGGCCGCCACCTGCATGCAGAAGGCGAACGGGGGCAGCGGAATGCTGCTGGGCGGCGTCGCGGGCGTGCTGCCCGCCCGGGTGCTCGTCCTGGGCGGGGGTGTCGCAGGCAGCCAGGCGATCGCCATGGCAGTGGGACTCGAGGCCGACGTGACCGTCGTCGATCGCTCGGTGAGGCGGCTGCGCGAGCTTGCCGAGCGCTATGGAAACCGGATCAAGACGGCCTACGCGACCGCCGATGCGGTCGAGCAGCTGGTGAGCGAGTCCGACGTGGTGATCGGTGCGGTGCTGATTCCGGGCGCCGCGGCACCGAAGCTCGTCACGCGCGCCATGGTGGGCCAGATGAAGCCGCTCTCGGTGATCGTCGACATCGCGATCGATCAAGGTGGGTGTGTCGAGACGAGCCGGCCCACGACGCACGCATCTCCCACGTTCACCGTCGACGGCGTGGTCCACTACTGCGTCACGAACATGCCGGGCGCGGTGCCGCGCACCTCGACGTATGCCCTCACGAATGCGACGCTACCGTTCGTGCGCGCGATCGCCGACCAGGGGTGGCAGGGCGCGCTCAAGCGCGATGCGCATCTCGCGCACGGACTCAACGTGCATGCGGGAGAGATCCGCCACGAGGCGGTCGCGCGAACGCTCGCCCCGGCGGCGCTCACCCACTGAGCTCGCGGCGGCGTGTGCCGGCGTGTGATCGAGGGGAGAGGGAGGTCGAGTGAGCCTGTCGGTTTTTGACATTTTCAAGATCGGCATCGGACCGTCGAGCTCCCACACCATGGGGCCGATGCGCGCGGCGCGCGAGTTCGCGGTGGGTCTCGAGCGCTCCGGCCTCCTCGAGGCGACCCATGAGCTCACTGTGCGCCTCTACGGGTCGCTCGCGCTCACCGGGACCGGGCACGGCACCGATCGCGCGGTGCTCGTCGGGCTCGAGGGCGCGGAGCCCCAGACCGTCGATCCCGATGCCATCGAGCCCGCGGTGCAGCGCATCCGCACGGGGCGGCGTCTGCAACTCCTCGGCGCGCGCGAGATCCACTTCGATCCGGAAAGAGAGCTCCTGTTCCTGCGCAAGGAGACATTGCCCGCGCACTCGAACGGGATGCGCTTCACCGCCCGCGGGGCCGGTGGCCGCGTGCTCGAGGAGGAGGACTACTACTCGATCGGCGGCGGCTTCATCGTGCGCGCGGGCGAGTCCTCGGCGCGCGAGGCCGGACATGCGGAACCCCCGCACCCCTTCGCGACGGCCGCCGAGCTCCTCGCCGTCTGCCGCGAGCAGGGACTCGAGATCTTCGAGCTGATGCGCGCCAACGAGCGTACCTGGCGGAGCGATGAGGACGTGCGCGCGGAGCTCCTCAACATCTGGAGCGTGATGCGCGGCTGCGTCGAGCGCGGCTTCCGCGAGACCGGCGTGCTCCCCGGGGCGCTGCGCGTGCGCCGGCGCGCGCCGAAGCTCTACCGCATGCTGATGGAAAGCGGTGCCGCCGGCAGCGCATTCGATGCCATGGACTGGGTCAATGCGTGGGCGATGGCCGTCAACGAGGAGAACGCCGGCGGCGGCCGGGTTGTCACCGCGCCCACGAACGGCGCGGCGGGCATCGTGCCCGCGGTGCTGCATTTCTATCAGCGCTTCGAGCCGGGCGCGAGCGAGGAGGGCGTGGTGCGCTTCCTGCTCACCGCCGGTGCGATCGGCATGCTCTACAAGCGCAACGCCTCGATCAGCGGCGCGGAGATGGGGTGCCAGGGCGAGGTGGGCGTCGCCTGCTCGATGGCAGCCGCCGGCCTCGTGGCAGCGCTCAACGGCACCAACGAGCAGGTAGAGAACGCGGCCGAGATCGGCATGGAGCACAACCTCGGCCTCACCTGCGATCCGGTCGGCGGGCTCGTGCAGATTCCGTGCATCGAGCGCAACGCGATGGGCGCCGTGAAGGCGATCAACGCGGCGCGCCTCGCCGTCCGCGGGGATGGAACTCACAAGGTCACTCTCGATCAGGTGATCGCGACGATGCGCCAGACCGGGCACGACATGGCGACCATCTACAAGGAAACCTCCCAGGGCGGGCTCGCCGTCAACGTGCCCGAGTGCTGATCGCGCGCGCGCCCGCCGCTGTAGCGGGGAGACTGCCCCGATGCTAGTGTCCCGGCTTCCTCCGGCTCGGGAGCGGCATCCATGTCGTGGACGAATAAGCACAACGCCCTTCATGTTCTCGCAATCGGCGCGGGCGCCGCCGTGCTCGCGGTCGCCGCTGCGTTCGCCGCCGCTCCCGCGGGCAGCGATGACTCGGGAGGGATCCTCGGATTCGGCTCCGGTGACGGCTCCCGGGAGCTCTCGCTCGAGCGGCGCTTCGATGCGGCGCTCGACCCGGCCGACCAGCGGCGCTGGATGAAGAGTCTCGCGGCCGAGCCGAATCACGTCGGCTCGCCGCACGACAAGGAGAACGCCGAGACGATCGAGCGGATGATGCGCTCCTTTGGATGGGATGCTCACATCGAGACGTTCTACGTCCTCTACCCCACCCCGAAGCACGAGTTGCTCGAGCTCACCGCGCCCACCCACTTCCGCGCTCGCCTGAAGGAGCCGCCGGTCGCGGGGGATGCGACCTCGGCCGAGACCTCCGGACTGCCGCCCTACAACGCCTATGGCGCCGACGGTAACGTGACCGCCGCTCTGGTGTACGTGAACTACGGGATGGACGACGATTACAAGGCGCTCGCGCGACGCGGCATCGACGTGCGCGGCAAGATCGTGATCGCTCGCTACGGAGAGGGCTGGCGGGGCCTCAAGCCGAAGCTCGCGTACGAGCACGGCGCCATCGGCTGCATCATCTATTCCGACCCCCACGATGACGGCTATGCGCAGGGCGACGTCTATCCGCAAGGCGGCTGGCGGCCGCCGGAGGGTGTGCAGCGCGGATCGGTGGCCGACATGACGCTCTACGCGGGCGATCCGCTCACGCCCGGTGTCGGTGCGACGCGGGACGCCAAGCGCCTGACGATTGCGGAGGCGAAGACCGTCCTCAAGATCCCGGTGCTGCCGATCTCCTACGCCGATGCGCAGCCGTTGCTCGCCGCCTTGACGGGACCGGTCGCGCCCGCGGCCTGGCGCGGCGCGCTGCCGATCACCTATCACCTCGGCCCCGGCCCGGCCACGGTTCATCTCGAGATCGAGTCCGACTGGAGCGAGAAACCGGTGTACGACGTGATCGGGGAGATCCGTGGCAGCACACGCCCCGACGAGTGGGTGATCCGCGGCAATCATCACGACGGCTGGGTGTTCGGCGCGTGGGATCCGCTCTCCGGCGCGGTGGCCGAGTTCTCCGAGGCGAAGGCGATCGGCGAGCTGCTGAAAACCGGATGGCGACCGAAGCGAACGCTGATCTATGCGAGCTGGGACGGCGAGGAGCCCGGGCTTCTCGGCTCGACCGAGTGGGCGGAGGAGCACGCCTCCGAGCTCGAGCAGAAGGCGGTGCTGTACGTGAACACCGACGACAACGGCCGGGGATTCTTGAGAGCATCGGGATCGCACTCCCTGCAGCGGCTCGTGAACGAGGTGGCCGCGGACATCGAGGATCCGGAGACCCACGTCACCCTGGAGGCGCGCCTGCGCGCGCGCACGCTGGTCGAGGGGTACGGCAGCGAGGCGAGCGCGGAGGCGAAGGAGGAGGCGGCCGCGGCCGCCACGGGTGCGGATCTGCGCATCGGACCGCTCGGAACCGGGTCGGATTACACGGCGTTCCTGGCGCATCTTGGCATCGCTTCGGTCGATCTCAAATTCGGCGGCGAGGACGCCCAGCAGGGTGCGTACCACTCGCTCTACGATTCGTTCGATCACTACGTCCGCTTCGGCGATCCGGGCTTTCACTACGGCATCGCCATGGCGGAGGTCGCCGGCCGGCTGATGCTGCGGGCCGCGGACGCCGAGGTGCTGCCGTTCGAGTTCGGCGAGTTCGCCGACACGGTGGCGCGCTATCGCGACGAGGTGCACAAGCTCGCGGCGGAGCGGCGGGCGCACTCCGAGCAACTCGCAATGCTCCTCGGTCGCAAGGCTTTCACGCTCTCATCGGATCCGCAGCACCCGCTGCTGCCACCGCCGAGCGAGCCGCCGGTGCCGTACTTCGAGTTCGCTCCACTCGACAACGCCGTCGCTCGCCTGCAGGGGAGCGCCAAGCGCTACGATGCGGCATACGCGCAGGCGATGGTCACGGGCTCGGTGAGCGAGGCGACGCAGAGGCAGCTCAACGACTTGCTGCGCGGCATGGAGCAGACGCTCATCGCTCAACGCGGCTTGCCGGGGCGGCCGTGGTACCGGCACCTCATCTACGCGCCCGGCTCGTTGACGGGCTACGGCGCCAAGACGCTGCCCGGAATTCGCGAGGCGATCGAACAGGACCGCTTCAGCGACGCGAACGAGTACATCGGCATCACGGCGCACGCGCTCGAGGAGTATTGCGACCGGCTGGACCGGGCGACCGCGCTTGTCGCCAGGTGAGCGCGCGGCGAGCCGCGCCGACTGCGCGTCAGCGTGCCTTCGGCCCGAAGGGCAGGAGCATCGGTACGCGCCGGCGGTACGCGAGGTAGGCGCTCGCATCGAGCTCCTTCGCGAGCCATTGCTCCTCCATGCGCGCTTTCATCCACAGCCCGATCGTGATGATGAGGGCGCCGGCGACCCCCGTGACGGTGCCCTTCGCCGCCGCGGTCGCGTAGACCGCAAGCAGCAGCCCGGTATAGATCGGGTGACGGACGATGGCATAGGGGCCGGAGTCGATGACGCGATGATCGGTCTTGCGCGTGATCTGTCCGGACCAGAGTGCACC
>Ga0335072_10010400_pt1 | contig 13403 bp, 15 predicted proteins | sample Lox_Sample_21_FD_206725 | JGI IMG/M metagenome (GOLD analysis project Ga0335072, IMG submission 206725) | Soil microbial communities from Loxahatchee National Wildlife Refuge, Florida, United States - Lox_Sample_2.1 | ecosystem: Environmental > Terrestrial > Soil > Wetlands | place: USA...
GTCATAGCCTTTCTCTCATCAGGATATAAGGGAAACTTTATTGAAGCTCTACATATTGTGCATGCCAGAACTCAAACAGAAATTAAATTGGTTTCTCATTGAGTTTGGTGGACATACGAAGCGGCCTCTAATCTAGGCTTATTATGTAGATGCTGCGATTTCATTCCTGTCATCATATGCGTTCTTGTCGTTGTCGTGGTTCTTGTCATTAGAAGTTCATTTGTAACTATTCCATATCATTCATCGGTGTCCTTTGCTCCTCATTGCCGACCCAGTTTGTATCGTCGACCCAGACCCGCGAACGGCAAGTGCTAGAGACAAGCTTCGAAGTAGAGTTGGCTAAAATTTAACTGGGACAACACGCAGTGTCAATCATCTCTGTCACCACCACTAGCAATTAATAGCTTGCCGTATGGTCTATGCGTATGGTTAGAAAAAGAAGAGAAGGACACAAATATCGATTAACTATATACAAGATACCGTACAGAAAATAATTCAGCCTTATGCTTTTCGATTTTGATATCCAGAGTATGTTCGCAGGGCACTTACTACTCTCTTACCAGAACTCTCATTAACCACTTATTCATGAAGATCAATTATTCCTGCAAGTGCTTTTCCAGATCTTATTTTTCTTCGATCTTTCGTTCTCTACTCAAGTTTTATGCAAGCCAATTGCACATTCGTTCTTTTCCCCTGACACCGACGCAGAGAGTACGCCGACCCCCAAAACGCTGCCACAATTTAGAAAGACCGTATTGAGGACTCAAGAAGCCTTTATACCAGACACAAACATGATTCATACCATTTCTAGGCTTTGGAAGATCTACTTTGCTCATGCAACTTTCGAAATCGAGAACAGACAACGAGAATAGCACTAGTGACGAGAAATATGTCGACGACAACACTGGGAACGACGGCGATAAGGACAACCGTAGCAATATGAGACTGCAAGCTTAGAAACTTCATGCTTTGCAATACCCAAGGACCTTGCTAGCTTCATTGTCATGATGGCTTCAATCTTTTCCTCCGCCACTCTGAATATTTTGCTTTCTCGGCTTCTAATGTTTTTGAGGTAAAGTCATCCTCATGTTCGGTAGATAACCTGGCAACTTAGCAACTCCGCGATCAGCTACCAGTTCTGTTCTTATTGATAGAAATCCATTGGCTGTTGAACGGTGCAGTGCAGACACTCATTAAAGTAAGCCAAGGAGCCAGGTGTTGCATGACCTCTGCTGGGAGACCATTAACAGCAGCCACCATGATCGCCCTGGTGGCATTGGCACTCGCACTCCTCCTCATGCGGACCTTTTTGTTTGTGGCATTCACCGGAACGACCATATGAAGAATCTACGGGGATTCATCGGGATTCTTGCATACAGCCAAGCTGGGGGAGGGGGGGAGATATATCGTCATCAAAGAAGACACGACGATGAGACTCTTCTGGATGACGACAAGAACGGCAATGCCGAAAACATAGAATATCAACGACAGGGTATCCCACCCTGTGTACATCTCCTCAAAGTATCGACATTCGTCCTACAGGCACCAAAGTTCTCTACCACAAGGGGAACATTGTATTCTGTTCGATCCGCGTTCTTCATGATGAGTTTCGGATCCGGTCATTAGAATGATCATTAAGAAACAAATATCCACTAGAACTTCACTAACATGGCGTAGCCTCATCTCTACCTCGACGTGAGTCAAGACACGAAATGCAAACCAGTATAAAGCCTAATTGAATTAGCTTTCCACATCAAAATCAACGATCCAACAACAACCCCCCAAATTCACCATATCCGATACCAAATACGATTTCCAACCATCCTCCACCTCGATTCCCGAAAGTCAACGACAGACAAAAAGGCTTTTGCTCTCCTCTCACCGCGTATACGAGCCAAGCAACATTGAAAACCAAGTCCGCAAAGCCCAGTCGCGAAGAGCCTTTCAAGGCCCGCCGCACAGTTGTTGTCAACGACGATAGCCCCCTCCCCCTTCAATACCTACCTTGTGCAAGCAAGTCTCACTAAAGACCAAATCCCGAATTGAGTATACGCAGCCGGCAGAATAATGACGAGAGCTAGAACAGAGACAAAGTATGAGTCGTTGCAAAGTACACTTACGTTATTATCAAACAGCAGCTAGAGGAACATCAGAGCCTCTTGGATGTATACTTTCCTGGCGTAAGCTTACCCTGAGTAAGGGACGTCTCTCGTCTGTGCTGAGTAGGTGACGAACGTTTCTGTTGGGAGTAGAGGAAAGGGGGAGATAGGGACGTTGTGAGGTAGGCTTATTGACTAGTCAAATATGAATTTCATGCTTTGAGATTTCAAAATTTTCAAAGCTTGAAGTATTATCGTTTTTGCTATTGCATTACTGCGGTATCTTTTTGCATACCCGATCTCTTCACCAGTTATAAGGTCAGTTCCATCAAGGCGGCCATGATCCCAAATCTTTACAGCAGCCATTACGGGTGCCGATAAATCGGGCTTTCAATCCCAGAACCCCCCTGCTCCTGTACTCGTACCCGTAGCAGTTCGCACAGCCTCCGGCTCCTCAACTCTCCCCACCTTCGCCTCCCTATACCAGCCCTCTATCTCCGCAGCAGTCGGCCCTCCACCAGCATCCGTCCAAAGCCCATCATATTTCGCCCATTCATCATGCTCTACAACAATCCACCCTCTGCGCCTCCGGATGTGTTTCTCTAGCTCGAGCGCATCCAGTATGGCACATTTATAGCGCAGAACCTCTTTCTTGACCGTCAAGGACGAGGCCGATGGTGTGAGGAGGCTGCACATGCGCACGGTGCGAATATTGCCCCACCGAGACACCCAGTCTATTCCTGGGGAGTCCGGGGAACTCCACCGCAGGGCGGGAAACCAGTCGACGCAGCCACAGAGATCGAGGTATGAGAGGCTGTAGAGTGCGTTGGAGAGGCGGCGGAGGATGGAAGCGGCTTCGGACCAGTCGCAGTCGATGGTATGAGAGTAGAAGTTCATACCACCATATTGGAGGATAGATGTGTACCGCGAGGACATGGTTGTTGTTGTGGAGTTGGGGGTGAGGCTTGGGGTGGGCCAGTTTGCGAGGGAGAGATGTGTGACTGTTGGGATCGAGGCTGCGAACGTTATGAGCTTCGCCCAGGAGATGCTTCGTGGTGGGTTTGATAGCGATAATATTCTAAGAGAATGAAGGGGCGTCTTCAATGACTTGGGAATTGTGCGAATTGCTGCATCCCAAGATTCTTCGTCGTCTTTGTCGGTCTGAGCAGGCACGATGAGCTCCTGAAGCTGCTTGAAGTTGACCGAACGGCCGATAGAACCTGATAAATCAAGCCTTTCAAAGTCATCGTTTCCACAGAAGCCATCTAAGGTGCCATCTTGGGGGAACATGATCGACTTGAGACCTCCATATCCGACACCTTCCTCTGGCCCATAATAGGCAATATAAGACAGTAGAATTGTCCGGACTTTTGTTGGCAGAGTAGCCAAGTAGTAACGGTTATAATCGCGCTGGAATGTCCAGTTCACCGCCATATACTTCAAGCAAGTAGCCATCAGAGAAGAGCAAGCAGGAAACTCCGCTACGCCAGGAAGGCTGTTGAGCTCGCATCGTTTTCGTCCCCCAGAATTCTGTTCCTGTGTGGATCTCCTTGCCGGCGCCCATTGTGATGTCTCGAGCCAGCTATTCGGTGGAGGTGGCCCAGGTGGCAGCCTTCGCCCTTCTGCGTCTATGCGCCTTCTGGCTCGAGGGCGGGGAGTTGGAGCGTCGGGTACGTCGAGAAGCTGTCTTATCTCTGAAGGCATACTGGGTGTGATAACAGGCGCCGTGCGCTGCCCATCGGAAGAGATGTTGGAGGAGCGTAGAGCGTTGAGGAGCTCTGTGACTTTATGAGAGCCATCACTGCCTTCTCAAGCTGTTAGTTGGGAGCCTGTCGAGGAAGGAGAGCTTTGCCACTTACGACTCTGGGAAGAGGCGGTGGCTAAAGTTGAAGATAGAGAGCGATGGGCGGTGCTAGGAGGCTTCGAATAAAGTCTCGAGTGTCGCTTTTTGGGCATCAGGAGAACTTGTTTCCTATCGTTGTACGGGTGCAAACTTTTGACGCAGGGTGACTCTTATTCATTGGGATCGTCTAGGCGAGGGAACAAGGCTAGAAATTCAGCCTTGCAACCCCACTGCAGCCTCGCTGGATTTCGGCCAGGGTCGACTGCAATTAACAATGGAAGTGAAAGCTTTTTACTGCTATACCGTGATGAAATGATAAGCTCATGTAGTACCTCATATTAATAGATTGACTAAATATAGGCAATAGAATCTTAAGAATTGATGATCTTTCGCTGAGAAGTTAAGTCCGTCACTTTGAGTCGGAGCAAATACACGCCAAACTTCTCTCATAAGCCGGACCTTTCCCTACAAACCATGATATGTATATAAAATTGTTACCATGAAACTCATAAGCCATAAATCACTACTCATAACATTTCGCCAAAATTACTCTTCTTTTGTACACCTTGAGGGGATTGTGGAGATTGTAATGGGGTAGATGATAAATAATCCGCACTCTCTTTGCCATGCGGACTCGGCGGAGATATCGGGCTCGTGACGTCCAGTTCTCTTGACGACTCGGCTATTTCTTTGGGTGGAGTTACCACATTCTGGACGACTCCCGCTTCTGTTCCTGACGGAGGGTCCTCAGCTAAGGCTCGGTAGTCACTCGACGTCGCTGAAACACCAGAGACAAATCTCTCTCTAGAATCTGTCCCTAGACTAGGAGTCTCTGGACGCGGTGTCGAGGAGGATAGTGCAGGTGACACGGCGCCTCCACTGCTGACACTATCCTTGCTACCATGGGAATATTTGGATGACTGTGATCTTTGAGAGGAATGACCTTGAAAACCGGGTCTCAGAGCAGCAACGGGAGGAATGTAACTCATTCCGGTGGCAGAAAGCTCCTGAGGTTGGGAAGTGTCTGTAGAAGTTAGTTAACCGCGTCCAACAAGCAAAACCAAATAGCTGGTAAATGAAGAGCGGAAAACTTACCTTCCATCTCATGGACCTGAGCTCCGGCTGCTTCCGCTGGCACAACATTATTAGGATCCCTAGGAGATTCAGAATCATCATATGGACTGCTGGGTGTCTCGTCTGATGTCACAGTAGGCGCTTTAGGCTCTGCTCCTCTTACCCAACTCATGATCCTATAACGATTCATGTCACTGGTGTTTGCCACACTCCCGTCTTGCTGACGGAACAAGCGTCTGCGGCGCCAAAGGAGTATAAAAATAAGGATTGCACTAAGAGCTACAAGTCCAAGAACCACGCCTAGAACCGGTGCAACCCATGAGGGAAGTCCGCCACCAGAGGGGCTGGGTGCAGGAGTGGCCGATGCGGATTGCCGTGGGTTGGTTGGGCTGGCTGCTTGGCTTGCGTATGGATACCACTTAGTGATCTTGCTCACGTCATAGGGGGTACTGAAGACGGTAGCAAGCGATTGATTTGCCCATGAGCTCGTGGTCAGGTTGGCTCCTCCTGTTCCATTCCCCCCAATCGCAAGATATATCATGCTTGGGACAGAGTAGTTACTCCAGACTGCCGGATCATAGCTCGTCATCCAGGTGGCGCTGCTAAGGTTGAAAACTTGGACTATCCCGCTTTCAACGCACGAGAGAGAATAACCGCTCAGGGAAGGATAACCACCGATGACAAACATCTGGTCCGGGTAGGGCTTGACACACTTGTGACCAGCGCGTCCATGGGTGGCATTACCGGAGTAGACTTTCTTCCATATAAACGAGGGGACGGACAGGACCCAAACATCATCTGAGAATGGTTCGGTCGCGTCAATACCATCGAATCCTCCATACCAGTAGATGTTATAACTGGAATTGTCTTGGGCTGCTGCTACTACCGTGCATCCTTGAGTCAAAGCTCCAGGTTGATTACCTGTCGTTGGCTGATTGTACCACGTTCCAGAAGCAATATCATAAACCGATACTGTTGTCATGAAACCCGGATCTACTGTTTGCTGAATGCCAATATATTAGTTGATGCTATCAGTCTCTTCTGATCAGACTCACATCGTGCGTCGCCTGTGAAGCATTGAGAGATTGGCTGGCGTATGCAAACTCGGGATCTACTGAACCTCCAATTGCTATAAGCACGCCTTGCTTTGAAACCGGAATCCACACAAGTTCTGGATTCGCGCGACCTGATACACTGATAGGTAGAGTTTGATTGGCCCACGTCTCACTCCGTTGAATAGTCATATTCACCGATATCAGGGTATTTGATACGACATCCGCAGTGAGACTTTCATTGATGGTCAGATAATCGATAGCACCACTACTCGCGGATCTGAGACCACTGAAGTAGAAGCCTGCGTTCTCCGACGGTACACTGACCCCGCCACCGTCTGTGACATAACGGGTCACACCTGATGGTAGAGTCCCATCAATGAATCCCGGCGTGAACTGCTTGCCAGGGGCCCCATACCAGAATGCCTCATATTTCTCAACAGACTGTGAACCTGGTGGTGGGAAAGCATCTGTTGCTAACACCAACCCGCCGTATGTAAAGTATTCGTCGTCGTTTGCAAACATTGCCCCATCGTAGTATTGTTGCGCAAAATTGTTGGCCGCACCATCATTCGGGGCTTTGGAGATGGTTGTGAAGATCTCGCTCATATTTGACGACGTATTAAATGGGATACTGAAGTTGAGAAGATAGACGAGGCCGAGTGGGTTACCTTCACCGGCATCAGTAAAACCTCACTGCGCAATTGTAGAAGGTATTTACCATCGGAAGTCGGTTGCCCATATGTACCATTTGCCAGTCCTGGCTCCCACCATAGATATCCTCCATCGATATATACTGTATCACGAATGACAGCAGCTTCTTTTTGTCAGCACCATGAATGGGTCATGTCCTAGAACATATAGCATTCTATATTTAAGGAATCCTACCTCTTGGTTCCTGCCACTGACACATTGTGGCATTGACCTGATTTGGCTGCCATCCTGACTCTTGCGCGCATCCCCACTGCCCAAGCAACGCAATGCATGCGAAAAGATATAACGACCACTCCATTGTTGAAGAATCACGCATGAAGAGCCTTATTAAGTGAAGGAGGTTAAGAATGAGGCTGGGCGCATTGTAAGGCGACAATCCAGCAGGGCCGTCGCATGCAGCTACGGGAGATGTAAACGTTAGAGTACTACCCTGTCAAGAGGCCGAATAGTGAAACCTGCAACTGGACAAAGAGGGAGGTGGTGGCAAAGATTTGGCACATCAGTCACCTGCTTCCGGCCCTTTTTCATCATTTCTTTTGACCTAGCGTTTTGATGGTGGACTACGTGCGCTGCATCCTGCATGCCCCACTTGAAGTGTGGCTGGTCGCATCCAAAGCTAAGAATCGTACAGCCAATACGAAGTAAAGTTCAACTTGCGATCGGTGCGGCCACCATCAGATCCAATGAGCACCTATCGGCTACAACGGTCCGGCCAAGCTAACCCTTTGTGATCTTCAGCCTTGCGTCCAATACACGCAAAGTTAGCTTTGGCTCGCTGTGAGTTGTTCTTAAAATACGAAGGGGCGGAAGCCACGGTTGTCTTCTGATGGACTCAGCACGATAATATGACACCATTAATAAATAGAGGGGCGGGCATGGCAGCGGTCAGGTTCTTCGGACTGTTGCCTGCTACAAGAAGTCGGCTGCCTCGGCCTAATAGTCCTACGACCTCAGCTTCCTAGAAGAGGGTAGGATTTCTGGGACCCACGAGTGTCATAAGCTTGCCTGTATAGGAACGTGACGTTCCGGAGCGGCTCCTCATCTGCATTGTCAGCAAACAGTAGGATTTAAGTCATACTTCTCACGGGAGCGCTCTTGGATGGACGTAATTGTTAGGGTAAAGTGAACGATGATGCGGGCTGCAGTGGGTCTGCGCCATAATCCTGCCCGGCACTAAACTTGCGATGGACTAGGAAAGCGACAAGCGAGTCAGCGCACCAACGAGGACTTTTCCCCGCCAACAACCTTGCATCAGCTCGTAAGGAACCCAACACCACTTCCCAACCACCTCACGGTCGTGCCATTATCCGTGCCTTTCTCTGCCGTCTCTTGAATATGACTGGCAGGATTGCACATCCGTCTGCACTTTTCAGCGCAAATTCAGCTATATATCGTCCCATGCATACTTCCACTGGATTTTACATGGGGTTCGGCCCCCATCTATGGCAGAGAATAGAGCGCTCAACGGATAACGATGAAGCCCACATCGGGCTATGCATATATCTGCGCGTCATCCAGTCATGAATACTGATAGAAACAGATCATTTGCCTGCCAATTGGAATGTACCATGTTTCGTCGACTGGCGCTCGGCCGTGGCTGTCGAAACCGTGAAAAAGAAATCACATAACCAGGTACGATAGCTGACAAGAGTGAGCCTCCTCTCGACCCCTAGCTCTTTTAGCTCGGTGGTAAACCCTTAGCGGGTGATTCGTACGTGGCCCTGCATTTACACTCTCTCACTACTGGCCACGACGGAAACGTGGATACCGCTATCATCTAGAGAAAGCCTTGGGAAATCACATGGATTGGCGGATTATCGGGACCAACTTGTAAGAAGTCAAGCAAGCTTCTTGCTGAAGAAGTGAAGTAAAGCTATCCTGAAGACACAGGCGGCTATATTCCGAGCTGACAGAGCTCTTTACCCTTTTCCATATTATATTTTGGACTGCATGCAACATAACTGTTTCTGAGGTCTTCAATTAGCCCTGACAGCTCGCCTTGTCCAAGTGAAGGCTCGTGCTTTCATTGGACCCTTCGATTGTTCGGTGGAGTTTGCCGAGCTCAGCCTTGAGCGGGCCTGCCGACATATTAAGTCAGGCACACCTCCACTTGCATAATGTCGAGTCGATCGTTGTAATACTCTGCAAAAAAGTACTTACCCGACTTTTGCTCACGCTCGTTCGCGCGTTGTCGCAGCTTTGAAGCTGCAAACCACTATCGTTTTTGCGTCTGCTACCGTTTGGAGGCACTCTGCGATGGCGTCTGCCATGAGAATTACAGCCTTGTTAGGCCTTTTCGCCCTGGCCCAAGCTCGAAACCTAGAACGCCGCATTACCAATACATCTACCTCCATCTCCACTGCCTTCATTAATCCTCCAGCCTCTACCAGCTGTCAAGATCACTGCCTGCGCAACTTATTGCCAGGCGATTATGCAGCGTTTTGTTCGACATTCACCGCTACCTATGAAACACAAATAATTGGATATTCTCGCATTGTTGAACAGTGCGGACAAAACTGCCCAGCAGCCTCATCAGCTTGCTCTTGTGTTGCTTCTTCGAGCCTTCCTCCATCTACAACATGCCACCCGAGTATTATTACCGTGACGTTCACGCCTTCAATTCCAACGTACACCACAACGCAGAAGTCAGTAAAATATCATACTTAACTTGCTTTTACTGACTGTCTATATAGCTTTACAACCACAATCTGGTATGTACAATGCAGACGAAGGGTATTAGAGAGACTGTACTCATAATCTTCAGGCAACTTACGACGATTACTACGGATGTATACATCTCCACGACAGTAAGACTTCTCAAATTTCGAGCCAAGGATCTTTGCTGACTTGGATCAGATAACCTCCGATATCTACAGTAATGTTACGCAAACAAAAATCTTGACAACCACAACCACAACAGAGGAAGAGACAACGTAAGTTGATTCTTTATTATCTCATGTGTCTCCAGCCTGTCCATATGGACCGCATGCGGAAATTTTGTTGGTATTTATAAATTGTGTTTGGAACAAAGAAAATATCTTGGAGCTTTCCAAGCTTCAAAGAAAATTGATCTTGAAGGAACACAGAGCTGATTTTTCCTGTAGAGCTACAACAACATTAGAAGAGACGACTACAGACACAGAAACTGATACCAACACAGCAACTTCTTATATCACAGACATCAAAACAGATACTGTAAGTTATTGACCAATCCTTGCGCATGATAGCTCTGCTTTTTAAATCATGCTAACACTACTGAAGGCTACAACCACAACCCCAACTACGGTAAGCTTTCTGATATGGTTTAAAAGCATTCAAGTTGCCTTGTCGGAGGAAGTCAAGGAATTTCGTATTATGGCTTCTTCGTTATCGGTAATGAAGTTGTAATTGTTCAACTTCTCCGCCTATATGAAGAGCAGAATGGCTAGCTGCTATCTTTTGGGTTTAATTTAGTATTGAAACTTACTGACACTCCCTTCAGGTCACTTCTGTTACTACTACAACAATCACTACATCCTATCCATACACAGTGATCACCACGGCCACAGATTCAACCACGAGCTACATCACAAAATATCATCCCACGACCATCGTTTCAGTGTCAACCTATGATGTAACGACGACTTCAGACATTACGGTAGGTTCTAGGAAAGTTCATAGCTTTGCGCATGAAGGATCTTGCTACTGGATAAAATGTCCTGTGATCTTCAGATTTAAAGTGGAGCATTGCAGATCGCATGACTAATTATGATTTATCTATTTGGTATTGGGCATAGAGTGTATGTGCTTATGAGGCCAACAGGTTCCAACTACGACGACGAAAACATCGATAAGAGAGGAGCGTATCGTCTATACCACAACAGAAACGATCAGCACATCTTACCCATATACTGTATATACAACAGTTGTCAGTGGCTATACAACCGTTTCCACCCTTTATACACCAACAACTATTGTATCGATTTCAACCTACAGTACCACAACCACTGTACGTATTTTGGGTTTCTAGAGACCTAATATTTTGCACAGCTTACAGGATATATAGGTTCCTATCACAACTACGGCAGTATCTGTCTCTGATATCACCCTCACCCAAACCGTTACGACAACCTCAGTCACCGAATCAAGCATCTATATTGATGTACCAACAACTGTCAAAGAAACTCAGACTATCACTACATCATATCCATATACGGTCATAATCGATCATACAACAACTACCATTAGGTATTATCCCACGACTGTAGTCTCAATTACGACATATACAGATATAATAAGGATAATTGTACGTATAATTCTCACTTCCATTTTATTTTGAACATGCTAGTATTTTCTGTCGCGAATATGTTATTGGGGTGTGGGCTCATACATTTCCCTGATCATCACATGACTTTCCTACAATGCTACCCAAAATACTAAATCAGATTGGCTTTCTCTTACTATTCTGTTAATAATATATAGGCCCCTACTACGACCACAAGCATCGCGACGTCCATAATTACCACCTCATACCCAGTCACAACAACAATGGCTTATTACACTACACTCACGGATACGACCACAGGGCCGCCGCTTACTTTCACAAGCTATATTACTCAGGTATCCTGGGTAACATCAATTTTGACCACAAGTTACTTCACAACTGCCACAAAATCGGTAAGCTTCCTAGAGACGTTCACCGAGGGCTGTGTACAGGTTACTGATCCTTCATCAGGTCTCAAACTACATTTCGGTCACGTATACCGACACTGAGAGTAAGCCATGCTTATTAGCTTCAAGTTTGATTCAGCTAACAGACTTTGCTTAGCTACAACTGATGTTGATATTACCACCTTCACACTGCCGGCTTCAACGGTTACTACATCAATCTTAGGGTCGCTGACTACGATCACGCTACCAGCTTCCACTGTGACCACTACAGTCCCTAGCCCTACGACAACCACTGATGTTACCACCTTCACACTGCCGGCTTCAACGGTTACCACGTCAATCTCAGGGTCGCTGACTACGATCACGCTACCAGCATTCACCGTGATCACTACAGTCCCTAGCCCTACGACCACCACTGCTCCTGCTCAGACTACCACCCTACCTGGCGTCACCTCAGTTCAAACTATCACCACAACCCTGCCAGGTGTTGTAACGACAGTTACCGCTGCTGGAATTATAACGACCACCACTCTCCCAGGAGTAACGAGCGTTATCACTACGACAATCACGCTGCCTGGAATACCCACAACATTCCCTCCGGTAACTGTTACTATAACAAACTCAATCGTAACCTGTCCAGGCCCAACCCCCACGACCACATTAGCATCGGCACTGCCCACCAACTACACCTGGGGTTGCCCGCCTAGCTACGTCTGCCATCCACCGATGCCAGCTGGTTGCAACATTTTTGCTGAGCCACCGCCTCCTGATTATGTCTGCCAGCCATCTGAATGCGTAGTGGCTCCACTCTTCACGCCGGTTACAGCAGGCTGGGGTGGTAATAATACTTCGTACTATCCTCCTCAAGAAGATTACTTCAACCTATCACCTTTTGCTTTTGGCCTCAGCTACGACATATTCTCAGAAGAGGTAGAGGTCTTGGAGGTAGTGGGGCCCAATGGGATGGAAACACCGACAACAGTGACTACTGGAAACTGGGCCTCCCAGACGTCAATCACTGCTCAACCGACACCAGACGTAAGCGGTTTACCTAATAAAAGAGTCAAGCGATCCATTTCGAGCCGCGACCCAACTGTGCCTGCAGTGTGCTATAATGTATGCAATAATTGCTACATAGAGGCACAGGAGGAGGGTAAAACACCTGCACTTTGCAGCAGCCATTCAGCCTTCATGAATGATCTCACCGCTTGTCAAGATTGTGTGGCTGAACACGGCGACACGACACAGCAATCATTGAAATCCTATGTAGATCCCGAGTTCGCACAGTTCCTGGACTTTTGCCAAGGCGAGGCAGCCCAGTCAGCGGTAGCTCCTTCGAGCACACCGGCGCAGAGTGAAGTCTCAGCAGCCCCAAGTACGACACCGAGCGTGGTTTCGCAGAGTCAGCAGGCACCGGCTAGTAGCACCCCAGCTCCAGCGACATCTGCCCCGCCGACTTCTTCATCTACCCCTAGTCCAAGTTCAACCTCAACAGCAAATGCAATACAAACTTCCTCGACGAAACCCTCATCTACCTCAACACCACCTTCAAGCGCGACTACCAGTTTGGCACATGTCACTGTTAGCAGCGGCAGAAATCTTCATCCAACTAGCATTTGGTTCCTTACATTGACGACTGTTCTTGCAGCAGTTCTGTCAATATTGATATGATTAATGACGGACAGACCAACACGGTCCTTTTACATGGGAAGGCGTTTTAACATACAATGGTTGCATTTACATGCGGAAAGATACCCCACATTCCTTTAATGATATGACGGACGGCGTTCGTCCAAAACATGATGAAATTCGATTTGGTTATTTACATTTACTTTCGGAAAGATACCCCAACCCACATTCATTTTTGATGTGACGAATGGCGTTCGTCTAACAGATAATGATATTCGATTCGGTGGAAAATAATTGCATACAAAAGTGGAGGTGATGGAAAGAACTTTATGGCTAGCTAGC
>Ga0335072_10010403_pt1 | contig 13397 bp, 8 predicted proteins | sample Lox_Sample_21_FD_206725 | JGI IMG/M metagenome (GOLD analysis project Ga0335072, IMG submission 206725) | Soil microbial communities from Loxahatchee National Wildlife Refuge, Florida, United States - Lox_Sample_2.1 | ecosystem: Environmental > Terrestrial > Soil > Wetlands | place: USA: Florida...
TCCATGGGCGCCACACGTTCCGCATTGGCTACAGCTTCGACCGCTATAACAAAACCGAGAACGCCGACGGAGCACAAGGAGCATTCGGCTTCACCAACGTGGGCGCGCCGAGCGGCACCAGCGCTTTCCAGCAGTCGTGGGCCAATTTCCTGCTGGGCAACGTTTCCACCTTCACGATGCCCTCCGAAGACGTCACGCCCAACATCTGGGCCTGGCAGCACGAAGCCTATGTGCAGGACGATTTCAAGGTGTCTACGCGCCTCACTCTCTACATGGGCCTGCGCTACAGCTTCTTCGCGCAGCCCACCGATGCCAACGGCGAGATGGATAATTTCGATCCGAAGCTCTACAACGCCGGAGCCGCGCCGGCCATCAATCCGAGCAACGGGAACTACGTGACCCCGCTCTCCCAGAACAATCCCATCACCAACGGGATCATCATCGCCGGCAAGACTTCGCCATTCGGCGACAAGATCGCCAACCAGAACCTTCACAACTTTGCACCGCGCCTGGGCATCGCCTGGGACCCCTTCGGCCACGGCACCACCGCAATCCGCGCGGGCTACGGAATCTTTTACGACTCCAGCCTGTTCGGCGACTATGAGCAAAATATCTTTGCCGATCCGCCGTTCGTGCAGTCGGTGAGTTACTCCAACGCCTCGTTCAACAGCGTATCCGGCGGTCCGCAGGGCCTGATCACCGCTCCGCTGACGCTGCACGCCACACCGCTGCCGTCGTTGACGCCCTATACGCAGCAGTGGAACTTCACCGTCGAGCATCAATTTGTGAAGCAGATTGTACTCGATGTGGCGTATGTCGGGACCAAAGGCACTCACCTGCTGGGTGAAGTAGACATCAACGAACCCATGCCGGGAGTGGCGCTGGCCGCCGGCCTTCACACTACCACCGGGACCGGCTCATCCGGCCCTGGCACAACTATCTTCACCACCAGCGACGATCCGCGCATTAACGCCGTGCGGCCTTACCTGGGTTACGGACCGATCACCGCCATCGAATCGGCGTTCGATTCCAACTACAACGCCTTGCAGGTGATGGCGCACAAGGACTTTGGCGGCGCCGGGGTAATCAATGCCTCGTACACGTGGTCGAAGAATCTGACCGACAGCGGCTCGGATCGCTCCAACGCCCCACAAAACAGCTACAACTGGCACGAAGGCGAATACGGACCGTATCCCGGCGACCGGACGCAAAACTTCACTGCCAACTACGTCTACCTGATCCCGATCTTCCGGCAGAGCCACGGTTTCGTCGGCCAGGCGCTGAAGGGTTGGGAGTTCTCCGGCATCCTGAGTGCTTATACCGGGGTGCCTTCAACCGTGACCACGTCCAGCGTCGATCCCGCCGGTTTGGGCATCCTGGGCGCCAGCCCGGTCAGTTCGCGCCCCGACGAGATCTGCAATCCCAACGTGAACGCTCCGCATAGGTATGGCGCCGGAGCGCAACTCCTCACCTGGTTCAACACCGCGTGCTTTTCCCCGGTGCCGGAAGGTGCGGTCCGGCCTGGCAACACCGGCCGTTACACGGTCCGCGGGCCTGGCTTTTTCAATCTCGACGCTTCGCTGCTGAAGAACTTCGCCATCGCCAAAGAGGGGCGAGTCAACCTGCAATTCCGCTTCGAGACCTTCAATACTTTGAACTGGGTGAATCCCAGTGGGTTTGCCAGCACCAACAACACGGTGAGCACCTTTGGAGTGATCAGCTCCTTCCGCGCGCCGCGCCGCGTGCAACTCGCATTGAAACTGACGTTCTGACCGCTACCGCTCCCTCTCGGCCACGGCCGGCAGCCCGGTGAGCCGCGGCCGCGAGGGAGCGGGGAAGTTGACTTTAGTTGGCCAGTACCCGATAAACCAAAGAGAATTGTGGCCGAATGTGACGTCACGTACGATAAAAATGCGGCGTGGAGAAACTGGCCATATACGCGGCTGAACTGGCGAGGCGGCTGGCATCGCGTCCGGCTACCCCCAACGAACTCCAAGCCCTCGAACTGCTTGCCATCCGCGTGCTCGAGGAAGTCTCAGCGGCTCGGCGCGGCGAAGTTCGGTCGATTGGCGAGACCAGCGGGATGTGGCGCGCAGTCGAGAAACTCGAAAAGCACTAGCTCTGCCCTTCATCCGCGGTGAAATAAGCGCAATCGGGATGGTGAAACACCAGCGCGCTCACGCTCGCCTCCGGCTCCATCATCATGCCTTCGGTAAGTTGCACCCCGATGTCCTCGGGGCGAAGGAGTTGGAACAATCCCGCCTGATCGTCGAGATTGGGGCAGGCGGGATACCCGAAACTGTAGCGCTTGCCGCGATATTTCGAAGTGAAGCGGTCGTGCATCGTCGTCGTGGGCGGATCGGGAAAGCCCCAATCTTCACGAATGCGGCGGTGCAGCCATTCCGCCGTGCCTTCCGCCGTCTCAATGGCCAGCGCCTGGATGGCGTGCGCCTTGAAAAACTCGCCCGCCTGTTTCCACTCTTCCGAGCGCTCGCGGATACACGAACCGGCGGTGACTACGAACAGCGCCAGGTGATCGCGGCGGCCTTCCCCGGCATCGAGGATGTAGTCGCTCAGGCACAATCCGCCTTCGCGGCGCTGCCGGCCGAAATGGAAGGTGTGAACCGGCGCAGTTCCCGAAGGCGCGAACAGGTGGATCGCGTTGCCGTCGCGCTCCGCCTCGAAAAACTGCCAGACGGCTTTCACTTTCATGAATCCGAAAGCGGCCTGCTTCAATCCTTCGACATTGTGGTAGAGTTCGAGCGCTTTCTCGTCATGCTCGGCGAGACCTTTCTCGAAGTTGCCTTTGTAGCCGAGGTGTCGGCCAAACAGCATGTATGGGTTGATGTAGCTCCATAGCTCGGCGAGCTGCGGCACTTCGCGAATTTTGCGGTCGAGATACGGCGCGGCAGGGATCGGAATATCCGCCCGGACCTTGGCACTGCGGCGCGTGCCAACCGGCCCGGGCGCCGTCTCTTCGATTGCCGCAGGCGCGGCCGCAGATTCACCGGCACGGTGAACCGACAGGGTGAGGGCGCGTTGCGCCGGGTCCATCAGCCGATTCATCAGATCGAGCCCGGTCATGGCGTCCTTGGCGTAGCACACCGCCTCTCCATACGCGGGCGCGATTTTCGTCCGTGTGAACTTTTCCGAAAGCGCAGCGCCGCCCACGAGGATCGGCACGTCGATGCCGGCCGTCTTCAAATCGGTCGCCGTGATCACCATCTGCTGCGTGCTCTTCACCAGCAGCCCGGAGAGGCCGATGGCGTCGGGTTTGTGTTCGGCGTGCGCCTGGATCAGCACTTCGGGCGGAACTTTGATCCCGAGGTTCACCACCTGGTAGCCGTTATTCGACAGAATGATCTCCACCAGATTCTTGCCGATGTCGTGGACGTCGCCTTTCACCGTGGCGAGCACAATTTTGCCGCGCGCGGCGGTCTCCGATTTCTCCATGAACTGCTCGAGATGGCTCACCGCGGCCTTCATGGCTTCGGCCGACTGCAACACCTCGGCGACAATCAATTCGTTGTTGTTAAATAGCCGGCCGACTTCCGACATCCCCGCCATCAGCGGGCCGTTGATGATGTCGAGCGGCGCGGCCCCCCCGGCGCGCTTCAGTTCGAGATCGGCAATCAATCCGTCTTTGGTGCCTTCGATGATGTAATTGGCGAGCCGCTGGTCGAGCGGCAGATCGGCGGCTTTCGCTTTCTCGCGCCTGGTGGATTGCCGGAAATGGTCTGTGATGGCGGCGATGTGCCACTGATTGAGCGCGGCCTTTTGTCCCGCCGTCTGCTGCCGCCAATCCTCGGGCGCGGTGCGCAGAGATTCGTCGGCGGCATTCACTGCGGGCGAATTAAAAAGCAGGCCCTCGGCGAGCCGCCGCTCCTCCACGGGAATCGACGCGAACCGCTCCAGCTTTTCGGCGTTCACAATGGCGAGATCGAGCCCCGCCTTGGTGCAGTAATAAAGAAAGACGGAATTCACCACTTCGCGCGCGGCGGCCGGCAGTCCGAACGAAATATTGGAGATGCCCAGCACCGTCTTCACATACGGCAAGTTCTCCTTCACCAGTCGAATGCCCTCGATGGTCTCCACCGCCGCGCCGATGTAATTGACGTCGCCCGTGGCGCAGGGGAAAACCAGGGGATCGATGACGATGTCTTCCGCCGCGATGCCGTACTTCCCGGTCAGCAGCTTGTAGGAGCGCTCGGCCACCGCGAGTTTGCGCTCGCGCGTGAACGCCTGCGCCTGCACCTTGTCTTCATCGATGGAGCCCACTACCAGCGCCGCGCCATAGCGCCTGGCGATGGGGCAAACGCGCTCGAATTTCTCCTCGCCGTCCTCGAGATTGATGGAATTGATGATCGATTTGCCCTGGCAGTACGTCAGCGCCAGTTCCACCGCCGTGGGGTCGGTGGTGTCGATCATGATGGGCGCTTTGATTTTGCGGATGAGCTTTTCGTAAAAGGACGGGACGTCGGCGATTTCGTCGCGGTCGGTACTTTGCAGGCACACGTCAACGATGTGCGCGCCGTTTTTCACCTGCCGGCGGGCGATTTCGGTGGCTTCCTCCCACTTCTCTTCGGCCACCATGTTCTTGAACAGCCGCGAGCCGATGACATTGGTTCGTTCGCCTACGATCAGCGGCCGGTTGCTCTCTTCGGCCTCCACCAGGTCGATCCCGGAGTAGTAAGCGCGGTGCGAGCGCTCCGGAATCGGCCGCGGGCGCTTGCCTTCGGCCATCTGCGCGATGGCGCGGATGTGCTTGTCGGTCGTGCCGCAGCAGCCGCCCGCCATGTTCAGCCAGCCGTTGGCGATGAACCGCTCCAGGTGGCTCGCCACCGAGTCTGGCGTCTCGCGGTACTCCCCTTCCTCGGGCAATCCGGCATTGGGGTAGCAGGAAACGCGCGTGGGAGCCATCCCGCTGATGGTGCGGAGATGGTCGGTCATGAACTCGGGACCGGTACCGCAGTTCAGGCCGATGGAAAGCAGGTCGGCATGCAGCACGGAGGCGCAGAGCGCGTCGGCGGTCTGTCCGGCGAGCATGGTGCCGATGGTTTCGATGGTTCCCGAAACCATGGTTGGAATCGCAATGCCGCGTTCGGCGCGCAGCCGCTCGATCGCGATCAGCGCCGCTTTGATGGCGCGCGTGTCGTTGCACGTTTCGGCGGCCAGGATATCGACGCCGCCATCGAGCAGTCCGGCCGCGCGCTGGTAGTAGACCTCGACCAGATCCGGGAAAGTAACGCCGCCCACTACCGTAATCGATTTGGTCGTCGGCCCCATCGAGCCGATCACGAAGCGCGGCTTCGCCGCGGTCGTGAATTCGTCGGCCGCCTGCCGGGCCAGCTTCGCCGCGGCGGTGTTGAGCTCGCGGACGTCGTTCTGCAGGCCGTAATCGTGAAGCGAAATCGAGTCGCAGTTGAACGTATTGGTCTCGATGGCGTCGGAGCCGGCGGTGAGGTAGGCGCGGTGAATGGCAAGCACCACATCCGGACGGGTGCGGTTGAGGCTCTCGTTGCAGCCTTCCAGCGCGGCGCCGCCGAAATCGGCTGCCGTCAGGTTCCGCTGCTGCAGCATGGTGCCCATGGCGCCATCGAGCACCAGGACGCGGTGTTCCAGAATGTCGGCGAGCGCTTCGCGGCGGTCCAAAGGCGTAGTCATAAGGGTAAATGCAAAATCGGCGATACCAGAGTCAACACCGTTTCGGCCAGGCGCTCCGGAGAGCAGCGATCCGGCGTGTGCGCCCATTCCCTCGCCGCGCCATAGATTGCCCAGCTTGCCGTGGCTGCAATCATCTCCGCGGAAATCCCCGTCTGCGGTGGATGTTTCGCCAGCCCTTCCATTAGAATGCGCCGCACCACCGCGATGATGGCCGATTCCATGTGCGGCTCGATCTGCCGCCGGCCGGCCGGCCCCTGGAAACGGGTAACATATTCGCTGACGGCCATCACCAGCGCTTTCAGTTCCGAAGCACAAGTGCCGTCGAACTGCACTTTCCTTTGTGCCAGCAGTCCGTGGAAACGGCACCCGACCATCGCTTCCAGCAGGGCGTATTTGTCCGTGTAATGGTCGTAAAAAGTGGCGCGGTTAAGCGTCGCGAGCTCCGTGATGTCGTGTACGGAAATTTTCTCGAACTCCCTCGTTTCCAATAACTTGTCCAGGGCCTGCTGGAGCAGGTCGCGGGTGCGCCGGATGCGCGGATCGAGGGTCTCGCAGACAGTCGCCATTTTGGCTCCCTTCCATAAGATTACCAGCCCCAGGCGGACGTTGCATAAACGACATTAGTTGTTTTAGTTGAATCGACACTTGTTGCTTAGACATCGTATGTCGTACAAGGAGAGATTATGACCACGCTTCTTCGAGTAGATTCCAGCCCGTTTCCGGGCGAAGCATCGTTTAGCCGCCAATTGACTTCCGAATTTACGGCCGAGTGGCGCAAGGCCCACGCGGGAGGGCGGGTGAGCGAGCGCGATCTGGCCAAAACCAGCCTGGCGCCGCTCACCCCGGAACTAATCGCAGCCATGTACACGCCCGAATCGTCCCGCACACCGGAACAGAACGCGCTGCTGACGACCTCCGATGAACTCATCGCAGAGTTGCAGACCGCCGACGAGTACGTCTTCGGAGTCTCGATGCATAACTTTTCGATTCCATCGAGCCTGAAGCTGTGGATCGACCAGGTGGCGCGCGCCGGAAAGACCTTCAGCTACCAGGGCGGCGGCCCGAAGGGTTTGCTGAACGGGAAGAAAGCCACTTTCCTGGTAGCCAGCGGCGGTGTTTATGAGCCAGGCACGGCGATGGCTGCGTTCAATCACATCGAACCGTACTTGCGCTCGGTGTTCGCATTCCTCGGGGTGAAGGACGTGACGTTCATCAACGCGGGCGGAACCGCGCGGGCGCGCTCCGGGGTGGACCGCGCGACGATCCTCCAGCCGGCTCTCGAGTCGATTCATGCGCAATTCCAGGCGGCGTAAGCTGGCGGCCTGGTTTCGGTATAAAATAGCGCCGTGACCATCCACCGGCGATCTTTTCTGACGGCCGCGGCAGCGGTCCCGGCCATGCTGGCGCAGGACCGCGATTGGAGCGGGCGCCAGCCCATTCGCTATGCCGACCCCGACGTGATTGCGCTCGACAAGCGTTTTTCGAAATACATGATTGGGAATGCCGCCATAGAACGGCTGTGGACCGGCGCGCGGTGGGCGGAAGGCCCGGCGTGGAGCGGCACGGGACGTTATCTCGTCTTCAGCGACATCCCCAACAATCGCCAGATGCGCTGGCTCGAAGAAGACGGCCACGTAAGTGCTTTCCGCTCGCCCTCGGATTACAGCAACGGCAACACGTTCGATTTTGAAGGCCGCCAGTTATCGTGCCAGCACGCCCTGCGGCGCGTGGCGCGGTTCGAGCCGGACGGGACCACGACCGTGATCGCCGACAAGTGGCAGGGCAAGCCGCTGAATTCGCCGAACGATATCGTGGTGCATCCCGACGGCTCGATCTGGTTCACCGACCCGACGTACGGCATTCAGGGAAACTACGAAGGCTTCCAGGCGACTTCGGAGAATCGCAAGGCGGCGTATCGCGTCGATCCCAAGACGGGGAAGATGGACATCGTCACTGACGAGTTAGATCAGCCCAACGGCATCTGCTTCTCGCCGGACTATAAGAAGGTCTACATCTGCGATACCGGCGACCCGAAGGACATACAGGTCTTCGACCTCGCCGACGGCAAGGTACGCAATAAGCGGCGATTCATCAAGACACCGGAGATGAGCGGCAAGTCTGGTCTGGCCGACGGTATTCGCGCGGACATTGATGGCAATATCTGGGCGGGTATGGGATGGGTGGGTGCGAACTACGACGGCGTCCACGTCTTCACGCCTGCGGGCGAGCGCATCGGGGTCATTGAGCTCCCCGAAATCTGCGCCAATCTCTGCTTCGGAGGGACCAAGCGGAATCGTTTGTTGATGGCGGCGGGCCAGTCGATCTATTCGTTGTTCGTAGGCACGAAGGGCGCGCACATCGCGTAACGGCAATGTCGATTCGCGGACGGCTTTTCCGCGTGATCCACTACGATCGCGTCCAGGCTCGCCGCGGCCCGCGAGCGTCTCAATGCGAGTTGCTCCTGCCGCGCCGTGAAGATCGGAGGAACGCGATTCTACTGCGCGGCGCCGGCCGGAGTCGCCGCGTGGAATTCAAACTCCTTCGGCGGCTCCGTATTGAGCAGCCAGCGCACAAAATAATCCCACCGCCGGCGCATCATGTAATTGGAATCGGGGCCGTAGCCGTGCGGGCGATTGGGGAACAGAATCAAGTCGAAATCCTTGTTGGCTTTGATCAGTTCCGACACCACCAGCAGCGTGTTATATGGGGGCACGTTGTTATCCATGGTGCCGTGCGCCAGCAGCAGGTGTCCCTTGAGATTTTTGGCGAAATTCTGGTTGGCCTGGCTGTCGTAATTGGACTTTCCGTCGGTCGCCGTCTTTTCGAGCAGACCCTGCCACTTTTCAGCCCAATCGTCTTCGTACTCGCGATTGTCGTGATTGCCCGATTCCGAAATTCCCACCTTGAAGAAATCGGGATAGTGGAACATCGCGCCTGCCGTAGCATAGCCGCCGCCCGAATGGCCGTAGATGCCCACGCGATCGATATCGATCCACGGATAGCGGTTCGCCAGTTCCTTCATGCCGGCGACCTGGTCGGGCAGCGTGTTGTCGCCCATATTGCCGTAATATGCTTCGTGGAATTTCTTGGAGCGCCACGGCGTCCCCATTCCGTCGATTTCCACCACCACGAATCCGAGTTCGGCCAGCGCCTGCGCATCGCCGTGCGCCGCGCTGAAATTACGGCCGCCCACGCTGCCGGTCTGCGGGCCGGGATAGATGTGGTTGATGATGGGATATTTCTTAGCCGGGTCGAGATGGGTGGGCTTAAACATCAGGCCATAGCAATCGGTGACGCCATCGCGGCACTTCACGGTGAAAGGTTCGGGCGGCTTCCAACCCGTCGCGAGCAACTTTGAGATATCGGCTTTTTCGAGCGGCGTAATCAGCTTGCCGTCAATATCGCGCAGGGCCATCACGGGCGCGGTATTGGGTTTGGAATAGGTATCGACAAAGTATTTTCCGGAGGGCGAGAGCGCCACCGAATGATTGCCGTCGTCGGGAGTGAGCAGCTTCTGATTCTTGCCATCGAAGTCGACGCGATAGAAACTGGCAAAGTACGGATCGCGTCCCTTTTCCTTGCCCACGCCGAGGAAATAAACGACCCGAGCCTTCTCGTCCACCTTGACCACCTGAGTGACGTTACCCTCGCCGTGCGTGATCTGGTTCTTGAGTTTGTTCATTCCGTTCAGGTCGTATAAGTACAGCTGCCCCCAGTTATCGCGCTCGGAAAACCAGATGACTTCGTTGCTCGCCGGAAGATACTGCCAGTCGATGCGGCCGTTGCCCGACTCGAAGAACGTGGCTACCTTTTCGTGCAGCGCGTCGTGCACGGCGCCGGTGGCGGCGTCGGCAATGCGCAGCGTTTCCTCCTTGTGGTCGCGCGAAGTCGAAACAAACGCCAACTGCGTCCCGTCGGCATTCCACTGGATATCGGGCGCGCCGCTGCAGGTGATGTCATCGCAGAGAGTAGAGCGATGCTGATCGGGCGGCATCTGCAGGCGAATCACCCTGGCATCCGGCACGTCGATGATGACACGCTGAATGGTGGTGACCACGGCATCGCCGGGCAGGGGGTATTTCCACGCCCGCAGCGCCGGATGGCCAACCGTGGTGTTGACGAGGTACATTTCGCCGACGCCGCGCTGATCCTGCTGATAGGTCGCAATCTTTCGGGAATCGGGCGACCAGACCAGGATCGGCCGGTCGCTCGAACTCCATCCGGCATTGTCGGTGGCGTATCCAAAATCCTTGACGCCATCGGTTGTGAGCTGGGTTTCTTTGCCCGCGGAATCGCGCACCCAGAGATTCTCCTCGCGGATGAAGGCCGTCAGTTTGCCATCCGGCGATTGCGCTCCGCCCCCGGCGCGGCCTCCACGGCCGCCGCGCCCTCCGCGCCCGCGGCCGCCCGCCGCCACGAGTTCCGCTGGAGGATTGAGATCCTCCTCGCAGGCATTACCTTGCCGGTCGCACTTCCAGTGGTTCGAGCCGGTGCGAAATGCGACGTACCGGGAATCGGGGGTGATGCCGATCGAATCGAACGGCAGGTGCGGACCGTCGTAAGTTGTGCCTGCGGCCTTGGACAGCGCGGCGGCCAGCCGGACATGGTCGAACGCCGGCTCGCGCGTGCCGCGCGCCGGGTCGACCAGGAGAAACTCGCTTCCTTCCGCAGTGGTGACGCGGTACCACATCCGGCCATCGGGCAGCCAGTTGGGCTGCACGGCGGAGCGGACCATGAGGCCGTAGAGGTTGGGCCCAAGGAATTTCTCGGCCCGAGCGTAATCGGCCGTGGTAATTGGAGGCTGTTGACACCAGCAGGGCAGACTGGCGGCTGCCACGAGGAGACAAATATTTCGGATCACAGGCCTACATAATACTAAACGGCACGGCGCCGGTTGCCAGCCCGTCCCAGGCCGAACGATCGCCGCCACCGGCCGCGGCGGCTACCTCCTTGGACGTGAGCCTTCAATGAGGATATCCACCAAACGCCTGGCGCTTTGCTGCCAGTGCGGGCTTGATTCCAGATACGCCACCCCCACCAGGGCCCGCAGCAAATCCACGGGGTCCACATCTTTCCGCACGTCGCCGCCCTTTACCGCGCGCCGTACCAACGCTCGCATCGCGTTATGAATTTGTGCCAGCGAAGCTTCTATGAGCCTGGAAGGCCCACCGGCCGAAGCATTCAGGGCAGGAGCGATGATTTTCTTGGTGGCGATGTACTCGACGAACAATAACATCCAGGCGCGCAGGGCTTCGAGCGGCGACATAGTTTCGGCGAACTTCCCCTCTGCCGCGGCCAGCTTTTCTACCTCCGTCCGGTAAACTGCCTCCAACAGCTCCTCCCGCGTCGGGAAGTGCCGATAAAGCGTTCCCGGACCGACGCCGGACTGCCTCGCAATGTCGTCGAGACTGGCATTCGCGCCGGACCGCGTGAAGGCTTCCTTTGCCGTCTCCAGAATGCGCTCGCGATTGCGTTGTGCGTCGGCACGCGGCTTGCGCCCGGAGGATGGTGGATGTTTGATAACCATTTCTTAGAATCTTTGCAACCGGAGAAAGTCTCCGATAATCTAGAATTGCGGAGGCTAACTCCGTTTTAGCGAAATCGGCACGGATCGTCAACCCGTAAGTGCCGAAGAAAGGGTACATCAGATGCGTATCTTCGTAACGGGATCGACAGGGTTTATCGGTTCCGCGGTTGCCGCGGAATTGATGGGCGCAGGTTATCAGGTGCTGGGTCTGGCTCGCTCCGAGGCGGGCGCCAAATCCCTCGCCGACAGGGGCGCGCAGGTTCATCGCGGCGATCTCGAAGACCTGGAAAGCCTTCGGACCGGCGCTGCCATGTCGGACGGCGTTCTTCACATCGGCTTCATCCATGATTTTTCCGATTATCAAAGAGTCGCCGATATCGACCGGCGGGCGATTGAGACACTTGGCGCGGTTCTCGCCGGCTCGCAGCGTCCCCTGGTAGTCACCTCAGGCATCGGAGTTTTGAAAACCCACGACTTGGCCACCGAGGACGATCCGCCCACTCCGCACTTCCCGCGCCGGTCGGACGAAGCTGCGATATCGTTGGCGGAACGTGGAGTGCATGCGTCCGTGGTGCGCCTTCCACCATCCGTTCATGGCGCGGGCGATCATGGCTTCGTTCCGATGCTCATCGCGATCGCCCGTGAGAAAGGCGTCTCGGCTTACGTAGGCGGCGGGGGCAACCGTTGGGCTGGCGTGCACCGCTTGGACGCCGCGCATCTGTACCGGCTGGTGCTGGAGAAAGGCACCCCGGGCGCCCGCTATCACGCGGTTGCCGACGAGGGCGTGCCCTTCCGGGAAATAGCGGGCGTCATCGCCCGCCGCTTGCAAATTCCGGTGAGCAGCAAGACTCCCGATGAGTCCACAGGCCATTTCGGCTGGCTTGGGCAATTCGCCGCCATGGACTTGCCGGCCTCCAGCCAGCGAACTCGTGAACTGCTGGGGTGGGAGCCGAAGCAGCCGGGCCTGCTACAGGACATCGAGGGGGCTCACTACTATCAAAGCTAAAGGAGCGAACCTATGAACAAAATCGCCGTCATCACCGGCGGAAGCCGCGGCCTCGGCCGCAACACCGCGGTGAATCTCGCCCGTCGCGGCGCCGACATTGTCTTCACCTGGCATTCGCATCAGACCTGCGCGGACAGCCTCGTCAAAGAAATCGGCTCGCTGGGACGGCAGGCAGCCGGATTCCGTCTCGACACCGGCAACACCCGCGCGTTTGACCATTTCGCGGCGGAGGTGCGTAGTACGCTCGCAAGCTGGGGGCGCGACCGGTTCGACTACCTGGTAAACAACGCCGGGACTTCCCTGCACAAGCCGTTCGAGCAAACCACCGAGGCGGATTTCGATCAAATCGTCAACGTCCACTTCAAGGGCGTGTACTTCCTGACGCAGAAACTGCTGCCACTGCTGAACGACGGCGGCCGGATCGTGAATATTTCTTCCGGTCTGGCGCGCCTCAGCCTGCCAGGCACCTGGGCCTACGGCGCGGCCAAGGGCGCGGTGGAAGTGTTGACGCGCTACATGGCGAAGGAACTTAGGCCCCGCGGCATCACGGTTAACGTAGTCGCTCCGGGAGCGATTCAGACCGATTTCAGCGTCGGAATGGTTCGCGACAATCCGGAAGTCAACCAGCGGGTGGCGGAGATGACGGCATTGGGACGCGCCGGCGTGCCCGATGACATCGGCCCCATGATCGCCTCGCTGCTCTCCGACGAAAACCGCTGGGTAAACGGCCAGCGCATCGAAGTCTCGGGCGGCATGATGTTGTGAGAGAAGGGCTCACCCCTTCATCCGCACCGCATAAAGCGCATGGTGCGCCAGAATAAATAGGGTTCTCCCGCCCGTGCCCCCGAAAATGATGTCGATCGGCCGCTCCGGCACGTCGATCCGCCCGATCGGCTTCCCGCTGGGGTCGTACACGAAGATCTCGCCGTTGGCCACGTAAACATTCCCTTTCGAGTCTGCCGCTACGCTTTCCCCGCCGCGATCGGCAAAGGGCTGTAACTGCCTCAGCGTCCCATCCGGTTCGACCAATGCCCGGTAAGTAACATCTTCTGACTCGCTGCCGACGTAAATATGATCCCCAGGCGCCGCGACGATCAATCCATAAGTATCGAGGTTGTCTGAAAAGCGCCAGCCCGCCGTCGAATCTGAGGGCCCCTGCTGGAACACCCGTCCCGCCGGCAGAAAAGCGCTCCCGTCGGC
>Ga0335072_10010404_pt1 | contig 13397 bp, 12 predicted proteins | sample Lox_Sample_21_FD_206725 | JGI IMG/M metagenome (GOLD analysis project Ga0335072, IMG submission 206725) | Soil microbial communities from Loxahatchee National Wildlife Refuge, Florida, United States - Lox_Sample_2.1 | ecosystem: Environmental > Terrestrial > Soil > Wetlands | place: USA...
CGACCACCACCAGTCCTGATACGATTGCGGCCGTCACGATCAGAGCGCTGAGAATGCGGCCAATCCAAATTCCGATCTTGTTATTGCCAGCTGGCTGCATGCGTGTTCCTCCCTACCGAAAAAAGGCAAGCCATAGCGCAAACGTGAACAATGCGGTGAGGCTCGGATAGGTCAATATGGGTAGCGCGAGCAAAACATGAGCGCGCAGCAGCAGCCAGCGGGCCGCAACCGTGATTATCAGGCCCAACGCCACGCACAGCAGCCAGGCCGGAAAGAAGGAACCCAGAATGTCGAAGGACGGAGCCCGACTGCAGCTCGTGGAGAGCATTACCGCGAGCAACAACAGCGCAAACCTTGACAGGCAGCCTGCATTCGCGATCATGGGCGGGCGCTCCTGGTGTTGGCTTGAATCGCATCGCCTGTTCGGAAAGCGAGATCCGCAAGCGCCGCCAGCACCTGGGTGCGCGCCAAAATGTCGGTCGATCGCGCTTGAGCCAGGACCTTCTGCGCGTTGGTGACGTCCAGCAGGTTGCGCACGCCGTAGTTGTAAGACTCCAGCGCGGCACTGTAGGACTGCGTCGCGGAGGTCATCAACGCGGCTGCGGCTTCCCGCTGTCGGAAAGCGGTGTTCAAGTTCGAATACGCCGTCCAAACCTGGTCTTCAATCTGATCGCGTGCGGCTCTGACTTGTGCCTTCGCCTGCCGGAAATGAGCCTCCGCTTGCGCGAGGCGGCTTCGTCGCGCGCCTCCGTCGAACACGGTCCAGCTCAGGCTCGCCGTCAGGCCGCCGGTCAAACCGGCGGTGTGTCCCCAGGGAAGATTCTGCTGCGTAAGGTACAGCGATTGTGCACTCGGGGCAGCGCTCACACTCAGGCTGGGAAAGAAAGCGGCCCGCGCCTGCTGCCGCTCTGCTTGGCCTAGTCGAACGTCGGCGATCTGCGCTAGAAGATCGGGACGCTGCTCCAGCGCCCGATGAATCGCTTGCTCCACGGTGTCGGCTATGGATTCACTCGCCGGCACCTCGCTCAGCGGTTGCACGCGAAAGCGTGTGCTGGCGGGCGCGCCGAGAACAGTTGCTAGGTCGCCCCGCGCGATTTCCTCGGCTCCCAATACCGCCTGTAGATCGTATTGCGCTTGCGCGGTCGCGCTGCGCGCTTCCAGAACGTCAGGTAGTGTCGCTAATCCATTACGAAGACGCTCGTCGGCAGCCTGTTGCACGGCCTGTGCATTCACCAGGCTGGCTCCCGCGGCTTCTTCTTGTCCCGCGGCATTCAGCACCCGATAATAGGCCTGCGAAACTTCGTAGATCAGTTGCCGGTGAACGTCGTTAAAACCAAAGTTCGACACGAGCAGGCGCGCACTTTCAGCGTTGATCCGGCCGCGCCGCGCTCCGAAGTCGAAAATCGTGTAGTTCAGATCGAGCGCGAGCTGAAAAGAAGCGATCGTCTGTCGATAGAACCGCGCACCGAGTGCCGCCTCGTCGCGATCCGCACCGGCTAATGCAACGGCCGCCAGCGTCGGAAACAACTCACTGCGGGCGATTCCGAGGGCAGCGGCTTGGGCGCGGGCGCCTTCCCAAGCCACACGCGTTTCCGGATTGTGTGCTTCAGCCAAGTCGATCAACTCAGCCAACGAGTAGATCTTGTCGGGCTCGACGGGAGTCCCCGGGGCGTGATTCTGGCTGCCGCCAATTGTGATTTGCCGCTCGTCGGGTGAATGCCAAGGGCGATCGGGTGAAACGGGCGGAGACTGAGCTAAGAGCCGGCTGACAACTATCAAAAGTACAACTGCAATGGCCGTTCGCGCCAGCATTCGATGATCGGGACACATGTCGCTATATTTGAGAGCCCAGTTGCTCACTTCTGTATAAAAAGAATGCACACTCATGAGTTTTGTTGGTCCCCTGGAACTGTTCTTGGCGACCAACAAATACGCTGACGCTGCGCTCTCTTCCTCTGAGGACACGCGCCACAATGATCAAGAGAAATCTGATCGCGATAACGATGTTCGTAGGATTCACATTGATAACTGGCAATCAGGCGCCCTGACCAGCGAGCAAACTGAGATCTACATCAAAGGGCGCGCCGCTGTGGAAGAGTCGATCATGAAACTGCGGCTGAGATAGTTTCCTGTTTTTCGCCAAGTGGTCTCTGGGAAAGCAACGGCATTATTCTTTCAACTGGATTGGCAGCTCGGCTTGAGAGAATCGCCCGAGACGCCGTAGACTCTCCGGACGCCCGCATCCGCCAGAACCTCCCCCAGCAAATCCCCCACTTTGTTCTTGGCCATCGGACGATCTTCACTGCAGATAAATGGGAGTCACTCGAAACTGCGCCGCCGGCGGACATTAAGTGGTCGGAGTTCTGGCACGGAATGTTTCGGGGGATTTACAAGTCGACAATCCCGGGCTTTTGAGCCGCATCGTAACGGCGTGGGTCCGGCCAATAGCTCAAAGCTTGTCTGGCTGTTCAAGAGACTGCCAAGTCATTATTTTGATAGAGTCCATCCCCGTGGCGGGAGCGCTTTCCTCCAATAAAGCTCGCGGCGTTTCGCTCTTTTTCAGTGAACGCTGCCATGCGCTCGCATAAAGTTCCGTTTGGCAGCTAATGTTGGCCGATCGGCCATTGAACATTGAAGGAGAACGGTCTGTGTCTAATAAACGAGTGGTTTTTGCATGCGCATCGCTACTTACGATGTTTTTGGGGCTCAGCGCCTCGGCTTCCGCGCAAGAGGAGTCAACGCCGCGTTATGAAATCGGCCTGAACTACTCCTGGTTGCACGTGAACTCTGCGAATTACGACTACCAGCGGACCGGAAACGGCGGCTCGGGATATTTGTTGTACAACCTTACCCCGATGGTTGGGCTGGTGGGCGATTTCGGCGGATATGCCAACACGCGAACGGGAATTAACGACAAGGCGCTCACGTACCTGTTCGGGCCGCGTTTCACCTGGCGCCATTCCCGTTGGAACCCCTATGCGCAGTTCCTGTTCGGCGGCGCGTACGCGTGGAGTGGCCCGAACGGTAATTCCAACACGCAAAACGCGTTCGCGATGGCCTCCGGCGGGGGATTGGACTATGTCCTAACCCAGCACATCGCCATCAAACCGATTCAAGTGGAATACGTGATGACGCAGTTCGATAGCGCGAATCTTGGCGGTTCGACCAGGGGCTTCGGCAGTCACCAGAATGACGTTCGTTATTCAGCGGGCGTGGTCTTTCGATTGGGCGAAAAGTAAGCCGAGCTGAGGCGAACGGGCAATGCGCAAACTAAGGCCGACCGGGGCTATCGGACTCGCCATAGCGCTCGGAACGTTGGCAGGATGTGGGGGCAGGATCAGGTATCCAAGTTATTACGTCCTGAACGTCCCCGCTCCACCTTCTGCGCGTAACAGTTCGAAGCCGATACTCGGTCCAGTTGCAGTCCGTGAATTTAGCGCTCCAAGCTACCTGAGAAGCGGTGCCATTTTGTACCGGCCGTCACCAGAGCAATTGGACTTCTATCAGTTTCATCACTGGGCCGAAGATCCCCGGCGAGTGGTCACCGCGCGGCAATGGTCGAGGGTATACAGGCTCGGGGACTTTTCAGTTCCGTAAATATATTCGACGGCCGGGGATCCCCGGAATATCTGGTCACTGGAACGCTGGATTGCCTCGACGAGGCTGAGCAGGGCGCGAATGTCTCCGTCGAAGTCAGCTTGTTGGCACGGTTAATCAAGTTGCAAACAGGCGATGTGCTCTGGCACGACAGGGCGTCGAAAACGACGAAGCTGGATCGGCGATCAGTTCCAGGTATGTGGCCGAAATGTCTCGCGATTTGAAGGATGCCGTCGACAGCCTGGTTTCGTCTATGCAGGATCGCGTCACTGCCTCGTCGGCATCAGCTAGTAGCGCGACCAAAGAGTAGTAGGCCGCCACACGTTCAAGGAGAGTTCGTAATGCCTGACTCAACCGATTCGGTTCAGAAACATCCGGCCTTAGTGCCACGTTTGAAACGGTTGGTGGTCCCGGTAGCAATTTTACTGATGGCCGTCGGGATTGTGTTTCTGATTGCCGGCAACTGGAACACTTGGGCCAGCGAGCGGGCATCGCAGGAAACCGACGATGCCTACACACGGGCGGACCTTACGCCCCTGAGCACGAAGGTAGCAGGACTGGTAGCCATGGTGGCCGTTTCCGACTATCAACCGGTCAAATCGGGAGAGCTGCTCGTACAGTTACGGGATGACGATTTTCGCGCACAGGTGCAGCAGGCAGAAGCCGGCGTCGCCTCAGGCGAGGATGCGCTGATCAACAATCAGCGGCAAAAAGAATTGCAGGACGCCCGCATCGTCCAGGCCGAGGAGGGGATTCGCGCAGCAGAAGCAGACATCACGGCGGCTCAGGCCGGGATTGAGTCCGCAAATTCGGCGATCGCTAGCGCGCGCAGCGGAATCGACGGGACCAAAGCAGACGTGGAGCGCACGTCATTAGAGCGTCGGCGACAGGAAGCGTTGATTGCAACCGAGTCGGCAACGCGGCAGAAGCTCGAGCAGGCAGTCGCCGACGCACAGCGCTTCCAGGCGCAGCTTGCAAGCCGACAGGCTGAAGTTGTAGCATCAACGGCTCAATTGTCCAGCCGCCAAGCCGATCTGCTGCGGGCGCGAGCTGAGCTGGGAAGCAAAAAGGCCGAGCTCGAAGCGCAGAAACGTCAGCGTGCGGTGCTGGACTCGCAGGAACTTCTACTGTACGCCGATCTGAACGCGAAAAGAGCTGCGCTGGCACTGGCGCGGACTAACTTGGGGTACACGCGAATCGTCGCGCCAGAAAACGGAATTGTTAGCGAGCGCAAAGTGCGCCCCGGGCAACTGGTCAGTCCGGGCACTCAGGTTATCTCGCTCGTTCAACGCGACATTTGGGTAGATGCGAATTATAAGGAGACCCAGGTCCGTCACATCCACGCGGGCGACCTCGCCGAAATACGGGCGGATGCATTTCCTGGAGTGATTTTTCGAGGCAAGGTCGATGATGTGTCTCCCGCCAGCGGCTCGCAATTCGCGCTCCTGCCACCCGATAATGCGACGGGCAATTTCACAAAGGTGGTGCAACGAGTCCCGGTGAAAATCGTGTTGGATCCTGGCCAGACAGGTGCAGAGCGATTACGGCCGGGGTTATCTGTGATCGCCATCGTTCGGACGAACGGCGCCGGCCGGTGACGGAGATACTCGCATGACTGCGGCTCCCCCGGTGCGTCCATCAGCGGCCCAAGCCGCGCCCCCTGCGCAATCCATACAGACCCAACTGAAAACCAACCCTTGGCTCGGGATCTTGGGCGTCTTTCTGGGTGCGGGAATAGCCACCCTAAACTCGCGCTTACTCAGTGTCGGCCTGGCAGACCTCCGCGGCGTCATGGGCTTCGGTTTTGACGAAGCATCGTGGATTCCCACCGCACTCAACATGGCGACCATGTTCAGCGGCGTATTCGTCTGTTTTTTGAGCGTCTTGTTCGGCCCGCGCAGGATTCTCCTCCTCGCGGCCACCATCTTTGCAGTCGCTTCGGCACTGCTTCCTTTTGCGCCGAACTACTGGGGAATGCTGATCTTGGTTATGATTGCCGGTCTTGCTTCGGGCACTTTCTACTCTCTCACGATGACTTTCGTGTTGAGCGCCCTTCCCAAGCGGCTGATCATCTTCGGGATCGCAGCGTATGCGGCCGACATTGTTTTCGTCAGCAACATCGCATCCGTTCTCGAAGGTTGGTACGTCGAGTATCTATCCTGGCACTGGATCTTCTGGACTGCCGCGGTGGTCACGCCGTTGATGATGCTCTGTATTCATTTCGGAATTCCACAACGGCCTATCGGAGAGCTGAGGCCCAGTTGGCGCGGCTTCGCATATTTCAGTTGTGGCCTTGCCCTTCTTTACGGTGCTCTGGACCAAGGGGAGCGGCTGGATTGGTTGAACTCCGGCGTAATCGTCGCGATGCTCACCGGCGGCGTTTTCCTGGTGGCGGCGGCAGCGGCGAGACGGTTAATTCAGCCGAACCCCACCTTAAATCTTGCTTTTCTCAACAGGCGCAACATCATCATCCTTGCCGTATCGATTTTCGTATTCAAGTTTACGCACCTGGCTACGATTGTGCTCATCCCGGGGTTCCTGGGCAACATCCGAGATTACCGGCCTCTCGAGACTGGTCACGCACTCGCCTGGGTAGCGGTGCCGATGTTCGCTGTCGTCTGGCTGGTCGCATCTCTAGTGATCCATACGAACTCACGACTGATTCTGGCCTCCGGGCTCACCATAGCTTCCGTGGGCGGCTGGATGTGTGCGCATCTAGACTCTTCCTGGGCGGGAATTAGCTTCGAGACCATCGAGCTTCTTTTGGCGGCCGGGTTCGCTTGCAGTTACGTTGGGTTGGTTAGCTCCATTGTATTGGAAGGGCTCGAAGCGGGCGCTTTGTCTAATGCCGCCAATGCCGCCACTTTTTCCGGGCTCATGCACTTCATCCGCATTTTCGGTGGCCAGGTCGGCGTAGCGGTGATGATACGTTTCGTTTCAGTGCGCGAGCAGTTTCATTCCAACATGCTCGGACTGAATGTAGAAATCGGCAATTGGCTAACGGACGAGCGTCTGCGGATGCTCAGCGGAGGATTGTTCCCGGGTTCGACGGGCTTAGAACAAGCACGACAGCGGGCGGTGGTCATTCTGACCCAACAATTGCGTGCCCAGGCCTACACGCTGGCAATATCGGACGGATTCGTTCTGGTTGGTTGGACGGTGGTTGCCTATCTATTGCTGATGTTGTGCCTGAGGCCGGCGAAGTTCAGTTACAAGGACCTGAGGTCAATGCGATGAGACTCACAAATCTGCTTCGGATCTTGGCGATCGGGGGTCTCGGCATGTTCTTAGCCATCCCTCAACAGGCCGGGGACATCCGGCACCTCACACTGACAGATGCCGTTCAGCTTGCGATCAGCCAGAACCGCTCGCTCAAGATAGCGCGCCTGAAAGTAGTTGAGAACGAGGAGAAGAAGGCTGGCGAGCATTCGTCGTATTTTCCCAAGATCACAAATCAGTCTAATGTGCTGCACGTCACGGAATTGCAAAATATCGGGATTCCGGCTGGCGCGTTGGGCATCGTTGGGGGATCATTGGTTCCCTCGCGCGGGGTTACCCTTCCGCAGGGCCAGAACACGTTTTTCACCAGTGGAACTCAGCTTTCGCAGCCACTCACACAGTTGATTCGCATCCACGCCGCCAACCGGATGGCCACCGCTGAAGTCGCCAGTTCACGCGACGATCTCAAGAAAGCAGAGAACGACGTCGCGCTCGAAGTGCACACGCTTTACTACGGCATCCTGATTGCGCGGCTTCAAAAGCAGGCGGCCGACCAGCAGACAACTTATGCTGAAGACAATCTACGCGAGAGCGAGGACGAGATACGCAACGGCAGTTCGCTGAAAGTGGTTGCGATCCAAGGCCGCGCGGGCCTGCTCGAAGGCCAGCAGGCAGTGCTCACTGCGGAACTTCAGCTCTCTGATTTGACCACTGAACTGAACGACCTGCTGGGGCTTCCGCTCGACACGCAACTCGACCTTGATCCGGCAGTGCCATCCAGTTTCGAGCAGCGCCCGCGCGAAGAGTATGTCCAAACCGCGTGGTCGGAGAACCCGGAAATCTTGGCTGCCGAAGAAGCCGTCAAAAAGGCGCGGGCTGGTGTTACCGCGGCGAAATCGGCTTACCTTCCCGATATCACGGCTTACGCGCGCCAGAGCTATCAGGACGGTGTTCCATTTCTGGTGCGCAATTTCGGCACTTTCGGTGTCAGTCTCGATTGGGACGTCTTCGATTTCGGCAAGCGGCGCGCAGCCGTGCGCGAGCGCGGCGCACAATTGGCCGAGGCCGAAGAGAACGTCAAACGGCTAAAGGAAGAGGTCGCCGTTAAGATCGAGAGAAGTTATAACAAGTTGGAACGAACCAAACATTTGGTCCAGGTAGCAGACCAGATGGTCAAACTGCGGCAGGAAAGCGAACGATTGGCACAGAACCAAGTGACGCAGGGAGTGGTGCTGGTATCGGAACGGCGCGAAGCTACCGCCGAAACATATAAGGCCAAGGCTGATTATCTTCAGGCGAGCTTGGGATACCTGCTTGCCTGGGCGGAGCTGGAGCAGGCCGTCGGGCGCACGCCTGGCCTCTAACTATCGGATCTTGCCACAAGGGCATCAGATGGAGGTCAAACAAATTAGGACGCCAATCCTTCCGACGATTAATGCCTTGTTGAACGCTGCTGCCGCCGCTCTTCTCATCTGGGGCTACATTCTTATCCGGCGCAAGCGTGTCCACCAACACCGTAGGGTCATGATCAGTGCGTTTTTCGTATCCTGCACGTTCCTCGTCTGCTATCTGGTCTATCACGCGCACGTTGGTTCGGTGCCATTCCGCATGAAAGGCGCCATTCGGGCTGTTTACCTGGGCATCCTAGCCACCCACACGACGCTTGCCGCCGCGGTGCCCGTACTCGCGATACTGACGCTCCGGCGAGGCCTCACCGCTCGCCCGAACTCCCACCGCCGACTCGCCCGCTGGACTCTGCCCATTTGGCTGTACGTCAGCGTCACCGGCGTGGTGGTGTATCTAATGCTCTATCACCTGTAGCTCTCCCACTGGGAGCGTCTTCTGATTGGTTGGTAAGATACTCCTGACGCTTGCCATCGCCTGACGTGCGTTGGGTCAGTTGTTCCACGGCACACTGTGGCGGCGGCCGCATCTGCGGCATTCATATTGGCCGCGAATGGGCCACATGGGCGCGTTATGCATAAGGTTGCACCACCAGAAGCCCGCACGCTCGATTCCGATTTGAACCGTTTGTGCCCACGTATTTCTACGATACGGGCGTGCCTTCGGCCCCAACGACAGGCAGCGCAGAGAGTGCGGACGAGCCGGCCTTTGATCGTCAGGAAAACGTGATTGTGAACGACATGGGATAGTGATCGGAAGCATGGATATCACCGTGTACAAGCCCTCGGGCAGCTTCGATCGGCCCGGACAGAAAAGCCCAGTCGATGGATCGCGGACGTTGGAACCACCAGCGTGCAGGTGTTGTGTGAGGGGATGGCAGCTTGATCGCACTTCGGAAATCAAGGCGCTGAATTGCGCCGACCCCAAGAGCGCTCGAAGCGTCAAAATTAAGATCGCCAGCAACCAGCACTGGTGACTGAGGCGTGAATTTGGCGGCATCCAGTAGAACCTCTTCCAATTGCGCCTGCCGAAGATCGCTGTTTCCGCGACTTTCTAAGTGAAGATTGTAGACAGTGAGTCGTTTTTCGCCATGTGCAAAGTCTGCTACCAAGGCGATGCGTCCGCCGATTCGCTCCTGAAATGGCTCTGTACGCGGCAGAAACCATCTGGGTCGCCAGAAGGTTGATTGGTGTCGAAATCGGATCACCCGCGGATTCATTAGACGGTATCGCGACAAGGTAGCTTGGCCGTGGTAAGCAGGGGACGTTCGCGAACCTTGCGTCAACTCCTCAAATTCGCGTCCGAATACGTAGTTCATTTGCAGCCGCCGCGCAATTTCCTCCGCGACATTGAGGCGGCCGGTTCGTCGTGCGTTCAAGTCCACCTCTTGCAAGATGAGGAGATCGGCATTTTGCGACTCGAGGAAGTCGAGGATCGCCGGCAGCTGCAGCCCACGCTCGATATTCCAGTTGACCACGCGCATTCTTTGAAGCGGTCGGCGGTCATAGTCGCGTGGAGCAAAGCTGCCCGTGAGAACATCCTTCATGTCTGAATCTCAAAGATCCGGATCACGGGAGCTCCTTCCGGACGGGCTCGGCCGTAGCGGAAAGCGAAGAAGTATCGAGGTTGTAGTCGAAATACTCGATCGTTACCTCAGTGCTTCCAAAGATTCGCGCTTCGGTTTCGGAACGGTCGGAAACGGGAAGCCAGAAGGATCCGGCTTTCTCATACTTATGGACGAACCGAACGCTCTTGATCCAGAAAGAAGGATTCTTGGCGGGCTGCCCTTCGATGCGCACGATGGCATAATCGTCGGCGTCTACCCAGATTCGGCCCCGCATCAGATATTTGTTCGGCGTCTTCGGCGCAATCGTCATCACATAGACGGGTCTTCCATCGAGGGTCTCAGCGCCGGCCATTTCGAATGTGTAGTTCTCAGGAGTTATGCGCGACCGCTCGCGAACGCCCGGCTGAGATGCCTCGGCTTCCGCTTCCAGCAGCTTGGAGAACACATGCTTCCGCGCACCGCCCCAGCCCGTTACGGAAATGGTCTCGAACTGTTTCGAACCGTTTTGCAGGCAGTTAATCCGTACAACCATTTCGGCCCGCTTGTGGAAGCGCTGGTTGTCGAGCGCGTAGCGTCGATAAGCGGTATAGCCATGGAAAGTGGTCTGGCGTTCGTTATCGCGTGCCAGCATCCTGGCGACGACCTCGTCGGCGGTTGGAAACTGACCGGCCGAGCCGTCGGCTGTCGTTGCGATTGCTGAAAATAGAAGAAACCAGACACGTACCATCGCTAAAACTCCAGGATGAATTTCCCCCGAAAGATCCGGCCCACACCGTTGAAAAGCGCTCCGAACCGGTCGCTGTCAAGATCGCTCTGGACATCGCGGGGATTGAACCGGTTGAATAAATTGAAGACGCTGAATCCGACCCGCGCCTTGAATCTTTCGCGTGGAAGCGGGATCGAGATTGGCCTCGTCATCTGAAGATCAAAGGAAGCGAATCGAGGGAATCGTGTTGAGTCACGAGGCCCGATGAACTCGCGTTCCTGATCGACGACGGAATATGGAAATCCGGTGTGGATATCCAGAACTGGGGAAATTCTCAACTTGAACGGGGCCTCCCATTGGCCCCAGGCCAGAAAACGATTCGGCGCATCGAAGGGAAGCCGCCCGCGCTCGTCCGGTTGTATCACCGCTACCGCGTCGTTTCCGAAGAACTGATTGAACTCATCCAGGTCGCCGTATGCCTTCGACCGTACATAGGAGGCATTCAGTGTCGCTCGGGGGATTTTGTACTGGCCGGTAGCTTGAAACTCTCGGTACAGTGAGCGACCGCCATTGCTGAGCGAAAGCATACCAACACTCGATTCCGGCGTGAGCACAAAGTCCCGGGTTGTGTTTCGCCCCTGGAATCCCGCGCGGAAGAGAAGAGCGGAGGTCACCTGGCGGTCGAGTTCTACGTTCCATCCTGTGCTGCGTGGATTGCGCAGACCGGCCGCAAATCCATTCATGTACGTCACAGAAAAAAGGACGCCTCCGGCCGGATCGAACACTTCAATCGTGCGGTCGGGCAAAAACGGAAAAGAGGCAACATTGAGCGGCACGCGATCATAGAACAGACCGGCACCGCCCTTGATGAGCGTTTTTGCATCCCTGGTCAGCATGAGTGCGAACCCGGCGCGCGGCGCCGAATTAGTTGAGTGCGTCACCGAATCCCGATCAAACCTCAGCCCGAGATCCAGTGTCAGACGCGAGAACGGATTCCATTGATCCGCGAGGAACCATGCCATTTCGTTCTGGCGGATATCGAAATGGGAGGCGGGTCCAAAGCTGATGTTTTCGATGGGTAGCTGTGAAACTCCGATGATAGAGACCGGCAGAAGCTGTATGCGCCCGTCATAGTCGCTATGCGCAAGGTCTGTGCCAATCTTGAACTGATGCGAACCGAGTATGTGCCGCAGTCCAAACTGATACGTTTCCTGCCATTCTGTCCGATAGCTATCGCGGCTCTGGCGATCGAAGAAGCCGCCCGTGGTAGTCTCGATCAGAAGTTCATAGGGAGCATTGCTGTTTGCGGTTACATCCGCGTCGAAATTCTTATAGCTGAATTGTGAAATGAGAAGGGCGTTCGCACTTGCTGCGTAACGGTGTTGAATGGATCCCATGTAGCCGCGCTGGTGAAGATCTGGGGTCGAGGGCTGTGGAGTGAACGTATTCAACCCGAGGTAGTTGAGCTTCTGAGGGTACAAAGCGAACGTGGCGGTCAGTGAGTGCCGTTCGGTCAGCATCGCGTCAACCTGGCTGAAGGAATTGAACCCCTCCAACTTCGTATCGCGCTGGAGCTGCGGAAGGCTCGACACTGGGGTTCGGATGAAGCGGTATTCGAAGGATTGCGTGAAGGCGACCTTCTTTTTCACGATAGGGCCAGTGACGGTGATTCGCGGCGTGGCCGATTCAATGCCAATGAAGTCTCCGTCACGATTCCTCGGCCGCACGAACAGGTTCTGTACTGATACGTGGAAAGTGTCACAGTTGCCTGTAACCGTCTCCACGCTCGACACCGCCCCGGTCAGCCGGCCGTACTCGGGATCATACGGATTTGCGATCACCTTCACCGACCCGACAACGTCGATCGGGAGGTCCATAGTTGTGTTGCCGGTCACTGGATCCGTTACGTTGGCACTATTGACGAGAAATCCGCCTTGTGAAGAACGGGCGCCTTTCATGCTGATCAGGCCGTCGGGGCCGCGGACTACACCCGGAATCAGGGGAAGGAGCGCGTCGACGCGGTCATGCTGGTTCGGCGCATTCCAAACCGTGGATCGGTCTAGGATCGACTGATCGGACGAATCGGTTGATAAAGAGGGTTCGTCGCTTCCAGTCACAGTTACGGATTCATTTACGGTTTTGAGCGTCAACTCGATTGAAATGTCGAGGGTCTCACCGTTGGCGAGCACGACAGTCTTGGAACCGGTTAGGCCCGGAGCCGTCACATTGATCTCGTAGGTATTCGGGGCCAGCGCACCGAAACTGTACCGACCTTGATCGCTAGTGACGGTCTGTTGGGAGAATGAGGGTCCGACGAGTCTGACGAGCGCGCCCGGTACTGTGGATCGGGCCCCATCGGATTCCAGCGCATAGACGTTACCTGCAATGCTGCCTCCTCCGGCGACTTGCGAGAAGCAAGCAGCACAAGTCGCACTAACTAAAACTACCGAGCGGATTGTCAGTCGTAATTGCTCCTTCATGGGACTGTCGTCGGGTCGGGCACAGCACTACGCTGCAACACGGCCAGCAACTTCACGTGCTTCGAACGCGCCACCATCGCGGCAAAACGTCAGGAATGGCGCGCCCTCGCTGTGAGTCACGCGGATGCGATCGCCGCGGTCAATCTGCCCAGTGGCCATTAGATTCGATAGAGGTTGTACGAGCAGTTGCTCGATGGCTCGCTTGAGGGGGCGCGCGCCGTACCTAAAGTCGGTGCCCTCGATCAGCAAAAACTCCCTGGCGCTGCCTGTCACATGGACCATGAACGGCTTGCCGGCGGCAGCCGCTAGGATTCGCTGTTGCACCATCTCAAGCTCAATGTCAACGATCCGTCGCAGCTCCTCCTTGCCCAGAGATTTGAAGACGACGATTTTGTCCAGGCGGTTGATGAACTCCGGCGTGAAC
>Ga0335072_10010405_pt1 | contig 13397 bp, 12 predicted proteins | sample Lox_Sample_21_FD_206725 | JGI IMG/M metagenome (GOLD analysis project Ga0335072, IMG submission 206725) | Soil microbial communities from Loxahatchee National Wildlife Refuge, Florida, United States - Lox_Sample_2.1 | ecosystem: Environmental > Terrestrial > Soil > Wetlands | place: USA...
GGCTTCCGATCCAGGTTTGGCCCAATCGGGACGGGCAGGGGTACGTGCCAGAAAGGGCCGGTTAGAGTGGCTCGGACGGCGGGAGGCGCCGATGTCTGCGGCTTCGCCCGAGCCTATGTTGGGAGCCAAGGTCAAACCCGGCCCCGCAGCAATCATTCCCACTAACGCTCCCGGGGACAATCGTACATTCGTCCAGTTCCGTTTAGAACCGGAAATGGACATATGTACTACTCGGCGACTTACGGGATTGATAGGCCTGAATTCCAGTCACATATACTGGAAATAGTGGCCCGGTTGTTTTCTTTTCCGAATCCGGTCAACGAGAAAGCGGCTCGCGTGGTCGCCGGCGTCGTCCTCGCCACCGTGCTCGTGATACTCGCGACCGGCGCGTTCTGGCTGTTGATCCCGCTCGCGTACGGGTTCTGGGCGCGCGCGCTCACCGGGCCGACGCTGAGCCCGCTCGGCTGGACCGCGCAGAACGTGATCGCGCCACGCCTCGGCCCCAAAAAGCCCGTCCCGGGACCCCCGAAGCGGTTCGCTCAGGGGATGGGCGCGGTGATGGCGAGCGCCGCGCTCGTGCTCGGGCTGGTCCTCGGCGACGACACCGCCGCCGACGTGGTTCTCGGCCTGTTCGTGGTCGCAGCCGGGCTCGAATCGATCTTCGCGGTCTGCCTCGGGTGCCAGGTGTTCTCGGGTCTGATGCGCCTCGGGGTCATCCCCGCTTCGGTGTGCGAGGAGTGCGCCGACATCAGCAGCCGGCTCCGCGCCACCGCGTAACCCGACGCGACCCCCGGGGAGCGAAAATCTGCAAAACACGCCATTTGATGCTCGGGTCCGTGGCCGTGGCCTCTCGCGCATGCCCCGCATGCTTGACAGGCCACGGTCCCCGTGAAATCGCTCCAGTGGCCCGTTTTGCAGGTTCGCGCGGTACCGCGGGCCGTCCTAGAACAACCCGAGCGCGGCTCCCCGCAGGATGTCGTGCTCTGAGACCTCGAACTCGGTCAGCCCGAACAGCGCGAGCGTCTCGAGCAGGATGATCACGCCGGCGACGATCGTCGGCGCGCGGTCGGGATGCAGCCCGCGCACGTCCCGGCGCCGCTCGAGCGTCATGCCGGCCAACAGCGACAGGATCCGCCGGCACTCGTCGACGCTTACGACGTAGCCCTCGACCTTGTCCGGATCGTACGGCTCGAGCCCCTGCGCGATCGAGGCCATCGAGGTCGCGGTGCCGGCGACGCCGATCGCCCAGTCCACCGATCGCCGGTACCGCTCCGGCACGCCCGCGGCCAGGATCGATCGCACGTCCACCGCCAGCGCGTCCAGCTCCGCCAGCGAGGGCGGGTCGGAACGGAGGTGGCGCTCGCTCTGGCGGACCACGCCGGCCTGGTTGGATACGTGGAAGGTCATCTCGCGGCCGGTCCCGATCACGAACTCGGTCGAGCCGCCCCCGATGTCGATCACGAGCGTCGGCGTGCGATCCTCGGGATCCCGCTCGCTGGTCGCGCCCAGGAACGTCAGGCGAGCCTCCTCGTCCCCGGTGAGCAGGTGCGGTTCGAACCCCCACCGCGAACCGACGGTCGAGGCGAACGCACGGCCGTTGGCGGCGTCACGGACCGCGCTGGTCATGACCGCGACCGCATCCGCGCGACCGTGGTCGTCGATCAGGGCCCGGTACTCGTCGAGCACCCTGTACACGCGCTCGATCGCGTCGTCGGCCAGCCGCCCACCCGCGTCCACCCCCGCGCCGAGGCGCGTGATCACGGTCCGTCGCTCGAGCACGTCGCCGACGACGCCGTCGCCGACCTCGGCCAGGAACAGGCGCGTCGAGTTCGTCCCGATGTCGATGACCGCGCGCCGCACGTCAGTCCGGCACGGCGACCTGGTGGGGCATCGGCCTGCCCTCGAGTCCCGCCAGCAGGTTGTCGACGGCGAGTTCCGCCATCTGCTCGCGCGCGGCGCGGGTCGCGGAGCCGATATGCGGCGCCACGATCAGGTTCGGGGCGTCGAACAGCGGATCGTCGGGAGCGAGCGGCTCGGGATCGGTGACGTCGAGCGCGGCGCCGGCGATCTCGCCGGTCATCAGCGCGTCCCGGAGCGCGGACTGGTCGATGATCGGCCCGCGTGCGGTGTTGATCAAGATCGCGCTCCGCTTCATCCGTGCCAAAGCGCCCGAGTCGATCAGGTGGTACGTCTCCGGCGTGAGCGGGCAGTGGATCGAGACGAAGTCTGAGCGCTCGAGCAGCGTCTGGAGCGACTGGCTCCCGGAGACGGCTCGCAGTCCGGGAGCGCTGTGCCTCGCGGCGCCGGTGTGCATGACAGTCATCTCGAACCCCGACGCCCGCCGCGCCACCGCCCGCCCGATCCGCCCGAACCCGATGATCCCGAGCGTCGCGCCGAACACCGCCGCGCCCAGATACTGCCCCGGCTCCCACGTGACCCAGTCGCCCGTGCGAACCGCGTCGATCGCGTCCGGCAGCTTCCGCGCGGCCGCTAGCAGCAGCGCGAACGTCAGGTCCGCGGTGGCGTCGGTCAGCACGTCGGGGGTGTTCCCGACCGGGATGCCGCGCGCCGCGGTCGCCGCGAGATCGATGTTGTCGTAGCCGACCGCGTAGTTGGCGATCGCGCGCAGCTGCGGACACTTTTCGAGCAGCGCGGCGTCGACCTTCTCGGTGAGCAGCGTCAGGAGCCCCGAAGCGTCGGCGGCCCCCGCGGCGAACTCCTCCGCAGACGGAGGCAGCCGCTCCGGCCACACCTCCACCTCGTGAACCGCAGACAGACGGTCGACCGCCGGCCCGGGAAGCTGGCGGGTTACGAACACGCGGGCCACCCGCGCATTGTCCCGGGATCGAGCGCTATGCGCCTTCGGCGGCGATCGCCTGCCGCCGGGCGCCCCGCAGCGAAACCTTGGGCAACCCGACCGCTGCGGTCAGCGCGCCGACCGCCGCGAACCCCGCGGCGATCGCAAACGCGATCACGAACCCGTCGTTGAGCGCGGCGTGCAACCCGACGCCGTGGTGGAGCTGGCTGTTCGTGTGCGCGGTGGCGACCGCCGCGAGGATCGCGAGCCCGAGCGCACCGCCGAACAGGCGCGAGGTGTTCATGAGCCCCGACGCAAGGCCGGCCTCGTGGGGCGCGACGCCCGACACGGCCGCGATCACGACCGGGACGAACGCCATCCCCATCCCGACCGCCGCCAGCACCGACGGAATCAGGACGATGCCGAGGAAGCTTCCGTTCGGCGACAGCTGGGTGAGCCACGCCAGGCCGAGCGCGAGCAGCGCCATCCCGGCCACCAGCAGCGGCTTGGCTCCGATGCGCGTGACCCCGCGCGAGACGAGCGTCGATGTGACGACGATCGAGAGCGTCATCGGCAGGAACGCGAGCCCGGCGCGCAACGGCGAGTATCCGAGCACCTGCTGGAGGTACAGCGACAGGAAGAACCACAGTGGGAACGTCGAGGCGCCGAGCATGAACACGACGACGTTCGACGCGCGCAGCGTGCGCGATGCGTAGATGCGAAGCGGCATCAGCGGAGCCTTCGCAAACCGGCCCTCGATCGCGACGAACGCCGCCAGAAGGACGATGCCCGCGGCGATCAGCGCCAGCGTCGGGAGAGAACCCCAGCCGGTGACGGAGGTGCGGACGATGCCGAGCACGAGCAGTGACAGTCCGAGCGTCGCGCTGACCGCGCCGGCGAGGTCGAAGTTCCGCTCGGTCCGCTCGGCGCGTCCCGCGACGATGTAGCGCTGCGCGAGGACGGCCGCGATCAGGCCGATCGGGACGTTGATGAACAGGATCCAGCGCCAGCTCAGAAGATCGGTGAGGATGCCGCCGAGGAGCACGCCGGCGGCGCCGCCGGCGCCGCCCATCGCGCCCCAGATCCCGACCGCGCGGTTCCGGGCCGCGCCTTCCTGGAAGGTCGTCGTGAGGATCGACAGCGAAGCGGGGGCGACGATCGCGCCGCCGAGCCCTTGCACGGCGCGCGCGGCGATCAGCAGGACCTTGCTGTCGGCCAGTCCGCCGGCGAGCGAGGCGAGCGCGAACAGCGTCAGCCCGAACACGAACACGCGCCGTCGACCGAGCAGGTCAGCGGCGCGGCCTCCGAGCAGCAGGAAGCCGGCGAACGTGACCGTGTAAGCGTTGACGACCCACTGCAGGTCCTGCTCGGAGAAGTGCAGCGAGTTGCGGATCGAGGGAAGCGCGACGTTCACCACGGAGACGTCGAGGATCACCATGAACTGGGCCAGGCAGCACAGCAGCAGCGTGGCGCGAAGGTTTGGATGTTCGGCTGAAATCGGTCTCATGTACTGATGACGAACGAGGCCGGTCCGGTTCGACAACCTTTACGCCGAACCATCGCCCCGTACTACGATCGGTATCGAACGATAGCAGATGTTCGATGATCGTCGTACTATGATGGGAGACACACAGATGGGCGTCCAGGCCACAAAGACCGAGGTTCCCGCTCCGCTCGTATCGCTGGGAGCGCCGGCCGACGCGCTCCTCGACTCGCTGCACCACCCGGCCAAGGACGAGATCGAGCTGGTCGCCGTCCTTCACGCCCTGAGCGACCCGATCCGTCTGCGGATCGTGGTCGGGCTCGCGACCGGAGATCACCGGCCGTGCGGGAGCTTCGACCTCCCCGTGACCAAGTCGACGTGCACGCACCACTTCAAGGTGCTGCGCGAGTCCGGCGTGATCCGCCAGCGGCTCGAGGGGACGACGCGGCTGAACTCGCTCCGCTACGACGAGCTGGAGCAGCGCTTCCCGGGGCTCCTCGAGGCCGTCCTCCGCGCCGCGGCCAGCTCGACGGCCGAAGCTCCGACGGTCGTCTAGCTCGACGCCTGGGCGCGGTAGTCCGCATAGTTCGGCGGGCGGTTCTCGGTGAACGCGTCCACGCCCTCGCGCGACTCGTCGCTCTCGTAGTACAGCCCGAGCCCGCTGAACGACATGCTGGCGATGCCGGCGATGTGCTCGGTGTCGGCGTTGAACGACTGCTTGAGGAACTTCAGCGCGGTCGGCGACAGCCCGAGCATGTCGTCCGCCCACACGCGAACCTCGTCGCGGAGCCCGTCGAGCGGCACGACCTGGTTGACGAGCCCCCACCGCTCCGCGGTCTCGGCGTCGTAGCGCCGGCAGCGGAACCAGATCTCGCGCGCGCGCTTCTCCCCGACCACACGCGCCAGGTACGCGGTGCCGAAGCCGCCGTCGAACGAGCCCACGCGCGGCCCCACCTGACCGAACGTGGCCGACGAGGCGGCGATCGTGACGTCGCACAGGACGTGGAGCACGTGCCCGCCCCCGATCGCGACGCCGTTGACCGCGGCGATCACCGGCTTGGGCACCCCGCGAATGAGGCGGTGCAGGCGCTCGACCTCGAACAGCCCGGATTCGCTCGGGCCGTAGTCGCCGGTCTCGGCGCGCTGCTTCTGGTCGCCGCCGGCGCAGAACGCCCGGTCGCCGGCGCCGGTCAGGCAGATCACCCCGACCTCGGGCGAGGCCCACGCGCGCGTGAACAGATGGATGAGCTCGTCGACCGTCCTCGCCCGGAAGGCGTTCATCCGGTCGGGCCGGTCGATCGTGATCCAGGCCAGGCCGTTCTCGACCTCGTAGCGGGTGTCGGTCAAATCCATCCGTTCCTCCTTTGCAAAGCGACCACTAGGCCATCGTCAGCCCGCCGCTGATCGACAGCGTCTGACCGGTGATGTAGCCGGCGGCGTCCGAGGCCAGGAACGCCACCGCGGCGGCGACGTCCTCGGGCCGCCCGAGCCGTCGCATCGGCACCGCCCGGCGAAGCGCCTCGACCATCTTTGCGCTGGCCTCGCCGGCGCCGAGCATCCCGTCGAGCAGCGGCGTCTCGGTCGGTCCCGGGCACACGCTGTTCACGGTCACGCCGCGGCGCGCGACTTCCCGGGCGAGCGTCTTCCCGAACGCCACCTGCGCGGCCTTGGCGCCGGCGTACACGGCCTCCTGGGAGGAGCCGACCCGCGCGGCATCCGAGGAGATGTTGATCACGCGGCCGTACTCGCGCTGCACCATGCCCGGCACGACGCGATGGCAGACCCGCAGGCACCCCTTGTAGTTGAGCTCGATGATCCGGTCCCAGAACTGCTCCTCGGTCTCGAGGAACAGGTGGAACTCGTCCCAGCCGGCGGTGTTGACGACGATGTCGATCGGGCCGACCTCTCGCTCGGCGCGCAGGACGGCCTCGTCGACCGAGTCGGTGTTGGTCACGTCGAGCCGAACGGCGAGCGCGGCCTCGTCGACCGCGCCGTCGGCGATGTCGCCCGCCACGACGCGGTGGCCGTCGGCCGTCAGCGCGCGCACGATCGCGCGCCCGATGCCGCCCGCGCCACCCGTGACCAAAGCCACGCGGGAAGCTTGTCCGGAACTCTCCATGGCCGCGAAGTATTGCGGCGGGCTCATTACGATGCTGCTCGTGGCGAATTTCGGGCCAGCCGGGCTGCCGAGCGCGCTTGTGCTGACGATCGACAATCTCGGCGAGGCGCGCGCGCTCGAACGCGGGACCCAGCCGCCCGAGGCGCCGGTCGGGGACGACCCGTCGGTGACGGTGGCGTTGCCGTGGCTTCTCGACGAGTTCGAGTCGGTCGGGCTCACCGCGACCTTCTTCGTCGAGGCGATCAACACCGAGCTGTATCCCGATGCGGTCACGCAGATCGCCGCCCGCGGACACGGCCTCGGGCTTCACGGCTGGCGGCACGAGGAGTGGACGTCGCTATCGGGCGGCGAGGAGCGTGAAGTGTTGGCGCGGAGCGTTCAGGGGTTCTCGACGCTCGGGCTCGAGCCGGGCGGCTTCCGCCCGCCGGGCGGCGAGCTCAACTCGCGCACGCCCGCGCTGCTGCGCGAGGCGGGACTGCGGTGGTGCTCCCCGGCCGGCGGTGGCGCCGGCGTTCGCCACGGTCTCGCGTACGTCCCGTTCGACTGGAATTTCGTCGACGCGTACCACCTGATGGACGCCTTCGCGGGGCTGCGGGCCTCGCGCGGCGATCCACAAGCGCCGCTCGATCCCGTCGACCTCGCCGACCGCTGGGAGGAGGAGCTCCAGGATCTGGCCGCCACCGGCGGGCGCCGAACGGTGGTCCTGCACCCGTTCCTGATGCTCGACGAGCGCTGGTCCGCGGGCGTCGCCAGACTCCTCCGATTCATGGCCGAGCTCGCGCGCGAGCGGCGGACGTGGGTGGTCTCCGGGGATCAGTTCGTCGACTGGCTGCAGGGCTCCCGCGCCGCGCTCTCGTCCTAGTTCCGCGGCGCGCGCGTCCTAGGAGCGCCCCGCGCGCCCTAGTTAAAATCGGATGGGCGGGCGACAAAGTCACCACGAGGAAGAGGAGCAGGATCATGGCTCGGGGCTTCATCCGCGGTACCCATCATCTGACGTTCTGCGTCGGCGGCGCCCAGGAGGACTACGACTTCCACGTGCGGCTGCTTGGGTTCAAGAGCGTCAAGAAGACCGTGCTGTTCGACGGCGAGATCCCGGTCTACCACCTGTACTACGGCAACGGACTCGGCGATCCGAGCACGCTGCTCACGGCGTTCCCCTACCGCCAGGCCGGCTGGATGGGCAAGCGCGGCACCAACCAGGCGAAGAGCCTGAACCTCGCAGTGCCGGCTGATTCGATCGGGTTCTGGGCCGACCGCCTGGCCGAGCACAACGTCGAGCATGAGCGCGGCGAGCGGTTCGGCACCGAGCGGCTGTACTTCCGGCATCCCTGCGGGATCGAGTACTCGATCGTCGGCGAGGGTGAGGCGGACGACCGCGAGCCCTATGAGGGTCCGGGCGTCCCGGCCCAGCACGCGATCCGCGGCGCGTACGGCACCACCACCTCGGTCCGTGAGCCCGACCCGATGAGCTTCTTCGTCACCCAGGGGATGGGCGGTGAGCTGCTGTCGTCAGAGGGCGCGCACCACCAGTTCCAGATCGGCGACGAGCAGGGCTACGGCCGGATGCTCGAGCTGGTCGAGGAGCCCGATCTCCCCCAGGGCACGTGGAACTTCGGCGAGGGCACGATCCACCACCAGGCGTTCGACGTCGTCTCGGCGGAGAACCAGCAGGAGGTCAAGGACTGGATCGTCGGGCTCGGCTTCACCGACGTCTCGGAGCCGAAGGACCGCGGCTACTTCTTCTCGATGTACTGCCGCAGCCCGAGCGGCCTCCTGGTCGAGATCGCCTACGGCACGCCGCAGGGGTTCCTGATCGACGAGGCCGCAGACGAACTCGGCACGCACATGTGCATCCCGCCGCATTGGGAGGACCGCCGGTCAGAGATCTCGCAGCTCGAGCCGATCGAGACGATCGAGACAGTAGTTAGTTAAGGGTCTCGCTGCGCTCGACGTCCATGGGGCCGTTCCGCAGGGCGTCCATGCCCTGCGGGGTTGGTGTGCACCCTTGAATCGCTGAGAGTCGGCGAATGCAAGAACGGCGGGCACCTGGAGTATGGGTGTGGCGTCCCTCCATCCGTGCCGGAGCGCCGCGGAGCATGCATAACCTGACATTCGCGCCGCGAGTCGGGGACCGTGGCATGTGACGCATGTGGGGCATGCGAGATCTGCCACGGTCACGCCGGAGACGCTCCGTTGGCAGGCTATGCATGCTCTCCAGGCCGCCTCGCGCCGACACCCAGCCCCAGCCCCTCTCCAGGTGCCCGCCGTTTAATGAGATCGCTGACTCTCAGCGATTCAAGGGTCCACGACCCGCCCGCAGGGCATCGATGCCCTGCGGGCGAACGCGCGAATCCCTATGCGGCTGCCAGCGCCTTGGCCTTGATCGCGTCGAACTCGGCCTGGGTGATCGCGCCGCTGTCGAGCAGGCCCTTCGCCCGCTCGATCTCGGCGGTCGGGCTGTTGCCGCTGGCCGCGGTCTGGCGGACGTAGTCGTCGAACTGGGACTGGGCTTGCGCGGCGTCCCGGTACTTGCGCTCCGCCATGCCCGTGTGGTTGAAGATCAGGTAGCAGAGGACCCCGATCCACGGGAGGATCACTACGAAGACGACCCACCCGGCCTTGGCCCAGCCCGAGATGTCGTGGCGGCGGAACACGTCGATCAGCACGGTGATCGCGATCCAGAAGAAGATGAACCAGGCGGTGATGATGAGGATGTCCCAGAAGGCATCCAGGAATGTGTACGTTCCGAGCACTAACACTGCGACTCCGATCTGTCGATTTCGCGGGCGCGCACACTTAAGGGCGACGCCGACGAGATAGCATCACCCAACACGGGTGATCCGATGACTGGGAAAAGCGACTTCACCGAGCAGGAATGGGACACGGTGCTGAAAGGCCCACCGGCGGCCGGGATGCTCGTGGCCGCGGCCGCCAAGGGCGGCACCTTCAAGGAAAGCTTCGCTATCGCGAAATCCTACGCCGAGGCCCGGCAGCAACACGGGGCGAGCCAGCTACTCGACGCGATCGCGGCGGCCAAGCCCGAGGTCGACCACCACTTCTACCACTCGGTCGACGATGTGAAGACCGCCGCGCTGAAGCACGTCACCGACGCCGTCTCGCTCCTCGAGCAGAAGGCCACGCCCGACGAGGTCAACGATTACCGGCGGTTCGTGCTGACGCTGTCAGACCATGTCGCCAACGCCCACCGGGAGCACGGGGTGGCGGTGAGCCCCGGCGAACAGACCGCGATCGCAGACATCACGGCCGCGCTCGGCGGCGACGGTAGCTAAACCGCGGCGCGGTACAGCGTCACGTTGCGGTCGAGGCGGCCGCCGGCGAACCCGTTCGGCCGTCCGCCCTGCGCGTCGAGATAGGCGAGCTCGCGGGAGATCGTGCCGAGATCTCCCGGGAACGCGTGGTCGAGCATCCACGTCTGGATCGCGACTCCGCCGCCTTGCGTCCGCAGCACGCGGAGCGCGCGGGCCTGCTGGGGGTAGTCGATCAGCGACGCCGTGCTGATCAGCCAGTAATGCGCGCGCGGCTCGATCAGGTTCCGGTGGGTGTGGCCGGACAGCACCGCGATCACGTCCGGGTGGGCGTCCAGCAGGGACAGGATCGACTCGCCGCCTTCGGAGCTCGCGAGCGGCTGGTGGGAGACCACGATCACCCACCGACCCCCGCCTCTCGCACCTCCGCTCCTCACGCCCCCGCCACCCCCAACTGCCAGCTGGCTGGCTAGCCAGCCAGGCTGGTCCTGGCGGACGAGCCCTCCCGAGCCGCCGCCACGCCGGGCCAGGTCGAGCACGATCAGGCGCAGATCGCGTCCGACGTCCGCGGCATAGTCGACACTCGGGGGGCCGGTGGCGCGCATTCCCGGTTCGGGGGGTGCGGCGGTGGCGCGCAGTCGAGAGATCACCTCGGCGGGGTCCATCTCGACGCGCCTGGCATTCGCCGGCACGCGCACCTTCGGACCGGCCAACGCCCGAGCGAGGAAGCCGTTCACGAGACCGGGCAGCGGGGGCCCGTCGGGCGACCCGCCGGCGGTCAGCGAGGTGCCGGGCGGCACCGACAGGCCGGGCGGGAGCTCCCACAGCGCCTTGTCGCCGACCGCGAGCGCGCGGGTCTGGGCGGTCGGGACGATCTCGCCGGCGACGAGGATGTCGTGGTCGCCGAGCACCGGGTACACCGGAGCGCCCGCGCCGAGGCTGGCGAACGGGCGGCCGGCGCGCGTCAGGAGCCCCGGGTGCTGGGGCGCGTCGAGGTCGGGGCGGTAGTAGAACGGGTCCGGGTCGCTCGCGAGCTGGACACCGAAGTAGCGATCCGGCCGGACGATCCCGCCCCTGAGCGCGGTCAGCGCCCACGCGAGCTCGTTGCGCTGGTCGTTGTCGATCAGGTCCCCGCCCTGGATGACCGCGTCCGGACGCAACGCGCGGATCGCGCGGGCGGCGCCCGCCAGCACCTGCGCGGTCAGCGTCTCCTGGGGGCGGAAGGTCGACTCGAACGGCGCGTCGAGCCGGTCGAGGAACGGCACGCGTGCCGGCGAGGAGGCGTCGAGCACGTGGGCGTCGGTGACGTGCGCGAGCGTCGCGATCACGCCCTCCGTCGGTCGCATCGCACCGAGGTCGGTGCGCGCGACCAGTGCCTCGCCGGGTCCGAGCGCGAGCGTGCCCGTGCCGCCCGGGTCGCCCCAGGTCGACGCGAGCGTCGAGCCCGAACCGGCGGCGGTCGAGCGGGTGCTGCCGCAGCCGGCGGCAAGCAGCGCGCCGCCCCCGAGTAACAGAGCCTCACGCCGGGTCACACGCCGCGTCACGGCGGGCCCATCCCCTCGATCACGCTCTCGCGCGTGGTCTGCCGCGCGACCCACGCCACCGCGGTCGCGCCGGCGAGCGCCAGGCCCGCCAGCACGGCGGCGATCTCGAGTCCGCTCGCGGCGAGCGGCAGGGTCACGTAGCTCGCCGCCAGCCGCGACAGCGCGGGGCCGAGCACGAGTCGCTCGAGCACGACGCCGACGACGGCCGCCGGCAGCACGAGCGCGATCACCGCGCCCGCGAGCAACCGCCGGACCGCGGCGCCGCCGGCGCCGAACGCGCGCAGTACCGACACCGTCCGACGGCGCTCCTGGACCGTGAGCGCGCACGCCTGGATCAGCGCGTAAAGGCACACGAGGCCGTCGACGATGGCGATCGCACGAAGGATCGAGCGGAGCACGGACACGAGCGGGACGCCGCGGCCGACCGCGCCCGTGGCGGGCGCGGCCGTCGATCCGAGCGCGGCGCTGACCGCGGCGGCGTTCGCGCCCGGCTTGAGCACGACCGCGAGCTGCTCGTCTCCCGCTGCCGAGGGGTCCGCGGCGAGCAGCGCGGCCGCCGGTACGTAGGCCACCCGACCGTCGTGATCGAGCGAGCTGACCACGCCGGCGACACGCAGCCGCAGCTCGCTACCGGAGTCCAACTGGATCGCCAGCGTCGAGCCGCGCGACAGTCCGAGGGCCTGCGCCAGCCCGAGGCCGACCTCCGCCTCGTCGTCGCCGCGCAGCCGCGTTCCCGACTCGAGCGGCGGCGCCTCGAACACGGTGTGATTGCCGGGATAGGCGATCACGTCGATCGTCTCCCCCAGGGAATAAGAGTCGACGGCCTCATCCTCGTAGCGCGGGGCGACGGCCTGCACGCCGCGGATCCGCCGGACCCGTGGGACCGCGGACGCGGGCAGATTCGCGGTCAGCTGGTAGCGCTTGCCGAGCGCCTGCGGGTCGGTCTCGAGCGAGCTGAGCGCGGACGCGAGCGCGAGCATGAGCAGCACGAACGCGGTCGAGAACCCGAGCGCGGCGACGGTGGCGACCAGGCGGGTCCGGCGGGCGCTGACGAGACGCGCGCCGAGCACGGTGAGCCCGGCCCGAGCGGTACCGGGCCCGGCCGGACCCCGGGAACGGTCGCGCCGCCGCCGCCGGCGCTTGAGCTCGGCGCCGCGGAGCAGCGCGACCGGCGATCGTCCCGCCGCGCGCCACGCCGGCCACGCCGCCGCGAGCACCGGGATCGCGACCGCGGCCACCCACGCCGCCGCGATTGCGGGCAGCAGCGCCGCGCCGGGCGCGGGCTCGTTGAGCAGCACGAGCAACCGGTTGGTCGGGCCGTACGTGGCGAGCGCGCCTCCGACCGCGCCGATCGTCGCCGCCGGCGCCGCGACGAACAGCGCCTCGAACGCCTGCGTGCCGGACAGGTGCGCGCGCGAGGCGCCGACCGCGCGGCGGACGCCGATCGCGCCGAGCCGGCGCTGCACCTCGGCGCGCGCGGATGCCGCCAGCATCACGCTCGCGGTGGCGAGCGCAATCAGCGACAGCGCCACGAGCAGGTCGATCACGATCCCGGCCGCCTGGTCGAGTAGCACGCGGACGCCCGAGCGGGTGACGAACCGCAACCCACGCACCCCGTAACTCGTGGCGCGCGCCTGCACGAGCACCTCGCCCACGTTGCGCGGGTCGCGCAGCCAGATGTCGGCCAGGTCGGCGGCGAGCGGTCCGACTCCTCGCGCCGATATGTACACCCGCGGCACCGCGAGCGGATAGGAGACGTTGTCGGGGCTCTCGGAGAAGCCGACGATCCGCTCCGTGCCGAGGCCGTCGATGGTCAGCGCGCCACCGAGCGCGAGGTGCCAGGCGTCGGCGAGCCCACGCTCGACGACGACCTGGCCGGGACCGGTGACATCACGGCCGGCGACGATCGCGTAGGCGCGTCGACCGGCCCCGATGACCTCGACGTCGCCATCACCGTCGAACTCGTCGGCGGTCCCGAGTCCCACGCCGGTCACCTCCGTACGCACCGTGTACGCGGCGACGTCGGGGAGCGCAGCGATCCGCTGAGCGACCCGGTTCGCCGGTTGCGGATCGAAGCGGACGATGATGTCCGGCAGATCCGACGCCCGGGCGGCCCGGTCGAACCCGAACCCGAGGCTGTCCGAGACGACCAGCGCCGCCACCAACATCGCCGCGGCGAGCGCGATCC
>Ga0335072_10010406_pt1 | contig 13396 bp, 10 predicted proteins | sample Lox_Sample_21_FD_206725 | JGI IMG/M metagenome (GOLD analysis project Ga0335072, IMG submission 206725) | Soil microbial communities from Loxahatchee National Wildlife Refuge, Florida, United States - Lox_Sample_2.1 | ecosystem: Environmental > Terrestrial > Soil > Wetlands | place: USA...
CGATGACTTGCCTGCAGACTTTGTACGGCGCACCGACCGGGAGATGCTGCTGGCCAACATCCACTCGCAACTGCTGACGCTCGAGACAATCCGCCCCTGGGAAAAGAACGCTGACAACTACTCAAGTGCCTGCGCTAACGCAGCATTTGTGCTGATGGAGCGCAAATTTGCCCCACCAGACGACCGGTTGCGCTCGCTGATTGCGCGTGAAAAGCAGATGCCCGCACTGCTGGAGGCCGCACGCACAAATCTTAGCAACCCTCCGCGCATTTTTACTGCGATCGCCGTCGAACAGTTGCCGGATATTGTCAGCTTCTTTGAGCATGACGTGCAACAGGCCTTTGCCGACGCGCATGACCCCGTGGCCAAAGCCGAGTTTGCGAAGACCAACGCAGCGGTCATCGCCGCGCTGAATGACTATCTGAATTGGCTCAAGACCGACCTGCTGCCGCGCTCGAATGGAGACTTTCGCATCGGCGCCGAGACATTCCACAAGAAGCTCGAATACGACGAGATGGTCGATCTGCCGCTGGACAAACTGCTCGAAATCGGATGGGCCGACCTGCGCGCGAATCAGGAGCATTTCAAGGAGGTGGCGCACGAGCTTGAGCCGGACAAGGACCCAGGCGCGGTGCTCGAAGAACTCGGAGAGGATCATCCCGCGCCCGATCAACTGCTCAATTCATTCCGCGCCACGTTCAACAGCCTGGCCGGCTTCATTCGCGAGCATCACATTGTCACCATTCCGTCCGATGTGCAGCCCATTGTAGAAGAGACACCGCCCTTCATGCGTGCCACGACCTTCGCCAGCATGGATACGCCTGGTCCGTATGAGACCCACGCTACGGAAGCTTATTTCAACGTCACGCTGCCCGACCCCAAGATGACACCTGCCGAGGTCGAAGGCTACATGCACTCGTTTAACATCGGCACGGTGATTTCGACGGCGGTGCATGAGGCGTATCCAGGTCACTACATCCAGTTCCTCTGGGTACCGCAGGCACCGAGCAAAGTGCGCAAGATTCTGGGCGCAAACACCAACGCCGAAGGATGGGCACACTACTGCGAACAGATGATGCTCGATCAAGGCTATGGCCAGCCGGGTGCGGGCGCAAAAGACGAACGTGAGGCAAAGTTGCTCCGTCTGGGCCAACTGCAGGACGCGCTGTTGCGTAACGCAAGATTTATCGTCGGCATCGAGATGCATACCGGCAAAATGAGCATCGAACAGGCTGAGGAGTTCTTCCAGAAGGAAGGCTACCAATCCAAAGAAACGGCGATGGTAGAAACCAAGCGTGGCGCAGGCGACCCAACCTATCTTTACTACACGCTGGGCAAGCTTCAGATCATGAAGCTGCGCGCGGATGTGAAGAACAAACAGGGCGCGGCCTTCTCGCTGGAAAAATTCCACGATGATTTTCTCAAGCAGGGTTTCCCTCCGATCAAGATTGTGCGTGAGGCCATGCTTGGCGACGATTCGCCGACGCTATAGTGACCGATCAAGGAGACTCGATGAGCAAGAGAGTTCGCAAGGCAGTTTTCCCCGCCGGAGGATTGGGCACGCGTTTTTTGCCCGCAACCAAGGTCATTCCTAAAGAGATGCTGGCGCTGGTCGACAAGCCCATCCTGCAATATGGCGTCGAAGAAGTGATCGCGTCCGGCATCGAGCACATCATCGTCGTCACCGGCCGCGGCAAGGGCGCGATGGAGGACCACTTCGACATCAGCTACGAGCTTGACGCAACGCTCGAGCGCAAAGGCAAGAAGGACCTGCTCGCGCTCTCGCGCGGCGTCTCGTCGATGGCACGCATCAGCTACGTGCGACAGAAAGAGCCGCTCGGACTTGGCCACGCCGTGCTGTGCGCAAAAGAGCTTGTCGGCGACGAGCCCTTTGCCGTCATCCTGCCCGACGACGTGATTGATGCCGACCCGCCATGTCTCAAGCAGATGATCGATGTCTTCGACGAGAAGGGTGGTTCCATTCTTGCCACCATGACCATTGAGGGGCCGGGCATCAGCGCATACGGCGTGCTGGCCGGCTCAGCCGATGCGGCGAGCCCGCGCATCTACAACTGCACCGGCATGGTTGAGAAACCCCAGTTCGAACAAGCGCCGTCGACGCAAGCCATTATTGGCCGGTATGTGCTCACGCCGCGCATCTTCGAACTGCTCGAAACCACGCAGCCCGGCGCAGGCGGCGAGATTCAGTTGACAGATGGCATCAAGGCATTGCTCCAGCAGGAAAAGGTCTACGGCCTGAACTTCACCGGCAAACGCTTCGACGCCGGGGACAAGTTTGGCATGCTGCAAGCTACGGTGGAGTTCGCACTCAAGCGCCCTGAGTTCGGCGATAAGTTCCGCGCATATCTAAAGGAACTGGTTCTGTAGCGGGTCGGAAGGTCAGCCAGAAACAGCATTGTGCGCTGAGTTGCTGACCTGCCGACTCGTTGGCTGGTTCCATTACGCTTTCCACTTGATATTGCATCCCAGCGAAGGCTTCTGCTCCTCGAGCACTGCCCTCCCGGCGAGCACGGCGTTGATCGCATTACGCAGATCTTCACCTGTGACGGGAATTCCACTACCGGGCCGGCTTGCATCGTACTGGCCACGATATACCAGGCGAAAATCCCTGTTGAAGAGGAAGAAGTCCGGTGTGCACGCTGCATTGTAAGCGCGCGCCACGTCCTGTGTCTCGTCGTAAAGATACGGGAACATGAAGCCATTTGCCTGCGCCTGTGCCTTCATTCCTTCAGGGCTGTCTGCAGGATGCGTGGTTACGTCATTCGAACTGATGGCAACGATAGCCAGCGGCTTGTCTGCATAGTCTGCACCGAGCGCGCCCAGGCTCTTCTCGATGTGCTTGACAAAAGGACAGTGCGCGCAGATGAACATCACCAGCAACGCGTCCTTGCCTTTGAAATTGTCGCGGCGAACAATCTTGCCAGTAACAGCATCCGTCAGCGCAAACTCCGGCGCAACGGTACCAAGTTCGAGCATGGTGGATTCGGTGCGTGCCATGATTCTTCTCCTTCAACAAGTTGGCCAATCAGCGGGTCGCCAACGACTACTGACTTAGTTGCGAGATTGCTTAAAAAAGTCCCGCTTGACGACCAGGTGCGGCGATACCAAAGTGCTCGTAGGCCAGACGCGTGGCTACCCGGCCGCGCGGCGTGCGGTCAAGAAATCCGATCTGGATCAGAAAAGGCTCGTACACTTCTTCGAGCGCGTCTTCCTCTTCGGCCAGCGTTGCGGCCAGCGTGCTCAGCCCCACGGGGCCGCCGTCGTACTTCTGAATGATCGTCAACAGCAGCCGGCGGTCGATCTCGTCGAAGCCGTGTGCATCCACTTCGAGCATGGTGAGGGCTGCATTCGCGGTCGGACGGTCGATGGTGCCCGTTCCGCGCACCTGCGCATAGTCGCGCACGCGGCGCAGCAGGCGGTTGGCGATGCGCGGCGTTCCGCGCGAGCGCAATGCAATCTCCGCCGCGCCGTCGGGATCGATTGGGATCTGCAATACTTCGGCGGAACGCTCCACGATCACGCGCAATTCGTCATCTGTATAGAATTCGAGTCGCAGCAGAATGCCGAAACGGGAACGGAGCGGCGAGCTCAGCAGGCCAGGCCTCGTAGTGGCGCCAATAAACGTGAACGGGCGGATGTCCATCACATGCGTGCGCGCCGCCGGTCCCTGGCCGATGATGATGTCGAGCTTATAGTCCTCCAGTGCGGTGTAGAGCTTTTCTTCGAGCACCGGCTGCATGCGGTGAATCTCGTCGAGAAACAGTACCTGCCGCTCGCGCAGGTTGGTCAGAATCGCCGTTAGGTCGCCCTGAATCTGTAGCGCCGGGCCGGATGTTTGCTGGAATGCAACATCGAGCTCGTTGGCAATGATGGTAGCCAGGGTTGTTTTTCCCAATCCGGGAGGGCCAAAGAGCAAAACGTGATCCAAAGCCTCGCCGCGGGATTTTGCGGCCTCGAGAGCAATGGCAAGCTGCTCTTTGACCTTCGACTGGCCGATAAACTCTCGCAGCCAACGCGGGCGCAGCTTGAGCTCGAAGTTCTGCTCTTCGTCGGCGCGTGCGGCGCTGACCAGCCTTTCGGGGGAATTGTCGCGCGCAATGGCCATGGCTCACCAGAAGTGTAGCGGTTCACGGCTATGAGGGCCAAGAAACGGTGGAAAAGCGGCGGCAGGAGAAGGCGAAGGCGTCCATCACAGATTTTATGATTATTCGGGTACCTTGGTGTTTACTGACCCTAAAAGGTCATTGACTGATTAGTAAGCCTCCGATAGCATGGCGCTAACTTGCTGCATCTTCGGGTTATAGCTGTACGGCGGCGCGAAAGCGAACGTCGGCGCAACCAGCGGTAGCGGTTCATGCGTCAGTAACAAAGCATGCAACCCTGAAGATGCCGAGCAATGAAATCTCGTCCAGCCGGGCGGATTCGCCAGGAGTCCACTATGCGTTATCGTCCCCTATTGGGCCTGTCAGCTCTCAGCTTTCTCATGGTTCCGCTTATCAGCTGCACCAACTCTCCGTCATTAACTTCAATCGTGATTACTCCCAGTGCATACACGATCACGCTTGCGACAAGTGAAACCGGATGTGGTTACTACGGTGGCTATTGGAGCTATGAGGCTACCGGGTACTATACGCATCCCAACCATACTGCCAAAACTGAGGATATTACCGACCAGGTCACCTGGACCTCCCTGGCTCCGATCATGGTCACCATAGACAATACAGGTGTGGCTAGGCCTACAGGATGTGCAACGGGAACCTCGCAGATCACAGCAAGTGCGCCAGGGTTTAATGGCACGATTGTCAGCAACGCTTCGACATTCACCGTTCAATTGCCGTCGACGACGAGCGCACGTCAGGTGACGACACTTTCAATCGTTCCTTCCCAAGACCGGGCAGTTCCATTTGCGGTGACTGGGAAGACCACGGACGGAGACATTGTGAGCGTGGCGGATCACGTGACCTGGTCGTCGAGCAACCCGCAGGTAGCCACAATTGACGAAAATACTGGAGCCATCAAGACGATCGGTGCTGGCAAGACAACGATCACCGCCATTTATACAAACTCCGACGGCGGCATGGTGATGGGTACAAGGGTATTGACCGTCGCTCAGTAGAAGCAGAAGCACAACAGAACAAAACCCCTTTTTCAGTTTGAGTGAAATGGCAGAAAGCCGCTCTTTCGGGCGGCTTTCACGCATTTGGATGAAGGTCGAAGTCAGGCCGCGAGATTTCGATACATCGTTATCCGTCCAAAGAGTAAGCAGGATTTAGGGGCAATTATGGCAGGGACGCGAGTGGCCACCATTTAGACTGGTAAAGTCCGCCTGAGCGTAATGACCCACCGGTTTGGAATCCTTCGCCGTTTTCGCTTCAATCTGCCGCAGCGCATCGCCGCCGGGCTCCTCGTTCTCTTTCTTGCGCAGGGCATATGGGTAGCGGCGCACCAGACGCTCACCGACCGCGACTACCAGTACGCGCGCTGTGGCCGCGAAACCTGGGAACGGCCCTCGGCTCTGGCCGGCTACTATACCACCTGCGGCAACATTCACGACGGCATCGCGGCCTATCGGCTAGCCGGGCTTCCATTAACGCTCAACCTCCTCGCCGAGAGGGCTCTGGACGTCTTTCGCAGCCCTGAGAACAAGGTGGTGCAAGCCGAAGGCGAGATGAGCACATGGGAGTTGCGACACCAGATGACTCACATCCTGCTTCTGCTGCGGCTGCCGTTTCTGCTTGCAGGCTGCGCGCTGGGCGGCTGCATCTGGTGGGTCACACGGCGGCTCTACGGCAACTATGGCGGCTATACGGCTCTGGCGCTTTATTGTTTCTCGCCACCCGTTCTCAAAGCATGCCTGTCACCCAACACTGAAATACTGGCGGCCCTCGGTGTCTACGGAGGCGTCTATACATGCATTGGCGTTGCCCACGCTATGCAGGGCCCGCGGCGCAAATGGCGTCCGCGCATCGCGCTACTCACGCTGGTATTTGGCCTTGCCGCCGCCTCGCACATAGCGGCTTTACCTGTCACCGCGCTTCTGGGTCTGGTGCTGATGCTTTGGGTGGCCGAAGGCCATCGCAGCCAGGCTCTCCCGGTGGTGTTGGCCGCCTCAGCGGGCGCACTCATGCTGCTGTTTGCCTGCTATGGCTTCTCGCCAGACGCGTTCAGTTATGTCTTTCGCTCCGCTGCTGGGTTTCTGTGGTTTTCGCTTGACCCAGCGCGGCGCTTCTTGTCGACCTTCTCGAATGGGGGCATTACCATCGCCGCTTCTGCAGCATTGTTTTTCTATCTGGCGCTGCGAAAGTCCCGCTACTTTGGCAACACGACTCCGTTGTTCTGCGCGCTGGTGTGCATCACGCTGGTGATGACTGGCGTTCCCGGCCGTCCATGGCTCTGGTCAGTGCCCTTTCTGGTCACCTTTGTCGGCGGCGTCTTTGCCGACATGTACGAGAGCCCGCGCCAGCGTCTTGCGCTGGCCGCCGCCGGTGCCCTTGTGGCGATGCAGGCTGTGCTTTGCGTGCTCAGTCTTGCTGGAATGGAATAGCCGCTTCCAGACCGAATCCAGCCTGTTTCCAAGCTATTTTTCCGCCACCCGCGGGTTTGATCTCCCGTCCTGGTGAGGGCCGCCAAAAAGGCTCCATAAATTTATGCAAAATAAAGACTTATTCACCTCCATCCACCTTGCTAAACCGTACCCCCGAAAGATAAAATGAACTTGTAAGTCTGCGGACTCCGGCCCTGCATCTTCCGGATTTTTTCGCCGCCTCTCCGCGGGCTGAAAAACCTTTATGGCAGACGATCAGAACCCTCAGCTTCCACTCGATGGCGGTGTACCGCCCGGCGGCCCGAATCTCATCCCGATCAACATCGAGGAGGAGATGCGCCGCTCCTATCTCGATTACTCGATGAGCGTCATCATCGGACGCGCGTTGCCCGATGCACGGGACGGCCTCAAGCCTGTGCACCGGCGCGTGCTCTATACCATGAGCGAGATGGGCCTGGAGCACAACAAGAAGTACACCAAGTGCGCCAAGGTGGTGGGCCAGGCCATGGGCGTCTACCACCCGCATGGTGACTCGGCCATCTACGACACGCTGGTTCGCATGGCACAGCCATTCTCGCTGCGCTATCCGCTCGTCGATGGACAGGGCAACTTTGGCTCTGTCGACGGCGACCCGCCTGCGGCGATGCGTTACACCGAGTGCCGGATGGAGCGCATCGCCGGCGAGTTGCTGGCCGACATCGACATGGAAACCGTGGACTTCGTGCCCAACTATGATGAGTCCACACAAGAGCCATCGGTTCTGCCCACTCGTTTTCCGAATCTGATCGTCAACGGCTCGAGCGGTATCGCCGTGGGCATGGCAACCAACATTCCGCCGCACAACCTCACCGAAGTGGTGAACGCGGCCATCGCGCTGGTCAAGAATCCCAGTGGCGGACTGCTCGAAGTGCTCAAGCATGTGCATGGACCCGATTTCCCTACCGGCGGGTTCCTCTACGGCAAGGGCGGCATTGCGCAGGCCTATAAAAATGGCCGCGGCCGCTTCATGATGCGCGCACGTGTGGCCACCGAAAACCTGACCAAGGAAAAACAAGCCATCGTCGTCACCGAGATTCCCTACCAGGTGAACAAGGCCAAGCTCATCGAGCGTATCGCCGAGCTGGTCAACGAAAAAGTCATCGACGACATTGGCGACGTGCGCGACGAGAGCGACCGCGACGGGATGCGTATCGTCATCGAGCTCAAGCGCGGCGCGCAGCCTGAGATTGTGCTCAACCAGCTCTATAAGCACACGCAGATGCAGGAGAGCTTCTCGATGATCTTTCTGGCCGTGGTCAACGGCCAGCCGCGCGAGCTGGGCCTTGACGGCGCCATCCGTGTGTTCATCGATCACCGGATTGACGTGGTGCAGCGACGCACCGTTTACCAGCTGCGCAAGGCCCGCGAGCGCGAGCATCAGCTCGAGGGCTACAAGATCGCGATCGACAATCTCGATACAGTCATCCGCATCATCCGCGGATCGGGCTCGCGTGCCGAAGCGCGCGAGAACCTGTACGCCTGGGGCAAGGGTACGGAGATTGTCGTCAATCTCGACCGCGAGCGGCTCCCCGGCGAAGAGCGCGGCCTCTCGCTGCGTCAGGTCGATGCGATTCTCGAGTTGCAGCTCTACCGCCTTACTCAATTGTCGGTTGACGAAATTCTGAATGAACTCAAGGAAATCCGCCTCAAGATCGTCGATCTTGAAGAGATCCTCGCCAGCGACAAAAAGCTGCGCAGCGTGATTGTCAAAGAGCTTGAAGACGTTCGCGATAAATATGGCAACAAGCGCCGCACCGAGATTATCGACGAGAGCGCCGAGCTGCAGCTTGAAGACCTCATCGCCGACGAACAGGTGGCCGTAACGGTGAGCCACCAGGGGTACCTGAAGCGCACGCCCATCACTACCTATCGCCAGCAGCGACGCGGAGGAACGGGCCGTACCGGCATGAAGACACGTGAAGAGGATTTCGTTTCGCAGCTCATCGTGGACTCGACCCACGCCTACCTGCTCTGCTTCACCAATACCGGCCGCGTTTACTGGCTCAAGGTATACGAAATCCCTGATGTCGGCGCAGCAGGCAAGGGCAAGTCCATTCAGAGCCTGCTCGACCTGCAGCCCGGCGAAAATGTACGCGCTATTTTGCCGGTTCGCGACCTTGAAGAAGAGGGTAAATACATCTTCTTCGCTACACGTGAAGGCATCGTCAAGAAGACTCCACTCAAGGACTTCTCCAACGTGATGTCGCGCGGCATCATCGCCATCGCAATTGACAAGGATGACGACCTGGTCACTGCCGGACTTACCAATGGCAAGCAGTACATCTTCCTCGCCACCCGCGAAGGCATGGCCATCCGCTTCCAGGAGGAGTATGACCCTGAGCGCAGCGGCATCGGCCTGCGCCCCATGGGCCGTAATGCAGCCGGCAACAAGGGCATCTCGCTCAAGAAAGGCGACTACGTCATTGGCGCGGCAATCACTGACTCCGATGAGACGCGTGACAGCGAGCGCGACGAATGCGCTAAGGAACGCGGCCTGACCGACAAGCTCATCGCTCTGCGCCGGGCTTACGATTCTGCCAAGGAGACCCTGCACAAAGCCCGCGAAGACCGTCGCAACGGCTCACCTGAGGACGAGAAGCTCAAGACGAAGGAAAAGAACGCCGAGAAGGCGCTCGAAGATGCCGACAAGGCGCTCAAGGAGCTCGACCAGAAGCTTTGCGTTACGCAGTCGCTCATTCTCACTGTTACCGAAAACGGCTTTGGCAAGCGCACCGATGTGGATGAATATCGCCTCACCGCGCGTGGTGCACAGGGCGTGAACAACCTAAAGGCCACGCCCAAGGTTGGCAAATCCTCATCGATCCTGCTGGTCAACGAAACCTCCGAACTGATGGTCATCAGCCAGTTCGGCAAGATCATCCGCATCGACACCAAGCAGGTCCGCGCTGCCGGCCGCGCCACCCAGGGCGTCCGCCTGCTTAACCTCGAGCCGGAAGATAAAATTGCCGCAGCAGTCATCATCCCGCCGGAAGAGGTCAACGGAAAAGACGAAGAGCAGGGAACGCTGTTGCAGTAGTTGTACAAACAGCGTCGCAAAAGAATAAAACGATTTGGACAAAACGATGCGCCGCATAACCAGCACGGAAGATCAGGAAGTTGAGAACTACGGTTATTGGCAGAGCTGGTCAGCTGGAGACCGGCTCGTTGCCCTATGCGAGCTGAGTGAAGCGTCCTATGCATTTGCCGCTGCTTTTAGAGGAGTACCGGCTCATGATGACCGAAGATGTCAAAGATCTTGTGCGCGCGTTCAACGCAAACGCAGTTAAGTACCTTATCGTTGACGGCCATGCCTTCGGCGTTAATGCGCGGCCACGCACGACAAAAGATCTCGACTTGTTCATCCGCAGCGATGCCGAACGTGAGAAAGCGGTTTTCCGCGCACTTCCATATTTTGGAGCTCCCATAGCCGGAATAACTGCTGCTGACGGAATGACTTTCGAGCTCTGCCAGCCTCTAGAACGGATTGACATATTACAAAAAATCGATGACCTAGCCTTTGATGAAGCCTGGGAAAATCGCATCCAGGGAACCGTCGATGGACACGTTCATGCTGCCGTTGTCTCGCGAGAGGATCTGATCCGCAACAGGCTGGCAAGCGGACACGAGCAGGACCTTTTGGACGTGAAACAACTTCGCCGAGCACCCGAAGCAATGAAGCGCGAAGCTGGAGAAAAATAGCGCACCATGTCTGCAGCCGGCGCCAAACCGATCAACACAGCCGACGAAGCAAGCGCTGCGCTGGCCGTGCGGCAGATGTTCGACTCCATTGCGCCGCGTTACGATCTGCTGAACCACGTGCTTTCGGCCAACGTGGATCGCCTGTGGTGGCGGCGCGCTGCGCGCCGGTTCCGCAACGTGCTGGCGCAACCAGACGCCGCTATCCTCGACATCTGCTGTGGTACGGGCGATATGACCATGGCGCTGCTCAAGCATCGTCCGCAAGTTGCCCGGCCCGTCATCGCCGCCGATTTTTCGCGCGGCATGCTGTCGCGCGGCGCACGCAAGTTCGCGCACAGCAATGTCACTGCCCTCGAAGCCGATGCCCTTCACCTGCCGCTGCGCTCGAACTCGCTCGACCTCATCGTCACCGCCTTCGGCTTTCGCAACTTGGCCAATTACGAAGCCGGGCTGCGGGAGTTTCATCGCGTATTAAAGCCTGGCGGCCAACTCGGCATCCTCGAGTTCAGCGAGCCTGGCGGACTCATCGGCAAGGCCTATGCCATCTACTTTCGCTGCATATTGCCCGCAATCGGCCGGGCAATCTGCGGTAAAGACGGACCATACAACTATCTGCCTACATCGGTCGGCAACTTTCCGCCGCCCGCGGAAATGGTCAGCATGATGCGCACCTGCGGCTACACAGACCCGGACTGGCAGCCATATACCTTCGGCATCGCAGGGTTGTACACAGCCACTCGAACGACGATAAGCTAAAGGCGATGATCCCAGCCGCACCGAGCGCGTTGACATCCGGCAAACAACCTGGCGAGCGCAGCCGGGATGTACACGTATGGAGCGCCGAGCAGACCTCGGCCGAAAAACGCCGCGTTGCGCGCGGCTCCATGCTGGCCGCCACAGTGATGACGCTGCTCAAGCTCGCGGCCGGTCTGCTCTCCGGCTCGCTGGGCGTTCTATCGGACGCGGCGCACTCAGGCCTCGATCTGATCGCCTCCGCGCTCACTTATTTTTCCGTCAGCCTGAGTGGCAAACCCGCCGACGACGACCACACTTACGGACACGGCAAGATTGAGAACCTTTCGGCTTTTACCGAAGCTGGCTTGATGGCCATATCCTGCGCATGGATCGTCTGGGAAGCTATCGACAGAATTTTCTTTCATCCCGTGGAGCTCCATCACTCCATGGGGCCGGTACTGGTGCTGGCCGCTTCCATCGCTGTCGACTACTGGCGTTCGCGTAAGCTGCAAGCAGTTGCGCATCAGACAGGCTCGCCCGCGCTTGCTACAGATGCATTCCATTTCTCTTCCGACATCTGGTCCACGGTTGCTGTCCTGATCGGCCTGGGCGCAACCTGGCTCGGCGTGAAATTCAGCATCGGCTGGCTGCACTATGCAGACTCTCTTGCAGCCATGGTCGTGTCGGTGATGATTCTGCGGATGACCGTGCGCCTCGGCCACGAAGCCGCAGGCGCGCTCATCGACGAGATTCCGGCCGAGACACGCCGCAGACTGATACGCGAGGTACAGCTGGTCGAGGGGGTGCTTGCAGTTGAGCAGGCACGCGTCCGTCGCTCCGGCGCCGCGTACTTTGCCGACCTTACGCTGGCCCTGCCACGACGCTCCACGTTCGAACACACCGAAGAACTCGTGCAGACAGCCACAGCCGCCGCGCACCGCGTGCTGCCCACGGCCGATGTCGTCATCCACACCGTGCCGCGCGAGACTCGCGCAGAAAGCATCTTCGATCGGGTGCGCGCCATCGCTGCGCGCAACAACATCTCCGTCCATGAGCTCAGCATCCAGTCGCACAGCGGTCGCCTGCGTGTCGAGCTGCACGTCGAGATCGAGGAGAACATGCGCCTGCGCGAGGCTCATGGCTTTGTGAGCAGCCTTGAAGGTGAGATTCTGCGCGAAGTTCCAGAGATCGACGCCGTGCTCACGCATATCGAAAGTGAGCCAGCTACCATCGAGCAGCCGGCCGCTGCGGTTACCCTTGAAGATCGCAAAGCAGAGACAGCGTTGCGCACTGCGGCTAAAGAGTTCCCTGACATTGTGGATGTGCACGCAATCTCTGTAAACCGCACAGATGGCCATCTTCTTGTCACCTGCCATTGCACGCTGCCCGACGAGTTGCCCATGCGGTGCGTGCATGAAATCATCACGGCGCTCGAAGATCGCTTCAAGCTCGAGTGCCCCGAAGTGTACCGTGTCACCATCCACCCTGAGCCGGTGACGGATAATAGTCGATAGCGCGCCAGAGGAATCTCAAGCCATGAAAAGCCGCCACATCGTCAACTTCTTCCAGGTCGCCTCGCTGCTTATGGTGCTGGTTACCGTTGCGCTGCTTGCAGCCATCATCACCATGCACTTCGCTATTCACGGAGCTGAGGTAAAAGTGCCAGCGCTCAAGGCTATGACTGTCGCCGATGCGAGGCACGAAACCGCTGGCCTTGGACTCAATCTCGATGTCGACAATCGTTACTACTCTGCAGACGTCGCCGCTGGCCATATACTCACGCAATCACCCGAACCCGGTACTGTGGTTCGTCGCGAGTGGCGCGTACGCGTATCTGAAAGCCTGGGACCGCAGCAGGTGGATGTGCCCAATACTGTGGGCATCGAAGATCGTATGGCCGCACTCGAGCTGCAGCGCGCCGGCCTCGAAGTAGGCTCCACGATCTCTCTACCCGACGCCGGAGCCGCTGAAAATACGGTCCTTGCGCAGGACCCACCTGCACATGCAAGGGATATTGAAGGGCCCAGTGTCAGCCTGCTGGTCGCGGCTCCGGACAGCGAAGCCCCCGATGGCTACGTAATGCCCGATCTCACCGGGCTCTCTGTTGTGACAGCGCAAATGCAATTGCAGAAGGTCGGCATCAAAACGGCAACCCCGAACTACGCGGAAGGTCAAATCCAGGTAGCAAATAACTCCACGGTTACGCCCGGCTCAGTCGTTGCCCAGTCACCGATTGCCGGCGCGCGTGTGGATCAGACCGACCTCGTTAAACTCACAGTCCGAAAGTAATCTGCCAGGAAGGCGACGATTTTATATGGGGCTGGGCGAAGATATCGAACGGATTGCGCTGCAGGAACG
>Ga0335072_10010409_pt1 | contig 13395 bp, 15 predicted proteins | sample Lox_Sample_21_FD_206725 | JGI IMG/M metagenome (GOLD analysis project Ga0335072, IMG submission 206725) | Soil microbial communities from Loxahatchee National Wildlife Refuge, Florida, United States - Lox_Sample_2.1 | ecosystem: Environmental > Terrestrial > Soil > Wetlands | place: USA...
TTTAGAACTTATCTGAGCCTGAGCTGGGCTGGGGAAGGCTATTTTGAATCCTCATCTTCCTCGGCATCGTTCACCAGATCGACCACTTGGCCCCGGATGGCGAAGGTTTGTTTCTGGGCGCCGGCGCCTTCAAAGCTGACGCGCGCAGGATTTCTCTGCCAGAGCGGCGCGGGGCAGGCTGAATCCGGAGCCGCGTCCTCTTTCACGCCGTCGCTGGATAAAAGTTTCTTCAGAACCAGCTTGCGGCGCCCGATCTGGGCCACGACCGCGTCGATCTTCTTGCCATCGTCGGCCATGCCGCAATAAGCCACATAATCGCGGTACCAACTCGCGGCAGAATAGAAGGAATCGAATTCTGGAAGCGTGATTGCGGAGACACGTCCGGTGATGCGATCGACGATCAGCCATCCTCCGCGCTGCCATTGCCAGCGCGGTGCGGAATCTTCCGGCAAGCTGTCGTTGACGCGAAAGGCGCGTCGCACAACGAACAGGCGATCGGTGATCTCGTGAGCCGACCCGATGATGTATTCTTTCACGCGGCCATCGACCACTAAGGCCCGAACTTTGATGGGCAGCGGTCTTTCATTGTCGGCGCCCGTCCCTGCAAGCCACTGCACCGGCATAGATTTTCCGAATGCGATCACGTGAATCTTGGTCGCCGCTGGAGAATCCTTTAACAAAAGAGCGACCAACCCGGCCAATATGATCCGCATCTCCCATCGCATGGCTTGAGATTAGGCATGAGGCAGGTAGCGCGCAAGCATTGCGATCACAGAATCCGATGACGAGTTTCGAATTGGGAATGCCTGATCACCCGAAAGTGAAAGAGATTTCATAAAAAGTTTTCTCCCGACGCAGAACACGCGACAATAGCCTCGGATTCGATCTAGAATGATGTCGCAGCAACCAAGTGGGGGCCTGCGGTGCCGGCGGCCGTTGCAGCCACCTCAGGAAAACTTTCAACCGGAACAGGGCTTCTTAATCGAGAATGGGTGACCTTCTTCCACGGCGTCGCGCCCCGAGGATTTTAGTTGTCGACGACCAGCCCAGCGTGGCGGGTCTGATGAGCCAGTTGCTGGCTATCCGCGGTTACGACGTGATCACGGCTTCCAGCGCTGAACAGGCGGAAGCGGAGGTGCGGCGACATGCTCCGGACCTGATTCTTTCCGACGTGATGATGCCGGGTAAGTCGGGGTATGAACTTTGCCGCATATTGAAGGAAAACCCGTCCACCCGGCTGATTCCTTTCGTTCTGATCACCGGGCTCAGCGATAGCAATGACAAAGTTCGCGGCATTGAGGCAGGGGCAGACGATTTCCTGAACAAGCCCGTTCTAGCCGAGGAATTGATCGCACGCGTGAAGTCGCTGCTACGCCTGAAGGAATTCACCGACGAACTGGAAACCGCCGACTCGGTTCTGTGTACGCTGGGATTGATCGTGGAAGGCCGGGATCCTTATACCGAGGGCCACTGCGAGCGGTTGGCGGCGCGTGCGGCCGATCTGGGCCGGCACCTGGGGCTGGGTGAGGATTCGATCATTGCCCTGCGCCGCGGTGGTTACCTGCATGATCTGGGCAAGATTGCCGTGCCGGACGAAATTCTGAAAAAGGGGCCGGATGATCCTCTCACCCCGGAAGAATGGCAGATCATCAAGCAGCATCCCATTACGGGAGAGAACATCTGCAGGCCGCTGCGTTCGCTGCGGCTGGTATTGCCGATTATTCGCAATCATCACGAGCATTCCGACGGTTCGGGCTATCCGGACGGGCTGATGGCGGGGAAGATCCCGGTGCTGCCGCGAATTCTGCAGGTGGTTGATGTCTATGACGCGCTGCGCACGGCCCGCTCGTACAAGCCGGCCAAAACTCACGAGGAAGCCGCGCAAATCATGCGGGAAGAAGCTCGGCGCGGCCTGTGGGATGCCGAACTGGTCGCCGAATATTTTGCCATGCTCGAGCAACAACGACTCGTCGCGTAAGCCGATCACGAGTAAAACCATCCGGTGATCAACTGATTCTTGGTCCGGTTTCTTCGCAAAATTCTCCGCGGAAACGTACAATTACGCAGCCTTGCTTTTCTGCATCCTAAGCCTGTTATGGCCGAGGCCTTTCGGGAATGCCGGGCGGAGAACGAACTCTTCTTGGACCCGACCTATAGCATCGTGATTCCCGCGTACAACGAGAGCCAGCGACTCGGCGGGACCCTGAAGAAAGTGCTTGCCTACGTGCACTCGCGCGGATGGGATGCGGAAGTAATCATCGTGAACGACGGGTCGCGCGACAATACCGACGAGATTGCCCGCCAGTTCGCGGAGAAAGATCCGATCGTGCGCGTCGTGAACAATCCCGGGAATCGGGGCAAAGGTTACAGCGTTCGCAATGGCATACTTCACTCTCGTGGAAGGATCGTGATTTTCAGCGATGCCGATCTGTCGTCGCCCATCGAAGAATCGGCCAAGCTGATCGACGCGATTGAGCAAGGCGCCGACATCGCAATCGGCTCGCGCTGGTTGCGAGCGGAAACCCAGACCCAGCGACAGCCTCTGCATCGGCAAATTTTCGGGCGAGTCTTCAATTTGCTTTTACGCCTCAGTTTGAGATTGCAATTCGCGGACACGCAGTGCGGATTCAAGGCTTTCAAGCAGCGCGCTGTGCAGGCAATCTTCCCGCTGCAGAGAATCGAGCGCTGGGGATTCGATCCGGAAATCTTATTTCTGGCGCGGAAATTCGGGTTCAGAGTTGATGAAGTTCCAGTGCTTTGGGGGCACAGCGGGGGCACGCGCATTCACCCGCTGATCGACGGCTCGCGGATGTTCATGGAGATGCTGCACATTCGCTGGAACGATATAACGGGGAAGTACGATTCGTCAGCGCCGGCGGCAGCGGAGCCGGCCAAGGCAGTCAGTGGTCGCGGCCATCAGAGCTGATAGCCCTTCACTTCGTGAGGGATGACAAGACTCGCAAAACACTGAGCCTGCGACAGGAGTTTCATGCAGTGGCCGGCGTGCCAGCCTGCACAGCTTCCAGTACTTTCCGTCCCATTTCGGCGGTTGAAATGGCTTGATGCGTTTTTCCGGCCAGATCTGCCGTGCGTGCGCCTTCGGATAAAGTCGCTGCGACTGCATTCTCGACACAGGCCGCCTCGCGATCCAGATGGAAGGAATGGCGCAGCATCATCGCGACGCTGAGAATCGCGCCCAGGGGATTTGCAATCCCCTTGCCTGCAATGTCAGGCGCGGAACCATGCACAGGCTCATAAAGTCCAACGGGCCCTCCGATGCTCGCCGAAGCCAGCAGCCCAAGCGATCCGACTACGCCTCCGGCTTGATCGGAAAGGATGTCGCCGAACATGTTTTCGGTGAGGATTACGTCAAAATCCGTCGGCCGCTGCACCAGCAGCATGGCGGCCGAATCCACATATTGATGGCCGAGCTTGACCTCGGGATAATCTTTTCCCACGCGGGTCACGACTTCGCGCCAGAGACGCGAACATTCGAGCACATTGGCTTTGTCGACGGAAAGAACCTTGTGGCGTCGCTTCCTCGCCAACTCGAATCCGACGCGGGCAATGCGCTCGATTTCGTCTTCGCCGTAGCGCATCGTGTTGATCGCCAGGCGTGAGCCGGGAGTTCCTTCGATCGAGCGTGGCTGGCCGAAATAGGCTCCGCCGAGCAACTCACGCACGATCAGCATATCGGTTCCGCGGACGAGTTCCGGACGCAGCGGAGAGCAATCTTCAAGGGCGGGAAATAAAACCGCCGGGCGCAAATTCGCAAATGCTCCGAGTTCCCGACGTACACGCAGCAACCCAGCTTCGGGGCGAAGGTGTCCGGGATTTCGATCGAAGGCCGGGCTGCCGACCGCGCCCAGCAAGACCGCAGAAGACGCGAGGCAGGCAGCAATTGTGTCCGGCGGCAAGGGATCGTTCGAGGCCGTGAGTGCGGCTCCGCCAATCAATTTGTGCTGAAGCTGCAGCTGATGGCCGAAAGCGTCGGCCACGGACTGCAACACAAGAACGGCTTGTTCGGTGACTTCAGGACCGATGCCGTCGCCGGCAAGAACCGTAATCTTCAGGAGCATGGAGGGAATTGAGTAATTTGGAAATTCTGCAATCCTGTAATTTTCGCGAAGCGCTGGGCAGCACAATTACACACTTACCCGATTACTAAACTACCAAATCTGCTTACACGCCCCACAGGTAGTCTTCCTGTTGCGTCTGTTCGTGCTGGCCTTCGGAGGCAACCGGCAGCGGAGCCCCGAATGGATTTGTCGTTGGAGCGACCGGGAACGGCTTCGGCGGCTCGGGAGGCGAGACGCACTCCGGGGTCGAAATGCCGACGGCAGGGGCCAAGGCGGAAGGAACCGGCTCGATGAGCGGTGTGGCCGAACTCGAAGGTTTGTGCGTGTCGCGAATCAGCTCGAGCAAGTGGTGATCTTCCACATGCTTGATCTTGTCGGCGAGACGCACAAAGCGGCGATAGACTTCATCGAGAGTGCGGCGGTCGAATTGATATCCAAGCTGCTCGCAGCGAATGGCGAGCGCGTGACGGCCCGAGTGCTTGCCCAGAACGAGCTTCGAATCAGGCACGCCGACCGAAGGTGGCGTCATGATTTCATAGGTCAGAGGATTCTTGAGTACGCCATCCTGATGGATGCCGGCTTCGTGAGCGAACGCGTTGCGGCCGGTGATGGCTTTGTTGGGCTGTACGGGGACTCCGGTGATCTCGCTCAGCATCTGGCTGGCGCCGAATATCTGTTCGCTGACGACGCCGGTATCGTACGGGTACCGATCAGGGCGTACGCGCATCGCCATGACAATTTCTTCGAGCGACGCATTCCCGGCACGCTCGCCGATGCCGTTGATTGTGCACTCGACCTGGCGCGCTCCGGCCGCGACGGCCGCGAGCGCATTCGCGACCGCCATGCCGAGATCGTTGTGGCAGTGCGCGGAAATGGTTACGTGCTCAATTCCGTTGACCTGCTTGCGGATGGTCTCAATCAGCGCTCCGAACTCGCTTGGAACCGTGTAGCCGACCGTATCCGGAATGTTCAGGGTGGTTGCGCCCGCTTCAATCACAGCTTCCAGCACGCGGCAAAGAAAATCGGGATCCGTGCGGGTAGCGTCCTCAGGAGAGAATTCGATGTCGTCGCACAGCGATTTTGCCAGACGCACTGCCTCGCGCGCCTGTTCCACGCATTGATCGCGCGTAATTCGCAGCTTGTATTGCAGGTGAATGTCAGAGGTGGCGAGGAACACGTGAATCCGCGGGCGCGCCGCGTCCTGCAAGGCTTCCCAGGCGCGCTCGATGTCGGGGCGGCAGGCGCGAGCCAGACCAGCAATGATCGGCCGGCGCACAACTGCGGCGATGGCCTTCACCGATTCAAAATCGCCGTCGGAGGCGATGGGGAATCCGGCTTCGATGATGTCGACGCCGAGACGATCGATCTGATGCGCCAGTCGCACCTTTTCCTGCTGATTCATGCTGCAGCCAGGCGACTGCTCTCCATCGCGAAGCGTAGTGTCGAAAATCCTGATGCGAGGCCGCTCTGCGGTCATGGTGCTCCCTCAGAATAAGCTGGAGTTTCTATGGTAAGGCGGAGGCAGCTAGAAGCAAAACTTATAATTCTTTAGTCATGATTAGTATTTCAGATATAATAAGAATCTCTAATAGATCACTTGTAGATCATTAAAGGCTGGTATGGAGCTTTCACAACTGGAAGTGTTTCTGGCCGTCGCCCGGGAGCGGCGATTCTCACGCGCCGCCGAGAAACTTTACCGCACCCAGTCGGCGGTCAGCCAGACGGTTCATAAGCTCGAGCGGGAGCTGGGGGAAGCGCTGTTCGACCGGTCTTCGCGAGATGGCGTGCTGACCGATGCGGGCAAAGTGCTCTACGAATATGCGGAGAAACTCGTCAATCTGCGTGCGGAGGCTACTGAGTCTCTAACCGAATTGCGCGAGCTGCAGACAGGCAAGCTCGTGATTGCCGCTAACGAATTCACCGCGCTTTACCTGCTGCGCGTGCTGGCGGAGTTCCGGCGGCTGCATCCGATGATCAAAATCACCGTGGAGCGTACTCTGGGTAGCCGCATCCCCGACGAGGTTTTGCGCTACAACGTGGAGTTTGGCGTGCTTTCGTACGAACCGCAAGAGCCCGCACTGTACTCAGTTGTGGTTTATTGGGATGAACTGGTGTTTGTAGTTCCTCCCAAGCATCCGCTGGCGTCGGCGGCGGAGATCAGCATCCGGCAATTGGGTGCCGAATCTTTTGTTGCGCATATCGTATCCTCGCCCTACCGCGAAAAAGTCATTCAGCTCTTTAAAAGTCACAAAACGCCGCTTCACATGGATCTGGAGCTACCCACGCTGCAGGCCATCAAACAATTTGTCGCGATGGGAAATGGGGTGGCATTCGTGCCGGAAATCAGCGTCGAAACCGAGCTCAGCCGTGGAGAGCTGGTGCGAATTCCCGTGAAAGAACTGCAATTGAAACGCAAGCTACGGCTGATCTACCGTCGCGACGCCAATCTTTCTCACGCGGCGCGGGCCTTCCTCAAAGTGGCTGAAGCGGTCGCGCACGAGCAGAAAGCGCGCTATCGATTTCAACGCGAGAGCTAGCCGGCAGGCAGATGATTGGCCACAGAAAAGGAAGCAACGATTCGTTGCTCCCTTTGGCTTTTAATTATGTTCCCTGCAGTCAGCAGTTGGCGCAGGCGTGCTGTTCCTTTTCGCGGAAGGATGCAAGCGCCGCGTCGAGCGAGTGATACACATCCAAGACAGAATCCAGATTCGTCAGTTCGAGCAAATTGCGAACCAGCGGATTTGGTCCAGCGCATTTCAACGCAACACTCTCGTTTTGCGCCCAGGTTTGAACCAGCGCCAATTCACCGATGCCAGCGCTGTCGATGGAAGTGACCGCGCTCAAATCGAGCACGATCTTGCTGGAGTGCAGCAGGAGGTCGCCGACAACACGGGAGAGCAGTGCCGCTTCGTCGCGAAACACGATGCGCCCCTCGCAATGCACAATGACAACGTCCCCACGATTCACGGTTTCCAAACTGAGCTTCAACTTCGGCTCCTTTTCTAGTCTGAAGGCAGCCGGCCCCACCGGCTGCGGCCACGGTTGGCAACTTGCTTCGATAGTCTGCATGCTATAGATAGACGAGGGTGGAGGGCTTTCGGCACCATGAAAATCTGATAAATTTTCATGGGGTGCGTGCTTGGGCTCAGTCCGCGCAGGAGCAGAAATTTTGTTCAGCGGGACATCTTGGCCATCCGGTACACTGCATCTAACCGATTTCGTTGATTCCAAGTGAGTTTCTGCCGGCATTCAGGCCGGGGAGGAAATAATTCGTGTCGAGACTCGCCGCCGTGCTGGCATTTGCGGGCTTTGTTGTGTTCTCCATTCCTATGTCGGCGCAACTGCTTCCCTCGGGAAACGTCTATGCGGGTGTTTCCTACGGTTCCCTGACGAACGTAGTGGTCAAACAGAGTTATCGTGGTTGGAATGCGTCGGCTGAGGACATTCTTCTCTCCAATCATCCTCACCTCGGCTTCGTCCTCGATACCAGCGGGTTCTACCGCACCAGCATCAACACCTACGATTTTCTCGGGGGCGCGCGTCTAGCCACAAACTACGGGCGGTGGCGTCCCTTTGCACATGTATTGGGTGGAGTGCGGCACACCAACTCGAGCGGATTTATCACCAACCAGTTTCAGGTAGACCTTGGCGGGGGCGCTGATTACAAACTGTCGTTCCGGAATTTCTCCTGGCGGGTGCAAGGAGATTACATGTACGGCCACTATCTCCTCGCCAACCAGAACGACTTTCGCGCGTCCACCGGACTGGTCTGGCGATTCTGAGAGTCATGAGCATTCCTTTCCATGGCGAGGGAAACCGCGTCCTGTTTCTCATCATCTAAGAACTTCTTGAAGTAGACGGGGTTCCGAGAGAAACGGAGGAAGTCATGCGGAAAGTTGCGCTGATCCTGTCTTTTGTGTTCTTTCCAAGCATTTTGGCGCTGGCCCAAATTCCAACTTCCGGCAATGTGTTTGTCGGGTATTCCTACCTGAATACGGACGTGGCTCCGGCAAACCGAACCAGTATGAATGGTTGGGAAGCGTCGGCGGAAGGAAAGGTCCTGCCCTTCATCGGAATCGTCGCCGACTTCGGCAGCTACTACGGAACGCCGAACTTCCCTGTGCCCGTCCAGCCCGCGTGTATTCTGCCCCCTTGCCCGCTGCCGACACCGGAGAATTTCAGCGCCAGCGAGGAAAACTATCTCTTTGGACCTCGCGTATCGATCTCGGTTTCGAAGTTTCGTCCGTTTGCTGAAGGCCTGGTCGGCGCCGGGCACATCAACGCGCACTCGGCGGGATCGAGTACTTCTTTCGCGACTGCTATCGGCGGTGGGCTCGACTATAAGCTTCTACGCATCCTCGCCTGGCGATTCCAGGGTGATTATCTGCGGACGAGCTTTTTCTCGAGCACGCAAGCCAACGTGCGTTTGACGACCGGAATTGTCCTGCGGTTCTAGAGATGTCTGTGTCACGACCTTGCCGCTTGCCCCCTGGCGGTTGACAGTTCGTCCGCTGTTCGATTCCAATCAAGGACTGGCTGATCATTCGAGGGGAGATAACAAATCGCTTCCCGGTGACAGCCACAACTCAACAACGAGGAGCTTTCATGTCCGCACCGAGCCGCCGGCCAGAGATTCGCCGCCGCCGCGTACGAAAAGAGAAGATCACGCAATTGCGCAAGCGTCTTGCCGCAGCGAAAACCGACGCCGACCGCTCCCGCCTCACGGCCAAGCTGCACAAGCTGTCAATCGCATCCCCGGGCCAGCCGCTGGTTAAGTAGGGATTTTGCGGCCAGGGCGCGCGCGCGATTGAGGCCTCAATCGGCGGCAGGCTGATGCTTGCGCGCGGCCTGAGCGGGATTGCAAATCTCGTCGTAACCTTGCAGGATGCGGCGCACCGACTGCTCCCACGAGAACCTGGCAACCTGCTGATAGCCCCGCTCGCGCAGGCGCTCGCGCAAAGCCGCGTCGGTGAGAACCCGGTGCAGTGCCCGCATAATCTCGAAGACGTTTTCCGGATTCACCAGTACGGCCGCCCTTCCCACAACCTCGGGCAGGGATGAAACATTTGAGGTCACGACCGGCGTGCCATGGGCCATTGCCTCCAGGGGTGGCAGCCCAAAGCCTTCATACAGCGAAGGGAAGACAAATATCTTCGCCTCGTCGTAGAAGATCCGCAAAACGTCGATGGGCACGAATCCCAGGAATCGCACATCGTTTTGCACGCCGCTGCGAATCACGGTGCGACGCAGATCGGGATTTCCGGAGAGATCGTCTCCGATAATGATGAGCTTCAAGTCCGGGAAAGCCCCGGTCCGCTCTAATTCCGTTTTCAGCGCGGAGAAAGCTTCGATCATGCGCACGACGTTCTTGTGCGGGCTGATTCGGCCTGCATACAGCAGAAACGGATACGCAACCTGGTAACGCTGGGCGATCATCTCGCGCTCGGCGGCGCTGGCGTGTCCGTGCAGGAAGCGCTCGTCAATGGCGTTGTAGATGACCTCGATGCGTTCGGAGGGAATTTCAAAGAGCTTCTCAATCTCTGTCTTGGTGAAGTTTGAGACTGCGAAGATTCGCGCTGCCCCGCGAAGCACGTTGCGGGTCAGTTGAAAGTGCAGGCTGCGCCAGAATCCAGTCTGCTCGCGGGCTCGCGACATATGCTCCAGCATGTCGTGCACCGTCATGACATAGGGGCAGGGTAGCGCACGCGGAATGGAAAACAAATTGGGAATGTGGACCAGATCACAACCAAGGCGCTTCACCATCCTGCGGAACGCACGATAGCCCTCGAAGGTGCGCTCCGGAGCAGTCAGGGCGATGTTCCGGAAGTTCGAGGGCAAGGAGTCGATTTCCTGCGCCCTGGCCGGAGATCCGATTAAAAAGTAAGTGTTTTCGTGATCGAGGCGGCTGAGGTTGCGAACAACATTCCGAATGTAGGTGCCAATACCGAACTCGGTCATCCGCCGGACGTCGATTGCGATCTTCACCGAGGGAATTTAAGCACAAAAGCAGGGATGAACATAGCGCGGTTTCAGCGGGGCTGTATTCGCTTTAAAAGGGCGCGGCCGATCGAGAACCTCTGGCCAAGCGGCCTGGACCGGTTGCGGGATCGCACCTCAGGGCTTAAAGGCCGACGATTTTTGCGAATTGGTTGGCGCGGCTGCACGCCGCGCCCTTTTCAAACCAACCGGCCGACCAAATACGAAACCGTCTTGCTGTCATGGAAACGGGAGAACCCTGATCGACGTTCGCGGTAACGTTCCGCACCTTCGGTCACCTCCGTCGTGTGACTCCCGATACCTGTGTTTCACCCTGTCGGGTCTCTAGGATCGCAACTAGACCCAATCGGCCGAGGTGTATCCATGGACCGTCGCCGCGAAACTCGTGTTTTCGTCGAGTTGCCCGTGCAGATCTGGGGTGTCGACGCCAAGTCGCGCCCCTTCACGCAGCCCGCCAGCCTGCGCACCATCAGCGGCCGTGGAGCTACGCTGCAAGGTGTGACCGCCCTACTGCAACCGGGCTCTTTGCTGGATCTTCAATATCAAGGATCGAAGGCGCAGTTCCGGGTGGTTTGGCTGGGCAAACCGGGCACGGAGCTGCAGGGAGAAGTGGGCCTCGAAAATCTCTCCAAAGACGTTCAGCTCTGGGACGTAGATCCGCTGCGCTGCGCGGCCAGCGTGGGTGAAGGCTAGCGCAACCCCGAAACTGGAAAAATCTTCCGCGGGTTCCAGTAGACTCGGTTCATGCGCGTGAAGATTGTCGGCTCGGCTGCCGGCGGCGGATTTCCCCAGTGGAATTGCGCCTGCCGGAACTGCCGTTCATTGCGTGACGGAACCTTTCGGGGCAAGTCGCGCACGCAGACCCAGGTCGCGATCAGCGCCGACAATCGTTCCTGGTTCCTGTTGGGCGCCTCTCCCGATCTGCGCTCGCAAATCGAATCCACACCCGAACTTCACCCGCGCGAGCAACCTGCAGAAAAAGCTCCCCGCGATTCGCCGATCGCCGGAGTGGTTCTGCTCAATGCCGACATTGATCATGTGCTCGGCCTGTTGCTGCTGCGCGAACTGCAGCCGCTCCGGGTCCATGCGACAAAGTCCGTTCGCCGCATTCTCACCAAAGACAATTCCATGTTCGCGATGCTGCAACGGGTTCCCGATCAGGCAAGTTGGAACGAGTTCATGCCCGGAGCGCGTTTTTCTTTGCTCAGCCCGTCGGGAGAAGATTCCGGACTGCGTTGCCGTGCACTTCCGCTGGGGATGCACTTTCCTGCCTATGTCTCTCCGCCGAGGCGCTCGCAGCTGCATCCGCTGGAATCGTCACTCGGACTCATTGTCGAGTCCTCCTCCGGCAAGCGGCTCGCCTTTATGCCAGCTGTTCCGCGAATCGACAAGGATGTACTCAAGCTGCTCGAGTCGTCCGACTTGGTTCTGTTCGACGGCACATTTTGGACCCCGGACGAACTCGTCTCCATGCAAGGCACAGGTCAATCCTCGTGGGATATGGGACACATTCCGGTGTCGTCGCCGGCGGGAAGCCTTGAAAAGTTGGCTCATCTCGGCCATCCACGTAAAATCTATATACACATCAACAACACCAACCCGATGTTGAACGAAGCTGGGCCAGAATATCGCCAGGTGCGCGAGGCGGGCTGGGAAATCGCGGAGGATGGATGGGAGTTCGAACTTTAGCATCGCCCGCGTCGAGCCTCTTTTCGTCAAAGCTGCTCTCGTTTGATGAATTGCGCGCCCAGCTCCGCGCCGTCGGAGAAGAACGCTATCACCATAAGCATCCGTTCCATCTGCTGATGCATGAAGGGAAGCTCAGCCGCGGGCAGCTGCAGGCCTGGGCTTTGAATCGCTACTACTACCAGAGCATCATTCCGATCAAAGATTCCATCATTCTCTCGCGCGGTCCTGATCCTGCATTCCGCCGTGCCTGGCGCAAGCGAGTGATCGATCATGACGGCGACGCGAATAGCGAAGGCGGCATCAAGCGCTGGCTGAAACTCGCCGAAGCCACTGGGCTGAATGCCGACGACGTTCGCGCTGGGAAGGGAATTCTTCCTGCTACTCGCTTCGCCGTGAACGAATATCTCAATATCGTGCGCAGCCGCAGCCTGCTCGAAGCGGTCGCATCGTCGCTCACCGAGCTTTTCTCGCGCGACCTGATTTCGTTGCGCATGGAGAAGCTGCGGCAGCATTATCCGTGGCTTTCGGGTGGATTGGATTATTTCGAAGCGCGGCTCACCCAGGCTCCCGAAGACGCCGAGTTCGCCATTGACTATGTTAATGAGAACGCGAAAACTCGCGCGGAACAAGAACTGGCCACTCAGGCGCTTCGCGATAAGTGCGACATTTTGTGGGCGCAGCTCGACGCGCTTTACTTCGCCTACGTGCAGCCAGGATGGCCGCCGCCCGGCGCATTCCAGATCGAGGAATCATAGGCATGGCGCCGCCTTCCGACACAAGCACTCCTCGCCTTGCCGCCGGCTGCCGCTGGGGCGGGACGGAACAGGACCGCGTGATCCTGTATCCTGAAGGTGCGATCAAATTGCAAGGCACTGGACGTGAGGTGCTCGAACGCTGCGACGGCACGCGCACGTTCGGTGAGATCATTCAGGAGCTGCAAAAGGAATTTGGCAAGACGGATCCTGAGAAGATCCGCGCCGACATCAGCATGTTTCTGGAGCAACTGAAGAAAAGGCGGATCCTCGACTACTAGACTGTCCTTTCTTCGCGCCCTTCGGGCATCCTGGCGATCCTTGCGATTCCGGAACAGATCGACCGCGAACAGGTTATGCTTTCGAATCCCCTCGCTCTTATCGCGGAAATCACGCATCGCTGCCCGCTGCATTGCATCTATTGTTCGAATCCGATGCAACTCGCGTCGACCGACTCGGAGCTCTCGACCGGCGAATGGAAGGACGCGTTCGAGCAGTGCGGCAAGCTTGGTATGCTGCATGCGCATTTCACCGGTGGGGAACCGCTCGCCCGAGCCGATCTTGCTGAACTGATCTCGGCGGCTCGGGGCGCGGGGCTCTACACAAATCTCATTACGTCGGGGATCGGACTCAATGCGCAGCGTCTGCAGCGCCTGGTCGATTCAGGCCTCGATCACATCCAGATCAGCTTTCAGGATTCGCAAGAAGATGCCGCGAACTGGATTGCCGGAGCTAAAGCGCACGCGCACAAGATCGAACTCTCCCGCGCGATTCGGAAGCACAAGATCGCGTTCACGGTAAACCTGGTCGTGCACCGGCAGAATCTCGATCATCTGGAGGAGATGATCGCGTTCATCGAGCAATTGAATCCCGACCGA
>Ga0335072_10010410_pt1 | contig 13394 bp, 8 predicted proteins | sample Lox_Sample_21_FD_206725 | JGI IMG/M metagenome (GOLD analysis project Ga0335072, IMG submission 206725) | Soil microbial communities from Loxahatchee National Wildlife Refuge, Florida, United States - Lox_Sample_2.1 | ecosystem: Environmental > Terrestrial > Soil > Wetlands | place: USA: Florida...
ACATCGCCGAGCTGCTCGCCGACCGGGGCGAGCTGGTCAAGGGCATCGCCGCCCTTGACGAGGCCCTGGCGCTGGCACCGGATCATGCCAAGGCCTTCCCGTCTTCTTGCCAGATGCGGTACGCGCAGACGTCCGACATCGGCCACCTGGTACGGCTCGCCGACTGGTGGCGGGAGCACCCGGAACACGGCTACGCGGGCACGATGCTCGGCATGGCCAGCCGGGGCAAGTGGTGGCTGTCCCTGGTCCCGGTCCCCTCAGAAGCGGTATGCAACCTGGCGGTCGCCGTGGCGGAAAAGCACGGCGAGCAGGAGGAGTTCCGTACCGTAACGGGGACCTGCACGCTGTCCGCCCTGGAGGTGCCGAGCGCGATCGCCGCGGTCCGCGCGGCGCTGCCTGGCCTGACGATCACGCCGCCGGTCCCCGTGCCGGCCCCTGACATCCGGATACCCGTGGCCGACGGCCGGTACCGGCTCTGGACGTACCGCGGCACCGACGCGGTGCCCGCGGTCACCGCGCCGTCGCCCGCGGCCGTCAAGGCGCTGCAGACAGTGGCGGCCCAGGGAATCTGGCACCATCCGGTCGCGGCCTACGACTGGGCTGTCGGACTGTCCGTGCTCACCCTCGATGACCTGCTCGGCCTCATCGCGCACGGTGTCCCGGTGCCCGACGACAACCTGGCGTGGCAGCGGATGCGGACGAAGAACCCGGTTTACTGGCCGCGCTTCACCCAGGCGTGGGCGTGCCTCGGGCTGCTGCACCACATGCCGGAGCAGCCGTGGCCGGATTCGACCCGCCGCGCCGTCCTTGTCGATCTGGTCAACGGCGTGGAGGACTGGGCGACGGACGCCGCGGCCAACGCGCTTGTGGTCGCGGCGTGGACGGATCCGGCGTGCCGGGCCGACGTGGCGGAGATCATGGGTGCCCGGTTCGCCGCCGCCGGGCGGGCGAGGATCAAGCGGCAGGTAACCATCGCCAGCTCGCTCGCCCACCTCGTCCTGGTCACCCCGGAGATGCCGCAGTCCGCGCTTAGCGCGGCCAGGGCGCTGATCAAGCGCGAGGCGGCCGACAAGCCGTCCGGTCAGCCGGCGGCGGCCGAGCCGAAGCGCCGCTTCTTCCACCGTAAGGCCTGACCGCGGCCCGAGCCCTGACCGGCGGCGCCCAGGCGACGCCCCAGGAATGTCGGCACCCCCACGTAGAGTTGAAACCTGAGCAGCCGCGGGGGACGGGCTGCCGTAAATGCGAAGAAATCAGGAGGGGGCGTCGTGCGTCCGGTAACCGACCTGCAGCGGAAGGTGGCGCCGTTCGAGGTCGTCACCGAGATGACCCCGGCCGGCGACCAGCCGGCCGCGATCGCCCGGATAGCCGAGCGGATCGGCGACGGGGAGAAGGACACCGTACTGCTCGGCGCGACCGGCACCGGCAAGACGGCCACCGTCGCCTGGGTCGCGGAAAAGCTGCAGCGCCCCGTGCTTGTCATGCTGCCGAACAAGACCCTCGCCGCCCAGTTCGCCAACGAGCTGCGTGAGATGATGCCGAACAACGCGGTCGAGTACTTCGTCTCCTACTACGACTACTACCAGCCCGAGGCGTACGTCCCGCAGACCGACACCTACATCGAGAAGGACTCCTCGATCAACGACGAGGTGGAGCGGCTGCGGCACTCGGCCACCAACAGCCTGCTCACCAGGCGGGACACGATCGTCGTCGCGTCCGTCTCCTGCATCTACGGCCTCGGCACCCCGCAGGAGTATGTCGACCGCATGCTCAAGCTCAGGCTCGGCGACACCATCGAGCGGGACCAGCTGCTGCGCAAGCTGGTCGGCATGCAGTACACCCGCAACGACATCTCCTTCACCCGGGGCACGTTCCGGGTCCGCGGCGACACCATCGAGATCATCCCGCAGTACGAAGAACTCGCGGTGCGGATCGAGATGTTCGGCGACGAGATCGAGCGGCTGTCCACCCTGCACCCGCTGACCGGCGAGGTGATCAGCGAGGACGAGGAACTCTACGTCTTCCCTGCCAGCCACTACGTGGCCGGCGACGAGCGGATGGAACGCGCCATCAACGGCATCGAGGTGGAACTCGCCGAGCGCCTCGCCGAACTCGAACGCCAGGGCAAGCTGCTTGAGGCCCAGCGGCTGCGGATGCGCACCACCTACGACATCGAGATGATGCGCCAGGTCGGCTCCTGCGCCGGCATCGAGAACTACTCGCGGCACATCGACGGCCGCGAAGCGGGCAGCCCGCCGAACACGCTCCTGGACTACTTCCCCGAGGACTTCGTGCTCGTCATCGACGAGTCGCACCAGACCGTGCCGCAGATCGGCGCCATGTACGAGGGCGACGTATCCCGCAAGCGGGTTCTGGTCGAGCACGGCTTCCGGCTGCCGAGTGCGATCGACAACCGCCCGCTCACCTGGGACGAGTTCTGCGGGCGGATCGGCCAGACGATCTACCTGTCGGCCACGCCCGGACCGTACGAACTGCAGCGCGTCGCCGGCGAGGTCGTCGAGCAGGTCATCCGGCCCACCGGCCTGGTCGACCCGCAGGTCATCATCAAGCCGACCCGCGGGCAGATCGACGATCTGCTCGAGGAGATCCGGCTGCGAACCGACAGGGACGAGCGCGTGCTCGTCACCACGCTGACCAAGAAGATGTCCGAGGACCTCACTGACTACCTGCTGGAGAACGGGGTCAGGGCGCGCTACCTGCACAGCGAGGTGGACACCCTCAGGCGCATCGAGCTGCTGCGCGAACTGAGGCTCGGCGAGTACGACGTGCTCGTCGGCATCAACCTGCTCCGCGAGGGCCTCGACCTGCCCGAGGTGTCCCTGGTCGCGATCCTCGACGCGGACAAGGAAGGCTTCCTCCGCTCGCCCACCAGCCTGATCCAGACGATCGGCCGCGCCGCGCGGAACATCAACGGCGAGGTCCACATGTACGCGGACAAGGTCACGAACGCCATGCGGCACGCGATCGACGAGACCAACCGGCGCCGCGAAAAGCAGGTCGCCTACAACACGGCCAACGGCATCGACCCGCGGCCGCTGCGCAAGAAGATCGCCGACATCCTGGACGCGATCATCCGCGAGGACGCCGACACAGCGGAACTGATCGGCGGCGGCGGGCGTCAGCAGTCGCGCGGCAAGTCCCCCGTGCCCGGTCTGTCCTCCCGCGCCCGCGCTGCGGCCCAGGGCGCCGGCGAGGCGGGCGCCGGCGGGAAGGGCGAGGCCAGGGTCGACCTGGTAGCGCTGATCCAGCAACTCACCGACCAGATGCACGCGGCCGCCGCCGAGCTTCAGTTCGAGGCCGCCGCCCGGCTGCGCGACGAGATCAAGGAACTCAAGCGCGAACTGCGCGGCATGGAAGCGGCGGGTGTCTAGCGCTGGTCTGAGTGCCGCACCGCCTTCTTCATCTCGCTGACCACGATAACGGACAGGGCCACGGCCAGGCACAGCAGCCACTGATACTCATCAAGCGCGGTCGTCTTGAGGATGGCCTGGCATGGTCCGAGCAGGGTCGCCAAGATGATCAGCAGGAAAGACACGCCGGTCGTCGTCAGGAACGTCCGGTCGGCGAACGCGGCGAGGGAGAACGCCGACTCCCGCAGGTCCCTGCTCTCGATCGAGAAGAACAGGTTGCACAGCGAGAACGTGACCAGGCCCATGGTCCGCGCGCTGCTCAGCCCGTGCGCCTGCTGCGCCCAGCTGACGAGGCTCAGCGTCCCGGTGGCCATGACAAGCCCGATCACGACGAGCCAGCCGAGCGCGGCCCGGCTCAGCATCGGCACGTCGGGGGAGCGAGGCGGGCGTTCCATCAGCCCCGTGCCGGGGCTGCTGTAGCCGAGACCGATGGACTGGATCGTCACGGTGGTGAAGGCGACCCACAGGACCTGCAGCGGAAGGAGCGGCTCGCCGTGGGCGATGTCGAACAAGCTGGCGCCGAGGAAGGTGATGATGAACCCGAACATGCAGCCCATCTCGAACCTGATGTACCGGACGAGGTTGTCGTAGAGCCCGCGGCCGAGTTCCACCGCCTTGATGATCGAGGCGAAGTTGTCGTCGGCGAGCACCATCACCGCGGCCTGCTTGGCCACCTCGGTCCCGCTGCCCATCGCGATCCCGATGTCGGCCTTCTTGAGCGCGGGCGCGTCGTTGACGCCGTCGCCGGTCATGGCGACGACCTGACCGCCGCGCTTGAGCAGGTCAATCAGGCGGGCCTTGTGCTCGGGGGTGACGCGGGCGATCACGCCGACCTCGGCGATCGCCGCCATGGCGTCGGCGTCGCTCATCGCGCCGAACGCCGCCCCGGTGATGACGGTGCCGTCGATGCCGAGCCGCCGGGCGATCGCGGCCGCCGTGACCGCGTGGTCCCCGGTGATCATGCGGACCTTGACCCCGGCCGACTTCGCCTGCGCGACGGAGGCCGCGGCGCCCGGTCGCGGCGGGTCCATGATCCCGACGAGGGCGAGCAGTTCCAGGCCGGTCACGAGCGGGAGGAGTTCCGCGTGCGGGTCGAACTCCGCCGGGTCGAAGTCCCGCCGCGCGACCGCCATGACCCGCAGCCCCTCCTCCGCGAGGCGGCGGTTGTCGGCCTGGTAGCGCTCGCGGCCGAGGCCGTCAAGCGGGACCCGGCCGACCTCCGGGTCGAGCACCGCGCAGGCCCTGGCAAGCAGCCGGTCGGGCGCCCCCTTGACGAAACAGCGGATCACCGCGTTCCCCGATTCGTCGGTCATCTCGTGGAACGTGGCCATCAGCTTGTACTCGGCGTCGAAGGGAAGCTCGGCGGTTCTCGGGTACACCTGCCTGGTTGAGGCGGCGTCGATGCCGCCCTTCGCGGCCAGCGCGACCAGGGCGCCCTCGGTCGGGTCGCCGATCAGCTCACCGTCGCGGAGCACGGCGTCCGAGGCGAGGACCATCGGCATCAGGACCTCATCGAGCGGGACCTCGGCCTGCCCGGCGACGCGGTTGATCCGCCCGCTTGCCGAGTACCCCTTTCCCTCCACCGTGTAGCGGTGCGCGGCGGCGACCAGCTGGACCGCGGTCATCTCGTTCAGCGTGAGCGTCCCGGTCTTGTCCGTGTTGATGGCGGAGACCGAGCCCAGGGTCTCGGTCGAGGTGAGCTGCTTCATGATGGCTCCGGCGCGGGCCAGCGCCCGGGTACCCCAGGCCAGGATCGTTGTCACCACGGTGGGCAGCTGGACCGGGACCGCCGCGACGGCGAATGCGACCGCGGCGTTGAACATCGCGTTGAAGGTGTAGCCGCGGGCCAGGTTCACCGCCATCGACGCGATCAGCGCGACGCCCGCGACAAGCAGCAACTGCTTGGCAAGGCGGTCGAGCTGGCGGGTGAGCGGTGTCTTGACCAGCGGGCTGGCCTGGAGCATCCCCGAGATATCGCCGATCTCGGTCGCCATCCCCGTTGCGGTGACCACGAACTCGCCGGTGCCGCGGGTAACCGAAGTGTTCATGTACACCATGCCGGTCCGGTCGCCGAGCGGCACCGAGGCCTGAGGGACCGCGGCCGTGCCCTTGGACACCGGCAGGCTCTCCCCGGTCAGCGACGACTCGTCGACCTCAAGCATCGCCGCCTGCAGCAGCCTGCCGTCCGCGGGCACGATGTCGCCCGCCTCGACCGAGACGATGTCGCCGGGGACCAGCTGCCTGGCGGGGATCTCCGCCAGCTGTCCGTCGCGCCGCACCCGGGCCGAGACGGTCATCTTCTCCGTGAGCGCGCTGACGGCGGTCTCGGCCTTGCCCTCCTGCTGCAGGCCGAGTACCGCGTTGGCCAGCGTGAGCAGGATGAGCAGCAGCCCGGTGCCCAGCTGCTTGAGCGGGAAGCTGGCGGCGCCGGCCACCAGCAGCACCAGTTGCATGGGGTCCCGGTACTGCCGGATGAAGGCGCGCCAGCGCGGCTCGACCTTGCCCGCGGCGACCCGGTTAGGACCGAACTGGCCGGCCCGCGCCGCCGCCTCCCGCGAGCTGAGCCCGCGGGAGGCGGAGACCTGCTGTGCCTGGAGCGCCTGCTCGGCGCTGAGCGTGTGCCATGCGGGCCGCGGGACAGGGGCCGGCCGCTCCAGTCCGGGCTCGCGGGTAAGTCTGGTCTGCACGCACCACTCCCCTCTCGGCGAGCCCCGGGCCTCGGCGCCCGGGACGCCTGGGACCTGGGCAATGTCCTGTGGGGATCAATCCATTCAGTGCCCAGAGATGCGGGCGGGGAACCCGAACAGGGTCGGGGCCTGGTCGACGAGCTTGTTCAGCGTGGTCCGCGGCGAGGATTGGCGGCGATGCCGCGCAATGCCGGATTTACCGGGCGGTAGAGTGCACCGCGAAGGCGCGGCTTCCTGGCTCGCCTGCGGGAGGTAGTTCATGCCCTGGGTGGTCCGCGAGGCGGTACGCGACGTCAACCGCGCGGTCGGCCGACGCTGGCAGGCCATCGACCCGCTGCTGCCCGACCCCGCGACGATGCCGGCGGGCTGCGGCGAGCCGCTCGTCGTCACCGGGGACAACGGCCGCATGACCGGCCTTGGCGTCTGCGTCCACCAGCACATACCACCGCAGTCGCTGAACCAGACCTGGGGCGCGGCGGAGCGGTTCACGCTGGTTCCCCGGCTGCCCGGGCAGGACGTCGCGGCGTCGGCCGACCTCCTGCTCAGCCAGTGGCGCGACCACCTGTCCGGGATCGGTGCCGCCCGCGGTCCCGACACATCCGCCAGCGTGGTCTGGCCGAGCCTGGACGTCACCGGCGTCCAGGCACTGCTCAGGCACGGCATGCAGCCGCTCACCGTGATCGCCGCGCGCACCAGGCCGAACGGTCCGCCGTCACCGCCGCGCCGGATCTACGGCGCGACGATCCGCGCCGCTGGCCCGGCCGACGAGGAACAGGTGCTCGACTTCGAACTGCGGCTCATCCGCTACGACATGCACTTCGGCGGCCCGGTGTGGCGGCCGGACACCGCCAGGCTGGTCCGCGACGAGATACGCGCCAGCCTCGCCCGCCCCGCCGCCTGGACCTGGCTGGCGGAGCGGAACGGCCACGCGGTAGGCCTGCTCGTCGCACAGCCGCCCCAGGACGCCGGCTGGATCGCGGGCATGACGAGCCAGTCGCCGGCCGCCTACCTGCAGACGATGTTCGTCGACCCGCGCGACCGCGGCACCGGCATCGGCGCGGCTCTGGTCAGGAACCTGCACGCGGAACTCGACGCCATGGGCGTGGCCGTCACGCTGCTGCACCACAGCCAGGTCAACCCGCTGTCGGCCCCGTTCTGGTACCGGATGGGCTACCGCCCGCTGTGGACAAGCTGGGAGGCGCGCCCGGCGAGCGCGCTGAGATAGCCTGCGGCACCCGCGGCTGCGCTGCGCTGTGTGGCTGAGGACTTACTGAATGCCCCTGTTTCTACGGGGTAGGGTTGGCGATGTGCTGGTCAGCCTCGTCGCCGCGGTGGTCGCGGCGCTGTGTTACGGGATCGCCTCGGTCATCCAGGCTGTTGCCGTCCGTGAGGCGAGCAACCGGTCGCAGGCGCAGGCCAACGCCGGCGGTGTCGACGCCAGCCTGGTGCCGCGCATGCTGCACCAGTGGCGGTTCGTCGCCAGCGTCGTCATCGACCTGGCCGGCTTCGCCGCCCAGCTGGTAGCGCTCAGGCGGCTGCCGCTGTTCGCGGTGCAGGCGATGGTGGCGGCCAACCTCGCGGTGATCGCGGTCCTCGCCACCGTGGTCATCGGCGCCACGCTGTCGCTGCGGGAGTGGCTCGCGGTCATCGGCGTGGTGGCCGGCGTGGGCCTGCTCGGCTCGTCCGCGGGCGCCGAGGGCGCCAGCCACGCGGGGGTGACCTTCAAGATCGCGCTGATCGCGGCGACCGCGGCCCTGGGTCTTGCCGGACTGATCGCGGCGCGGCTGCTGCGCGACCCGGTGCGCACGCTGATGCTCGGCACGATCGCCGGCTTCGGCTTCGGCGCGGTGGGCATCGCCGCGCGCGTGCTCAACGGCTTCGCACCGCTCACCCTGCTGCGCGACCCCGCCGCGTACGCGGTCGTGGCGGCGGGCATCGTGTCGTTCGTCTTCTACGCGACCGCGCTCGAGGGCGGCAGCGTCACGGTCGCGACCTCAGCGGTCGTGCTCGCGGAAACGCTGCCGCCGGCCCTGGTCGGGGTGATCTTCCTCGGCGACACGACCCGCCCGGGCCTCGCCCCGGTGGGGGCGGTCGGCTTCGTCCTGGCGGTGGCGAGCGCGGTCATGCTAGCGCGCTTCGGCGAGGCCGACCACCAGCCAGAGCAGGCCCACGGTCATCCAGAGACCGGCCATTTCCCCAGGCAGGGGCTGGCCTGAATCTGGGCGGCGTGGCGCCCGGCCGCCGACGACGGCCAGCTGAGACACGGTAGCCGGCTGTGACTAGGGGGGTCTGATCAGGTTATAGTCCCATGTCGTGTTATCCTGGTGGCCCGTGGACCTGCGGCTTTGCGCCGCTACATCGTCGACCACGGGAGCCCATCTTGGCCGCTGCAGCGACTCAGTCCAGGCTAGCCTCACAAAGGCCCATTAAGACCAAGCATCTCTTCGTCACCGGTGGTGTCGCCTCGAGCCTCGGCAAGGGCCTCACCGCATCCAGCCTCGGCCGCCTGCTCAAGATGCGGGGCCTGCGGGTCAAGATGCAGAAGCTCGATCCGTACCTCAACGTGGACCCGGGCACGATGAACCCGTTCCAGCACGGCGAGGTGTTCGTGACCGACGACGGCACGGAGACCGACCTGGACGTCGGCCACTACGAGCGGTTCCTTGACATCAGGCTCTCCGGCGAGGCGAACGTCACCACCGGCCAGATCTACTCAAGCGTGATCGCCAAGGAGCGGCGCGGCGAGTACCTCGGCGACACCGTCCAGGTCATCCCGCACATCACCAACGAGATCAAGTCCCGCATCCTGGGGATGGGCGGCCCGGACGTGGACGTGGTGATCACCGAGGTCGGCGGCACCGTGGGTGACATCGAGTCCCAGCCGTTCCTCGAGGCGATCCGCCAGATCCGGCACGAAATCGGCCGGGACCGCTGCTTCTTCATCCACGTCTCCCTGCTCCCGTACATCGGGCCGAGCGGCGAGCTGAAGACCAAGCCGACCCAGCACTCGGTCGCCGCGCTGCGCTCCATCGGCATCCAGCCCGACGTGATCGTGGCCCGCTCCGACCGGCCGATCAGCGACGGACTCAAGCGCAAGATCAGCCTGATGTGCGACGTGGACGAGGAAGCGGTGGTCTCAACCCCGGACGCCCCGTCCATTTACGACATCCCGAAGGTGCTGCACGGCGAGGGCCTCGACGCGTACGTCGTGCGCAAGCTCCAGCTCCCGTTCCACGACGTCGACTGGTCCGCCTGGGACGACCTGCTCAGACGCGTCCACCGTCCGGCCCGCTCGATCACCATCGCGCTCGTCGGCAAGTACGTGGACCTGCCGGACGCGTACCTGTCGCCGGCCGAGGCGCTGAAGGCCGGCGGTTTCGGCAACGACGCCAAGGTCACGATCCGCTGGGTGACAAGCGACGACTGCGAGAACCCCGACGACGCCGCGGGCCAGCTCGACGGCGTGGACGGCATCCTGATCCCCGGCGGCTTCGGGGTGCGCGGCATCGAGGGCAAGATCGGCGCGATCAGGTACGCCCGCGAGCACAACATCCCGCTTCTCGGCCTCTGCCTCGGCCTGCAGTGCATGGTCATCGAAGTGGCCCGCGACCTGGCAGGCATCAAGGACGCGAACAGCTCCGAGTTCGACCCGGGCACCCCCGACCCGGTGGTCGCCACCATGGCCGACCAGGAGGACGTCGTCGCGGGTGACAGGGACATGGGCGGCACCATGCGCCTTGGCCTGTACCCGGCGAACCTGAAGCCAGGCACGATCGTCAGCGGGCTGTACGGCGGTGCCGCCCAGGTGGAGGAGCGGCACCGGCACCGCTACGAGGTAAGCAACGCCTACCGGGAGCGGCTCGAGCAGGCCGGCCTTGTCTTCTCCGGCGTGTCGCCAGACAACCGCCTGGTGGAGTTCATCGAGCTGCCGCGCGACGCGCACCCGTTCTTCGTCGCCACCCAGGCGCACCCGGAGTTCCTGTCCCGCCCGACCCGCCCGCACCCGCTGTTCTCCGGGCTGATCGCCGCCGCCCTGGCCCGATCCCGTGGCGCGGAGAACAGCACCAGCCGCGCGGTGGCGTCCGCCTGATGGAAGACGTCCCCGAGCGCTGGCCGGTCACCGAGTCCGACGTCCGGCTCAAGCACTGGCTCGTCACGGTCCGCTCCGACCGGGTTCAGATGCCAGACAACGGGTCCGCCGAACGAGTGGTGGTGACACACCCGGGCGCCGTTGCCGTCCTCGCGGTTGACGAGGCGGACCGGGTGCTCATGATCAGGCAGTACCGGCATCCGGCCGGCTACCTGCTGTGGGAGATCCCGGCCGGCCTCCGCGACGTGGCGGGGGAGCCACTGGCCGAGACCGCCCGGCGCGAGCTGCTCGAGGAGACCGGCTACCGGGCGAACCAGTGGCACACCCTGGTCGACACCTTCACCTCGCCGGGCTTCAGCAACGAGCGGGTCAGGATCTTCCTGGCCCGAGGCATCGAGAAGGCGGGGAACAACGGCTTCGTGCGGAAGGACGAGGAGAAGTTCCTGACCACCGAGTGGGTGCCGCTCGCCGAAGCGGTCCGCCTCGCCCTGGCCGGGAAGCTGCACAACGGGGAAACGATCAACGGCATACTCGCCGGGTATGTCGCCAGCGCGCAGGGGTTCTCCGGACTGCGCTCCGCGGACGCTCCGGAAAACTAAGAAAACTAACAAGAAAGCTCTTCACCTCCTGTTAGCCAACCCTCCATAACTGGGTACGCTGCGTCCTCATAGAGGTTTCTGGGCCTGGCCCTGGCCGGCATGCTTGGCGGCCAGGCGACGGAGGATCGGGGAGCTCATGAAGGTCGGCGTCCCAGCGGAAGTGAAGAACAACGAGTTCCGGGTGGCGATCACGCCCGCGGGGGTGCACGAGCTCACCCGCGCCGGTCACGGGGTCTTCGTCGAAGCGGGCGCCGGCGCGGGGTCCTCGCTCCCGGACGAGGACTTCGCCGCCGCGGGCGCGACGATCCTGCCGACAGCCGACGACGTCTGGGCGGCCGGCGAGATGATCCTCAAGGTCAAGGAGCCGGTCGCCGAGGAGTACCACCGGATGCGGCCGGGCCAGGTGCTGTTCACCTACCTGCACCTGGCGGCCTCCCAGGAGTGCACCGACGCGCTGCTTTCGCGGAAGGTCACGGCCATCGCCTACGAGACCGTCCAGCTTCCCGACGGCTCGCTCCCGCTGCTCGCCCCGATGTCGGAGGTCGCCGGGCGAATGGGGCCTCAGGTCGGCGCGCACCACTTGCAACGCGACGGCGGCGGCCGCGGCGTGCTGATGGGAGGCGTCTCTGGCGTGTACGCGGCGAAGGTCGTGGTGCTCGGCGCGGGCGTCTCCGGCATGAACGCGGCGGCGATCGCGCTCGGCATGCAGGCCGAGGTGCTGCTGCTCGACAGGAACGTCGCCAGGCTGCGCACCGCCGACGCGATATACCAGGGCCACTGCCAGACGGTGACGTCCAACGCCTACGAGATCGAGCGCGCCGTCGTCGACGCCGACCTGGTGATCGGCGCCGTCCTCGTCCCTGGCGCCAAGGCCCCGACCCTCGTCAGCAACGACCTGGTCGCGCGGATGAAGCCGGGCGCTGTCCTTGTCGACATCTCGATCGACCAGGGCGGCTGCTTCGAGGACTCACGGCCGACCACGCACGCCCACCCCACGTACAAAGTACACGGCTGCGTGTTCTACTGCGTCGCGAACATGCCGGGGGCCGTCCCGCACACGTCCACCTACGCCCTCACCAACGTGACGATCCCGTACGCGGTCGAGATCGCCAACCGCGGCTGGCGCGAGGCACTTCGCAACGACGACGCCCTGGCCCAGGGCCTGAACACGCACGAGGGCGTCCTCACCTGCCCGCCGGTCGCCGAGTCCCTGCACCTGCCGTACACCCCGCTCAGCGAGGTCTTGACCTAACGCACCGGCATCCGGGACGGGCTACGATCCGGACGTGGTAAGCATGACGGACGGGGTGCGGCGGTACCTGCAGTACCTGGTCGTGGAGCGGGGGCTCGCGGACAACACCGTGCAGTCCTATCAGCGGGACCTGCGCAGGTACGCGGAATTTCTCGGTACCCGTGGCAAGCAAGAGCTGACCGACGTCACCGTGCCGGACGTCGCCGAGTTCCGGGCGGCGCTGCGCGCCGGGGACGACGAGCACCCGCCCCTCGCGGTCAGTTCGGTCGGCCGGGCCGTCGTCGCCGTGCGCGGGCTGCACGCGTTCGCGCTGAGGGAAGGCCTGGCGGTGCAGGACCCGGCCCGCGACGTGGCACCGCCCGCACCCGCCAGGCGGCTGCCCAAGGCAATCAGCATCGACGCGGTGGAGCGCATCCTCGACGCGGCGGGATCGACCGCGGACAGCGACCCGAAGATCCTGCGCGACCGCGCGCTGCTTGAGTTCCTGTACGGGACGGGGGCGCGGATCTCCGAGGCAGCAGGCCTTGACGTCGACGAACTGCGTCACCTGGCCAAGGACCCCGCCGTCCTGCTCACCGGCAAGGGCGGCAAGCAGCGCTACGTGCCGGTCGGCAGCTACGCGGTCAAGGCCCTGGACGCCTACCTGGTCAGGGGCCGTCCCGCGCTGGCCGCCAGGGCCGGGCGCAAGGCAGCACCCGCCGTGTTCCTCAACGCCCGCGGCGGCCGCCTCACCCGGCAGGGCGCGTGGGGAATCCTGCGCGAGGCGGCCATCCGCTGCGGGCAGCCCGGCGTCTCGCCGCACACGCTGCGGCACTCATTCGCCACCCACCTGCTCGACGGCGGCGCCGACATCCGGGTCGTGCAGGAGTTGCTCGGACACGCCTCCGTGACCACAACCCAGGTCTACACTCTGGTGACGGTGGACAAGCTGAGAGAGGTCTACGCCGCCGCGCACCCCCGCGCATTTGGCTGACATTGATGCCCAGGTGGTAAAATTCCGGCCCGCTGCGGCGCGCCTGCTTGAAAGCACCTCACACGGGGCTTAATGTCCCGAACAGTTCGCGACCTCTAGCCCCGGGAGGATTTTACTGGTGGCCGCATCGCGCATAGTTGAGCTTCTGCCGGGAGACATCGGCCCCACCGGTCGGCCGCTTCCCGCCTTTCCCGAGCCCAAGCCGCTGACCCAGCACGGCCCGGCGCGGATCGTGGCCGTCTGCAACCAGAAGGGCGGCGTCGGCAAGACGACGACGACCATCAACCTGGGGGCGGCGCTGGCCGAGCAGGGGCGGCGCATGCTGCTCGTGGACTTCGACCCGCAGGGGGCGCTTTCTGTCGGTC
>Ga0335072_10010411_pt1 | contig 13393 bp, 10 predicted proteins | sample Lox_Sample_21_FD_206725 | JGI IMG/M metagenome (GOLD analysis project Ga0335072, IMG submission 206725) | Soil microbial communities from Loxahatchee National Wildlife Refuge, Florida, United States - Lox_Sample_2.1 | ecosystem: Environmental > Terrestrial > Soil > Wetlands | place: USA...
GATGACATGTCCATCGACGCTACCGTCTAATAATCCGATTTTGCAGGCGACAGTTCTTGCTGCAGCGACATTATCGCCTGTGAGGATTTTGACAGCGACACCATACGCACGTAAATCTGCAATAGCTTCAGATGCATCTTCCTTTGGTGGATCGAGAAATGTAAGAAATCCTTCAAAAGTAAGTCCATTTTCATCCTCCATTCCAATCTCAGGCGCCTTGTCCAAGGAAATGCACTTGGAAGCAACAGCCACAACTCTCATACCCTGTTCATTGAGAAGTGTATGGAGTTTTTCCAATTCATAATGCTCATGAATTCCCAAATCCGCTTCCACTCCATTTTTCCTGAGATAAATACACTTCCTAAGTGTCTCCTCTGGAGCACCCTTGGTAATCATCCTTGCCACCTTTTCCTCATCATAAACCACGACAGACAGCAACCGACGTTCAAAATCAAATGGTAATTCCGCAATCTTAGCATGTCCAGCTACCAACTCCTCACGTTGTTCCTCCGACATCTTGGAATTTCCATACGTCAAAATAGCAGCATCAATTGCATTCCGTAAACCTTCTTGGAAAAAGGCATTCAGATAGGCAAATTGTAGTGTCCTTTGACTGGTTTGGTTGTCGCAATCAACTGTATTTTCCAATGTGATATCATCTTTTGTCAATGTTCCTGTTTTGTCGGAACAGAGAACATCGATAGCACCCATTGTTTGGACAGAATCCAATCTCTTGACGATGACTTTGAGTTTTGCTAATTTCAGAGCTGCATGACACAAGTTTGCGTTGATAATCATGGGAAGCATTTCGGGAGTGATTCCTACTGCGACAGAGATACAGAATAGTGCAGCGGAATTCCAATCTTTTGAAACGAGGCCGGAAATGACCAGGACGATGGGAACCATGATGAGCATAAATGTGATGAGCATGTACGAAACATTTTTAACTCCTCGTTCGAATTCATTGGTTTCTTGTTTCTGGTTGAGACTTTGCGAGAGAGAGCCGATGTAGGTGACTGTACATTAGTCTTATCCTCACTAGAAAGATACCATCTCCAGTTGCAATGATCAGAGCAGTTGCAGCACCACTGGTAACAGTTGTGCCTGCAAAACAAATATTTGGACATTCGAGGATAGATTCAGGTGCATACGTAGCGTCCACAAACTGTTTGAGAACGGGAGACGTCTCACCCGTCAAAGTCGATTGACTGACATACAATCCAGTAGTATCGATGAGGACGAGATCAGCCGGGATAATATCACCACCACTCAACTTGATAATATCTCCCGGTACCAAATCTGCCTTTGGAATTTCGACAACTTCATTATTTCGCACGACATGAACGTTATCATGAACCAATGTAATGAGTCCATTCATAGCAACATTATTCTTGAGTTCCTGCCAAAACCTCAATCCGACCGAAATGGAGATCATAATAATGAGAATGACAAAGGTAGCAAGTTCTTGTGTGGCAATTGAAATGATGGCAAGAATGAGAAGAAGGATATTGAACGGATTAGGAAGACATTTCAGTAGAATTGTCCACCAACGAGGAGATTTCGAAGCAGAAAGGACATTAGGTCCATATTGAGCGAGACGTTCGTTGACTTGATCGTCTGTGAGACCAGTTGTAGTGGAATTGAATTTGAGGAGGACATTGTGGATGGAGAGGTTTGCTGTTTCGGCGAGAAGAGCTGCTGATTTAGCTTCAACGGCTTTCAATTGAGCGAGACGACGTTGACGACGACGTTCAAAGTATTTCCCGATGGGAGAGGCATTAGCTGCCTTTTCAATAGAGGCGAAAACACGATCATGGAAGGGAGCTACAATGGTTAACACAATTGAGATGGGACGTACGTCGTTTTTGAGGGAGTTGGAGGGTAGCGGCTTCAAGAGTGGTCGAATCGACTTGGGTAATCTCTTCGACTGCCAACTTGGGAGAGGAAGGAACTTTGGAGGAGTACATTGTGGAGGGAAAAACAGAAAAAGTCGGAACTGTCCAGTTTTGCGAATTAGATATGATAACGAGTTGAAATCTTTTCGGGAGAGTGTTTGGTATGCTATCCCAACTCTACCTAGGTCCTAGGGAGGTTGGAGCTCGATGCAAGAATAAAATGGGACCATTCGCGTGAAGAGGAACGCCAACTCGAGAGAAAGTGAAGTATAGGGTAGTGTATCGACTGACGGCTTCAGCTTGGTAGACGATTGCAGTAGAGACGACAATGGGGAAGACGACAATACTTATAGAAGTTTGTAAGAACGCAGCAGTACTAGCGGTAGGAACTAGTAGTATGTACTGGCAGTATCGGAAGAGATATGCCTTTGTTAGATAGATTGGGTGGGCTGGTCGGAAGAAGCAAGTGAGACTTATATATGCAGATACTGCTTCCAGACACACTTCTTTCTTATTTCGTTCCTGTAAATTAATTTTTTTTCTGTTGCGGCCCCGCTCCGAATCAAGCCAACCAAGCCATCCCCATCCAATCGGGCCAGTCACAGGGCTGCACTTCTGGGCCGCCGTCTGTGTGTCACCGAAGGGTGTCACCCCACGCAAAGCCGCTTAGGGCAAGTGACTCAGACCAAGGGCACATGTGCCTTGCTCTGGGAACAATACTCACCCGAACCATAAAGGCGTTTTCCCATTTATTTGCACGTGCTCGCCGACACACAGGAATGCTGCAGTTCAGATGCATTGCATAACCTCTGTCACACTGAACCTAATCATCTATGCCTCGTTCACTACACCATAAATCGCACTAGTACTTTGTCAAAAACGGAAGTCCATCGATTCGGACAGTGGGACTCAATCGCATATTCTAATTACAGCCACTTACCAAATCGGTTGGACCGCGGCATTCCACATTACCCCAGATTTTATGCATGCTTGCTTTACATAAATATCGCTCAATCTGATCTTCAGTTGAGAGAGATTTGGAGCGAAGAGCGTATTCTTTGAGTCGACTAGCTCGGAGAACAGATTGGGATGTCTGTTTTCTAACAGTGCTCAATGGCTGACCAAGTTGTGCATGTGGTGGAGGGAAGAAAGCATAATTGTCGGACGGTCAGATGTCCGATGTTCTTCAATCCAAGCGTGCCATACGTCTCATATACGCCCATTGACAACAAACGGCGGGAGCGCTAAGTCCTGAGTAAAGGATATCTTTGGCTGCAAAGTGATATTTGCTAGGAAAAGGGGCATTCCGCCTTGCTACCACTGCCTATTACGCTTAGCAGAAGCGATCTGGCCAACGGGGGCTTTGCGTACGGACCGCAGCGTTCTCACCAATACTACTTAATATCCTAATTAATGGTGCGACCATGACATTGGAATCACTGCTAACAGCAGAGTTTGCTGAAGTTCAAGCGGTTCTCTAAGAAGGAAGGCCAACAGACCAGCGAGCCGTCAACATCGACGTCAACTCCAGAAAACGTTCCGTTATCTGGCAGACCACTCGGATTACGAGTCCTACATGAGCCTCAACAAAATGTGCATATAGTCAACCTCATTCTCGTTCACGGACTAGGCGGTTCATCACTCGATACATGGACAGAACCTCGCTCCAAGACCTTCTGGCCAGACCTTCTCCATGACGATAAACGCTTTCCAAACCTTCGCATTTCAACGTTCGGCTACATTGCAGATTGGCAGAACATTTTCGCTCGCAAAAATGCGCTTGGTATTGAAGGAATTGCAAGACAACTTCTCGATGCGCTCTACATTGATGCTGAGGAGAACGGTCATGTATGTACTTCGCAAATTCCAAGCTGATCTGTGTAGCGGCCTACAATCTTCGTGGTGCATAGCATGGGCGGCTTGATCGTAAAGAATGTATTCCACTTTCCTGAGACGTATCTGAACAGCACAGGTACTTATTTATGCGCATTTCGATGCGTCATACAAAAAGATTTTCGAAAATCTGAGGGCATTTATCTTCCTCGGAACACCTCATCGAGGGGCCGACAACGCCATCTTACTGAGCAAATTACTTTCCCTGTCTTTCTCCGGGAAAACATTCGTTAATCAGCTCAAACCAGGTTGTCACTTTATCAAGACAATCAACGAGCAATTCCTTCACCTTACACCGTCTCTCGAACTCGTTTCCTATTGGGAACAAGCAGGAATCTTCGGATTAGGGGTTTTGCTCTTCTTATGCAAGGCTAAAAGTAGGTTATTGTTACCGAGGACTCTGCTAGGCTTGGTTTACTAGGAGAAAAAGTTGTTCCCCTGAACGGAGACCATCTGGGAATTCCTAAATTCACATCAGTCACGGATGAAAAGTACATCTCAGTTTCCGGGCACATTTCAATAATCAATAAGAAATTGATGGTGCCCGTACAAAAGTAGCACTAACAAACTGTTACATATTGATAATAGAGATTCAATTGTACATGACATCCCTCCGAAACGTCCTGCAAGATATGAAGTGCTTCCGGAGATGGTTCAGAAGAATGAGCACTTCTTCGGACGAAAAGAAATTCTCGAGGAATTGTGTTTCAAGTTATCTGACAATTCCCCCAAACAACATAATCATCGAGTTGCTCTCTTCGGAATGGGAGGTGTCGGTAAAACTCAAATCGCAATAGAATATGTCATTACCCACGAAAATACTTATTCCCATGTATTTTGGATCTCCGCAAGCAAAGATTCAGATCTCATGTCTGGATTCGGACAGATTGCTCAGGAAATCGGATATCAGTTTTCAGAAGAGTCTGACCGTGAAATGTTGCGGAAGGAGGTGCTTATGTGGTTCAAGAAGGAAACGGGATGGTTGTTGGTGCTCGACAACTTGGACGACATTACTATTGTCAAACCTTATCTTCCCGACACCAGCAGTCTAGGACATGTATTGATAACAACACGAAATCCAAATGTCACGAGTATTCCTGCTCAACCCTTGAAAGTCGATGTTTTCCCGACCGACGAGGCTAGCGAACTCCTGCTACTCCGGGCCGATCTTAACGACAATCCATCTGACAAAGTCAAAGCAGAAGCTGTCAAGATCGTTACCGAACTCGGTTTTCTGGCGTTGGCCATTGAACAAGCAGCAGCCTATATACGAGTCAAATTAAAAGACATATTCAAATATTTGGACCTGTACCATAAACGTCGAAAGACACTGCTCGAAGAACGACCGAACAAAAATTGGGACTATCCGAAAGAAGTCGCAACCACTTGGTCAGTAGCGTTCGAAACGGTCTCGAATAACCCAGATGCAAAACTATTACTCAATTTATTCGCTTTCCTCAATCCGGATGGGATTCTCGTGGAGTTTCTGGAGGCAGCAATTGCATCTGACGTCGCGGAACTGGAACAGCTCAAGAGAACGATCACAAATACCATCAAATTTGTTGACGCTTTAGCCGAATTAGAGCAATTCTCGTTGATATCTCGGAGCAGGGACGGAGGGGCTATTTCCATTCACCGTCTCGTACAGGCTGTACTCCAAGACAACCTGAATGCCGAGGAGCTATCGTCCTGCAGAACAATGGTGGTTGCCTTGATTTCCAATGTATTTCCTTGGTTCGACGAAGTCAATCGTCAACAATGCAGACATTTCCAAAATCAGATTGTGGCCCCCCTCTCATGGTTAATTCAACTGGACACGGATCATAATCTCGATTTCGCACATCTCCTGCTACGTGTAGCATGGTTTCTGTGGCACGATGGCAAATTCGCTGATGCCGAAATTTTTCAGATGCATGCTTGCCAGGCATTACCTGTTGACACTGACCCCTCCATTGAATCTTTCGCGGCAGCTACCACTCTCGCAGTCGTTTATCATTCGAATGGTCGACTGGCAGAGGCAGCTGTGTTGCTTGAGAAGGTGTTGGAGGAGGAGCAAAAAGCATTAAACGCTGACCATCCGACAAAACTCGCGACGATAACCCATCTGGCAATGACTTATCGCGACCTTGGCAAGATGAAGAAGGCTGCTTCTCTGCTTGAGGAAGTAGCCGAACTTCAACGGAGGATAGCGGGGAATGATAACGAGAATACATTGGCAATACTGAACAACCTCGCAATTACGTATCGTGACGCGGGCGAGATGGTCAAAGCTGCTTCTCTGTTTGAGAATGTGCTGGAGGCTGAAACGAGAATACTGGGAAACAGACATTCTGATACACTTATAACAATAAACAATCTCGCGATAACATACCGTGACCTTGGTGAGATGGAAAAGGCCGTTGGCCTGCTTGAGAACGTGTCGGAGGTTAACAAGGAGATACTGGGGCCAGAACACCCGAAAACATTGACGGTGGTGGGGAATCTTGCGTTACTATATGTGGATCTTGGTGCCAGGGAGGAGGCAGCTGCTCTACTTGAGGGGGTGTTAGAGGTTCAATTGAGAATATTCCCAGAAGAACACCCACGTACATTGCGGACAATGAACAATCTGGCAGCGGCATGTTTTCATCTTGGCGAGATACCGAAGGCAATTGCTTTGTATGAGGAGGCACTGGACATTCATAAAAGGAAATTTGGGGAGAGTCACCCGAAGACAGTGTTAATGACGACGAATCTGGCGTACATACGTCAGACTCTCGGTGAGACAACAGAACAGCAGGAAGTGTCACGTTTGCAGAAATAGCAAATATATTTACTTCTCCCGAGCTACCACTGTCGATCCCATCTGACGTCGGAATGAATTTTGGTGACCATTTTTCAGTGCTTGAATGCCGAAAGTAAAGAAAGGGCACTTATGTACTTCTTGCAGATCGAATCAAAGAGTCATGAGAACATATTGATATTAGAAAACCGGGCTATAATAGATGACATTTCTCTTTCCCCAACTAGTAAAGTAATAACAACCAGCTAAACAATACCTTGCGCACAACCAAAATGATCATAGACTGCCCTCATTTCATCACATCACCTCGCCAACCTTCACGGTAATCACCACTTCAGTAGATACCTTCGCCCGACATCATCCACACTTCATTCCCAAGCAGCAAACAAGACAAAAAGAAGACAATTTCTAATTCGGTACCTTGCATTCCCCAGATTCCTTGTAAACGAGATACCGCATATTTCACAGTCGTGACTTATACGATCATCTGAGCAACTCCTTGACCACCCAATGTTGACGAAGAAGTAAACTCTTGACCCCTGAGAGCAGCGAAAGAATAACAAGCGCCAGTGAGGAAAAGAACGACGGCAGCAGCAATCAAAGACGACGCTCCAAAGATGATACTACAGAATTGTACAGCAGATAAGGCAATGTACATTCCAGCTCGAGGCCAATTCTCGTTGAATCTTCTGACAAAGGTATCGAATTTTTCAGAGGTAGGACAAATACGCAGCAACAGCGGGATTTCGACAAAAATGAGAACGACGCCAGTAACTCTACATCCAACGTTAACAAAATTCATCAACAACACGGTTGCGAGAGGGAAAATACAAGCAGATGATTGAGAAAATGATGAGAAGCGAAGCATGGAAGATGTTTGCAATTCCTAAGGCAATGCAAACTGTCATCAGTATGCGAATACAAAGGGATGAGGATCAGTACGGATGATGGACAATACGCCTAGCCATTGAGCGTAGATACTGAAATTTCGCGAGCGGAATTCGTCGGCGAAGCCCACTGTTGCGAATTAGTGACAGTATCGCGGAATGGAAAGGGGAGGCTGCATACTCTTTTCAGGTCGACTAGAGTGACGATATGGAGAACAAGAAGAGATTTGGAGGGTTCAAAGAGGGAGAAATGAAAGAAAGATTGACCGGATTCTGGTTTCTTCCTGATTCTTTGTTGCTTCAATAGCCAGTCTTCCTCTTAATAGTGTTGAGCTTGGCTTTTTAGCTTGGCTCGGCTTGAAATATTTTTTGTGTGTCTCAGTTTTCTAAGGGCACTCTAAAGGAGCAAAGGAGACGTGTTCAAAATTATGCTGACACACCAGTTGGGTTTGATACGCTTAACCAGTTGGCGGGCCAATCCTTCAGATGCCGGATTTCTCAAGAACGAGTTTGGAAAGCCATGGTTCGTCCAAGAGAATCTCTTTCTTCACGATACTTCAACCTAATTATTACCAGTACTAGGTACGAGATACATATGCCGCTAGACCTGATACTAAATTGGATACCAGCGGCTACCTATTTCAATCTTCTTTTTCACAACCTTTGAAATCATCTATGTTTTACCTTTGCCCTTCGAATCGTCCTTAGGGTCCTCAGAAAGTAATCTCTCCGCTTCTTCAAGATCCTTAGTCTTCTTTCTCCTGAATGTCTGTCGTAGTTTTGTCATCGATTGACTACTCGCTCTCGGCAAACTAAATCTTCCACTTCGATTCGAAGGACTGCGTGACAGACTGGATGGACGTTCTGATGCGGTGGCTACATCTGAGCCCGATGTTGATGGACGTGTTGACGGAGCGGTCTCGGGTTCCACAGAGTCACCAGTGACCTCTTCTCGAGTAAGTTCTTCATCATCCTTAACCGCCTCTTCCTCCGTAATTGGTTCTTCATCAAGAGTTTCGGGTTCCTCCTCGTCTTTGATGATCTCTTGAGTAGACACAGGTGGAATCTCCTCAGTCACTTCTTTGGGTGCTTCTGCTGATTCTGATGGTCCCGCAGTAGGTGCACTTGTAGTACTCTCCAAACCCGTAATCTCAACAGCAGTCTCACCCTCCTCAGAATCATCCGTAACAACAGCACTCTCACCACCTTCCCCCTTTTCCGCCAAAGTTCGTCTCTGCGCTTTTTTCTCCGCCTTAATCTGTTTCTGCCACATGTGCCAATAAACACCACCTTCTCCTCTCTCCGCAAGAGAAATCAACTCCTCATGAGTCCCCGCTTCCACAATTTCACCACCCTGCACACACAAAATCAAATCCGCAGAGGTAATTGTACTCAAACGATGCGCAATCACAATTGTAGTTCGATCTTTAGAAAGTTCGTTTAATGCAGCTTGGATTTCTCGTTCTGTGGAAGTGTCGAGTGCAGAAGTGGCTTCGTCGAGAAGAATTATTTTGGGATTTTTGAGGATTGTGCGGGCTATTGCGACGCGTTGACGTTCGCCGCCTGAGAGACGGAGACCACGTTCGCCAACGCGGGAGTTGTAACCATCAGGGAATTCAATAATGCGATCGTGAATTTGAGCGGCTTTTGCAGCTTCATGGACCTCTACGTAATCAGTCAGGACAAAGATTGGAGTGACCTTCTTCAGTCGCATCAGGTTTAGCATATTTGATGTTGAACATAATGGTATCGTTGAAGAGAACAGTGTCCTGGAAAGTCAGATAAAAGGTGCGAAAGTCCAAACCTGAGGAACAATTCCTATATTCTTCCTCAACGATTTCAATTTGACATCTCTCAAATCCTGTCCATCAATCTCAATGCTCCCCTCATTAACATCATAAAACCTAAACAAGAGTCTAAAAATGGTACTCTTCCCACCACCACTCTCACCAACAAGAGCGACTGTCTTCCCTGCCGGAGCCACAAAAGTCAATCCCTTCAGCGCCTCTTTCCTAACATCATACGAAAACCGTACATTATTAAACTTGATTTCGCCATGATTGACAACGAGATCAGTAGCATTGGGTTTGTCTGTGACAGTGGGTTCTTGAGTGAAAAGTTCGAGCATTCGTTCTGCGTCGACAAGAGTAGACTGGATGGAACGATAGTACATTCCTAAAAAGTTGAGAGGGGCTTGGAGTTGAGCCATGTATGTCAACAACGTGACGAAATTACCGACTGTTGACTGGCCTGTGGAAACTCGGTAAGCGGATAATAAGCATGAAGCGAGTAATCCCAAGATGAAAATGAACCCTTGAGTGATATTCATAAGATTCAAGGTGGCTTGCATTAGTAACACTCATGAAGAAAAGTACCTAGAGTTTTCTTCTCGGCGGCTTGGTAGGTTTTGACAGCTTCGCGATATCTACCAAATTCATAATCTTCTGCATTGAAATACTGCAGTGAGATGAGATCTGAGAAGGATGTGTACCTTTACTGTCTCGTAATTGGTTATACTATCGTTTTTAATAGCGAATTCTTCACGACTTTTAGCGACCATATCTCTCCTCAACTCAGTCCTCCAATCCGTTATTTTGATGGTGGCGAAGATATAAAGGGTCATAACAGCAAGTACAATCAACGCAAAATAAGCATCAAAGTAGACAACAAAGTAAATGCAAGCCTACGCCAACCGTCAGATCTGACTCAAACAAGCACTTGTAAGCAGGGGAGGAGGAGAATACCAATCCTAGATCGACGATGACAGGGAAGATCTGAAAGAGGACTTGTTCAAGGAAAGTGTTGATTGCAGATCCTTTGCTAAGAGCACTCAGAACTTCTCCTGTCTTCTTGGAGATGTGAAAGTCGAGGGATAGTGAGTGGACATGTTCGAATGCTTTTGTGGATAATTCGCGGTAGGAGTACTGTCCTATTGGTATCCAGGCGTAAGACCGTAAAGCTCCAACAAGTCCCATGTTTCCTTGCAAGAAACGAAGGAACACATAAAATAATAAAGATGCCCATGGCATTTTAGCTACCGTCAGTTGAAGGTACACTGTAGAACGTACGAGGTTGACCACTCTCTCCGGTCAATTCATCCGTGACAATTCCCAGTTGTCTCGGAATCAATACATTGACAGCTCTTCCAATCATCAACAATACTACATTAGCCTTCTCCCAAAGGTGACATACGAAAACAGAAGACCATAACTCCTTGTAAATATCGATCTGTGGAAGGCCATAGATGAGGAAAGAAAACCTGGAAAGACCGGATATAAGTTACCCAACCTCCCTTTGGAGGCGGGTTACTTCCGAATCCACCACCGCGTCCACCATGATGATGTGCACCTGCATCAAAAGTCCCGTAATGAGCACCTCCATTCGCTTTCAATGGCTCTGTCGCTTCTGCTTCAGCGTCTGGCAGACTAATTGGTCTAATTCTCAGGATTTCGGAAATAATTGCCAAACTCAGAAACAGAAAGAGACGGAAAGACAAAATTGAGACGAGGATGTAGTCGTAAGTTGTTTGTGGGAGGGGAGGAGCGCTGAAACTAAGGACCAAAAGAGCGGCAGTGACAATCGCAGAAAGAAGGTATGTGCCTAGGAATGGCCAGTCGTGTTTTCCATGCGGAGGAGCGGGGAGGGAGACTAATCTGATTATGATGATTCCATAGGTGAAGAGGGAGGAGAGAATGTACAACTACGATTAGAAAAGTGACAAGGCATGAGATACCACAAAGTCATCATTACTCCACCAACCTCGATCGATAATCGCTCGAGCAATGACGGCAACTCCATCGGCAACCTACGCTATCAGACAATTTCCTCGCAACAAGTGCATACAAAAGTTAAAATGACAAAGAGAAAGAGCCATTTTAGGATACCGGACTGCGGAAGCTGTCTTGTTCTAGAAGAGGGCGCACCACTTGGACCGGTCGCAGATTCTGATCCAGATTGCGAGGTTGGCACAACCGAAGTAAAGATGAAATAAAGAAGTACTGCAGCTGGAGCAACATAATGAATGACTGCAACAGAAACATTCTCTGCATCAAGCAAACCAAAGAGATGGAATTCCATCTTGTACTGTTGTTGTAATCGCCTCTGGGTGTTCGAGGTCGATGGAGGTATTTGTCAAATCGATTAATCAATTTGATTTCGCCGTATTTAGGTTGAGTTGAGCCTTGAAAGTTGAAGCACGCAAGCGAGGCAGACGCGGCCCGACCGAGCGTCAAATCAAATTCGCTCACAAGCAAAATCGCTTTTTGGCATAAATCTGGAATTCTGACTGGAAGTCCCGAGTTTCTGGAATTTCACGTGCTCAGTCACCCGTGACTCAGAAACCTCGATTTATCTGAAAGTCCCCCAACCAAAGAGTCAAGACAACGTGGACACGGCACAACGCCATCCAAAGACGGGAAAACCTCCTGCTTTCCTCCTCCTTTTTCCCTACACGTCTCCCAGCATATCCTCTCCAACAACGTCCAAGATCCTCCTTTCGCATCCCTTTCACCATGGAATTCACCCTCATCGGTACCTGGGAATGGTTCCAATGGGTCGCAATTCGAATTGCACTGTTCCTGGCCCTATTGACATTGGGACCTTCGATCGGACTGATCCTGTTTGATGTCGTGTTGTACATTTATCGGACTACGTTTGGGAGCGTGACGTATGTGACTAAACATGAGAAGGAGGATATCAGAAAGTTAGCGGAGAAGACGACTATTATCGAGACGGATGTGAATGAGTTTCAAGTTGCGGAAGGGACTCCGAACACAGAGGAAGGTCGATGAAAATCGCCCCTGGCTGTCGCGCATGGGGTTTTGAAGTAAGAGAGTAATGGAATCGATGAGAAGGGTTAGAAGAAGTGGGAAGTGATGGACGTGCAAATAACATTAAGGTAATAGGTAAACTTTTGGAACTGCGATATCGTGTGGAAGGAAAGAGGGAAATGGTAACGTTGACCGTACACTAATCTATATCCGTATATAAAAGCCCTTCTGATCAAATTCCTGAAGAAAAGTGCATTATTGATACTCCGTCGGGTTTTAACTAATAATCACATTAATATTACATCGCGTTAACAAAATTCTATATGGTTTATCTACATACTGTTACAATGCATTCCCAAGCTACTTCTACATTGCGATATCCGCTCCGCCAATTTTAACAACCAAAGGTATCCTACCCATAAGAATGCTTCCAATATTTCATCACGCTTCGCTATTACTGCTATTACTCCTCGTCGGTGACTCTGACAACCTCTTCTCAAGTCCAAAATCCTTCTTGCCCTCAACCTTATCCTTCTGAGGAACATCCACCTGCTGCAATCCCAACGATACCTGCATAAATCTCTTTCCATCACCCACCAACAACAAAATACTCTTGACAGACACCAGAATCCAAAATCCCACTACCGTAATCGTCACAACAGTAGCAACAACTCTAAAGAAAGTACTGTCCAACTGTCCACTCAATACCCCTGATGCAAGTCCAAACGTTCCAAGAGGGAAAGTGAACGCCCACCATCCGAGATTGAAGGGTAATCTCCCCTTTCGTAGAGTGGTGAAGAGTCCAGTGAAGGCGATTAGGATCCAGATGAGTGCCCAGGACCATATCAATAGACCTAGGAAGAGGGTTATAGAGTACCATATTTGGGCATTTGCAGCGGAGAGGATTTGTGCCTTTTTAGCGATGATGCCTAGATCGACGATTGCGAAGGAACCTCTTCCCAAAGGTCCAATTGGTAGGAATATACTTGCTATATCGTTTTTTCCGGGAACCTATGCACGTTAGTTTGGATTTATTTCACGGAAGGAGGAGAAAGACGATACCTTGTAGAGAATTAGACGGAGGAAGTAGATTGCAATTATGACATTGGCTAGTGGGAATGCGAAGCCCCAGGCGATATAGCAAGCGAGCATTGTTCTGTACAATGC
>Ga0335072_10010412_pt1 | contig 13393 bp, 11 predicted proteins | sample Lox_Sample_21_FD_206725 | JGI IMG/M metagenome (GOLD analysis project Ga0335072, IMG submission 206725) | Soil microbial communities from Loxahatchee National Wildlife Refuge, Florida, United States - Lox_Sample_2.1 | ecosystem: Environmental > Terrestrial > Soil > Wetlands | place: USA...
CGACCGGGAACAGGATGTAGGGCCGCTCGGTGGGCGGCCGCTGACAGATCTCGTTGAGGAATCCCATCGGGTTCGGGGTGTGGGTGAGCGTGCTCAGCCCCATCCGGTGCAGCGCGGCGATGAAAAAGCCGCACGCGATGCCCACACTCTCACTGACGTAATAGTTCTTCCGCCTGCTGCCGTCCGGCATCACTGTGGACTTCTCAGCGAAGCAGACAACGATCCACGGCACCACGTCCAGGTAGCTCTTGTCCGATGTGGTCTCCAACCTTTCCAAGGCCGCGCGCCACGCCGGGGGCAGCCGTCCGCCCTCGTAGTTCTGCCGCTCCTCTTCCTCTGCGGCCACCCGAATCTGGTGCCTGATCTGCGGGTCACCGATCACTGCGAACTTCCATGGCTGAAAGTGCGCGCCTGATGGTGCGGTGTTAGCGCATTCGATCGCCAGGTCGATGCACTTGCGGGGGACCGGCTGACCGCTGAAGAACCTGACGCTGCGGCGGCTGTCGAGGAAGTCGCGGAACTCCCGGCCGCGGCGGAGCATCTCGGCTTCGGGGTACCGGGTCGGCTTGTAAGGCACGAAGGGGTACCGATGCGGGCGTCCTGCGGTAAGGGGCATGACTGGCTCCCGGCTGACTGGATCAAACACTGACATCACGCATCATCGTCGATAGCCGCAATACAACGTTTTGGTTCAGGGAGCGCGTGATTAGCTCTGACCGGTCAGGCACTTGCGCAATTCCTCAGCGATCGTGTTCAGGTCGGGGATGCCGCGGACAGGTTCGTCGACGACCTGAGCCGACGGACGATAGCGACCGCGCTTACCGGGACTGCCCTGCCGGACCCCACGGCCGATAAGACCGCGTGACGGTGCGTTCCTCGGTCGAGTCCCTACCGATGCGGGCCGCGCAGCCGAGCCGCATCGCCGTGATTACCTCCGTGGCCAGAGGTCGCCACACGCGGCCAGCTCATCACCCTTGCCGGGCTTGGCGTCGAGCAGCGCGAGGATTCCCAGTCGTACCGTCATCTACAGTGTTCCTGTTCTCTCGGTCCAGTGCTGTTGCTCGGTCTAGGTGTTGTGCCAGTCAGGCGGCGGCTAGCTGGCCTGCTCCCGGCGGAAAGCACTCATCACCACGTCGGCGGCTGAGCCACGTTCATAGCGTGCAGCTCGGCGACGCGGTCTGTGATCGTCAGGCCATTCGTCAGCCCCGGACACCCTTCGGATGCGCCCGTGCGCTGCCCGCCACGAGGTCAGCGTCAGGGAAACGGGCTCTTCGAGCTTGAGGGGGCTGGTCACCCTCGCGATGGCTGACTGATGATCGTCCGTTTGCAGTGCAACCGTACTCTGCGGCGCTGGTTGGCGAGGTTGCGGAAGCCGAATGCGATGCGGGCGGCGTCCTTGACCATCCTGTTCGTTGACTCGGTCCGGGCGTTGGTGATGCCGGTGTCGATGAAGGCGAGGATTTGCGGCCACCAGGCCTCGATCGTCTTAGCGAGGGTGGTGACCTCGGGGACGTCGGCGCGGGCGCACCAGTCGTAGAAGGCGAACAGCCGGTTGCTGATCTCGGACTGTGGTGGCCGGGTGCGGGCCAGCGACAGCAGGAACCTCAGTTCTTCCTTGGCGATCCAGGTGGCGAGCAGCTCGCCGGTGGCCTCCTGCGCCGAGATCTGTTCCCACATCCGGTGGAACTGCTCGCTGGTGAGCCGTTCGCGGGCGCGCAGCAGCCGCCTGCGGTTCGCCCAGGCCGGGTCGCGGCTGGTGCCGCGGCGGCCCAGGACCTGGCGGGTGACCCGCTGCCGGACCTTGGTGACGGCCTGGTTGGCGAGGCGGACCAGGTGGAAGTGATCGACCACGATGACCGCATCCGGCAGGGCCCGCTGGACCGCGGAGCGGTAGACCGCGCACGGGTCGATGGCCACGAAGGCGACCTGGTCCTTCCAGTCCTGGCCGCGGGCATCGAGCCAGCCGGTGACCGTCTTGCCGGTCCGCCCGGCGACCTGCCCGAGCAGCCGTCCGGTGCCGGACAGGTCGGTGAAGTTGGTCTCGAACCGCTCCGTCCGCACCCACCGGCCGGTGTCAGGGTCGCGGATCCATTTCGGCGCGCCGCGGCGGGTCTCATCGATCCCCAGCACCACCGGCGGCTCGGGCTCGGTCAGCAGCCTGTCCGCGTGCACCGTGTAGTGCCGGTGGATCACCGGCCAGCTCACCCGGTACTCGGCGGCGACCGCGGACACGCTGCGCCCGGAGGCCACCTGAGCAGCGGCCCGCCGGCACAGCCGGCCGGTCAGCCGCGCCCGCGGCGGGATCTCAGGAACCGACTCGGTGAACGCCTTGCGCGGGCAGGCCGCCTCCCGGCACCGGTACTGCCGCTTATGCCAGCGCACCGCCAGCGGCTCGTCCCCATACGGCAGATCCCGCGGCCGCGTGGTCCGGTACTGCTTCACCGACGTCGACACAACCCCGCAGGCCGGGCAGCCCGCCGCGCTCGAAGCAGTCGTGACGACATGAACTAACCGCACCAGCCCGCCCGCACGGTCCATGACGCGCTCGACATGGTCAACCGCCACTCCGGGCAGCCCGAACAGAATGGTCGTAGCGTTCTCCATAAGCCTGTGGCTCCTTCACGAAGCTGTCCATGATCAACAGCCAGTGTTGAGGAGTCACAGGCCTTCGCCCGTCAGGCTGAACCCGTGTCGTGCCCCGTCAAGTTAGAAGAGCCGGGAAACGCCGGATCTTGCCCGGAAGTCGACGGCTATCAGAGCAGGATGGCCAGCGTGACGTGTGCGCAGGCGAGCCGCCGGTTCCTGACGGATGCGCGCCGCTGCGAGGCGGCCGGAACACGTCGTCCCGTCCGTCGCGTCCTCCATCCCCCAGCACGCGGTAGGCATGCTCGGAGGCGTCCGCCGGGTAGCCCATCTGCGAGGCGGCAATCGGCAGCGGCCAGCCCCCCCACGTCCCGCCGCGCGGGCTCGGTGCGCTCTCGGCCCAGGTCAAGCCTGCCCTGACCGGCGCCAGCCGCTGCCGTGCCGCGGCCTTCAGCAGCTCCAGCTGAATGGCATCGGGCGGGCCCGATGTGCTCGACATCCCTTACCAGATCGGCACACGCCCTTGCCGACTTCTGCCGCAACGCACTCTGCCGCCGATTTCGACGTAACTCAAGTTTGTCGGGCCGCTGAGTCGCTTGGTCACTCCGCCAAGCTGCCCACTGCTGCGAGCAGCCCGTCGAAGTCGTCGCCGCATGGCCCGCAAGCTCGCAGGTGGGCCGTGACCCCGGGGTAGCGCTGTGCCGCCCGCGCCGGGCCATCTCCGGCTACCAGGTCCACATAGACGTGCAGCAATTCCATTGCCTGAGCGCATCCCACGTCACGCGGGTCAGTGAACAGGAAACTCTCCAGCGCTGGCCATTGGTTCATGAGCGCCTCGCAGTCTCATCGTTCAGATATCCGTTAGCGGCAAGAACCGCCCGCAACTTACGCCAGTTATTACAGATCCGTGACACCGCAGCAGAAGAGGTAAGCAGGCGGGCGCGGTACGGCGCCTATACGAGTGGTTCGCAGAAACGCTGCGGACGCATTCTCAAGGAGGAGTACATGCGGAAACGCATCAGCCTCGCCGTCTGCGGCGGCCTGGCGGCGGCATCCATCGGCGCGATCGGCGCGGCGGCCCCTGCCGGCGCCAGCACTACCTCGCCGGTGGTCGGCTACACCTACGTCAACGACAACACCGCCGGCGCCAACACCATCGCCGGGTTCGACCGGCACGCCGACGGGTCGCTCACTCCGATCTCCGGCTCGCCGTTCGCCGCCGGCGGCGCGGGCCTGGGCGCCGGCCTGGCCTCCCAGGGCGCGATTCAGGTGACCAGCGATGGCCGGTACCTGCTGGCCGTCGACGCCGGCAGCAACCAGATCTCCGTGCTGCGGATCACCGCGGGTGGCGTGCCGGTCCTGGTCGGCCAGCCCGTGGCCTCGGGCGGGATCACCCCGGTAAGCGTCGCAGTCTCCCGGACTGGCCTGGTCTACGTCGCCAACCAGGGCAACGGCGGCAGCGGCTACTCCGGCTTCCGCCTGCACTTCGACGGCAGCCTCACCCCGATCCCAGGCTCGACAGTCACCGTCCCGAACGGCTCCGGCCTGGGCGATGTGTTCTTCAACGCCACCGGCAACCACCTCATCGGCACCCGCACCGGCACCTCGCAGATCGACAGCTTCGACGTGCTGCCCGGCGGCCACCTCCTCGCCGCCCACGACTCGCCGTTCACCGGGCAGGGCCTCGGCCAGCTCGGCGCCGAGTTCTCCCCCTCCAACCCATCGCAGCTATTCGTCACCAACGCGCACAACGGCACCGCCCTCGGCACCGTATCCGCCTACCGCGACAGCCTCCTCGGCCAGCTCACCCCGATCGGATCCTCCCCGTATGCCGACGGGCAGACCGCGCCGTGCTGGGTGGAGATCAGCCACGACGGCAAGTACCTGTTCACCGTCAACACCGGCTCCGGCAACATCTCCAGCTACTCCATCAACCCCGACGGCTCGCTCGCCCTGATCGGCAGCTTCGCCATCAATGGCGGCGGAGCTGACATCGACGCCCGGCTATCCCCTGATGGCCACTACCTGCTCGTCGACGGCGCCGGTCACAACTTCGTGTCCGTGTTCGCCGTCAATGGCGGAAACCTCACCGAGCTGCCCAGCTCACCGACACCGCTGCCCGCCGGGGCCTCCTCCTCCGGCATTGTGAACACCTAGCGTCAGCAGGCCGGGGACCGGCCAGCGATTCCCGGGCCCGCCGACCCGGCGGGCCCGGGAATCCGCGTCTATGCCCGGGCCCGACAACGGCGTCCTATCCACCGGGTCACTGGGTGGGTTGAGGAGCCGGTCGCCAGGAAGCCCGACGGCGGCGACGCCAAAGCTCTGGGCCCCCTAGAGAGCGTACCGTTCGTCAGGGGCACTGCAGCATCTATGACGTCGGCGGCCGGCCGATCGAGGTGCAAGACTCGGTGCGCGGATCGTTACGAGTTCAGTTACGAGGAGCACATGGGGTGACCGGGCGGCTGCGCGTCGGCGCCTGCGTTTCCCTGTCGGGCCGGTTCGCCCGGTTCGGCAGGCAGGCAGCCCTGGGACTGGAAACATGGCGGTCCCTGGCGGGCGACTTCGAGCTGATCATCGAGGACGACCGCAGCGACCGGGACACGCTGGCGGCACTGCTGCCCGACGTCGCGGCGCGTTGTGATCTTCTCCTGGGGCCCTACTCCACCGTGCTCACACGAGTGGCAGTCGGGATCGCGGCCGATACCTGCCGTCTCCTGTGGAACCACGGCGGGTCAGGCGACGACGTGCAGGCATCCCGTCCCGGTTGCGCCGTTTCCGTTCTGACGCCAGCCAGCCAGTACGCGGCCCCGTTTGTCCGCCACATAGCCGACCATCCGGGAGCTGCACCGCTGTGCGTCGTAACCGGCAAGGGCAGCTTCGGGCGCCAGGTCACGGCCGGGGCAGCGGACGCGGCTCACGCGTTCGGCATCGAGGTCATGCGCACCGGCGGCCCGGACTTCCCGGCCTGTCACTCGTCGGCCTGGAACCTGATCAGCGCGGGCGGGTTCGAGGACGACGTCGCCACGGTCCGCAGCGCCCTGAAGCTTCCAAGACCACCCCGCGCGGTGTGCTCAGTCGCCGCGGGGGTGCGGGAGTTCAGCAGCGCAATCACTAACCCGGCTGGCATCTTCGGCATCGGCCAGTGGGCGCCACGCACCGGACTGAGCGCCCAGATCGGCCCCGCCGAGACCGAGTTCGTCACCGCCTACACGCAGCGGACCGGGACACGGCCGGACTACCCGGCCGTGCAAGCCGTCGCCGCGGCGGTCCTGGCCACGCGCTGCGCCCAGCTGGCTGGCGGCACTACCTGCGAATTGCTGTGGGCCGCTGCTGCGTCGCTAGACACCACGACATTGTTCGGCCGCTTCCGCGTCCGCCCCGATGGTGTCCAATGCGGGCACGAACCTGCGCTCGTCCAGTGGACTGCCGACGATCTGCACCTCGTCATGCTGCCTGCCCGGTAGCGGATCGCCATGAGCGGGTGGCCGCAACCTCGCCGTCGCTGGACGCGGCCAAGGACCGAATCCGCCCTGACCCGGCAGACACACGGTCCGTCGGAGCGGTCGTCACGCGAGGATGTGGTTGTGAGTCATGGCATCGAAGACGACGACGCCCTCATCTACCGCGACCGGGTCATCGTGGTTGTCTGCGGCGGCCGAGTGATATTCGGGTGCGGGAACCGTGCCCCGTGCCCATACTTGTCAGCGTTTCTGACCAGCGACGGAGGCGAGGATGAAGCTCGGGGAAGGCCTGGCGCTGCGAGCCGATGTCACGCGCCGGGTAGAGCGGCTGCGGGCACGGATCGTAGCGAGCGCCCGGTACCAGGAGGGCGAGGAACCGCCGGAAGACGCTGCCGCCTTGCTCGCAGAGACTGCCTCGGCGCTAGATGACCTAGAGACCTTGATCCGCCGGATCAATCGCACTAACGCCGCCGTGCAGGTCGGCGACGATGGCACGCTTACCGACGCGCTCGCGCACAGGGATGTGCTGCGGCTGCGACACGCAGTGGTGACCGCGGCAGCCGATGCCGCGGCCGGCCGCAGCCAGGGCGGGGTCGTTCGTCAGCTGCGGTCGGAGCTGAAGATGCTCGCCGCGCTGCCGGTGGCGCAACTGCGTTCCCAGGCCGATGAGATCGCCCGCGAGCTACGCGAACTGGACGTCCGCATTCAGCGCTCCAATTGGGAGGTCGACCTGCTGGACTAACGGCAGCTGGAAGTGGAGCAGGTAGTTACCGCGAAGGCGTGCACAACCCGCGGACCGACGGGCAATTCGGTCCTGTGGCGCGCGGAGGGCAGCGCAGGGGTTCGATTCCCCAGCACACAACGCAGCCCAGCACCGCGCACAGGTGACAGGGCACGGCACACGCCACACCACCACGTGCAGACTCGCGGCGACGAGGGCGGGACAGGGGACCTCCACCCGGCAGGCTGGCTCACGGGTCTGCCTACCAACTATCCATGGCGAGTCAGCGCCGAACTGCTCGACAGGCGCCGATCAACATCCGCTACAAACGCCGAATACGAGCGGCGGCGCAATGGTGTCGGCAGTGCGCCTATCCGCTCGCCGATTGGCCGGTTCTGCGCACGCGGTCGCTGTACGGACATCCTTTATTGCGGTTAGAGAGTGCCCTGGCCGAAGGCGCAATAGATGCTGCGCCACGGTGGGCCGCGACCTTACTTCTCGAGCAGACCTGCGGCTACGAACGCCCGGTGGTAGATCTCCCTGATCACCTGCTGCTTGCGGGCGTTGTATTGCATGACGTGCTCTCCGCGCACGTTGGCCTCGGCTGCGGCCTTGCGCTTGGCGGCGGCAGAACGGTCGCGCTCGGCGGGGTTACCCCGGAGCCATTCGCGGAAGATCCGGTGCTTCACCAGTTCGGGGCTGTAGAACCCGAAAACGTGCAGGTTGCAAGGCGGCTCCGCCGCCCGCAAAGCCCGGTGGCCTTACCACCAGGGCTCGCGGATCACCAGCCGGAAACCAATCTTTTCCAGCACCCGTATGTAGTCTTGCTCGCGCCCCGGATAGGCCACCGTCAGGTCGATGTCGATGACGGGCTTCGCTGCCAGCCCCGGGATTGAGGTGGAGCCCACGTGCTCGAGCTGCAGGGCCCGCCAGGCCAGGGCCTCCCGGATCCGCGCGGCGAGGACGCGGTACTGCCGCGGCCAGTCAGGATCGGGATCGGTTACCTCGATGCCCATGGCCCGGGGGCAGCGTCAACCCAGGCATTGGCTCCAGCGGGTGGCGGGGAGTCATCGAACGTCACATTCTCGGCTCGGCTAGGCATCAGTGCAGTTTATTACCCGCATATCATGCATGAGCGGTCGTCAACTCCGCATCGGCGAGGTGCGCAGCGCGCCAGGTCAACCCGTTCTGCATGGCTCACCTGACAGTCGCCGAGGGTTTCCCAGCCGTACCTAACGAAGCCTCGGCGCGCTTATCCAAGACCGCTCCGCAGGGTTTGCACTTCCGACCACGGCCGACAGACATCCGGCCAGGCCTTATGGTGGTCAATCGGCCATGAGGCTGAGGGCGTGAACGTTGCAGCGATTGCCCCCTGAGGCGTGCGTGAACAGAGTCACTCTGCTCACAGTGCAGCGGCGGCCAGGGCACATGCAGCCCGGCTGGCCGGAAGCAGCGCCTCACGGCAGTCTCTGCGGCACGCGCGGTCCCGGAAACGGTGATCTAAGCCCGTCGGCTAGCCCATCTTGTGCGTGTGCATGCCAGACCGACAGGTCGTGTTCACGATCGCGTCGAGGTGACTGTTCACCTGACTGATCACCTTCGCCTTCTGGGCGGGGCTTAGCTTGCTGCTGGCGTTGACCCGGCTCGTAACATCCGCGAGGATCGTGCTCTTCAACCCGGACACCGGCTTTCCTTGTGCCCTGGCCACGTCCGCGAGCGACTTGCCGGACTCCAGCCGGCTTTGCAACTGGGCCTGGCTCAGGCCAAGGTAGTCGGCGACAGGCTTCGGCGGCGGATGGTGGGACCACATCCCGCCCTTCCCGCAGCCGTGGCCCTGCCAGACGGGGGCGGGTACTGTCACGGTTGCCGACATGAGCGAGTGGGCGGGGCTGGCGGTCGACGCGAACGCCGCGCCACCGCCGGCCAGGGCACCTGCCGCAATCCCGGCCGCCGTCATCGTAGCGAGCATGCGCTTCCGGTTCAGCCCATTTGCTTGACTCCTTACGCTCTGTCCAGGCCTGTCGGAGATTCCGGGCGGAAATACGCAACGACCGTGCTAGCCCGAATCTCCCGGCGAGGACCTCGGCAACTACCGCGCGCCGTGACCGGTACCTGTCCGCCAGCCGTCGGCTCCCGGGGCTCAACCCGCGCACACTACGCACTGCTTCGCCTGGACCGCGGGCCGGTGGCATCCCGATCACGCACGCGTCCGGTAGCTCGGTCACCCGCAGAATCGAGGTCCGTACCGTCCCTACCGGCACTCTGATGCCCGGCGACTTCGACCGGGCACGGACCTAACCCGAACCAGCCTAACTGGGGGTCGGCCAGAGCCCGGCGCAGAGGCCGGAGTGCCCGCACTCAGGCGCAGGGCCTTGGTCGGGACGGCACGGGACATGGCGCCGTGCTGGCCGCCGGGCTTTCCGAGCTCATGCGGCAGACCTGGTCAGCGTGGCGAGCGCAGCCCGCCGTCGGACGGTGGTCACCTTCGGCCGCCCAACGCGACAGAAGATCCCGTCCTGCGCGCCTCCATGGACCGGGGTGAAAGGGACCCCTTCCAATCAGGCGGATCTCGCGCACGGGCCTCCGATCAGCCCAGTCACCCGGCGTGATCTGGACTTCGAGCCTCGCGACCGCGCGCCAGGCCGTCCCGGAAAGCTGGGGGTTCAGCCGTCGGCGCGGAGGTGACGGTAGACCTCACGGGCGACGTACCGCTTCAGGCAGCGGATGATTTGTTTCTTCGAAAGTCCTTCTTTGATGCGCCGTTCGACGTAGGCGCGGGTGGCCGGGTGGGAGCGCTAGCTATACCGACGCCAGGCCGCTGAGGTCTGGCTGTCAGCCGGTCCCGAGGGCCTGTCCGCGAAGACGATCAAGAAGAACCAGAACGTGCTTGAGCGTGAAATCACCGGCCTTCGAGAACTGCGCTCGCCGGCCCGGCCGGATTTCCACCGCACTGCGCATCATTTCCACCGCACTGCGCATTACAGCCTGCGAAGTGGGACGGTCAGGCTCTGGACGCTGCGGCGCGCATGATCGCCCGCCGGATGGGTTCGTATCCGGTGCACCGGCAGATGTTGGACTCGACCAGAGCGTTTACGCGCTCCGGGTCGCGGCCGATCGCGGGATCGGTCTCGAGGACGCCCGCGGCCATCATGAGGAAACCAGGGGTGCAGAAGCCACATTGCAGCGCGTGCTCGGCGGAGAAGGCCCGCTGGAGCGGATGGGGTTCGCCGCCGGGCCCGGCCAGGCCTTCCACGGTGCGTATCGAGTCGCCGTCGCACTGCACGGCCAGCATGAGGCACGAGCGGATGGGCTCGCCGTCCACGAGTACCGTGCACGCGCCGCAGACGCCATGCTCGCAACCGAGGTGCGTGGCCGTGAGCCGACAGTCCTCACGCAGTACGTCGGCCAGAATGCGCCGCGGCTCCACATCGAGTGGGTAACTCTCGCCATTGACCGTGAGCGTGATCTTCACTGAGACACTCCTTCCGCCGCTTGCCGCAGCGTTCGGCCGACCAGCACCGCGATGGCATGCCGCCGGTACTCCAGGTCGGCGTATGGCTCGGCCAGGGGAGCGGAGTCCTGTTCCGCGGCGATGCGGCCCGCGCGGACGAACGGGTGGTCGCCCGGCAGCTGGCAGGCGGCGCCGGGCGAGCCGATCTCGGCGCCGACCAGCGCTTGCTCGGCGGCACGTGCCCGCACGGGCCGGTCGGCGCAGTTGACCAGCCCGATCCGAGCCTCGCCGACTACGCCGTCGCGCACGGTCAGGGCCGCGGCCACGGCCACCTGGGCGAAGCAGAAGTGCGTGCGCCGGTGCTCCATGAAGCCGACACCGGTGTCCTCACCGAGTAGCGGGAACCGTATCGAGGTGATCAGCTCATCAGATCGGCGCGCGGTCCGGAACGGGCCGCGGAACCAGTCGCTGGCCGCCACCACGCGGGCGCCGTCTGGCCGCTGCAGGCAGATCCCGGCGTCGAGGGCTGTGGCGACGCCGCACCACTCCGAGGCTGGGTGGCCCCAGGCCAAGCTGCCCGCCATCGTGCCGCGAGAGCGGATCGGTGCATGGGCGATGTTGCCGGCGGCGAGCGAGAACAGTCTGCCTATCGGCCCGGGTACAGCCGTCGGGGACTCGAAGCGGCTGTGCCGGACGAGTGCCCCGACCTCGACCGTGCCGTCGCCCGCGCTCAGCTGGCCCAGTTCCGCGACGCGGTTGATGTCGACTACCAGGTCCGGGCGAATACGTTGCAGGTGCATTTCAATGAGGAGGCTCTGCCCACCGGCCAGGACTCGGACGTCGCGTGCGGTGTCGGAGAGGGCGTCCAGTGCGTCGGATACTGTCCGAGGCGCCGTGTAATCGAAGGCGGCGGGTTTCATGATGTCTCCTTGCGCCCCCCAGCCTGGGCCGCCCGCCAGACCACGTCCGGGGTGAGCGGCATCTGCAGCAGGTCGAGGTCGGCGAGCTGCAGCGCGTCCGCCACGGCGTTCACGATCGCGGCAGGGGTCCCGATGCATCCCGATTCGCCGGCGCCCTTAGCGCCCAGTGGTGTGCTCGGGCTCGGTGTGCAGGTTTCCTTGATCGTGATCGGCGGGATCTCGGCTGCCGTTGGGACCAGGTAGTCCAGCAGGCCGTTGGCCAGCTGCGGAACACCGCTCTCGTCAAACGGGACGCCCTCATACAGGGCCTGGCCGATGCCCTGCACGACCGACCCGAGCGCCTGCCCCCTGACCACAACCGGATTGAGCACGACCCCGCAGTCGTCCACGGCCACCATGCGCAGCAGATGGACGGTGCCCAGCTCCGGGTCGATCTCGGCCACCGCGGCATGGGCGCCGAAGGGGAACCCGATGCCCGACTCGAACCTGTCGTGCACCCGCAATGGGCCGGTGACCTTCACGAGTTCGGCCAGGTCCATGGCCGCCGCCCCGCCCGACGCGGGCGACACCGCGCCGTCGGACCATGCGACCTCCTCCACCGGCAGGTGCCACAGCTGTGCGGCTCGCGCGCGGGCTTCACCGACGAGCAGGTCGCAGGCATGCTGCAGGGCCGCGCCGCCTATCTGCGCCGACCGGCTGGCGAAGGAGCCAACGCCCTCGGGCAGCTCGTCCGTGTCTCCCTCCACTAGTTGGACCCGGGCACGGTCGACCCCGAGGCCGTGAGCGACCAGCGCCGAGAAGGTCGTCTCGTGACCCTGGCCGCTAGAGCTCGAGCCGCACCGGGCCACGACCGTGCCGTCCTCATGCGCCTCGATCCCCGCGAATTCGTGCAGCGTGCCCGGCTCGCCGCCGGACCGCTCCACGTAGCACGACAGGCCGATACCCAGCGGCAGGGCGCTCGGATCGGCGCGGCGCCGGGCCTGCTCCGCCCGCCAGCCCACGTAGTCGACGTTCTGCAGCGCCAACTCGAGTGCGTCGGCGTAGTTGCCGTTGTCGTACACCCGTCCGGTGGGGGTCCGGTACGGAAAGCTCCCGGACGGGATGAAATTGCGCCGCCGCAACTCCGCAGGGTCGATCCCCAGACGGTGGGCCAGGGCGTCCATCGACCGCTCCAGCGCGATCGTCGCTTCCGGTCGTCCAGCTCCGCGGTACGGATAGGTCACCATCGTGTTGGTGAGCACCGAGCGGACGGTGGCATACACCCGCGGCGTGCGGTAAGGCCCGGTCGCCATCCATGCGGTCTGCATGGGCAGGCCGGCGCCGAGGTGGGGGTAGGCGCCCACATCGGCGTCGATGTCCAGCTCGTACGCGAGCAAGCGCCCGTCGGCGTCGGCGGCGAGCCGAACCCGCTGGTCCTGGCCCCGTCCCCGGGTGGCGGCCAGGAACGACTCCAGGCGATCCTCGATCCAGCGCACCGGCCGCCCCAGCATCACCGCCAGGAATACCACTGCCACATACTCGGGGAACGTCGGACTCTTGGAACCAAACGCGCCGCCCGTATCCGGCACCACAACCCGGATCCGCTCGGTCGGCCATCCCAGTAGCGTGGCCAGTTCCCGGCGCAGCCGATGGGGCGCCTGGTGCCCGGACCACACCGTCAGCCGGTCCCGGCCGGGCACGGCAAGGATGGTCCGGCACTCCATCGGCGTCGGCAAAAGCAGTTGCTGGCGGTACTGGGCCTCCACCACCACGTCCGCTGCCTGCCACACCGATTCCTCGATCGGCTCCCCAACCGCTGCCTGGAACGCCACATTGCTCAGACCGTCGAACAAGCGCACCGGGTCGCCGACAGCGGCCGACGACGTCACCACGGCGGGCAGCGAGTCGACCCTGACGGCGACCTCGGCCGCCCCGTCCTCGGCGCGATAGCGGTCTTCGCCGAGTACTACCGCGACGGCCTCTCCTGGGTATCGCACCCGGTCCTTGGCCAGCACCGGCCACTCCCGGCCCGCCACCGCTTCGTCTGTCGACAGCCTGGCAAGCTGGGCGAACGGAACCGGGGGCAGATCCTGCAGGTCGGCAGCCGCCCGGACGCAGGGCGGAAGGTCCGACAGGTCCGCGGCGGACCAAGCCCCCACTACTCCGGCCACCCGGCGGGCGAGGGTGCAGTCCACCTCCCGAAGAATGCCGTGGGCAACCCTGCTTCTCACGAACACCGCGTCCAGGCACTCCGGCACCGCCAGGTCGGCCACGTACT
>Ga0335072_10010413_pt1 | contig 13392 bp, 9 predicted proteins | sample Lox_Sample_21_FD_206725 | JGI IMG/M metagenome (GOLD analysis project Ga0335072, IMG submission 206725) | Soil microbial communities from Loxahatchee National Wildlife Refuge, Florida, United States - Lox_Sample_2.1 | ecosystem: Environmental > Terrestrial > Soil > Wetlands | place: USA: Florida...
GCGGATTGAGCCGCAGCTCGCCGCGGTCTCCGACCACCTTCACGGTGAAGCGCGGCAGATCGGTCGACCACATCGAGCAGTGCACCCGGCCGGTGTGCCCGCCGGCAAACCGCAACTGGGCCGTCATCGCCCGGTCGATCTCAGGACCGCGCAGCTTCGCTTGCGCCGAAACAACTTCAGGGGTCGAACCGCCGAATCTGCGCACCATGTCCACCGCATAACATCCGAGGTCCATCAGCGCGCCGCCGGCGAGGGAGTAGTCGTAGCGGATGTCGGAGAACTTCGGCAGCCAGAAGCACCAATGCGCGTCCACCCATTTCAGCTTGCCCAGCTCGCCCGAGGCAATGATTTCGTCGACGCGCGAAGCACAAGGGTGGTAGCGGTAATGAAATGCCTCCATCACGACCCGGTCTGACTTGGCGGCCAGTTCGGCGACCTCGCGGGCCTCGGCGGCGTTGGCGGTGAACGGCTTTTCGCAGAGCACGTGCTTGCCCGCGGCGATTGCTGCCCGAGTCCACCTACCGTGCAGGCCGATTGGCAGCGGATTGTAGATAGCGTCGAGGTCAGGATCGGCGATCAACGCCTCGTAGTTGTCGTGCACGCGGGCGATGCCGTGTTTGGCGGCGAAGGCTTGAGCACGCGACACATCGCGGGCTGCCACCGCCGCAACCACCACCTCGCTGTTTCCCCGAGCCGGTTTGATGAGCGCCGGCGGTGTGATGCGCGCCGCCCCCAGAATGCCGATCCGCACCCGGGCGCCGCGTCCAGACATAGGCCGGGATGCTAGCACCCGGCTTGGCTCAATTTAGTATTAACGCCAGAGATGAATCGGCCCTGGTCGCGGCGCGCAAGTGGCCACATAGATGACCTGGCTTGCGCCTGGCCCCCGCAGCCACGATCACAACATTTGAAATATGTTGCGCGCCCGAATATTTCATATTCATGGCTTCTCATCCGAGTCTGGCCCGCTTGATCGACGCCCGGTGAGGACGTCTGATCGTTATCAGTTCGGCCTTCATGTACCGACACCTTGGCATACACTCGCGCAATGTTTGCCGCTCATACCATGCGCCGCATGGGAATCCGGCTTCGCGCGATCGAAGCTTCACGCAAAGGGAGCCCTGTGCCCCGGGTGTTGCTGGTCTCGAACTATGGTTCTTTCGGCGGAGGGGGTGCGGCCGTATTTCGTGACATAGCCTTGGCGCTCCGGGAAAAGCGGCCGGACATCGATGTGGTCGGCGTCTACCCGTGGAAGGGAAACCTGGCGGCGGAGTGCGCTCGGCACGGTGTCCGGACCAAGATTGGCTTTACACCATGGTGGGCTTTTTCCAAGCGGTTGCCCACGCCGCGCATTGAGGCGCTCATCGGCGCGCTTCCCTACGGCGCGCTTCTCCTTTTAGGCATTTTGCAAGCACTGTGGTTACTTGTTCGGCTGCGTCCGACGATGGTGATCACCAACACGATGGTCATTCCCTCGCACGCCGTCGCTGCCAAACTGCTCGGCATCCCGCACTACTGGAATGTCCTCGAGTTCGGAACAGACGACCATCGGCTTCGGTTCCTGTTTGGCTACCGCAGGAGCATCCGCCTTATCGGGCAGCTGTCGGACTCGGTGATCTGCCTTTCACAGGCAGTTGAGAAGGCCATGCTCGCGCTCGATCCAAAGATGAAGACGTTCCAGGTATACCCGGTCGTCGACACCCCACTCGGCACGCCGCCGGAGCGGCACCCGGGCGAGGCCATGCGAGCTGTGCTTGTCGGTAGGTTCGCTCCATCCAAGGGACAACATCTTGCAATCGAGGCTGTTGCTATTGCCCGGAAGGCCGGCGTCGACATTGAGTTGGCACTAGTTGGTGCTGCTGGCAGCAACGACAAAGCACTTCACCAGCTTGCTCGACGTCTGGGCGTCGAGGACCTGGTGAGCATTCACAAGCCCACAGCCCGCGACGTCGCATGTTACTGGTCCGCCGCCCATGTCGGCCTCATGTGCAGCGAATGCGAGGCGTTCGGCCTCGTCACCGTGGAGGCGATGAGAGCCGGACTGCCGGTGTGCGGGACGAACGCGGGTGGCACCCCGGAGATCATCGATCCAGGAGTCAACGGACTTCTAAGCCCCGCCGGGGACGCGAACGCACTCGCAGCCAACCTGATGGCGCTCGAGTCGGACGAGGATCTGCGGCGTAGCCTCGCTTTTCGTGCGGTGGAAACGACGCAGCGCTTCCAACGTGACAACCGTTACGGCGATGAACTCACCGCCATTCTTGGCCTGTGTTGAAGCGTCAGCAAATGGCAGTTTTGGCGTTTCACGGGTATCTCGGGGCTGGCGGCAGCGTGCCGAGACGCCGATTTGCCAGACGGGCACTACGACATTTGTCGCGCTTGCCGGTCGACAGCTACGCGTCGGTGACCTCGACGAGAAGATTCCCGTGAGGTGAGTTCGCGGAGCGAGTGGCTCGGTCAGAACGCTTGTTCGAGGGTGACGTGGTATCTCATGGCTTGGAGTGGACTTATTTGCGCACCCTTTGCGCTCATCCCCACCTCCTCACTTGGCCTGCAAGACAAACCCAGTCTGGTCACCACGGCCCTGACGATTGAGCCGTTCCGCGCGCTTTAGCCAATCCCGGATCTGTTTGCGTCCGAAGATCTGACGGATTTTGGGGTGGGTCAGTGCAACATCACGCTGATAGGCTTCGCTCCCGAAAAACTGTAACGCAGTCGAATCATCGAACGTCTCCTGAACTCGTAACCCGACGCTATCAGCTGCCAGCGCCATTCCCTGTCGTGAAGGTATAACGATATGCCGAGGCGCGTCGATCTGTACCCAGTCCCGCCTATAGATAGTCCACGCTTCGGATGAAGTCGTCGGCAGGCGAACCAAGCAAATGCCTCCGGACGCGAGCTTCTCGTATGCTGCCTCAAGCGTCGCGACCAGGTCAGGCACGTGTTCTAGCGAATGATTGAACATTATGAGGTCAAATTCGCCAGTCATTTCGCTTAAATATCGCTTCATTAGCGGCACGCCTCGGGGCGTCTCGCCGTCGGCTGCGAGGAACGGATCAGCACCAGACAAGTTGTTGAATCCAGCTCTCGACAACCGGTCAAGGAGCTCACCGCCACCACAGCCCACGTCTAGAATTCGCGCGTCGCGTTCAAGCGCTAGCTGACCGAGCATTCCGACTGCCCCTCCAATGGCAGCGCGGGCGCCGGACTGGAGCGCCACTATGAGGCTACCGACTAGCCGGCCGCCAGTATGCAATTCAAAGCGGTCTCGCTGCGTAGTCAGCCATTGTAGAACCCTCGGCTGAGCTGAAACATTGTAGGAATAGTAATCTGGGGGATAATGGCGCGTGAGCTCTTCACCCTCGGGCACATTCACAATCTGTAACGTATCGCAGACAGCGCAGCCATAATAGTCAAACAGCTCTCGGGTTCCGAACATCATCTCGCGAACTGCAATAGTTTGATGGGGACCAGTCGATCCGCATAGTCGGCACTCTTTAGTAACCTCGTTCACTTGGCCCTCCTCGACGAAGAATTCGACGCCAAAAAAGCGTGTCATGTGTGCGATCTGGCGACGCGTCCCTATCCTGCAGACTGCAACCCCGAGCACCCCTCGATCGCTCAGCCAACGCGCTTGAGGCGGGCGAAATTCTCTACAAGATCAGCAGCGACCGCAACGCTTTCGGCGGGTTTGGTCATCCGGGCGGCAAGTTGGCGGGCTCGGGTGAGGTACTGCGGGTCCAGGATGGTGCGCAGATCCGTGACCAGCGATTCCTGGGTAGTCGTCGAAAAGCGCCGTCGGGCACCCACCTTCAAGCGTCTGACCCGTTCCCCCCAGGCGCCCTGATCGGGCATTGTCCACAGGACCAACGCGGGGACTCCGGCGCGCAGCCCTGCGTTCGTGGTGCCCGAGCCGCCGTGGTGAACGAAAGCGCGGCAAGCGGGGAGGGCGGCCGCGTAATTCATCACGCTCACAACCTTGACATGGTCGAAATGGGAGACGCCGCTGAAGTCGGTTCCGGCGGCGCAAATCAACGCGCGCCGGCCTAACTGCGCGCAGGCCGAGCTGATCATGGCAAGCGTGTCGGCTGCAGATTCGACCGGTATGCTGCCAAAGCCGAAGCAAATCGGCGGTGTTCCCGCGGCGATCCATGACGCGATCTCCTCGTCGGTATCCGTAGGCAACTCCATGGTCAGCGCTCCGACAAAGGGCCTTTTGGGAGGCCGCTGCCCGTTCCATTTCGCCCATTCGTCTGCCAGCCCGGGGTAGCAAACTTCGTCGTAGGCCTGGATTTCCAGCGATCCGCGTTTGGCGATCCGCCACGGCCAGGGGCCTGTTGCCTTAGGCAGACCGAGTTCACGACGCTGGGCTTGCTCGATCTTCTTTGCCGCGCCGCCCCTAGACAGCCACTCGTACACCGTCATTGCGGAGCGGCCCAACGGGGCCGGCAGAAACGACAGCAGTTGGCCGTTGGCCCGCCACGGGAAGGTAAACAGCGTGGCCAACGGAATGTCGTAATACTCTGCGATGTTGGCGGCAAGATGCTCGAAACCCACGCAGCTGGTCAGTACCAGGTCGGCCCCGTCCGCTAATGACAGCAGCGTCGTGGTTCCGTCGCCCCAGCCCTGTGTGACTAAATCGGAAAGTTCACGCGACAGCCTCCTCAGATCCTGGATTCTCCAGAAGTTGCGGAAGACGCGCGCCCAGCTGCGGTGCACGTCAAAACTGGTCTGCATAGACGGCCCGTATGCGACCACGGCAAGCCCGGCTGACTCGACGAAGTCAACCATTTCAGGCGCCACGGCCATGCGCACGTTATGCCCGCGGCGATCCAGCTCACGGCCGACGGTGACGTAGGGCTCCACATCGCCACGACTTCCCCAGCTTGCCAGGACAAATTTCATCGCGTACTCAAGCCTTTCAGCGCGGCAACGTCAGCGGCATTGGTCATTATTACTGGTCTCTTCGACTGTCGGCTGGGCGTTTGCACCATTGGCTTCGGCTGATCGGTCGTCGTGGTTCCGATCGCGGCGACGTTCGTGGGAAGCGGCGACTGGTACCAGAGCACAGTCTCCGCGACGCGAGCGAGCTATGTTACGCCGCCCGAGGATCACAACAGCGGTGTCTCGAAGGCGATCACGGCCAACGATGTGCAGCGGCCGCTCGACAGCTGCGAATTCGGCGATCCCGCCGGCGGCGGCGACTGCGCGATCCTCCTGCTGGTCGCACGCTTGGGCCTCCGATCGATCGAGGCGGCGCGTCTGCAGGTGAACAACCTCAACTGGCGCGCCGGGCGGATCATTCCGCGCGGCAAGGCATCCCGCGAGGACGGGATGCCGCGCTGCCCGCCGATGTCTGGGAGGCGTTGGGCGCCTGCCTGCAGCAGGCCCGCCCAGCGCCCGGCGAACCGCCAGGCATAAGTACGGCCGTGCTCGTCACTGCGGCTGTGGGTGTCGAACCCCGCCGCATCCGACACCCAGGTTTGCAGCCTGACCGGGTCCGTGGCACCGGATGGTACGATCCCGATTCGCCCAGGCAGGGCCACGCTTTGGGCCATTACGTTGAGGAGCTCGATTTTGGCTGACGGCGACCTGAGTGGGCGCGAGGCGGAACGCGTGGCGTGGGACGTGATCGTCGTGGGCACCGGCATGGGGGGCGGAATGCTGGGTCACCAGCTGGCCCGCTCAGGCCGCAAGGTGCTGTTCGTCGAGAAGGGCCGCTCGACACTGCCCGGGACGCCGGGAACGATTCGTTCTGCGATGCCCGAACTGGCCGAGCCACGAGCGGTCCGTTTCGCAGCGGCCTACTATGACGCGTTGGCGCGGGCCGGGCGCTCAACCGATGAAATCACAGACATCAGCGGGCGCTTCTCGAAGCGGTTTGTGCCGTTCATCGGCAGCGGCACCGGCGGGTCCTCGGCCCTGTATGGGATGGTCTGCGAGCGATTTTTCGTGCGCGATTTCACCCCCCGGCAAAACTTCCGCGACCCCGGCGATTCCACCGTGCCCGAAGCCTGGCCCATCACCTACGACCAGATGCGAACCTGGTACGCCCAGGCCGAAAAGCTGCTGGGGGTTCGCGGCCAGCCCGATCCCCTGCGGCCCGAGGCCGCCGAGGTCGGACTGCCCCCGGCGCCGCCGTTCTCGACCGATAACCAGCCGCTGGTTAACTATCTGGCAGGGCGCGGACTGCATCCTTACCACCTGCCGATGGCCTGTGATTACACAGACGGGTGTGCCACCTGTCAGGCCTATCTCTGCGAGAAGTCGTGCAAAAACGACGCCGGTCGAAACGGTGTGCTGCCCGCCGTTGCCGAGCACGGGGCCCACCTTTTGGCCGAGTGTCGGGTGGTGCGCCTTGAGGCCGACCGCACCCGGGTGCGGCAGGTGATCTGCCAGCATCGCTCCGACATGCTGGCCCTGCAGTCCAAGGTGGTGGTGCTGGCCGCCGGTGCGCTGGTCACCCCCGTGCTGTTGCTCAATTCCCGGTCGGGTGATTGGCCGCGCGGATTGGCCAACGGCTCAGACTGGGTGGGGCGCAACTTGATGCGTCATCTGCTTGACTGGATCGAGATCTGGCCGCAACCCGGCTGCAAGATCACGGCCGAAAATAAGGAGATCGGGCTGAACGACTTTTACTTCTGGGAGGGGCAGAAATACGGCACCGTGCAGTCAGCCGGCGCAATGGCCTCGTTGGCATCCATGGACATGCTGACCAACCAGCCGGGCTGGCAAGCGAAGGCGCTGCGCCTAATCAGCCCGGCGGTGCGGCCGATCTACGACCGCTTCTTCAACGGCGGACTAGTGCTAGCCGCGATCATGGAAGACCTACCCCATCTGGACAACCGCGTCCTGCCATCCGATCGGCCCAGCGTGGACGGCCGCCAGCGGCTGCGACTTCAGTATCGTTTACACGCCAGTGAGACCGAGCGCCGCGCGGTGTTTTTGCGGCAGGTGAAAGAGGTGTTGAAGCCGTTTCGCAAACTCACCCTGCGGACCGGCGAAAGTAACTCGACCCTGGGGCATGTCTGTGGCACCTGCCGTTTTGGTACCGATCCCAAAACCAGCGTGCTCGACCCACAAAACCGCGCCCACGAAGTGGACAACCTCTACGTCGTGGATGCCTCGTTCTTCCCTTCTAGCACCGGTTTGAACCCCAGTTTGACGGTCGCGGCCAACGCCTTGCGGGTGGCCGCGCACGTCAACCAGGCGCATTTCGCCAACTGACAACACTTCTGAAAAATGGCGTCGTGGAATCTCTGGCGGCGTCGGCCAGATGTCGCTTGCGTGCAGATCATCGCGACCGCACGTGGCCGCCGATCAGCTCAGCCATCGCACTTGAGGCGGGCGAAATCTTCCACATGATCGGCAGCGGCCGCAACACTCTCGGTGGGTTCAGTCATCCTGGTGGCGAGCTCACGGGCCCGGGCGACATATTGCGGGGCCAAGATCCGACGCAGATCCGCGACTAGCGATTTCTCGGTAGTGGTTGAAAAGCGCCGAGCGGTGCCCACCTTTAACCGTTTGACCGCAGCTCCCCATATGACCTGAACGTCAGCCATCCAGAGGACCAACGTGGGGACCCCTGCGCGCAGGCCTGCGGCGGTGGTGCCCGCCCCACCGTGGTGCACGACCGCGCGGCACGACGAAAAGATGGCCGCATAGTTCACCGCGCCGACAACCTTGACGTGGTCGAAACGAGGCACGTTGCTGAAATCGGTCCAGCCGGCGCTGATCAGCGCGCGCTCGCCTAATTGCGCGCAGGCTGTGCCGATCATGGCCAGCGTCTCGGCCGGAGATTCGACGGGGATGCTGCCAAAACCAAAGAAAATAGGCGGCGTTCCCGCGGCTATCCACGACGCGACGTCCTCATCGGCATCCGTCGCCATCTCTAACGTCAGCGTGCCGACGAAAGGCCGCTGGCCATCCCATTTCGCCCATTCGGCCGCCAGTCCCGGAAAGCACGCCGCCTCGTATGCCTGGATTTCCAGCGATCCGCTGTCGGCGATCCGTCGCGGCGCGGGGCGCCTGGCCTTCGGCAGGCCCAGTTCGCGGCGCTGCGCGTCCTCGACCTTCTTCACCCCGCGCCAAACCAGCCACTCGTACACCGACATCGCCGTACGGATCAACGGCGCCGGCAGCCGGGGAACGAGGTGGCCGTTGACCCGTATCGGAAACCAGAGCAGCGTGGCCAATGGAATGTCGCAGTACTCCGCGACGTCGGCAGCGAGCTCTTGGTAGCTCATGCCGGTGATGAGCACATCGGCCTCGTCTGTCAGCGACGCCAGCGTCGCACTCATCTCGCCCCAGCTCTGGGTACCGGGATCTCGAGATTCGCGTAGTAACCTCTTCACCTCAGCGATCCGCCAGAAGGTGCGAAAGAAACGAGCCCAGAAGTTACGCGTCGCTTCCAGCCAGGCCTGCGTATCCGGTCCGTAGGCGACCGCGGTAAGCCCAACCGACTCAGCAAAACCGATCAGGTCGGGCGGGAGCGCGATGTGTACGTCGTGACCTCGGTGCAGCAGCTCACGGCCGACAGCGAGGCCAGGCTCGACATCGCCGCGGGTTCCGTAGAACGCCAGCACGAATTTCATCGCGTGCGTCCGCTGTTAACCATGGCTCAGCTACTCTACATGCGATGAATAGGTCCGACCTCACTATGACCCACGCCGCCTTCACTGGCGAATCGATCCATGTCGCCGCAGGCTGATTAGTGTCAATCCGGATAAGTCCTGTGCGTGCGATGCGCAAAAGCCAGGCCTCCAACAGCGATGTACCGCAAGATAATCGGCTGGTTTTGGTGGATCAAGGCTTCTACGCGGGGCAGCGCGCCGCCGGCCAGAACGAAGTCATGCAGGTCGTGTGGTTGTATGAGAACGCCCTCGACTTCGATGGGCTCAGGCGTGTCCACCGCAACCTTGGTCATGGGTTGCTGGGACGGCTTATCGAGCGTTCGCCGCTGCGGTGCGGGCGGCATCGGTGGGTCGTGGATCGGGGGCCGTCGGATATCGATATCGCCGAATGCGCCCGTCCACGTAATGAACTCAGTGATTGGGCTGATGAACGCTCACAACTGCCCGTTGATCCGGAACGGGGGCCCGGCTGGCATCTCGGGGTGCTTCCCCTGACAGATGGCTCGACCGCGGTCAGCCTGGTCGCTTCCCATTACCTGCTGGACGGAATCGGGTTTCTTATTGCAATCGTTGAGGCGATCTTGGGTAACACGCACGATTTTGGCTACCCTGCACCAGGCTCACGTACCCGGCTACGCGCGGTGGTTCAGGACGTCCGCGAAACAGCCCAACAGGCGCCTGAGGTTGTCCGGGCGCTTTTCGCGGCGGCAAAGCTGGCCAGTAGACAGATTGGTCAACGCCATGATGCGGCCCCATCACCGGCAGCGTGGCCCGCTCCGCTCCGCGGAGAGGAAGGTGATTCCTCTTTCGTTGTGCCCGGTGTCACGATCGCTATCGACCTGAATGATTGGGATGCGCGTGCGGAAGCGCTTGGCGGCACCAGCAACACGCTGGCCGCCGGGTTGACCGCAAAACTCGGGGAGCGCATGGGGCGCCGACATGACGGCGATGGCGCAGTCATTGTGCAACTCGTTGTGAGCGACCGCACCGAGGGCGATCCGCGCGCTGTGGCGGTGTCCAGTGCGCGCGTCAGCGTCGACCCGACGCTAGTAACGAAGAATCTGCGTGACGCCCGCGCCGACATCAACGAGGCGCTGAAGACCCGGCGGGAAACGCCAGACGAGTCATTGCAACTCGCTTCGCTGATCCCGTTCACGTTGAAGCGGACATGGAGACGGGGGGTCGAGGCGGAATTACTCGACCCCGATCGCCCGGTGGTTTATTCCAACCTCGGCGATGTCGGCTCGATAGTCAGCCTCGTCGACGGCACGCACTGCGACTACGCCTTCGCCCGGGGGACCCGGCAACACGTGACGCGGCAGTGGCTTGAGCGAACGGGCGGACAAATGCAGCTGCTGTCTTTCCGCCTACCGGTGCGCGGCAAGATCTTCATCCACATCCTCGCCTACCAACCGGGCGCCGAGAACACAAAACCCGCCTTGCGTCAGCTGGCTGCGCACACGCTGGCTGAATTCGACCTGACTGGGCAGATCGACTAGCGAACCGCCCCCGTGCGCCCTGCGCTACTGTCCCTCGGCCTCGATGGGTTCCTGCGCAAGCGCCACCTGCTGTGCGGTGTAGTTGATGAACAGTGCCACCACGCACGTCAGGATGACGAACCCTCCCATGCACAGCAGGCCGAACGTATAGCCGTGGTCCATCGCATTCAACTGGACGGCGTTCATGGCCTTCACCGGCCCGGTGGTGCCGCCGAGGTGCAGCGTACGCAACGTGATGGCGATCTGTACGACGCCCAGCACCAGCGGCCCGCCGAGGCTCCCCAACATCACCGAGACCGCCGAGGCGGGCCCGATGCGGTCCGCGTCGACGCTGGCGATCAACGCCAGCGAGAGGGGAAGGCCAAGCAGGCCGAGAGCGATACCGCCGATGAAGATTGGCAGCACGAAATTCGGGAAGTAGGGGACGCCACGGTGGAGCGTCGAGCAGCAAAGGATCGCAATCAGAAGCAGAATGTCGCCGACGATCACTACCACCCGCGGTGGGAGCCACGTCACCAGCCGCGCGGACACGATCCCCCCGATGGGCCCCGCGAAGGCGAACGGAACAAAGCTGATAGCTGAGCGCAGCGGACCGTAGCCCATGACGTTCTGCACATACAGGCCGATCACCACGGTTAGGGCGAAAGTCACTCCACCCCTAAGGAACAGGTTCGCGAACGTCGCCATCCGGTTGCGGTCGGAGAACAGGCTCAACGGAACGATGGGGTTCTCGGCCGTGCGCTCCACCAGGGCGAACGCTACGAAAGCTGCCAGGGCCACCAGACCCGAACCGAGCGTGATGGCCGACAGCCACCCATGCTGCGCGCCCGTCGACAAGGAGAGAACCGTCGCGGTGCAGGCCAACGTGGCCAGCACACCCCCGCCCGCGTCGAGCTTCATATGCTCCTTCTCGGTTTCCCGCAGCGCGGATTGGGCCAGGTAGATCACCAGCAGCCCGATCGGCACGTTCACCAAAAACGCCAGCCGCCACGACACCTCGGTCAGCGCTCCGCCCGCCACCATGCCCATCACCGACCCGACACCGGTCGTCGCGCCGAACACCACCATCGCGGTGTTGCGCGCCGGCCCCTTCGGGAACATGGTCGCTACCAGCGCCATAGCGGTCGGTGTGACGATAGCGGCGGCCACGCCCTTCAGGAGCCGGGCCAAAACGAGCACACCCCCGTCCCATGCGATGCCGCACAGCGCCGAGGTAATGGTGAACAGCGCAGCGCCGACTACCAAGGTGCGCTTGTGCCCGACGGTGTCACCGATGCGGCCACCCAGCAGCAGCAGGCCACCAGAGGCCAGCACGTAGATAGTGATCACAAAGCTCCGCGTGGCATCCGACAGTCCCAGCTCATTCTGGATCCTGGGAAGCGCGAAGATCGCGACGGTGCCGTCCATCGTCGCGAGCAGCTGAATGCCGCTCAGCGCGCTGACCACAGCGACGAACCGGCGAGTCGGCAGCCGAGTCTCGGAGGGAACCTCTGCGTCTCGCGGCGTGATCGGTTCGACGGGCGCCGGGGTCACATATGCGTCGTCGAGAGCCGCCATAGCGGGCCACCTTACAGTACGTGTGTACAGTAGCCCATCTGGGATTCCGGGCGTCGAGACCGGGAGCCTGGACCAATTTTTGGAAAAAGCTGGATCGACCCGAGCGGCCATGAGTATGGTTCGAAGCTGTTCGACTCATGTCGAACTAGACGCGTCTGGAGAACGGGTGAGCATCGATCCGTTGGACGACGACAATGGCATTTTTTCGTCTTGGTCAACGGGTGGAAGGTTGGGTGCGGTGTCCGAAGCCGGTGTTCGCGACGCCGCGGAACCCGTTCCCGATGTCACCACTCGGGAAGTCGACGACGGTAGCTGGCACCCACTCCCGCCTCGAGAACCTCAAAAGAGTCGTCGAAAGCGGCGGTTCCGGGCTCTCAGCGTCTTGAGGCGGCTGTGGATCCCGCTGGTCATCTTGACGGTGATCGGCGCTGGCGGCTGGACGGTGTCGCGGTTGCACGGTGTTTTCGGCGCTGAGAAACGCCCTTTGTATGTCGACGCCGGAAGCACCGACACCAAGCCCTTCGACCCTAAGCACATGACATATGAGGTCTTCGGACCGCAAGGGACGGTGGCCAGCATCAGTTACTTCGACGTCAATGCCGAGCCGCGGCGAGTCGAGGAGGCGCCCTTGCCGTGGTCGGTGGAGTTCGCCACCACCGAGGCGACGGCCTTGGGGGGCGTCGCGGCGCAGGGCACCGGTGACAGCCTCGGCTGCCGCATCCTGGTGGACGGCGTCGTCAAAGCGCAAAAGATCACGCACGAAGCTATGGCGTTTGTTTCTTGCAAGTTGAAGGACGAATGAGCAACCATCAGCTGCCCAACGAGCGGCCATTCGTAGCGCGCACGATCCATCGACTGGCGGTGCCGATTATCTTGGCGTGGTTGGCGATCACCGTCATCGTGACTGTCGGCGTCCCCGCGCTGGAACAGGTCGAGAAAGAGCATTCAGTATCGGAGACGCCCAAAGATGCGCCGTCGTTCAAGGCGATGGATCGCCAGGTTGCGGACTTCAAGGAAGCTAATTCCGGGACTGTGGCGATGGTGGTCTTGGAGGGTCAGCAACCCCTGGGCGACGATGCTCACCGCTATTACGAGCGTTTGATTCGTCAGTTCAAAGACGATCCGGCGCATGTGCGGCACATTCAGGATTTCTGGGGCGATCCACTCACCGCGGGCGCCGCGCAAAGCGCCGACGGGAAGGCCGTCTACGTTCAGTTGGACCTCGCCGGTCTCACGGGCACGTCCTTAGCGCAGGATTCAACGCAGGCTGTCCGGGACATCGTGGGGCGGACGCCACCTCCGCCGGGTGTCAAACCGTACGTCACCGGGCCAGCGGCGATCTCTGCCGATATGCGCAGCAGTGGCGATCGCACGGTCAGGACAGTCACAGCGGTGAGCATCGCGGTGATCTTCGTTATGTTGCTACTCGTCTACCGCTCGGCTTTCACCGTAATTCTTTTGTTGCTAATGGTCGGGATAGAACTGCAGGTCGCCAGGGGATTCGTCGCGTTCCTCGGCCATCACGGGCTTATTGGTCTTAGTACCTTCGCCGTAAATATGCTGGCATCCATCGGGATCGCGGCCGGAACGGACTACGGCATATTTTTCATCGGGCGTTATCAAGAGGCACGTCAGGCCGGCGAAGACCGGGAAACTGCCTTCTACACCACGTACCGCGGAGTCGCGAAAGTCGTGTTGGCCTC
>Ga0335072_10010414_pt1 | contig 13392 bp, 11 predicted proteins | sample Lox_Sample_21_FD_206725 | JGI IMG/M metagenome (GOLD analysis project Ga0335072, IMG submission 206725) | Soil microbial communities from Loxahatchee National Wildlife Refuge, Florida, United States - Lox_Sample_2.1 | ecosystem: Environmental > Terrestrial > Soil > Wetlands | place: USA...
AGATCGGAAATGACGTCATCATCGGAAAGGACACCTTTCTCTATATTGAGCGTGACGATGTCAAGGGGGCGAAACTCATTATCGACGACAACTGTGTCATCGGCGCTCGAAGCGCGATCTCGGCGAAAAATCTCATTCACATTGAGCAGGATGTCATCATGGGAGCATCGGTGCTTATCCAGGACCATCAGCACGCGCAAAACCGCACCGACCTCCCGATCCGCGCACAAGGCGTCACGCAAGGAGGACGAATTCGCATCGAACAGGGATGCTGGATCGGACAGGGTGCCGCAATCGTTTGCAACGAAGGTGAGATGGTAATCGGCCGCAACAGCGTGGTCGGCGTAAACTCGGTCGTCGCGAGAAGTCTTCCCGCCTACTCTGTGATTGTCGGCAACCCCGGGATCGTTGTGAAAAGGTCGGTTCCAAAAACCCCAGTTTCGGCGGAGGAACTGATCGCGCGGTGACCATTCGTGCTGTTTGAGGCATACGAAAAAAAGCTAATAACGTAGCTTTACTAGAACCATTCTCCCTGAGTGGCTTACACACTTTGAAGCTACTTACAGAAAGTCGAGAATCAACAAATATGACAGTTAGATCTGAAATTGAAACTCAATTTAAACAGGTCGCTGAGGAGCACGATAAACAACTGGCGCCCTTAACCGATAACCTCGAGCTTTTGGAATCCGGGCTCGACTCGCTCAGCTTCGCAGTTGTCGTGGTTCGCCTGGAGCAGGCCCTTGGCGTCGACCCCTTTAGTACCTCGGAAGACGCTGTCTTCCCACTGACTTTTGGCGAGTTTGTCAATTTCTACGAGAACGCCAGTAAATAGTCCCCTTCTTACATAGAAGCGCTTCGCTCTTGCGATTCTGGCAGGCTTGTTGGTTATTATCGGCCCTATTGGACGACGGCCTTCGCCTCCAATGTCCGAATACGGAATTTTCTGTTTTCGTTCGCAAGGAGACAAGATCCTATCGTGACTGAACCTCGGTTAGCACCCTTTGGAGAATGTGTGTATGCCACTGCAATTAGATAGCACTCACCTGGGAGGCGCGATTGTCGTGATCGTGCCGAAGGTCCTCGGTGATGATCGCGGCTTTTTTATGGAGACATATCGTGCCGACAATTTTCGCGATCTGGGATTGCCGACTGAGTGGGTCCAGGACAACCACTCACGGTCTGCCAAAGGGGTTCTTCGTGGCCTGCATTTTCAGTGGGAGCCGCCGATGGGAAAACTCATGCGCGTGACGCGCGGCGCGGCATTTCTTGTGGCGGTCGACATTCGCAAGGGATCTCCGACCCTCGGCCAGTGGTTCGGCCTGGAGGTGAGCGCGGAGAACAAAAAGCAGGTATACGCTCCCTATAGCTTTGCGCGCGGTTTCTGCGCTCTGACGGATGAGTGTGAGGTGCAATACAAATGCACCGGGCTCTATAATTCCGGCGCTGAATCCGGCATTTCATACAGGGATCCGGCGATCGGCATTGAGTGGCCGGTCAAGGACGTGCAGGTTTCCGAGAAAGATATGAAGGCGCAGTCTCTGGCCGAGTGGCTGTCCTCGCCGTTGTCGGATCACATTACTTATCAGAAATAAATCCAAGCTTAAATTTTTGCAATCAAGGAAGGGAAGTTATATGAGAATTCTTATCGCCGGCGGAGCCGGATATGTCGGATCAGTATTGATTCCTAAGCTGTTGGATAGGGGTTATGATGTCAGCGTTGTCGATCTGTTTTGGTTCGGCAATCATTTGCCGTCAAGCGTGACCGTTCTTCAAAAGGATATCTTCGAATTACAAGTCTCTGACCTGGAAGACTATGGCCAAGTGATATTTCTGGCTGGCCTATCGAACGACCCGATGGCAGACTTTTCGCCCAGCAAGAATTTCATCTTCAACGCTTCGGCGCCGGCCTATCTCGCATACATTGCCAAGAAAGCAGGAGTTAGGCGATACATTTATGCCAGCTCATGCTCCGTATATGGATACACAGAAAATGAGCTCTTTGACGAGGATCGGCCTGTCAGCTCCTCGTATCCATACGGCATCTCCAAGCTGCAGGGCGAGCGGGCCGTCATGCAGATGGTCGACAAGGAGTTCTCGGTCATCTCGCTGCGCAAAGGCACCGTTTCCGGGTACAGCCCGCGTATGCGGTATGACCTGCTTGTTAACACTATGTTCAAGTGTGCCATGCAAGCGGGAGTTATCCGCGTAAGCAACCCAGCGATCTGGCGGCCGTTCCTCAGCATCGAAGATGCGGCAATGGCTTATACCCGCGCAGTCGAAGCCAATGAGTCCCTGAGTGGAATCTTTAACATCGCTTCAGGCAATCACACCGTCGGCGAGATCGCCGATCTGGTAAAGCTGGCGCTCGATGAGGAGCTCGGTAAGAAGGTAGCCCTGGACATCCAGCACGTCAAGGATGTGCGTAACTACAAGGTCTCTATCGAGCGCGCCATGAACGTGCTTAGTTTCCACCCGCACCAGAGCGTAAGATCCATTGTGAGGAATTTGATCGAAAACATGGATACCTGCAGTGACTGGGATAATCCCCAGTACTACAACATCCAGGTTCTCAAGAATTTGGAAAACAGCGATCAGTTCGCGTTATCCGCACTCCCCGTTCCTGAGGGAGTGGCTGTATGAAGGTAGCTGTTATCGGCGCCAATGGACAGTTGGGCAGCGATGTCTGCGCGGCTTTCGCGCAGAACCGCGACGAAGTCATTGGTCTTACCCATGCTCATCTTGAGTTGTCTTCGGCTGAGTCGGTTGACTCGGCGCTCGTGGCCGGGAATCCGGAAATGATCGTGAACACGGCCGCCATGCATCACGTGGACAAGTGCCAGAACGACCCCGCAGCGGCGCTTCAGGCCAATGCGTTCGGCGCTCGGAATGTTGCCGACTGGGCCAGGCGTGCCGGGATTCCGGTGATGTACGTCAGCACAGATTATGTGTTCGATGGAAAGAAAGGCGCTCCGTATGTGGAGACCGATGCCGCGAATCCTTTAAACGCTTACGGCATTTCCAAGCTGGCCGGAGAACATTTCACCGCTTCCACGACGGAGAAACATTTTGTTGTCCGCGTTTCTGCCATTTATGGTCATCAGCCCTGCCGCGCGAAGGGTGGCCTCAATTTTGTGGAGCTTATGTTGAAGCTGGCCCAGGAACGGGATGAGCTTCGCGTGGTCGACGAGGAATTTGTCACGCCGACTCCCACTGCGCAGATCGCGGCGCAAATCGTGGCGCTCAGCCATTCGAATCGCTACGGTCTGTACCACGCGACCGCTGAGGGCCAGTGCTCGTGGTATGAGTTTGCTCGCGAGATATTCGATTGCGCGGGTACGAAGGTCAACCTCAAGAGGGCGAAATCCTCGGAATTTCCTGCCAAGGTGCCGCGCCCGAGCTATTCCGTTCTCGAAAATCGCGCTCTGAAGGCCGCTCAATTAAACCTGTATACGCATTGGCGCGAAGGGCTGCATGCGTATCTTGCAGGCCGCCCGCAGGCTCATACGCTGGTCAGCAGCGGAAGATAGGCAGTTATGCAGGATGAGCAGTGCGATGTAGCCATCATCGGAGCGGGAATTGTCGGCCTCGCCGTAGGTTTGCAGCTGCTCCGCCAGAACCCGGACCTGAAGGTTCTCGTTCTTGAAAAGGAGCGTGAGGTTGCCGCTCATCAAACGGGGCATAACAGCGGAGTAATCCACTCCGGAATGTACTATAAGCCCGGTTCTCTCAAGGCGCGCCTTTGTGTCGAGGGCGCTACGGGCATGGTGAGGTTTTGCCGGGAACATGGGATTCCCCACGAGATATGCGGCAAGGTGATTGTCGCAACCACCGAGCAGGAATTGCCGCAGCTGGAGGAGATACTGCGGCGCGGGCGAGCGAATGGGGTGGCCGGCCTGCGCGAGCTCACCGCGGAACAGATCCGCGAGATTGAACCGCACGCCGCGGGGATCCGCGGCATTCACGTGCCCGGCACGGGGATCACGGATTTTCGGATGGTCGCGCAGAAGTATGCCGAGCTCATTCGCGAGAGCGGCGGCGAGGTGCTGACGAGCTCCGAAATTACGAGAATCGTTTCCAGCTCCACCGAAATTGTGCTGGAGACAGCTTGCCGCGCGGTGCATGCCCGGTATGTCGTCAACTGCGCGGGTCTCTGCAGTGATCGCATCGCCGTTATGGCGGGTGCCAGCCTCGGCCTGCGCATCGTTCCGTTCCGGGGCGAGTATTACGAGGTCGTGCCCGCGAAGCACCATCTCATTCGTGGACTCATCTATCCCGTCCCCGATCCCCGCTTTCCCTTCCTGGGTGTCCACTTCACCAAACGGGTGCACGGAGGAGTCGAGGCAGGCCCCAATGCCGTGCTCGCCTTAAAACGCGAAGGGTATACGCGAACTTCTTTCGACCTTGCCGACATAGCATCCATGGCCTGCTTCAGCGGATTCTGGAAGATGGCGTCGAAATACTGGCGCATGGGCTCCGAGGAGTTTTCGCGCTCCTGGAGCAAGCATGCCTTCACGGTAGCCCTGCAGAAGCTGCTGCCGGAACTCGGCAGCGACGATATTCAGCCAGGCGGCTCGGGTGTGCGCGCGCAGGCCGTAGATCAGTCAGGCAAGCTGCTCGACGATTTTCACTTCGTCTATCAGGACCGGATCCTGCACGTTTGCAACGTTCCTTCACCGGCAGCCACTGCATCGCTGGTCATCGGCCGGGAAATCGTGTCGACGCTCAGCCGGACGGACAGCTTCTTCGCGGCGACGGTTTCGACACGATAAGGAGTCGGGATCGACGCCATATAAAAATAGACACGTAACGACAAATGGCCTGTCCGGGATCTTTACCAATGGGACAGTCAATATAGGGTAAGCGCTCTATACTGACGGTCTTGCTGATAAAAATTTCGGGCAGGCCATCTGTTATTTAACGCGTTAAAAATACTCGAACCAACTTCAGAATGAAAACTCCGTATCAAAACCTGCCGGCTACGGAATTGTAATTGTGAAGATGTTGGATGGAGCGCTTTGATTTCCCTCGGCATCGACGCTGGTTACGTAGTACTGATAAGCAGTACCATTCGCGACTGTGGTGTCTGTATAGGCCGTTGAAGCATCTACGGCCGAGTTTAATAGTTGATAGGACGAGCTTCCGCTGGGCGCTCGATAGATGTCATAGCCCGCCACCGGATCAGTAGAGACAGTGGGGGCGTCCCAGGTCAGGTCGACTTCATACGATGTCGCCGTTCCCGTCCCGGCTACTGCGATCACGGCCGTACCCGCCGGGGTGTTGTCCGTCAGCGTCACCGTGCCCGCCGCCGCACCCGCCACCGTCGGGTCAAATTCGATGGCAAGTGTCGCGGTCTGGCCCGGGTTCAGCGTTACCGGGAACGAAACCCCCGAGATGCTGAATCCCGTCCCTATCACCGCTCCCGCACTGATGGTCACCGCTGATGTTCCCGAAGAGGTCAGTGTCACCGTCTGTGTCGCCGTCGTATTCAGAGTCACGTTGCCGAACGCCACGCTCGTGGACTGCAGTGTCAACGCCGCCCCCTGCGTCGCCGGGTTCAGTGCCAGAGTATAGGTCTTCGTCACTCCGCCCGCCGTTGCCGTAAGTATCGCTGTCTGCGCCGTTGTCACGGCCGTTGCTGTCGCAGTGAACGCCGCGCTCGACGCTCCCATTGGGACCGTCACGCTGGCAGGCACCGTTACCGCGCTACTGCTGCTCGCCAGGCTTACCGTCAGCCCTCCGCTGCCGGCTGCTGCCGTCAGCGTCACGGTGCAGGCATCGCTACCCGCTCCGCTCATTGAGTTGCTGGCGCATGAGATCCCGCTCAGTGCTCCTGCTGCGCCGTTGACAACCAGCGAAACACTGTCTGTCGCGGTGTTGTACGTGGTGGTATCCGTCGGTGTGAAAGTAACCGACAGCGTATCTGTTCCCACCGGAGGCACGGTACCCGCTGCAGGGGAGTACACAAATGTCCCCGGCACCGAAGCCGTGGCGTCGAGCTGGGTTGCGCTGAGCGCGGTTCCAGAGGTGATGGGAGCCGGAGTGGCCCAGGTGATCGTCGGCGTCGACTTCGTGACCGTTTCGACGACCAGCGAGACGCTTGCTGTCGCGGAGTTGTACGTCGTGGTATCGGTGGGCGTGAATGTGACTGAGAGCCTGTCTGTCCCCGCCGGAGGCACGGTTCCCGCCGCGGGATAGTAGACAAGGGTTCCCGGAACTGAAGCCGTGGCGTCAAGCTGCGTAGCGCTGAGCGCAGTTCCGTAATCGATGGGAGCCGGCGTAGCCCAGGTAATCGTTGGCGTCGTCTTGGCCGCCGAGGTAACGACCAAAGAGACGCTCGCGGTCGCGGAGTTGTAATCGGTCGTGTCTGACGGAGTGAAGGCCACCGAAAGCGTGTTTGTTCCCGTAGGCAGCACTGTGCCCGCCGTCGGTGAATAGACGAAGGTTCCCGGTACTGAAGCTGTGGCGTCGAGCTGCGTCGCGCTGAGTGCAGTTCCGGAAGTGATGGGAGACGGAGTCGCCCAGAAGATCGTTGGCGTCGTCTTCGTTACCGCTACCGGATTCACGACCAGCGAAACGCTCGCTGTCGCGGTGTTGTATTCGACTGTGTCCGACGGCGTGAAGGTGACTGTCAGAGTATCCGTTCCCACGGGAGGCACGGTTCCTACATCCGGAGAGTAGACGAAGGTGCCAGCAACCGAAGCCGTGGCGTCGAGCTGGGTCGCGCTGAGCGCGGTTCCGGAGGTGATCGGAGCCGGCGTTGCCCAGGTAATCGATGGCGTTGTCTTGGTTGTCTTAACCGTCGCCGCATTCACCACCAGTGACACGCTGTCCGACGCCGAGTTGTAGTCGGTGGTGTCGGAGGGCGTGAACGTAACCGAAAGCTTATCTGTCCCCACCGCGGGCACAGTCCCGGCCGCGGGAGAGTAGACAAATGTGCCCGCAACGGAAGCCGTGGCGTCGAGTTGCCTTGAACTGAGAGGGGTGCCATAAGTGATGGCCGCCGGAGTGGGCCATAAGATCTTGGGCGTCTGTTTCGACTTCGCCGCATTCACTACCAGCGAGACGCTGTCTGTCGCGGTGTTGTAATCGGCAGTGTCCGAGGGCGTGAACGTAACCAAAAGCGTGTCTGTCCCCACCGGAGGCACTGTACCCGCCGCGGGCGAGTAGGTGAAGGTGCCGGCTACGGAAGCTGTCGCATCCAGCTGTGCTGAGCTGAGGGGAGTGCCGTAAGTGATGGCCGCCGGAGCGGTCCATGAGATCGTCGGCGTCGTCTTCTCTGGCGAGGAGTTACCAGCCTGATCGCTTGCCGCTGGGCCAGAAACGCCGCAGCCGCTGAAAAGCAATCCAGCGCCTAAGAAAAGAAGAATTGCAGTCCAACGAGGAAAAGCTCCGCGTATTGGACCTGCGCTGCATTGGTCTCTCTCTGGACCGCAGCAAGGGTTAAAAAAAATATGAGCAATCATAGTCACCTGTTGGGGGTTGAAGCCAGGTTTTTAGCGGCCGTTTTCATCTCTACTGCTCTAACGGCACCGAGTGCTCTCCATCCCAACGAACGCTTTTGCTGCTTCCTACAAAAAGGCGCATAAGAGATCAGCCTCTCGGTAGGGGTGTTTTTACAGGCACTGTCCGGCTTTTGGGGCGCAAAGGCCCAAAGCACTTTAGCGGTGCTTGTTCAGCTCAAGCGCGAATGACGCTATGGCTTATGGAAGCCAGCTGCTACTCAAAGACGGTGTACAGACTCTCGTGAGCAGCTATTGCTTCCTGCCTTCTTCATCCGCACCAAGGCATTGCGCAGAGTTTCAGGGAAGTTGATAAAGACGATATTACACAAAACCGCAGCTTGGGAAGCACAAAGTGTGCAAATCTTGATAAATAATCTGCAACAGGATGCACAAAAACTGCAGCACCACTGATCCGTCCTGCCGTTTTTGGCCTCCGTATGAGGCACATCTATAAGTAGTTACAGTGCGTCAGGAATGCAATAGAAAACTGCATCGGGTACCCGTTTAGTCATGGTCTACGGCCGCCTTCGAAAAGCCGCCGCAGGGATCGAGGTCGGCAGATTCAGCAGTTGCTTGACTGCGATTGCATCCCTATTTACTCTAGGCCTTAAGCAAAAAGGCCTATGAAAAACACTGCACCCCGCGATCTCTTCCCCGGCGCACTCGAAATGATGATCCTCGAGTCGCTCCGTCGCCAGCCTGCGCACGGATACGCTCTCGTCCAGCATATTCAGCAGCGCTCCAACAATCTGCTTCAGGTGGAAGAAGGCTCGCTCTATCCGGCACTGCAGCGTCTGCTCAAGGCAAATCTGGTCAAGGCCGAGTGGACACTCTCATCCACCAACCGCCGCGTCCGCACCTACCAGATCACTACCATCGGTTTGCGCCACCTTGAAAAGGAAGTCTCCAGCTTCGAGCGCATGTTCGAGGGCATCAGTCTTGTGCTCAACCCCGAAGCTCTGAATCCCGAAAAAGCCTGAGGGCAATCCCCATGAACTGGCTCAACCGCATCTTTCGCCGCCGCCGCAGCCTCTACAACGACCTCAGCGAAGAGATGCGCGAGCACCTGGAAGAAAGAACTGAGCAGTTCATCCGCGAGGGCCTCCCGCGCAAAGAGGCCGAACAGGCAGCGCGCCGCGCCTTCGGCAACCCAACCCTGCTCGAACAACGCAGCCGCGAAGTCTGGCAGTGGCCCACGCTCGAATCTCTCTGGGCTGACGTGAAATATGCCCTGCGTCAGCTATGCAAATCGCCCGGCTTCGCGATCACCGCCATCCTTACGCTTGCTCTTGGAATCGGAGCCAACACCGCCATCTTCACTCTGATTCATGGGATTCTCCTGCGCTCATTGCCCGTCACCGATCCATCGCGCCTTTATCGCATTGGTGACAATGACGATTGCTGCGTCGAAGGTGGATTCCCGGGCGAAGCCGGTGACACCGGCGATTTCACCATCTTTTCCTACGACCTCTACCAGAGGTTGAAAGCCGCCGCGGCTCCGGACTTTGAGCAGTTGGCCGCCACGCAGGCCGGGCAGCCGAGCTTCAGCGTGCGCCACGGCAACGCGCTCCCGAAATCTCTGCGCGGTCAGTTCATCTCCGGCAATTATTTCTCCACGCTTGGCCTGGGCGCATTTGCAGGACGCATCTTCAGCGATTCCGATGACACCCCTTCCGCCACGCCTGCGGTTGTTCTCAGTTATCACGCCTGGCGGAGCGAATTCGCCTCCGACCCATCCATCATCGGCTCAACGCTTTTTATTCAGGCTCAGCCTTTCACAGTCATCGGTATTGCGCCGCCCGGCTTCTATGGCGATCGCATCACGGACCGGCCGCCCGATTTCTGGATGCCTCTTTCCACAGAGCCGTATGTTCATGGGGAAATGGCGATTCTGCATCATGACGACGCGCACTGGCTCTATCTCATCGGAAGAGTACGGCCGCACACGAATCTCGGCGCTTTGCAGGCCAAGCTCTCCGTCGCGCTCCGGCAGTGGCTCTCCGCGCGCTCTGCTTATACCGCCAATGGCGGCACGGCCGTCATTCCCAAGGAGCATGTTGTCCTTTCTCCCGGAGGTGGCGGAATTCAAAACGTTCAGCAGAGGATCGGCCAGGGCCTGAAGATGCTGATGATCCTGGCCTCAGTTGTTCTTCTCATTGCTTGCGCCAACATCGCCAATCTCATGCTGGCCCGGGCCACCACGCGGCGCGCGGAAGCCGCGATTCGCATGTCACTCGGCGCGGGCCGTCGCCGCCTCATCCGCCAGATCCTCACGGAAAGCGTGCTCCTCAGTTGCATCGGCGGCCTGGCTGGGCTGGCCGTTGCCTACGCCGGATCGCGCACCATCCTGACCCTGGCTTTTCCGGACGCGCACAATCTGCCCCTGCAGGCCACTCCGTCTCCGTCTGTACTTGTCTTCGCCTTTGTGATTTCGCTGCTTACCGGCATCCTCTTCGGAACGGCGCCCGCATGGCTTTCGTCCCACTATCAGCCGGCTGAGGCCCTGCGCGGCCTCAACCGCTCCACCCGCGACCGTTCATCGCTGCCACAGAAGGCTCTGGTCGTCTTCCAGGTGGCCTTGTCCGTCGTTCTCCTTGCCGGAGCCATCCTCATGAGCCGTTCGCTCAGCAACCTCGAACATCAGGACTTCGGAATTTCCACTGCTGACCGCTACGTGCTGCACATCGATCCCGCCGGTGCCGGATACACCATCGACCATCTTCCTGCACTCTATCGCCAGATTAAAGATCACTTCTCTGCATTGCCCGGCATTGCGAGCATTGGCATGGCCACTTACAGTCCTCTTGAAGGAGACAACTGGGGCGAATGCGTCATCCAGCAGGGGCATCCTGCGCCCGGACCCAACAGCCACTGCGGTTCCACCTGGGACCGCGTCAGTCCAGGATTCCTTCAGTCCATCGGAGTGCCGATCGTGCAGGGCCGCGGCTTTACCGATCAGGACAGGGCCACTTCGCCGCAAGTGGCCGTCGTCAACCAGACCTTCGCCAAAACGTTCTTTCCCCATCAGGATCCGGTTGGCAAGAGCTTCGGCATCGACTACCCGCAGTACTCCGGCAGCTTCCAGATCGTGGGCGTGTTCCACGACTTCAAGATGAACAACCCACGGGATCCGGTCCATCCCGTCTTTCTTCGTCCACTTGCACAGCAGTTCACCGGCTATAAGGAGCCGGACATGATCTCTGGTGAAGTGCAGTCAATGTTCATCGATTCGGTTGTGCTCTCCTTTGCTCATCCGCCTCAGAACGTGGATGCGCTCATTCGCCGCACTCTCGCCTCCATCAATCCCAACCTTACCGTCATGGATCTCGAATCCCTCGACGCGCAGGTGGCGGGGAACTTCGATGAGGACCGTCTGGTTGCTCGCCTCTCCGGCCTCTTCGGCTTACTTGCCCTCGTTCTTGCGTCCATCGGCCTCTACGGAGTTATGTCCTACCTCGTTGCGCGCCGCGCCGGCGAGATCGGCATCCGCATGGCCCTCGGCGCCACCCGCTCCGGTGTTGTCTCCATGGTTCTACGCACCGTATTTACACAAATCGCTCTCGGGCTGGCGGTTGGAATTCCCGCCGCATTGCTGGCCGGCCACCTTATGGCAAGCCAGCTCTATGGTGTCGGGAGCTACGATGCGCTGTCGCTTGCCGGAGCGACACTTACCCTTGCTCTCTGCGCGACAGCCGCCGGATTCATTCCAGCCCGACGCGCCGCCGGCATCGACCCCATGCAGGCCCTCCGCACCGAATAGGAAATTCCATGAACTGGCTCAACCGCATCTGTTCGGGTTTGTTTCGCCGCCGCCTCTACAACGACCTGGCCGAAGAGATGCGCGAGCACCTGGAAGAAAAGACCGAGCAGTTCATTCGCGAAGGCCTGCCGCGCAAGGAGGCCGAGCAGGCCGCCCGCCGCGCCTTCGGCAACCCCAACATTACTAGAAGAACGCAGCAGGGAAGTCTGGCAGTGGCCGACGCTTGAATATCTCTGGGCCGACATAAAGTACGCTCTGCGCCAGGTCCGCATATCACCTGGCTTCTCCGCCGTCGCCATCCTTTCGCTTGCACTCGGAATCGGCGCAACCACGTCGATGTTCTCCCTCATCTATGCCGTGCTGCTGCATCCGTTCCCTTATCATGATGCGGATCGGAAAAATTAGTTCAGCCTTCGCCGTCGATCTCCGCCAGAATCGCCGCCGCCGCCGCCGCCGGATCAGCAGCCTGGGTAATCGGACGCCCGATCACCAGGTAGTCCGCTCCGGCCGCAATCGCAGCAGCTGGAGTCGCCACGCGCTTCTGGTCACCGGCCTCGGATCCTGCCGGACGAATCCCAGGAATCACCAGGCTTGCCTCCGGGAACGACTGCCGCATCGCCGCGACCTCTTCGGCACTGGAGACGAAGCCGCGAATCCCGGTCTCCCATCCCGTCCACGCCAAGCGCAGAACCTGGTCAGAAGGCGAGGCCGAAACGCCAATCGCTGCGAGCTGGGCCCGATCCATGCTGGTCAGCACCGTGACGGCCAACAACTGGGGAGCAGCGGGCATCGCCGCTGCCGCCTCTGCCGCTGCAGCCAGCATCGCCGGACCGCCCGCGGCATGCACCGTCAGCATCTCGGCACCGGCGCGCGAAGCCGAGCGAACCGCCCCGGCAACGGTATTGGGAATATCATGCAGCTTGAGATCGAGGAAGACGGAGCAGCCTTTGGATCGGACTGTGTCAACAATGCCATTTCCTTCAGAAAGGTAGAGTTCCAGACCAATCTTGAACCATTGGATAAGGCCATCCAATCGCTCCAGCAGGCTCATTGCCTGCCCCGCGTCCGGAACATCAAGAGCAACGATCACGCGTTCACGGGCAGAAAGGCGAGCAGGAGTAAGAGCGGATTTTGCCACAGGCACACCATCCCTTCAGCGCTTATCTTAATGATGGAAGAAGGAAAACCCAAGGCAGCCTGCGCAGGCAGAAGGCGCAGGCCGGTCTCTCAGCGCGTCGCGTCTGCGAGAAACGCCATCTGTGGCAGTTGGGAATTGGTCGAAAGCAGCTCGATCCGAACCGGAGCAGTACCCCTTTGGCCGAATCCCAGGAGACGGGCTGCGGCATAGGAGAGGTCGATAATGCGGCTCCGGGGAACCGGTCCGCGGTCATTCACGCGGAGGATAACCGACTTATGGTTGCGGAGGTTGGTGACCTTTACCAGCGAGCCTAATGGCAGGCTGCGGTGTGCGCAGGTCATCGCGTTCATATCAAAGTCTTCGCCGCTGGCAGTCTCGTGGCCTTGGAAGAACTTGCCGTACCAGGACGCGCGGCCAGTCTGGAACCAGCGATGCTCAGGTTGGGGCGGGGCCTGCTTCACATTCAAAGGCTGTTCCGCGTTGCCGGCCGGGGTGCCGGTGATGCCGAGCAAAGTCCCAAGGACCGCGCTGGCAATGAGTGCAAGGCGTCGTGAGCGAGTATTCTTAAGGATTGCGATAGCGTTCATATTCCTCCTTCCAAAATTGTATGGAGCTGTGGAACCTTAAGTCAAACTAGAACCAAGATTTATTTGCAAAAGTCACTTGCTTTTCACAGGAAGCCTATGGTACAAGGCGCGAACACTTCCGAGCCGAAAAAACCGACCATCGCCCTAGCCATCGCTGGCTTCGATCCCTCCTCAGGTGCTGGAGTTACAGCCGATCTAAAGGTCTTTGCTTTCTATGGCATCTATGGTCTATCCGCCATCGCCGCCCTGACCGTTCAGTCCACCAGGGGCGTTCGCGGCGTCGAGCCGGTTTCCCCGGAGATCCTCCGCCGGATGCTCGACTGTCTGGCCGAAGATGTGGAAATCTCGGGCATAAAGATTGGGATGCTGGCTACGGCGGGGAATGTTGACGCCGTCTGCGGTTTT
>Ga0335072_10010415_pt1 | contig 13391 bp, 10 predicted proteins | sample Lox_Sample_21_FD_206725 | JGI IMG/M metagenome (GOLD analysis project Ga0335072, IMG submission 206725) | Soil microbial communities from Loxahatchee National Wildlife Refuge, Florida, United States - Lox_Sample_2.1 | ecosystem: Environmental > Terrestrial > Soil > Wetlands | place: USA...
ACCGTGGCGCCGCCCAGGCACTTCCCTATCACCAGCGCCGACCGGCTGACCGGGGCGACCAGCATTTCCCTCAGGAAGCCGAACTCACGGTCCCACACAATGGAGCCAGCGGAGAAAAGCGAGGTGAACAGCACCGACATGCACAGCACGCCGGGATAGATGAACGTGTTGAAGGACAGGCCAGGCGGCAGCCCGCGGCCGGCGAGCCGCGACAGGCCAGTGCCAAGGACAAGCAGAAATAGCACGGGCTGAATGAGGGAGCTGATGATGCGCAGCCGGTCGGCCTGGAATCGCAGCAGTTCCCGGCGCCAGACAATGCTCACGGCGCGCAGGTCCCGGCCCAGGCTGCGCTGGGGCACGGAGACGCGGATGAGCTCGGCGATGTCCTGGGTTGTCGTGTCGTCACTAACCTGCGTGACCGCCATGTGCCGTCACCCTCTCCTCATGCCGCAGTTGCGATGCTGGCCCGGCCTCCGGGGCGCCATTGCCGTGTGACGTGTCACCGCTATCCCCTCCGCATGCCACGGAAGGCCATCATCTGGGCCCGGCCACGGTCACCGGCGGTCACCTCAGCGTCCCTGATCGTCTTGCCGGTGTATGACATGAACACGTCGTCCAGGGTCGGGCGGGCAACGGAGACCGAGCGAATCGGCGTGCTGAGCTCGGCGAACAGCCTCGGCACGAACCGCTCGCCCTCCTCCACGTTGAACGTGACCTGCCGTTCGTGAATGGCTGCCTCCAAGGCGAACCGGTCCTTCAGCTCGGCAATCGTCTCGGTGTTGTCGTCGGTGGTGATCTGGACGCGGTCCTTGCCCACGCTCGCTTTCAGCGCCTCGGGCGTGTCGAGGACGACGATCTTCCCGTGGTCCACGATGGCGATGCGGTCACAGTTCTCCGCCTCGTCCATATAGTGGGTGGTCAGGAAGATCGTGATGTCTTCCCGCTGCTTCAGGTCGTTGATGTACTCCCAGATGCTCGACCGCGTCTGCGGGTCAAGTCCGACCGTCGGCTCGTCGAGGAACAGCACGCGCGGCGCGTGCAGCAGGCCCCGGGCGATCTCAAGCCTTCTCTTCATGCCGCCTGAGTAGGTGCCGACCACGGAGCCGCGCCTGTCCCACAGGTCGACCATGTCCAGGACCTGCTTGAGGCGCGGCCCGACCTGCTGGCGCGGCACGCCGTAGAGGTCGGCGTGGAACCGGAGGTTCTGCTCGCCAGTCAGGTAGCTGTCCAGCGTGGTGTCCTGGAAGACCAGCCCGATGTTCTGCCTGACCTTGTCGCGATCCCTGACCACCTCATGACCGGCCACCCTAGCCTGCCCCGCGGTGGGGTTGACGAGGGTGCACAGGATCTTGATCGTGGTGGACTTGCCGGCCCCATTGGGCCCGAGGAAGCCGAAGGTCTCCCCCGGCTTGACCTCGAACCCAATGCCGCGCACCGCCTCTATCTGGCCATAGCTCTTGACCAGGTCGCGAACTTCTACCGCGGGGGCGTCGCTCACTCGCTCTCCTGCTCGTCAGTGATGTCGTCGGCGAGGTCATCGGCAAGCTCGTCGTCCGGATCGCCGGCCAGCCCGTAGTCCGCGTCAGCGGACTCGGCGTCAGTCGCGGCCGCGGACGACGCGCCGGCGACGTCGTCGACATCGTTAGCGAGGATAAGATATAGCGCCCTGCGGGCCTCTGTCAGCACGCGCTTGGCTGCCGCGACCTGACTAGGGGTACCGGCCCGCCGGACCTCCATGGCGGCCAGCGCCACCTGGCGGAACAGGACACCGAGCTCGATCGCCGCGTCGTCCGTCCGGCCCGCGGCAGCGCCCCAGGAGGCCCGAAGTTCCTCGGCGTGCGCCTGTACGTACTGGCGGCCCTCATCGGTGAGGGCATAGAGCCGGCGCCGTCCCTCGCCCTCCGGGCTGATCAGCCCTTCGTCCTCCAGCTGCTGCAGTGCCGGGTAGACCGAGCCGGCCGATGGCCGCCAGACCCCGCTGGTACGCTCGGCGATCTCCTGGATGAGCTGGTAGCCATTGCGGGGCTGGCCATCGGCCAGCAGGTCAAGAATGGCCGCGCGGACATCGCCACGCCGCGCCCGGTGGTGCCCCCGGCCGTGCCGGTGGAACTCCCTCAGGTGCTCGGCGAACTCCGGAAGTCCGCCCGGGCCCTCCCAGCCCCACGCCTCGGCCCCGGCCCAGCGCTTGCCACGGCCATAGCCTCGTCCTGGCCCGAATTCAGGGCCGAATCCCGGCCCGTAGCCCGGACCGAACCCTGGGCCACCCGGCCCCGGGCCACCGGGACCCCAGTCACCGCGTCCACGGCGGGACTCTGGGCCCCAGCCCTCACCGCGCGAACCGCGCCTGCGTTCCTCGTTCATAGGTATCTCCTCGATACGTTTGCTACGTTCGTGTTAGCTCAACGATATATCGTTAAGCATCGTTAAGCAAGAATCGGGGCAAGCAGAAGGCCCGCCAGCGAGCGGGTGCTCGGTGGCGGGCCTGTGCCTTCGGTGGCGGGCCTTCGGGGTGGGCCGGGCTTTGTGGCGGGGGCCGGGCCGGTGGGAGAATGAGCTGGCCGGTGGTGCCTAGCCGGCTACGGGGTACTCGCGGCGGACGCTTGAGCCGACCCGGCTGATGTCGGTCCCGTACACGTGCATGGAGACGGCGGTGCCGGCGCCGACATTGCTGACCCGGTGAATGTCTCCCGGCGGGGCGAACGCGCTCACCGAGCCGACCGGGTTGTCGTTGCGCGCGACAACTCCCAGGCCACGGGCGCCGGGAACGGGCGCGAAGATCTCCTCGTGCTCAGTGCCCTGCAAGACCGCCGTGACGCACCAGCTGAGGTGGTCATGAACCGGGGTCTGCTGGCCGGGGAGCCAGACCATGACCGCGATGGAGAAGGAGCCGTCAGGCTCGGCGTGCAACAGATGGGTCTTGTACCCGGCCGGGTCCCCCTGGAGTTGCTCCTTGGTCAGCACAGTGGGCGACGGCAACTGACTGCGCAGTACCTCGGCGACACGATCGGCGGTCTGCTGCCAGTCTCCGCCCGCGCGGACCGCGCGGCGGATCGAGGCGGCGAGGAACCCGGGGCAGCCTCCCAGGACCTCAGGCAGGTCCTGGACCCCGGGGCGGTCGTCCAGGTCGTCCCGATGGGGTCCGGCAGCCGGGGCGCTGGCGGAAGCAGTTGCTGCTGACATGGCACCTCCTGGACGGGCTTCGTGTGGTTCCACGCTAGTTGCCAGCTCCTATTTGCACTAATGCCAGTCTTCTCTCAACCCATAGATGAGCTTGATGCTTACGGCCCAGGGGCAGGCGGCCCACCACCCACCGGCACCACTCGCAACAGGCACACCAGCCACTTGTTGCTGTTATCAGTTGGATTCATGATCACGTGCCGAAATGGTCGCTGGGACGACCATTTTGACATGTCAAAACGCTGCAGCCCAGAGTTTGTTGCTGTTATCAGGTGTCGGGACCCGGCCTGAAGCGGAGTACGAGGCCCCGCTGTGGCTGACCGCGCAGTCGTGACCACTGTGAGTGGATTTCCCCCGGTGCGCTTGGGTCCTAACCGACTCCCTCATCCCGCCGGGCAAGCCTGTTGGAATGGGTTGGCTCCACGAGCGAGCGCCCGGCCGCTCCCAGCGCTTGACGGCGGCGCGGCCGCCTCTGACCACCATTCCCATCCGGCCAGGTAGACACCAGCCCCGGAGAATAGCTCGCAACATTCGCAACGTGTATTTCTCACGGAGGTGACGGATCATTCTTCAACAAGGCGACGTAACGGCCGCCACACGACAGGGACCTATAACCGTCAGCAGCACGTCTTTGAGACGCAGAGTCCAAATGTCGGCCGCAAAGGGAGCGAGGGCGTCATGACCGATTCAGGATGGGATTCTCAAGGCTCCGGGCAATCAAGCCCGCAGCAGGGATACGGCCAGCCAGGGGGCTACCAGCAACAACCTGGTTATGGACAACAGCCGGGCTATCAGCAGCCCGGATACCAGCAGCCGGGCGCCTACGGGCAGCCGGGTTACCAGCAGCCCGGGTACCAGGCCCAGGCCTCGGCCGGCGCCGTCCAGCCTTACCAGCAGCCGGGCTATCAGTCCGGCGGTTACCAGGGTGGCACGGCCGGTCCCGCCCTGTACACCGACCCGGCCAGTGGCCTGAGTATCCCCCAGGGCACCGAGCTGGCCAGCCCGGGGATCCGCATCGGGGCATACTTCCTCGGCGCCCTGCTCGCCGTCGTCACGCTGGGCATCGGGTACATCATCTGGGGCCTCATCTCCTGGGGCGGCGGCCAGTCGCCAGTCCAGCAGGTCCTCGGGCTGCGCTGCTGGAAGCCACAGGAGCAGGCCAACGCCAACTGGGGCGCCATGTTCGTGCGCGGCCTGATCTGGCTCATCGGCTCGTGGATCGGGATCATCAACATCGTCTCGTTCATCTTGATGCTGGCCAACAAGGACCGCCGGACGCTGCACGACATGGCGGCCGGCATCGTCGTGCTTCGCGACCCGAACAAGGTCCTCGCGCCGGTGCAGGCGCAGTAGTCGCTCGCACCGGGCGGTAGGCCGCCCTTACTCGGCCAGGGCGGTGTAGGCGATGACGCCGCGGCGCATCGCCTCGATCGCGGCGCGAGCGGTCGCCGCCACCCCCCGGCCACGGCGCAGCATCGGGTCGGCGGGCTCAGCCTCCTCAGGCTCAGCCTCCGCCGGCCCCGCCGCGACGTCAGCCGACTCCGGCTCGACGGCGGCCGACTCGTCCGCAGTGGTGGCCGATCCCGGCTCGACGGCAGACTGTTCTGGCTCGACGTCAGTCGACTGCGCCTCGATGGTGGCTGGCTGCGGCTCGATGGCGGTCGGCTGCGCCGTGGAGGCCGTGGGGACGGGCTTGGGGCTGCCGGGAGCAGGCTCGCCGGGCTCGGCTTCGCGGGGAGCGGGCTCGGTTGGTCCCTGCTCGTCACGGGTGGGCCGCGTGGCCGGAGCGTCTTGCGGGCCGGCCGCGCCGGCGATCTGGTCGAGCAGGTCCATGAGCTGCTTGATCGCCCTGACGAAGTCCCCGGGCGTGAGTCCGGGGACGGATTCAAGCACATCTTCCAGCTTCGCGCCGCGCACCCACCGATAGGCGGCCCATACGAAGCCGAGGTCGGGCTCGCGCAGGAACGACAGGCCATTGCGCCGCTCCATCTGGTCCAGCTCCGACCAGGTCCTGGTCATGTCGGCCAGAACATCGCGCACCGGTCCCTTGGGCAGTCGCGCCGGGCCGGCGTCGTCTGGCTGCTGCCTGGACTCGAACGTGAGCACCGAGACGCACGCCGCGAGCTCGGCCGGGTTCAGGCCCTTCCACAAGCCCCGGCGCAGGCACTCGGCCGCCACCAGGTCAAGCTCGGAGTAAATCCCGCCCAGCCGCCGACCGTCCGGTGTCACCGTGTCGCCGTCGAGGTAACCGAGTTCCTCAAGCACGGTGCAGACCCGCTGGAAGGTCCGGGCGATCACGTGCGACCGGCCGCTGATCTGACGCTGGAGGTCTTCCATGTCCCGCTGTAGCCGCACGTACCGCTCGCCGTACCGCGCGTGCTGCTCCCGCTCGGGGCAGTCGTGGCACGGGTGCCTGCGCAGCTTGCGGCGGATCTCCGCGATGTCGCCGACGCTCGCGGCGTCGCGGTCACCACGCCCCGACGGGCGCAGGTCGGCTGGGTCGCGGCCCTGCAGCGCGGCACGCATTGCCGACACGAGGTCACGGCGGTGCCGGGGTGACCGCTCGCTGAACGAGTTCGGGATCCGTACCCGCTCTACTGGCTCCGCGGGAGCCGGGAAGTCCGCGGCCCACAGCTGCTTGACCTGCCCGGCCGAGGTCAGGACGAGCGGGCCATCGGCCTTGCCCTGCCGGAAGGATCCGGCCCCCGGCTCTCCCGAGGCCGCGGCGGGCGGCGGGGCGAGGACGACCGCCATGCCGGCGCGCCTGCCCCCGGGGACCCGGATGATGTCGCCTCGCCGCAGCAGCCCCAGGGAGCGCATCGCCTCGGCTCGCCGCGACGATGCCCGGTTGCGGGCGGTGTCCCGCTCCAGGTCGGTGAGCTGCCGGCGCAGCCCGACGTACTCGGTGAAGTCGCCCCGGTCGCAGGCCATCGAGGACTTGAGCTCCTCGGCCTGCTGGGTGACCTTGCGCAGCCTTCGCGCGATCCCGCCGACGCCCCGGTCGGCCTGGAACTGCGCGAACGAGGCCTCAAGCAGGGCGGCGGCCCGCTGGCGGCCAGAACGCCCGGTGAGGTTGATCGCCATGTTGTAGGAGGGCCGGAAGCTGGAGTTCAGCGGGTAGGTACGGGTGCCCGCCAGGCCCGCGACCAGCCCCGGGTCCAGGCCGGGCTGCCAGAGCACGACCGCGTGCCCCTCGACGTCGATGCCACGCCGCCCCGCCCGCCCGGTGAGCTGGGTGTACTCCCCCGCCGTGAGCGGGGCGTGGGTCTCGCCGTTCCACTTGTCGAGTCGCTCGATCACCACGGTCCTGGCGGGCATGTTGACGCCGAGCGCCAGGGTCTCGGTCGCGAAGACCGCCCGGACCAGGCCCGCCGCGAAGAGCTCCTCGACGACTTCCTTGAAGACGGGCAGCAGCCCGGCGTGATGCGCGGCGATGCCGCGGCGCAGGCCGAGCAGCCAGTCGTGGTACCCAAGGACGGTGAGGTCCTCCTCGGGGATGTCCGTCACCCGGCGCTCGGCGATGGCCTGGATGGCGTCGGCCTCGTCCGCCGTTGTCAGCCGCAGTCCGGCCGCCAGGCACTGCTGGACGGCCGCGTCGCAGCCGGCCCGGCTGAAGATGAACGTGATCGCGGGCAGCAGGCCCGCCCCGTCGAGCCGGTCGATCACCTCGGGCCGGTAGGGCGGGGCATACCGGCGTGGCCGACCGCCCCGGCCTCCGCCGGACCGCGACCGGCCTCCCGAGCGGCCGGCGGCGAATCCCTGGGCCGCGTCGCGCTGCGCGAGCCGGACCAACTCGGGGTTGAGATCCCGCTGGTCGTCGTCGGTGAACAGGTCATAAAGCCGCCGCCCGGCCAGCATGTGCTGCCAGAGCGGCACCGGGCGGTGCTCGTCGACGACCACCTGGGTGCCCCCGCGGACCTGGGCCAGCCAGTCGCCGAACTCCTCGGCGTTGCTGACCGTCGCCGACAAGGCGACGACCCTGACCGACTCCGGCAGGTGGATGATGACCTCTTCCCACACCGCGCCGCGGGCGCGGTCGGCCAGGTAGTGCACCTCGTCGAGCACCACGTAGGCGAGGTCACGCAGCGTCGCTGATCCCGCGTACAGCATGTTGCGAAGCACCTCGGTGGTCATCACGACCACGGGCGCCTCGCCGTTGACACTGTTGTCACCGGTCAGCAGGCCAACCCGATCAGAGCCGTAGCGACGGACGAGGTCTCCGTACTTCTGGTTCGACAGGGCCTTGATCGGCGTCGTGTAGAAGCACTTGCGCCCCTGCGCGAGGGCCAGGTGAACCGCGTACTCGCCGATGACGGTCTTGCCTGAGCCGGTCGGCGCGGCGACGAGCACTCCGTCGCCCTTGCTCAGCGCATCACAGGCGGCCACCTGGAAGTCGTCGAAGGCAAAGTCATACTGCTGGCGGAAGGCGGTGAACTCCGGGTCGGCCTGCCGCTCGCGGAACTGGGCGTACCGCTGCGCGGGAGAGGGGGCCGACGATGCCGCCGGGGTACTCATGGGACAAGAGTAAGGGACAGCAGGGTTGAGATGCTCACGATGGGCCCGGCCCTCACTAAGGGCCGGGCCCATCGGGCCAAGGCTTGGTTCGCTAGGTCGCAGCCTTAGTCGACCGAGGTTGGCTCGTCGATCGAGGACGTCTCGTCGTCAGACAGGCCCGCGTACATCTCCGGGTGCAGCCGGGCACGGCGCCTGTCGTTGAAGTAGACGAAGACCTCGGCGACCTCAACCAGTACGACGGTGATGCCGCCGAGCAGCAGCATCGTCCACGGGTCGGGGCTGGGATTGACCATGCCGGCGATCAGGAACGTGACGAAGATGAGCATCTTGCGCCACTTGCGGAACCGCTCGTGGGTCAGGATGCCGGCCATGTTGAGCATGATGAGCACGAGCGGGAGCTCAAACGCCAGGCCAAAGCCGACGACCATTCCCGTGAAGTAACCGAGATAGGTGTCGAAACTCGGCAGCACCGCGACACCGCTGGGCGACAGGCCCAGCAGGTACTTCAGGCCGCGGCTCATCACGAAGTAGGCGAGCACGGCGCCACCGACGAACAGCGGGACGGCCGTGCCGCAGAACAGGTAGGCCCACTTCTTCTCCCGGCTGTAGAGGCCGGGGGCGATGAAGGCCCACAGCTGGTACAGCCAGATCGGGCAGGTGGCGATCAGCGCGATGAAGAAGGCGATCTTGATCCGGATGAACAGCGGGTCGAATACGCCGTTCACCACGAGCTGGTCGCCGTAGACATGGCACCCGGTGTGCCCCTGGATCGACGCGGAGCAGAACGGCCGCATCACGAACTGCAGGGTCGGGTTTGAGAAGACAAGCGCGACGACCATGCCGATGATCAGCACGATCGCCGCCTTGACGATGCGGTTGCGTAGCTCGCGCAGGTGCTCCATCAGGGGCATCCGCCCCTCGGGGTTCTCCCCGCGCTTGGCCTTCACATAGCGCGCGCCAATGATTGCAGCCCCCTGGACGGCACTGGGCTTGCTCGCCATGACCGCTTAAGTCCGCCTCTCCGGGTGGCGCGAAGCCCGCGTTACTTCGCCTGCTGCTGCTGGAGGTCGCTGAGCTGCTTCTGAAGGTCGTCGATCTTGGTCTGCGCGTCAATCTGCTGCTGCAGGGCCGCGATCTGCGCCTGGGGGTCAGCGGGCGGCTGGATCTGGGCCGGGGTCGCCTGGACGGTCGTCGCCTGGACCGGGCCGCTCGGCTCCTCCTCGTGCATACCCTGCACTTCGCTCTTCAGGATGCGCATGGAACGGCCGAGCGAGCGGGCAGCGTCGGGCAGCTTGCGCGACCCGAACAGCACGATGATCACGACCGCGACGATCAGGATCTTCCACGGGCTGTCGAACAGGTCACCAATCATTTCGCGAGTCCTCTGAGTGGCAGGGTCGAGTCCTCCGCTGGCAGGACTCATTTCGTTCCATGAGTTTACACGTCGCCCCGCGGACTGCCAGACCTAGAAGGCGAACGGCGAGTGAACCGGGCACATCCGGTCAAATAGCCGCCAAGGCTTACCTGGGTCCCGCCTGTCCCAGGAGTCTCACGGTAGTGGCGCGGACGGCGGCCAGTACATCGCGGTGCCAGACCTGGACGACCCAGCCGTCGACGTGGTACGTGCGGGCCGGCGGCCCGAACAGGGCCCGGGCCAGGGCCGGGCTGGTCGCCCGGGTGGGGTCGGGCGGGCTGATGGCGTAGTGGGCGGTGCTTGTGTACCAGCCGGCCTCGGCCTCCCACTGGTAGATGGCCCCGCTGGCCATCGACACCGGGGCCACCGTCACCCGGCCCCCGCTGACCAGGGTCGTGACGTCGGCTTGCCAGTACGCGGCTACCCCGTTGCCCATGTGGTGGGCGACGAGCCAGTCGGCGACGGGCTGGCTGCCCGCCCCATAGGAGGCGAGCGAGCCGTCGTAACACAAGAAGCCGACCGACGCGACCAGGCCGATACCGAGCAGCGGGGCCAGACGCGGCCGCGCGAGCGGCCCGCCCAGGACCCGCCCGGCCAGCGCGGCGCCGAAGCGCTCGATGACCGCGACCTCGTGCGCGGCGAGGATGTCGAGCAGGTGAGTGCTCAGTAGCCCGGCGACGAGCATAATCGTGAGGGCGGTCACGAGGATCTGGGAAACCCGGTCCAGCCGCCGGGTCAGCAGCAGGTGCGTCGCGGCCAGCAGCCCGGCGAGCGCCACGGCGAGGCCGACCAGGTGGGCCAGGGCGATCAGGCGCAAGGTGGCCGACGTCTGGTCGAAGTAGTTCGCGCCGAACAGGACCAGGATCGAGTCCCCGAGCATCCGCGCGTGGAACGGCAGTTGTGACAGCGGGGCCAGCAGCCCGGCCCCGCCCGCCGTGACCGGGCTGACGTAGAACCCGCCAAGTGCCCGGACGACCCGCAGCGCCCCCAGCGCCGCCGGCACGCTGGCGACCGCGGCGATCGCTAGCGTCGCGTCGGCACGCTCACGGCCGCGCACCCATCGCAGGCCGCACACGACCGCGACTGGGACGGCCCCCGCGAACAGCGCTACCTGGTCGGCGACCTGGACCCAGGCGAGCAGCAGCCCGGCCGCGACGGGCACCAGCCACCGGCCCCGGCCCGCCGCGACGGCCGGCGCCCGGTCGATGAGGAGCAGCGCCGCGAGCAGGGGCACCGAGGTCCCGGTATGGTCCGGGGACGACAGCAGCATCGGCGTGCCAAGGACGCTGGAGGGGGCGAGCACGATGCCCGCCGCGAGCAGGCCTCGTGCCACTCGCCGGGCGGGCCTGGCATCACGTCGGCCCGCGGCCAGCGCGGCGGTTCCCATGACCAGCAGCGTGTAGGTGATGGCGGCACCGGTCCAGACGACCGACGCGGACAGGCCGCGGGCCACCTCGACCGCCATGTACTCGGGCAGTTCGGTGGTGTAGAACGTGACGTCAGACAGCCACCAGCCATGCAGCAGCAGGTTCCCGTGCAGCATGTCCCAGGCCTGCAGGGCGTTGGACGCGCCATCGGAGGTCACCCAGATGGTCCGCGCCTGCCGGAGGTACAGCCAGCACAGCGTGCTGCCCGCCACGACTATGGCCATGCCCCAGGCCACCGGCCCCGCGATCCGCCTTAGAACACGCACGGTATTGAAGATATCGGCAGAGAGTAATGGTCGCGCCGGGCTTCGCTCGATGGACCGGAGGCCGCGCCCAGCCAATCCGGAGGTCGCGCCCAGCCAATCCGGAGGTCGCGCTCGGTCAGTACTGCGCGAGGGCGGCCCGCGCGGACTGGCGGACCTCGGCCTGCAGCTCCGGCGGGGAGATGACCCGGCCGTCGCCGCCGAGGCGCAGGGCCAGCCGGGCGACCCAGCCGGTATCCGGGGTGCGCAGGCTGACCCTGGTCCAGCCCTCGGGCCCGTCGGGGGCCGGGGTCACGGACTCGCACGGGTAGTACTCGGCGACCCATCGGGCGACCGGCGAGACATCGAGGACGACCAGGACGTCGGTCGGCGACGGGCGGAACAGGCCCGCGTCCACGTCGACTGGCTCGGCCGACTCGGGCACCCGCGAGGGCTCGTCAAGCACCGTCAGGTCGAGCACCCGGTCCAGCCGGAACAGCCGGACGCCTTCGGCCCGGTGGCACCAGCCCTCCAGGTAGGTCCGGCCGTCGACGGCCAGCAGCCGCATCGGGTCAACGTCCCGCTCGGTCGCCTCATCCCGGCCAGGCACGTAGTAGCGCATCCGCACGCGGTGGCCTTCGGCCAGTGCGGTGCCCAGTCGCTCGGCCATCTCCCGGTCGTCGCCCGCCCCCACGACGGCCAGCCGCGACGGCGGGGCGGTCAGCCCGGACGCGGCCGCCTCGAGCTTGGCGATGACGCTCTCGACGGGGAACTGCCGTGACGGCTGCGCGTCATCGCGCTCGCGGGTCATGTCAGCCAGCATGCGCAGCGCCATCAGCAGCGCGTTCGCCTCGTCGGCGGCCAGCCGCAGCGGGCGGTCGAGCGCCTCGGCCTGCGCGATGACGATCTCCCCGCCCTCGTAGGACAAGTCGATCGGGCAGTACGGCTGTGGCTCCTTGAGCTCCATGCACCAGGCGAGGTTCAGGTCATCGATGAGCTCGCGCTCGGTTACCCCGAAGGTGGCGGCCGTCTCGGCCAGGCTGACGACCTTCCGGCTGGCCACGTAGGGCACCAGGGCGAGCAGGCGGCGCAGCCGCTCGGCGGACGTCACCACCCGCGGCGCGCCCGGCCCGGCCCCGCGCCGCGCCTTGCCCGTCACTGCAGTGCCCCCTTCAGCGTGGCCATGACCTCATCCCGCAGGTCCGGCGGGTCGATCACCACGGCGTCCGCGCCGAACCAGGCCACGTACTCGGCGAACCATTTCACGTCGGTGAACCGGCTCGTCACGATGTCCCAGCCGGGGTCGTCGGGGGCCGGGCCGACGCTGGTCGCCGACCGGCGCAGCCCAAGGCCCGCCCCAGCGCGGAGCCGTAGCGTCGCCTGTCGCGCTCCCTCGCGGCCGCGGTCGTTGCCCCAGGCCTTGACCCGTTCGAGGACGTCCGCGCCGGCGGGCACCGTGACGCTCCCGGCTGGCCCGGTGATCTTCACCGGGCCGTCAATGCGGCTCATGCGAAAGACCCGCATCCCGGGCGGATCGGCCGCGTGGTCGTGCCCGGCCACATACCAGCGGCCGCGCCGGTTGACAACGCCCCACGGCTCTAGCTCGCGCCGGGTCGCGTTGGTCCGCCCAGCGCCCCGGTAGGCGAATGAGACCGGCCGGCGATCGCGCACGGCCTCCCAGAGCGGGCCGAAGGCCGGCTCCTGGGTCGTCAGCCGCGGCTCGATCCCGACCGGCCGGGCCAGGCCCTCGTCACTGGCGTCCGCCGTCAGGCCGCCCGCCGTGAGCTTGAGCATGGCGCCGACCGCCGCGCCGGACAGCTCCGCGCTGCGCCAGACGCGGGCGGCGATGCCGAGCACGGCCGCCTCCTCCGCGGTCAGGCGGATCTCGGGCAGCTCGTAGTCCTGGCGGGCGATGCGATACCCAGGCTCCTCGTCCATCAGGCTGGCCGGCCGGGTCTCGAGCGGGACGCCCAGCTCGCGCAGCTCGTCCTTGTCCCGCTCGAACATGCGCTTGAACGCCTCGTCCTGCTCCGGGTAGCCGATGACGGCCTGCCTGATCTCGTCGGAGGTCAGGAACCGGCGGGCCGACAGCAGCAGGACCACAATCGACAGCAGCCGCTCGGTCCTGCGCTTCGACATCATGGCCTCCTGGTGGTGCCCGGGCGCGCTAGCCTGCCGTGGTGATCAGGTGGCGAAGCGGAACTGTCACGCAAGTGCGGCGGGAATGGGCGGGGGCAGTCGAGATAATGGTATCGGTGGATGCCCCGGAAGGCGCGCCAGTCAAGGCTCTGGCCTATCCGGCGCTGACCGGGCGGCCCGAGGAAGGCGACCGGGTGCTGCTGAATACCACCGCGCTGCACCAGGGCCTCGGCACCGGCGGCTACGCCCTGGTGGTCGCGATCCCTGACCGGCTGCCGCCCGACCCGGAACTGGCCGGGCACGTGGTCAAGGCCAGGTATACCCCGCTGCAGGCGACCGTGGCCAGCGTCGACGAGCAGGACTCGCCCCACCATGAGCTGCTGCGCGATGCCGATAGCGTCGGCGGCATGCCCGTCATCGTGGCGGACCTGCACTCGGCGCTCCCGGCCATTCTCGCTGGCCTGCTGGCCCCGGACG
>Ga0335072_10010418_pt1 | contig 13389 bp, 10 predicted proteins | sample Lox_Sample_21_FD_206725 | JGI IMG/M metagenome (GOLD analysis project Ga0335072, IMG submission 206725) | Soil microbial communities from Loxahatchee National Wildlife Refuge, Florida, United States - Lox_Sample_2.1 | ecosystem: Environmental > Terrestrial > Soil > Wetlands | place: USA...
TGAGCGCAGCGAACCCCAACGTCGCTCAGCATGGCAATGTTGGGGTTCGCTGCGCTCACCGCCAACCTACGGCGGCCCGCGTCGATTCATGCATTGGGTTCGCGCCCATCGCGGCTCACCGCCCGATATGGGTCATGCCGGTCGGCGCATAGCGTGCACCAGCAACCGCTTCTGCCGGGAAGATGCGGTCGATCGACGCCAGCTCGTCCTCGCTCAACTGCACGTCGAGTGCGCCGATGTTTTCGTCCAGGCGTGAACGCCGGCGCGTGCCCGGAATCGGCACGATATCCTGCCCTTGTGCGAGTACCCAGGCCAAGGCGAGTTGCGCCGGCGTGCAGCCTTTTTCCGCGGCCAGCGTTTCCACCTGCTTCACCAGCTGCAGGTTGCGCGCGAAGTTTTCGCCCTGGAAGCGGGGGTTATTGCGACGGAAATCGCCTTCTTCGAAATCGTCGGGCGAGGTGATCGCGCCAGTAAGAAAACCGCGGCCCAGCGGCGAATACGCCACCAATGCGATGCCCAGCTTGCGGCAGGTGGCCAGCGTATCGTTTTCTTCCACGTCGCGTGTCCACAACGACAGCTCGTTCTGCAGCGCGGTGATGGTGTGCACCTTGGCGGCCCGCTCGATGGTTTGCGGCGCGGCTTCCGACAAGCCCAGGTAACGCACCTTGCCGGCTTTCACCAACTCGGCCATGGCGCCCACGGTTTCTTCGATCGGCACGTTGGGGTCGACACGGTGCTGGTAATACAGGTCGACGTGATCCACGCCCAGGCGTTTCAGGCTGGCATCACAGCTGGCATGCACGTATTCCGGGCGGCCGTTGACGTCACGGAAGGCGGGGTTGGCCGGATCGCGTACGATGCCGAACTTGGTCGCCAGGAACACCTGCTCACGGCGTCCCTGGATGGCTTTGCCGACCAGCTCCTCGTTGGTATGGGGGCCGTAGACGTTGGCGGTGTCCAGAAAATTCAGGCCACGCTCCAGTGCGTGGTGAATGGTGGCGATGGATTCGGCATCGTCATGCGCGCCATAAAACTCACTCATGCCCATGCAGCCGAGGCCGATGGCGGAAACCCTGGGACCGTGCTTGCCGAGTGTGCGTGTCTGCATGATGGTGATCTCGCGGCTGGGGGAGGGGGAAACCGAAGCATCATCGGCCGATGCGGTCCTCTGATAAATGCTCAATAATGAGCTTCACTATTTCATCAACGCCAACAATCCATGGACCGCCTCGATGCCATGCGCCTGTTCACGCGAATCGTGGAACTGGCCAGTTTTACCGCTGCGGCCGACGACCTGAACCTGCCGCGCGCCACCGCCACCCACACCATCAAGCGGCTGGAAGCGCAACTGGGTACGCAGCTGTTGCAACGAACCACGCGCCGCGTGCACACCAGCCGCGATGGCGAAGCGTATTACCGCCACTGCGTGCGGCTGCTGGCCGATGTCGACGCCGTGGAAGCGGATTTTCGCCAGGCCGCAGCGCAGCCGCGTGGACGATTGCGCGTCGATCTGCCCACCCAATTGGCAAGGCTGTGGGTGATTCCGGCGCTGCCGGCCTTCTTCGCACGCTACCCCTTGCTGGAACTGGACATCGGTACCGGCGATCACTTCGTGGATCTATTACGCGAAGGCGTCGATTGCGTCTTGCGCGTCGGCAACTTGCCCGACTCCGGATTGGTCGGCCGGCGCGTCGGTGCGCTGGAGCAAGCCACCGTCGCCAGCGCCGATTACGTACGCCGGCACGGTGTGCCGCGCAACCTGGCTGAGCTGCAGGACGGTCATTACGCGGTGAACTGGGCATCGCCCACCACGCATCGCGTAGAGCCGCTGGAATTCATGGTCGGACGCAAACAGCGGCAAGTAAGCCTGCCTGGGCGCGTCACCGTCAGCGGCGTGGAAGCTTATCGGGGATGCTGCGAGGCAGGCCTGGGCATTGCGCAATTCCCGCGCTATCACTTGACCGGTGCATTGGCGAGCGGGCAGCTCAAGGAATTCCTGCCATCGACGCCGCCGCCATCCTTGCCGGTCACCGTCCTGTATCCACCGCACCGGCAGGTGCCGGCGCGGTTGCGCGTATTCGTGGATTGGCTGGTGGAGGTGATGGGCAAGCAGCTGTGAGCGCTTTGCGCACGCATTGGCGTGCGGTCTTTCGCATCACTGCGTGCGCACGACCTCGGCGGGCGCGGCATCGCCGGCCTGCTGCGCCAGCGGCAGTGCATCGGTGACCAAGTGCACCAGGAAGCGGCCCGGCTGCTCCTGCATCATCATGTGCGCGGCATCGGCAAACACCACCAGCCGCTTCGACGGCGCCTCGATATGGGTAAACCACGTCTCGGCCAGTTCGTACGAGGTGGTGTAGTCGTGCGCGCCCACGTAAACGATCACCGGGCAGCGGAACCTGGTGACGTGATCGAAATTCGTTGCCAGCAAGGCCGGCAGCAGATGGTTCAGCGAGTACAGGCTGCCTTTGCCGATGGCTTGCAGATCGGCGCGGCTGTAGTCGGGCGATAGCGACTCGGCATCGTCTTCGAACTGATAGTCCTTGCGGCCCCAGGCAAGGCCGCCGTAATACATCTCCCACTTGCTGCGCACGCCGACGCTTTCGATCGTCGGCTTGCCGGTGCCCGGATAAGGCGCAATCGCCTGCAGTTCGCGCATGGCCGTCTGGTTGCCCTCCTCGCGCGCGCGGCGCAGGGCAAAGTTGTAGCCCACTTCTTCGTTGCGGCGCCCGTTCACCACCTGGCCCACCGAGATATACGCATAGAACCATTCGGGATGCTGCTGGGCCAGGGTGACGCCGAGGATCGTGCCCCAGGAATGGCCCAGCAGGAAGATCTTCGGCTTGTTGAACCGGTTGCGCAGGTATTGCACCAGCTCCGCGGCGTCGTGCGTCATGCCATCCACGCTCATGCCCGGATTCATCGCGGCTTCCGTATTGGCCGCATACGTCTTGCCGGCGCCGCGCTGATCCCACTGCACCACGGTGAAATAGTCTTCCCACGGCGTCTGGAAGGTGTAGGCCTCCGGCATCGCCGGTGACGCCGGGCCACCGTGCAGGAATAACAGGATTGGGTTGCGGCGATCCTTGCCGCGGATCGATACCCACTGGTCGATGCCGCCGATGCGCAACTTGATCTGCTCGTTCACACCCTGCGGTGTGCTGATCATGCGGTTGCTGTCGAGGATGCGCGTGACCTGCTCGCGCGTAAGCGCGGAAGGCTTGCCTTGTGCGGAGGCATCTGCGGCATGGATGGAAGTGGCGGCGATGCCTGTAGCCAGCGTAAGCATGAAGACCAGCGTCGTACGGAACGTGCTCAAAACGGTTCTCCCCAAGAAGGTGTTGTGCTCAAGGGGCAAATCACGTGCCAACGCGTGAGTGCTTTTTCAATCAAGGATTTGGCCTGGATGAGCGGCTGCGCAAGTGCGTCCGCGGACAACGGCGCGGACGTCCGGGAGAAATTTATGCGCGCATCATCATCGATGCGCAGGCGACTTGCGTGTCACGGCGACGGCGCAGCGGACGCCTGTGCCGGCCGCGCCAGCAAGTTGTTTATTTCGCTGGCAATGCCATCGAGCATGTCGTCGCCGTAGCCCGTATGCACATAGGCCACCTTGCCATCGCGACCGATCAGAAACGTATTGGGAATGCCGTTGATGCCGTAAGCCTTGCCCACCGCGCCGGGGTCGAAGGTGAGGATCAAGTCGGGCGTCTTCTTCGCCAGATAGCGGTTGAGCTTGAGAAAGGTATCGCGATCGTCCCGGTTGATGGCTACCACCTGCAATTGCTGTGGGCTGACGAGCTTCTGGATACCGGCGAGACTCGGCAACTCTTCCTGGCAGTAATGGCACCACGATGCCCAGAACGTGACCACCACCACCTTGCCGCGCATGTCGCTGACGTGCACGGCATCTTCCGCACGCGTATTGCCCAGAAAATCCGGCGGCGTATCGCCGGGGGCCAAGTGCGCTTGAGCGGCTGCCATGGACAGCCAAAGCGGCAAGGCCAACAGGCAGCGTTTGAGGATGGCCGACATGCGTTTTCCCCGAATCCCTTGCAGGTGCGGGACATCATATAGCCATTTCAAATAGCCACCGACGCGTATCCGGCATTTGCCCTGATTAGCGTCGACCCCCAATCACACCGTGCCGTGACTACGAGCAAAAAAGCAGCAAGCTGAGGCACGATGCCGGTGAAGTATTTTGTTGCAACATTCTCACCCGCGCGGCAACCCATGCTGCGGCACCTGGCTGCCCATCGTCTCCCGCGTAAGCGGCGCTCCCATCGTCGCCAGCGTTGTGCGCTGTTCGGTCACCGGAATGCGCAGTACGCCATCTTCCCAGCGCGCCAGTTTCTGGAACACCGGCAATGCCTGCATGCGCTGCACGAACGCCGCGGTGCGCGGCCAGCGGGTTGCATCCACGGCATAACGCACGAACGAAGCCGTGCGGAAATAGCAGGCGAGGCTGATGTCGGCGATCGACAAGGCTCCAAAAATAAAGCCGTCGACTGGCAGTTGCGTTTCCAGGTAATCGAGTGCTGCGGGAATTTCCACTTCACGCGCGTGCTGAACCACTGCTTCATCGGAGGTTTCGCGGAAAACATGCTTGCGCACGGCCAGCTGATAGAACAGCCGCCAGATCAATACGTCGGCCAGATACGTATCGGCATATTCCTCCAGCCAGCGGGCCTTGGCGCGTTGCGCGATATCGGCCGGATAAAGCGCAGGCTGCGGATGTTTGTCTTCCAGGTATTGGCAGATCACGCTGGAATCGTTGAGCACCAATGCGCCGTCGATCAGTACGGGGATGCGCCGCAACGGGCTGATGCGGGTGAAGGCCTCGTTGCCGACGAACGGCGTGATCGGGTCGATCTCGTAATCCAGCCCCTTCAGCTCCATGCATGCCAGCACCTTGCGCACATAGGGTGAAATGTAGTTGCCGATGATGGTGTAGCGCTGCGACATGTTCCGGCTCCAATCACGTATCGGATACCGGCATAGCGTACACAGTCTGCGTGTTGCACACGCACAATGGAGACGCCTTGCGGGGACCTTTGGCAGGGGCGGGGTGTGACGTCAACCGCTACGATGGCCGGTCATGGCAAGATGGCGGGAGGCCGCTGGCGCGGCTGTCTGTTTTCAATGGGAGCAAACATGCGTTCGATCATCGGTACGTCGCGTCTGTACGGCGCACTCGTATGCGGGCTGCTGGCCCTCGGTTCCGCAGGCGGGGCTGTCGCTGCAGGCCGCGTGCTCACCGCGCAAGATTATGCGCAGGCCGAGCGCTACATGCCGTACAACACCGCGCCGCTGGTCGATCACATGGTGCGCAGCGTGCATTGGCTGGACGGTACGCATTTCTGGTATGTCGATCATGACGCCAGTGGCGATCATTACCTGCGCATGGACGCCACCAACGGCAAGGCCGCGCCGCTGCTCGATCAGGCCAAACTCGCCGCGGCGCTGGCCAAGGCCGGCAACAAGGGCATCAAGGCGGACAAGCTCGGCATCAGCGACTACCGTGTCGCCGCCGACGGGCGCGACGACATCACCATCGGCGGCACGCATTACCTATGCGACCTGCATGCGGCCGGCACCTGCGTGAACCGCGCAACCCAGGTGAAGACCGGCAAGGAGCCCGGCGCGCTGTCGCCGGACGGCAAGCAGGAAGCCTTTATCCGCAACTGGAACCTGTGGGTGCGCGACGTCGCCACCGGCAAGGAAACCCAGCTCACCACCGATGGCGTGGAGAACTTCGGTTATGCCACCGACAACGCCGGCTGGCAGCACAGCGACAAGGCGATTCTGGAATGGTCGCCGGATTCGAAACAGATCGCGACCTTCCAGCAGGACCAGCGCAAGACCGGCGATATGTACCTGGTCACCACCAAGCTGGGGCATCCGGAACTGCAGGCGTGGAAATACCCGCTGGCAGGCGACAAGAACATCACCATGATCGAACGCGTGATCATCGACGTGCCGGCGCACAAGGTGCTGCGCCTGAAGATGCCGCCGGATCAGCACCGTTCCACCTTGTGCGATGACGTGAGCTGCGGCGACAACGGCGGTTGGGACGATGTGAAGTGGGCACCGGACGGCAAGACGCTCGCCTTCGTGTCGACCTCGCGCGATCACAAGCATGAGACTTTCCGCATCGCCGATGCGAACACCGGCGAGGTACGCACGGTGTTCCACGAAGACGTCGCCACCTATTACGAAAGCGGCAATGGCGCGGTGAACTGGCGCTATTTGCCCGACACGCACGAGGCGATCTGGTTCAGCGAGCGCAACAACTGGGGCAATCTGTATCTCTACGACCTCAATAATGGCCAGCTCAAGCGCGCCATCACCACTGGCCAGGGCAATGTCACTGAAGTGCTGCGCGTGGATGCGAAAACGCGCACGGTGTGGTTCCGCGGCGTAGGCCGCACGCCGGGTGTCAATCCGTACTACCAGCAGTTCTGGAAGGTGAGCCTGGACGGCGGCGAGCCGGTGCTGCTCACGCCGGAACCTGCCGATCACATCATCACGATGTCCGCCGACGGCAAGTACTTCGTCGACAGCTATTCCACCAACACCAAGCCGCCGGTTACCGTGCTGCGCGATGCCAGCGACGGCCACACCATCGCGACGGTGGCCACCACCGACATCAAGCGCCTGCTCGCCACCGGCTGGCAACCGCCGGAACTGATCGTGGTGAAGGCGCGCGACGGCAAGACGGATTTGTACGGGCTGATGTTCAAGCCCACGCATTTCGATCCGGCCAGGAAATATCCGCTCATCGATTACGTCTATCCCGGTCCGCAAACCGGTTCGGTCAGGACCTTTGGCTTTGCACCGTCGGAATACGATAACCAGTCGCTGGCGGAACTCGGCTTCATCGTCGTGGCCATCGATGGCATGGGTACGCCATGGCGCTCCAAGGCCTTCCACGATGCGTGGTACGGCCACATGGGTGACAACACGCTGCCGGACCAGGTCACTGCCATCAAGCAGCTCGCCCAGCGTTATCCGTGGATCGATCTGGATCGCGTCGGCATATGGGGTCACTCCGGTGGCGGCAATACCACGGCGGACGCCATGTTCCGCTATCCGGATTTCTTCAAGGTGGGCTGGGCCGAAAGCGGCAACCACGACAACCGCGAATACGAAGACGACTGGGGCGAAAAGTGGCAGGGCCTGCTGGTGACCAACCCGGACGGCAGCACCAACTACGACAACCAGGCCAATCAGCTCATCGCCAAGAACCTCAAGGGCAAGCTGATGCTGGTGCACGGCACCGTGGACGACAACGTGCCGCCGTACAGCACGCTGCTGGTGGTGGATGCGCTGATCAAGGCGAATAAGGATTTCGACATGTTGATGCTGCCCAACCAACGTCATCACTATGGCGACGACACGCCATACATCACCCGCCGCCGCTGGGATTACTTCGTGCAATACCTTGCTGGCGATACGCCGCCGCAGGCTTACGCGCTCAAGCCCTGGCCGTGGAACTGATGGCATGACCGCGAGCGGCAGCAAGGCGCTATGCCTGAGCCTGCTGCTCGCGGGTTTTGCGCCGGTTTGTGCTGCTGCCGGCGCGCCTTCGATCGCTTCCTCGTTTGCCGCGTTCTGGCCCGCCGCGGAAGGCAAGCCCTTCCTGCAGCAGGAACAGGTGTGGAACCGAAATATCGAAGCGCCGCGCCAGGCGATCTATGACACGGTGGTATGGGAAAAGCAGCACGATCCGTATTGGCAGGCACGCCGGCAGATCTGGCTGCGTGCGCGCTTCGCGAAATACCCCGCCTTGGCGGCAGGCATCCCGGGTGAAGTGCGTGCGTTGCAGGACGCCATTGCCAGGCAGTCGGTGCGCTTCAAGGCGTTGTTTCCCGATGCGGATGCGCATCCGCCGGTAACGATCCTGCTGGCGCCTAACTTCGATGCCAAGAGCGGTGTGCTCGGCAACGGCAAACCCGTGCTGGCGTTCGCAGCCGATTCGTTGTTGCTGGAGCACGCCCGGCTCGACATCGTGGTGCCGCACGAACTGTTTCACCTGTATCACGCACAGCATGCCGGCATCCGCAACGATGGCGTGATGCCGGATGCGCCGCTCAGCTTGCCGCTGTTCGAGGAAGGCCTGGCCACGTATGTCAGCGGCGAGCTTGCGCCGGGACATACGGATGGCGAGCTGCTGCTGCAGGATGAGCTTGGCGCGATGCCCGCCAGCCGTTTGCCGGACATCGCCCGGCGCTTCCTGGCGGATGCGCGCAACAAGGCCATCGATCCCGACCATCCCGACACCTTCAAGCGCTGGTTCAACGCCGCACCCAAGCCGTATCAGCAAGGCCTGCCCAATCGCAGCGGTTACTGGCTTGGCTTGCAAGTGATCCGCTATCTGCGCCGTACCTATACCTTGGCGCAGATCGCTGCGTGGTCGCCGGCGCAGGCCGAGGCGAAAGTCATGGCGGCGTTGCGACAGATCAGCGCGTAGGCTGGGATGCAATCTCAGCATCTAACACCATCGCGCAAACTTAAGCGCATAGCTTGCATTCGCAACGATGCGTCCCCTCCCCTGCGAAGTAGGGGAGGGCTAGGGTGGGGTGCGAGCGTAGCGAGCGGTGGGAGCCTGCCATCGCTGCTTGCGATCAGACGTCATGGCGACATTTGGCTGCGTGCTAAAGCACAAGCAACCCCACCCCAACCCTCCCCTACTGTCGCAGGGGAGGGCGCCGATCATCGCGAACATCACGTTCACGTCGCGCGCGTCGCCACCACCGGTGGCACCGAGGCGGCGCGCAGCGCGGGGCCGAGCACGGCAAGCTGGCCGAGCAGCCACAGTGCGAAGGCGCCGATGGCGGGGTAAAGCATCGGCAAGCGCGGCTGTTCATACTGCTGCATCAACAGCATGTTCAAGCCGTAGGCCAGCACCGCGCCCACAACGACGCCGGTGCCCACGATCAAGAAATTCTCCCACTGGAAATAATGCAGAATATCCCGCCGCGTTGCGCCGACCGCGCGGCGGATGCCGATGGAACGCCTGCGCTGCTGCACCCAGAAACTCGCCAGGCCCGCGATGCCCAGCGCGGTGACGATCAGCAAGCCCATGGCTGCGGCGATCAACAGTGCGATCATGGTGCGGTTGCGGTGAAAGAAATCGGCGCGCAACTGCTCGAACGTCTGCGCGTGGCGAAGGATGCGATTGCCGTGCACACGATCGAGTAGCTCAGCGGCCTGCTTCAGCACGCGTGCGGTGCCGTACGCAGCACATACGTCACGCTGTTTGCGTCGGGCAGCATCGGAAATACGGTGGCGTAGTCGTTGTCGGCGTTCTCGTGCGCCTGCGGGCGCAGCAGATGATCGATCACGCCGACGATGCGCACCGGCTTCTCATCCGGATAGATCGCCTTGCCGAGCGGATCCTGGCCTGGAAAGAGTTTTTCTGCGAGGGCGCGCGTCACGATGGTGACCGGCACCTGGTCGATGCCGCTCCAGTCGTGCGCACTGCCCAACGGCACGTAGTCGTTCGGCAGAAAACCGCGCCCTTCAACCAGGTGCAGGCCGAGCGTGGCCAGTTCATCCGGCGTGCCGTTGAACGCCGTGGCGGTGGCGCGGGTGGGGCCGTCTGGCACCAGCGCGATGCCATTGGTCCAGTCGTGGCGATTGAACGGCAGCGCATCGACCGCCGCCACCGACTTCACGCCGGCGATGGCACGCAAGGCGGCCAGGTCGGTGTCCTGTCGCACCAGCGGTTGCGCGTTGTCGTCCAGGTCGGTGCTGTCGATCGACACCAATTCGTTTTCCGCCACGCCGCTGGGCTGGCGCAACAGCTGCACGCGCTCGACGATCATGAAGGCGACATTGCACACGATGGCGCAGGTCAGGCTGACCTGCAGCACCAGCAGCAGGGCGGTGAGTTTATGGCGGGTAAGGCTGGCAACCAGTGGCGGTAAGGGCACGACACACACCTCATTGGGTTTTGAGTTGCAGGGCAGGCGTGACGTTGCAGGCGCGCCAGGCCGGTACCAGGCCTGCGCACACGCCGGCGATGATGGCGAGCAGGAACGTGCCCAGCAGCATGCTGATATCCATCTGCGCCAGGTGCGCATAGCCGTCCGGCCGCTGGCGCACGCTCCACAAGCCGAGCTCGGCCAACCCTAAGCCCAGCGCGCCGCCGGCCAGCCCGATCGCGCCGGCTTCGATGCCCAGTTGCAGGAACACGTCGCGCCGTCGTGCCCCCAGCGCACGGCGCACGCTGATCTCGCCGCTACGGCGCAGGAACTTGGCCAGCAGCAGGCCGACGATATTGAGCATGCACACGCCGAGGAAACCCAGCGCCAACCACAGCTGCAGGCGCAGATCGCCAGGCACCACATGCTGGTTGCTCAGCCAGTCCATGAGCCCGAACAGCTTTGCATCCACGGGACGCGGAAAGCGGCCGTGCGCTTGTTGATCGCGCCAGTAGCCGGCGAGGAAATCGCGATAGGCACGCGCTTTGGCCGGACTGTCCAGTTCCACCCAGAACTGCAGCCAGGTGCAATGGTCGCTCAGCCGCGCATCGCCGCCATTGCCCCAGCACGACATGCGCCCGGCGATGTCGAAATCCAGTTCCTGCGCCGTCGCCAGCGGCAGGAAGAACTGGTCGGTATTACCGAAGGCGCTGCTGTTGATCTGCGCGTAGAAGGTCGGCTGCGGCTGCCAGTCGTCGAGCACGCCGATCACGCGAAAATCGGTGTTCTTCAGGCGCACGCTGCGGCCGATGCTCGGCGTGTCGCCAAACAGTTTGCGGTTCAAGCCGGCGTTGAGCACGACCACGCGTGCATGATTGTCGTCATCCTGCGCGGTCCATCCGCTTCCCGCACGAAACGGCGTGGCGAACATGGGAAAGAAGTCGGCGGTGACGTAATGCCCCGATTCGAAAAACGGCCGCAGCGTCGCCTGCGCTGGCCGGATCGGCAACGCTGCCGGGGCCATCGCGGCCTGCCGATCCGCGCGTGCGGCGTGCAACAGGTATATCGCATCCGGCCAGGTCATGGCGCCATCTACGGTGGTGTCCTTGGGCTTGCTGCTGCTGACGGGATCAGGATTGATCACCGGCACGTACAGATGCGCGCTGCGCCCAGGCAGCGGATCGCCGGACATCACGTGCAGCACGGTGATCATGGTCATGCTGGCGCCTATCCCCAGGCCAATGGCCAGGATCATCAACGCGGTAAGCATGCGATTGCGCCGGAAGCTGTAGAGGGCAAGCAGGAGGTAGTAGCGGAACATGGTGAACGTTCTCTGGTTGAAAAAGGCGCGCAAAGGCCCGGCACCCGCCAGGCGGGCGTTTGTTCGTCTACGTAGTGGCTCCCTAGTTCGTGACGCTCAGCGATCCGCTGGTGTTGCCAGACCTTTCGCCACGGCTTCATCCAGCAGCTTGTCCAGTTGCTGGTTCACTTGCGTCGTTTCTGCGGTTCGCTGGCGCGAGATGGCGGATTCGCGCGCGGACAGCTCCGTTTCCTGTTGGGACAAGGCCGCGCTTTCCCGGCTTAAGGTCTGGTGCTCGCGGTCTATTTCCGCCTGCGTCGCGCGTATGCCGCGTTCCTCGCCTTGCAGGGTCAGCTCCCGGATGCGCTGCTCCTGCGGTTCGAGGTGTGCCAGTGCAAGGCGTTGCGCATCGATGCTGGCGAGCCGGCCTGCCAGCTCCGCTTCGCGGTTGGACAGGTCGGCGTTGCGCGAAGCAAGCGCGGCCTGTTGTCCGGCCAGTTCGCCTTGCTGGGCTGCCAGCGCTGCTTCGGCGCGCGTGGGACCATTGAACGGCTCGTAGGTGTTCTCGGCTTGGCGGATCAGGCCGGCATCGTGGCTGACATAGGCGTGGCCACCCCAGCGGAACCACAGCAGCGGGCTGTCCGACTTACTCATACGCTGGATGCTGCCGACGTCCGCGTCATTGCCATCCACGATCAAGGTGCCGCCGTCGTAGAGCACCATGCTGTGGGTTGCACCGACGTGCGTATGGATGTGCGTATGGTTGGCATGAAAGCCCAGATCAGTCGGTGGTGCAGGAGGTGCCGGTACGGGCGCCACGTCGGGTGCCGGCGACGCTGGTGGCGCTGGTGGCGCAGGTGGCGCAGGTGGCGCTGGTATGGCAGGCGGCGCTTGGATGCTTGCGGTGACAGCTGTGTCATGCGTCTGCGCTGCAATGTCACTGGCCGTCACGCGATACGGCAGCACGCCGACCAGCGCAACAGCCGCCACCAGCAGCCAGCTGCGCAAGCCCGGCGTGGTGCCGTTGACGCTTTGCTGCAACATGATCAGCCGCCGTTTCAAATGCAGGAACGTGGAGGACGCGCCGGCAAGGCTGGCATGCACGGGATTGACCACGCCCAGGCGAACCAGCAGATGGCCGTAGTGTTGCGGCGTGGCATCGTGGCGCTGCAGTACCTGCGCATCGCAGGCGGCTTCGCGGTAGATCGCGTATTCGCGCATCGCCCAGGTCACCAGCGGATGAAAAAAGAACAGCCGCTGCATCAGCGCCGGAATCCAGCCCAGCCACAGGTCGCCGCGATGGATGTGCGCCAGTTCATGCGCCATCGCCATGGCGAGTTCTTCTTGCGACAGCGTTTGCTCCGCCGGCAGCAACACCACCGGACGCCAGCAGCCGGTGACCTGCGGCGATACGATCGCGTCGGAGATGCGCAAGGCCGGCGCACGGCGCATGCCCAGCGCCCTGGCTTGCTGCGCGCACACCGACAGCAGGCTGTCGTCGGTGGCGGGGCGTGCTTCGCGCACCAGCGCCCGCGCTTCCAGCCCATCCCGCAGGGCGAACATCACTTGCAGCAGGATGATCGACAGCCACAGCCCAAGCGCCGCTTCGGACCACGACCAGCTCCAGTGGCTTGCCGGCGAAGCGAAGGTGATCGCCTGCGCGGCCGTCATCGCCGCGGCGGCGCTGTCGCCCGTGTGCACGATGATGGCGTGCGGCACGGCGAGCGGTTTTTGTTCGACCGGCTTCAACCAGTGCAATTGCACGGGGTTGCTGAGCGTCATGCCCAGCAGCAGCTGCGCCCCCACCAGCCACCACAACATGCAGCGCACGGCCGGCGAAAGCCGTGGCAGGCAGCGCATGACCAGCCACAGCGTGGCAATCAACACGACGGCTTGGGCGCTGGTCCAGGCCAGGCGCCCCAGCAGGACATCGGCGAAAGCGTTCAACCCAGTCATCTCAGTCCTCCTTGCGGCGCGATTGCAGTTTCGTCACCAGCGCTTCCAGTTCGGCCAGTTCGCTGTCGCTGACTTCCGCGCGCTGCGACATCCACGCGACGAACGGCGAGAGCGAGCCCGACAAGGTCTTCTCGACGAACTGACCCACGGCATTGCTCAAGGCTTCGTTTGGGCCGGTGGCGGTGCTGTAGCGGTACACGCCTT
>Ga0335072_10010419_pt1 | contig 13388 bp, 12 predicted proteins | sample Lox_Sample_21_FD_206725 | JGI IMG/M metagenome (GOLD analysis project Ga0335072, IMG submission 206725) | Soil microbial communities from Loxahatchee National Wildlife Refuge, Florida, United States - Lox_Sample_2.1 | ecosystem: Environmental > Terrestrial > Soil > Wetlands | place: USA...
CGCCAGTGCCTGCATCGGCACTTTGTTCTTGCCTACGACATTGATCCCCCGCAGCAGCGCGAGCCAGGTGGTCCCGGGCCGGCCGCGGGCAGCGGCTTTCAGGGCAGCCACCGCCGCAAGCACACCTGCTCTCGCTCCTTCTTTCGCTCCGCACCGGCGAGGACCAGCCGCAAATCGCCGTCCGGAGGCAGCGCGACGTCGAGAAATTCGAAGGGTTTCGCGGGCGGCATCGGTCGTATGTCTGGCGACATAATCTGGCGCCGCTGATGATAGCGAATGCGAGACGCGGTTCACAATTTTCGCGCGGCCGATGCGCAGTACGTCGTCAATGCGCTACACAGGCGGAGGTATCGTGATCCGGAGGCGTTCCGATTTCGGCCCCGCAAGGGGCGGGGTACTTTGGGTCATCGCCAGAGGTGCGAGACCGGTGTTTACAGCCTACAGTGAGGCGGGGTTTCCGGCGCCGGCGTGAATTTTTCGGTCGTACCAGATTTCGTCGCCATAGGCGGGCTGATCGCAGTCTTCTGGACGCTCTTGCGGCGTACCGGACAGAGCCGCCTCAATTTCTGGCTGGTCGGGTGGTCTCTGCTGCTGGTGCACATCGTGGCGCTGTTCGTGGCGCAGAACACCACCGGCAGCGCCGACGGCGCGTATTCCGTCGCCGTCGGCATGCTGGTCATCACTGCCAGCGCCTTCATCTGGGCGAGCAACGAGCAGCTCGATATCCAGTGGCGCAACCTCTCCATTGTGGTGTTCAGCGCGCTGCCGGACGTGGCGTTGCTCAGCTGCATCACTTGCGGCCTCGAGTCCCCTTGGCTTTATGCGGCGCTGACCGTGATGGGAATCGGCTCGACCCTCTGGATGATGCGAGCCTGGCGCGGTGCACGCGAGGCGCCCAGCATGCGCTGGCGCACTTCCCTCGTGCTCGCTGTTTATTCCGTGCAGGGCGCGCTTCTGGCTTTCCATCAGCCGGATGAGGCAGTCAGCTGGATGCTGACTTGGCACTATCTGGCCGTCGCGGCGTTCTACCGGCTGACCGCCTCGCGTCCTTCCGCCAGCGTACGCTTTACTACGATCAACTTCATCGCGTGGGCATTCGTCTTTCCCGCCAGCGACCTGATGGCGGTGTTGTGGCCTAACGCTCACGTCGACGCCGAGGTGTGGAACCTGCCCAAGTTCCTGGTCGCCACCGGCATGACATTCACGCTGCTCGAAGAGCAGCTGTCGAAGGCGGAGCACGCCTCGCTGCACGACGAGCTGACCGGCCTGCCCAATCGGCGCATGCTCGCGCGCCGGCTGCACGAGACCATGGAACGTGCACGGGCGATGGGTACCCTGCTGGCGCTGGTCGTGATCGATCTCGACGGCTTCAAGGAAATCAACGACACGCTGGGCCACGCAGCGGGCGATGAGGTGCTGCGCTGGGCGGCGCGGCAGTTTCGCGCGCAGCTCAATCAGGAGGACGTGCTGGCCCGGTTGGGTGGCGACGAATTCGCCGTCATTCTCACGGACATCCCCGATCGCGATGCCGCGCAGCGGGCGGCGCAGAGCCTGCGCTGCGCGCTCGATTCCGGCATGCTGATTCTCGGCCGGCAGCTCGCGATTCGCGCCAGCATCGGCTTCTCGTTGTATCCCTACGAGAGTGATAACGCAGATCGTCTGTACGCGATTGCCGATCGCGCGATGTACGACCGCAAGCCGCGGCGGCAGGACCAGGATCTGGTGCACGACGCCAGCGGCTCACTGTCAGCCTGAGCCGGCCGGGGGCGCTGCCCCCTTCGCACACGCGTGCGGTTGCGCCGGCTGCTCGCGTAGAGCATGCTGCAGGAGGCCGCACGCTTGACGGTACCTGAGCCGGCATGAATCCTCATCTTTTCGCCGCCTACTGCCTCGCCGCTGCAATCCTCGTCCTGCTACCGGGGCCCATCGTCACGCTCGTCGTCGCCAATTCTTTGAGCCACGGCAGCCGGGCGGGCCTGGCGACGGTGGCGGGGGCGAGTATCGGCAACGTTATCCTGCTCGGCGCCACCGCGGTGGGGCTGATCGCGTTCTTCGGATTGCTGAGCGAGGTCTTCGCGATCGTCCGTTGGGCCGGCGCCGCCTATCTGATCTGGCTCGGGATCAAGGCGTGGCGGACCCATGGCGCCCAGGATGCGGCAATCGCGCCGGCGGTGGCGCGATCCTCGCGCGCCGTCTTTCTACAGGGATTTCTCATCGCGCTGACCAACCCGAAGGCGATCCTCTTCTACATCGCGTTCCTGCCGCAGTTCATCGATCCGCGCCTGCCGGCGGGGCCGCAGCTTCTGCTGATGAGCGGAACGATGATCGTCATGGCGTTGCTCTCGGACAGCGGCTATGCCCTGCTCGCGGCCCGCGCGCGGGGCTGGTTCACCGTGCCGAAGAGGCGCAGGCTGCAAAGCCGGATCTCAGGGACGCTGTTGATTGGCGTCGGCTGTGGTCTGCTCGTCGCGCGTCGGGGACGCTGAATCGCCCAGGCGGTAAGCCGTCCGTGAGAGCACGCTCCGTGTCGGCCGACTGGGCGCACGCCGCCCCCGGGGCTCGTCCTCTTCGCGCTGTTACGGCTCTGGAGCTTCGCAAGCGCCTGGACGCCGCGCTGGCAACTGGCGACGGCGCGGCGGGGGCGCACTGTATCCACGAGCTCTGGATGCGCGCGGAGATCGGCATCGACATCGATTCGGCTCTCGATCTGCTCTGGAAGCGGGCCGCGGGCTCGATCCCGGAATGGCTGCCGATGACCCATGTCGAGTGGCTGCCGTTGGTTTATGAGATTGCCGCAGGCTTTGGCGCCGTGCGCAAGGGGCGATCGAACGTTTACCTCGTGCTCCTCGACTACCGCGATCGGCGCGGTGCTCCGTTCGGCATATATGTGGGCATGAGCCACTACACGCCCGCGGCGCGATTCGATCAGCACAAGGCCGGCATCCGTGCCTCGGGCAGCGTGCTCAAGCGCGGCCTCGAGGTTCTTACCGGCCCGACGCTGCACCTGCAGCGCATTGCTCGCGCGGAGGCCGCGACAATCGAGACGGAGCTCGCCGCGGCACTCGGCGATGCCGGTCTACTGGTTCGGGGCGGTCACTGACGCTCAGAGACCGAGATCGCTCAAGCCGGGGTGGTCGTCCGGTCGCCGCCCGAGCGGCCAGCGGTACTTGCGGTCGGCCTCGGCAATCGGCAGGTCGTTGATGCTGGCGTGGCGCCGGCGCATGAGCCCGCGCTCGTCGAATTCCCAGTTCTCGTTGCCATACGAGCGGAACCAGGAGCCGCTGTCGTCGTGCCATTCGTAGGCGAAGCGGACCGCGATGCGATTGCCGGTGAAGGCCCAGACCTCCTTGATGAGCCGGTAGTCGAGCTCGCGGGCCCACTTGCGCTCGAGAAAAGCGACGATGTCGGCGCGCCCGTTGATGAATTCGGCGCGGTTGCGCCAGCGGCTGTCCTCGGTGTAGGCAAGGGCGACACGCTCGGGCTCGCGAGTATTCCATGCGTCTTCGGCCGCGCGCGCCTTCTGGGCGGCCGTCTCGGCGGTGAAGGGAGGCAGGGGCGGGCGGCTCGACATGTGAAACCTCCGGGGTGCACTGGGTGCCGACCGCAAAGGTAGGGGGCGGCTCGACACAGCGTCAAGACGGAGCAACGCAAAATGCGGTGGTCCTGCACCACCCCGAGATGCTCACCCATGATCCGACGGAAACCCTGGTCGAGGAGGCCACGCGGCTCATCGTCCGATACCTGCAGTAGAATTCGCGGATGGCCGAATCGCCCTCGCTGCCGATCATCCTCGTGCCCGGCCTACTGGGTTCGCCGCGCCTCTACGCGGAGCAGATCCCGGCTCTCTGGCGCGTGGGCCCGGTGACCGTGGCGACTCACACGCAGGATGACAGTATGGGCGGCATTGCGAAGCGCATTCTGGCGAGCGCGCCCGCGCGATTCGCGCTCGCAGGGTTGTCGATGGGCGGATACGTCTGCTTCGAGATCCTGCGTCAGGCTCCCAAGCGTGTCGCCAAGCTCATGCTGCTCGACACCAGCGCCCGACCTGACGCGCCGGAGCAGAGCGCGCAGCGGCGCTTGCAGATCGAGATGGCTGCAACGGGGCGGCTCGGCGAGATCATGGACGGACTTTTCCCGAGACTGGTGCACGCGCGCCGCTGGGGCGACGAGTCGCTGCGGCGCATCTGCCGCGCCATGCAGCAGGACGTCGGCGTCGAAGGGTTCATCAACCAGCAGACGGCCATCATGGGTCGCCCGGACTCACGACCCACGCTGGCTGCCATCCGCTGTCCGACGCTGGTGATCGTCGGCGATGGTGATGTGCTCACACCGCCGGAGCGTGCGGAGGAGATCGCGAACGGGATAACGGACGCACGCATGAGCGTGATCCGGGATTCCGGTCACCTCTCGACGCTCGAGCAGCCTACCGCAGTGACGAGGAGTATGGTGGAGTTCCTGCGCGCGTAGAGATGGCCGAGCGCTGGCGGTATAGTGAGGCCATGACGACACCAGCTGGCCGAGTTGATGCTCGACTGCGGATGCGGAGGTAACGTGACGGCTCATTACCTGCTGAAGACGGAGCCCTCGGAGTATTCGTTTGCCGACCTGGCTCGCGACAAGGAGACCATCTGGGATGGAGTATCGAATCCCGTGGCGCTGCGGAATCTTCGTGGCATGAATTCCGGAGACAGGCTCGTAATCTATGAGACTGGGGATGTGAAAAGCGGGGTGGGGACGGCGACCGTCGTTTCGGTCCAAGGGGCGGATGGAAAGGACGTGCGAGTGAAAATCAAAGCCGCGAAGCCGCTGCCCCGAGCGGTGCCGCTCTCGGAGATCAAGGCAAACAAGCTCTTCGCCGATTCACCACTGGTCCGTCAGGGACGCCTGAGCGTCGTACCTCTCAGCGAAGAGCAGTACCGCCATATCACCGGTCAGAAGGACTAGACCCCTGATGTCGGTAGTCCTGCTCGAGCGCCCGGGCCCGGGAGTGGCACTGCTGCGGCTCAACCGCCCGGATCGTCTGAACGCACTCGACATGCAGCTGCGCGAGAGTCTGGCCTCGCATTTCACTGAGCTGGCTGCGGACGGTGCGGTTCGATGCGTCGTGATCACCGGTGATGACAAGGCGTTCGCGGCCGGCGCCGATGTGGCGGAGCTTGCGCAGCGGACGCCCACCGATCCGGCATTTGCGAGAACGCGGGCCGCCTGGGCGCCGATCGAGCGTTACCGGCGGCCCATCATCGCCGCGATCAACGGGTTCGCCCTGGGTGGCGGCTGCGAGCTCGCGATGCATTGCGACATCGTCATCGCCGGGGAGGGCGCAAAGCTCGGGCAGCCGGAGGTCAAGCTCGGGATCATGCCGGGCGCCGGCGGCACGCAGCGGTTCGTGCGCGCGGCGGGCAAGTTCGCAGCCATGCGGTGGCTGCTCACAGGCGAGCTGCTGAGCGCCTCCGAGGCACACCGCCTGGGGCTCGTGTCCGAAGTGGTTGCGGACGGCGAGGTCCTGAAGCACGCGCTGGAGATTGCGGCGCGCATCGCTGCCCTGCCGGCCCTGGCGGTGGCCGCCATCAAGGACGCGGTGCTGCGTGGCGCGGACCTGCCGCTCGAGGCCGGGCTGCGCCTGGAAGGCGCGAGCTTCCAGGAGCTCTTCGCGAGCGACGACCGGACCGAGGGCATGCGGGCCTTCCTCGAGAAGCGCCAGCCTGAGTTCAAGGGGCGTTAGATGTCAGGTCACTCCGAGCCACTCGACACGATAGGCGTCATCGGCGCGGGCGCGATGGGCGCGGGCATCGCCCAGTCGGCGCTGACAGCCGGACTCAAGGTGATCCTGCACGACTCGAGCGCGGCGGCGCTCGCCAAGGCGCGCGGCGAGATCCACTCGCGCATCGCGAGACTGGCGGAGAAGGGTCAGATCACCGCCACTGCGGCCACCGAGGCCGAGGGCCGGCTCACGCTCGCGGAGCGGCTGCAGGAGCTTGCGCCCGCGCAGATCGTGATCGAGGCCATCATCGAGCAGCTCGAGCCGAAGCAACGGCTGTTCACGGCACTCGAGGATATCGTGCCAGCCGCCACGGTGCTCGCCACCAACACCTCATCGCTCCCGGTCGCTGCGATTGCCCGCGTCTGCCGCCATCGCGAGCGGGTCTGCGGCCTGCACTTCTTCAATCCGGTGCCGCTCATGCGGCTCGTCGAGGTGATCCGCGCGACTGATACGTCGGAGCGTACCATGGAGCGCGCGCTCGAGCTCGCCCAGCGCCTGGGCAAGACGGCCGTGAAGGTGAGGGACGTACCGGGCTTCCTCGTCAACCTTCTCGGACGCGCCTACATCACGGAGGCACTGCACATCCAACATGAGGGCGTCGCGCCCGTGGCGACGATCGACCGGATCATGCGCGAGGCCGCGGGGTTTCGCATGGGGCCCTTCGAGCTCATGGATCTCACCGGCATCGACGTCAACTTCCCGGCGACGCGGGTCGTCTACGAGGGTTTCCAACACGATCCGCGGCTGAAAACCACACCGCTCCACGAGTCGCTCTTCGCGGCGGGCCAGCTCGGACGCAAGAGCGGCCGCGGGTTCTACGATTACGGCGACGGCAGGGCTGTCTCTCATGCTGATGACCATGACGATCCCAACGTGGCGCCCGCGGGGGCGCCGCCCGTGTCGGCCTGGGTTGCCGAGCGGGCACAGGGATTCGAATGGCTCGCCGAGCGCGGCTTGCGGCTCGTCACCGCGGATCAGGCGGAGGTGATTCTCGTGAGTCCGGCTGCGGGCGAGGACGCGGCGAGCGCCGCCGCGAGGCTCAGACTCGAGCCGGCGCGGGTGGTGGCGGTGGACTTCCTGGGAATGGAGAAGGGCTTTCTGACATTGATGCCGCCCGTCGGCGCAGACGCGGCCGCCTCGAGGCTCGCCGCATTCCTGCGCGGGGCGGGCCTCGCGGTGGCCGTGATCGGTGATTCGCCCGCGTTCGTGGCGCCGCGGATTCTCGCCATGATCGTGAATCTGGCCTGCGAGGTCGCGCAGCTCGGGATCGGCACGCCGGAGGATATCGACGTCGCGATGCGTCTCGCGCAGAACTATCCGCGCGGCCCCTTCGAGTGGGGTGAATGGCTGGGAACGGAGCGGGTTCACGACACGCTGCGACGGATGCAGGAAATCACGGGATCGGATCGCTACCGTCCCAGCCTCTGGCTGCGGCGGCGTGCGTTGCTCGCACTGCCGCTTCGCACGCGGCAGTGATCGGCTTGACAAGCCCGGCTCGCGGCGCGCAGCATTGAGAAACCGGTTTCAGACCGGGTGAAGCAGGCACTTCAGGGGGCGCTTCGGCGGTTCCAACAGGCAGATGGCGGCGACTCCACGCAGCATTCGCATCGCGCTCGTAGCCGCACTCGGGGGCTTCCTGCTCGGCTTCGATGCGACCGTGATCTCGGGCGCCGTGCCGTTCATTCGCAACTACTTCAGCCTCGGTGGCGCCGCGGGAAGCCTCGCACTCGGCTGGGCGGTAAGCAGCCTCGGCTGGGGGGCGATGGCGGGCAATCTCTGCACCGGCGTGCTGAGCGATCGCTACGGCCGCAGAGCGGTGCTGCGCCTGACGGCCGTGCTCTTCTTCGGCTCCTCGCTCCTCGCCGCGAGCGCACACTCGTATCCCGCGTTCATCATCGCGCGCATCCTTGGTGGGCTCGCGGTCGGCGCCGCGATCCTCGCCGCACCCATGTACATCGCCGAGATCGCGCCGGCGGAGCGGCGGGGCCTCCTGGTCGCCACCAACCAGCTGATGATCGTCATCGGCATCTCCGCATCGTTCTTCTCCAATGACCTGATTCTGACCACCGGGCCCGGGAGCTGGCGCTGGATGCTCGGGGTGGAAGCAATTCCGGCGCTGGTGTTCCTGGCGCTGCTCACCACGGTGCCGGAAAGTCCGCGCTGGCTGCTCGCCCGCGGCCGCCGCCGGGAGGCGCTCGAAGTCATGCGGGCCGTCCGCGGTCGCGAGGCGGATGAGGAGCTGCGGGATATCCAGCTCGCGCCGCAGGCGCGGCGGCCCGGCTCGTGGTCGGCACTCTTCGGCAGGCGCCTGCGCTTCGTCATGGTGTTCGCCGCCGGCCTCGCGTTTTTCCAGCAGATCACCGGCATCAACGCGGTGCTCTATTACCTGCCCACGATATTCGCCCAGGCGGGCGGCGGGCTCGAGAGTGCCTTCCGCCAGGCCGCGATCGTGGGCGCGGTCAACTTCGCGATGACGATCGTGGCGATGCGATGGATAGACAGACTGGGCCGCCGGCCGCTGTTGGTCGTGGGCACGAGCGGCATGGCCGCGGCGCTGCTCGCCATCGGCTGGGCATTCCGCGCTGGCCCGGGGGGTGGTGCGGTGTCAGTCGCCCACCCGGCGATCGTGCTCATCGCCGTCGTCGCTTTCGTGGCTTCCTTCGCGATTTCGCTGGGTCCGGTCACGTGGGTGATGGTGGCCGAGATCTTCCCCAACGAGCAGCGCGCGCTTGCGGTCTCCGTCGTCGGATTCTGGAACTCGCTGGTGAGCGCGACCGTCACTCTGGTGTTCCCGTGGGAGACGGCGCACTGGGGCGCCTCGGGGACTTTTTTCGGCTACGGAATTCTTTCGCTGGCAGCTCTGGCATTCGTCCTGCTCCTTGGCCCCGAGACCCGCGGCAAGACACTGGAGGAGATCGAGCGGTCGTTCCTTGGCAAGCGCGTGTGGCACGCTCGGTGGCGTTCGGTGCGACATGAAGCGAGATCGGGCGATGGACCGGCAGCGACTCCCGGGCCCGCCCGATGAGCGCTCATCGGCAGCGGCCGGGCAAACGAGGACCCCGTCCGCGCCGCGCGGTGACGCTCAGAGTGATCGCGCGCGAGGCCGGAGTATCGGCGAGCACGGTCTCACGGATCATCAATGGCACCGTCAAAGTCAGTGAGGAGCTGAAAGGCGCCGTCGAAACCGCGATCGCGCGCCACGATTTCCGTCCCGACGCGGCGGCCCGCGGGCTCGCGCTCGGGCGCACGCTGACCATCGGCGTGTTGAGCCAGTCCATCGAGAGCCCGTTCTACGCCGAGGGACTGCGTGGCGTCGAGGTGCGGCTGTTGCAAGCGGGTTATGCGGCGCTTTTCATGAGCGGCAACTGGAACGAGGTGGACGAAGAGCGCTGCATGCGCGAATTCACCGACCGGGGGGTGGATGGCATCATCATGTTCTCGGGACGCCTCAGCGATGCGGCCGTGAAGGACTTCGCCAAACGCGTTCCTATCGTCGTGACCGGACGGAGCCTGAAAACGCCAGCAGTCTGCAGCCTGCCGATCGATGATCGACAGGGCGCCCTGCTCGCCATGCGGCATCTCATCGGACGCGGACATCGCCGCATCGCCTTCATCGCCGGATCGGAGAACCATCCGGATGCGCTGCAGCGCCTCGCGGGTTACAAGGCGGGGCTGCAGGAGGCGAAGATTCCGTTCGATCCGAGCCTGGTCGTGCCCGGCGATTGGCACGAGGAGGGCGGCCTTCGGGCCACGATCCAGTTGGTCGAGTCGGGACGCGAGTTCACGGCCATCTTCTGCATCAACGATCAGACGGCACACGGTGCCTACCTGGGTCTGTTCCGCAAGGGACTCTCGGTGCCGGAGGACATTTCCGTCGTCGGCTTCGATGACCTGCCGTCGTCCTCGTACACGCTGCCGCCGCTGACCAGCGTCCGCCAATCGGTGGGCCTGCTGGGAGAGCGGTCCGTTGAAGGAATACTCGCGCTGATCGCGGGTCGGCGGCCGCGCGTCGAGTCACCGCCTGTCGAAATCGTAGTACGCGAGTCGACCCGCCAGCTCTGATACCGGTCGAGAACGAAGACGTGCGGCTTGCGCCGCGAGGTGATTCTTTGCGCATGAGTGATTCAGGAATCGAGACCCTGGCGCGGCGCTTTCCTGCGGGCTTCCTCTGGGGAGTGGCGACCAGCGCCTACCAGATCGAGGGTGCCGCGGCGAGCGATGGGCGTGGGCCGGCCATCTGGGACGAGTTTTGCCGCCTGCCGGGTGCCATTGCCGACGGGTCGAGCGGCGAGACCGCTTGCGATCACTATCATCGGCTGCAGTCGGATCTCGATCTGATACAGCGCCTCGGCATTCCGGCGTATCGGTTCTCGATTTCCTGGCCACGGGTGCGGCCCGAGGGAGGGGCGGTCAGCAACGAGCCGGGGCTCGCGTTCTACGACCGGCTCGTGGACGGCCTGCTGTCGCGCGGCATACAACCGCTCGCGACTCTGTACCACTGGGACCTGCCCGCACGGCTGCAGCACGCGGCCGGCGGCTGGGTGGATCGGGGCACCGCGGAGGCCTTCGCCGATTACGCCGGGATGATGGCGGCGCGACTGGGAGACCGCGTCAAGTCATTCACGACTCAGAACGAGCCCTGGGTGACCGCTACGTTGGGTCATGAGATGGGTGTGTTCGCGCCCGGCATCAGGAGCCGCGCCACGGCCATGCAGGTCTCGCATCACTGTCTCCTCAGTCACGGTCTCGCCGCCCGGGCGGTGCGGGCCGGGCGATCCGGCGTCTCGGTGGGAATCGTGCTCAACCTCTCGCCGGTCCATCCCGCGAGCGATGCGCCGGAGGACGTACTGCAGGCGCGACGCGACGACGGCCTGCTCGTCAGGTGGTACCTCGATGCACTGTTGCTCGGGGCCTATCCGGCGGATGTGCTCGAGTATGTCGGTGCCGACGGGCCGCACGTACGCTCCGGCGATGCGCACCTCATTGCCGAGCCGCTCGATTTCCTCGGCGTCAATTTCTACAACCCGATGGTCTCGGGAGCCGATCGGCGTTGGGTGCCGGCACGGCAGGGCGCGCCGGTAACGGACATGGGATGGGAGGTCGCTCCTCGGGACTTCAGCCAATTCCTGCTGCGTCTGCATCGTGACTACCGTCTGCCGCCGCTCTACATTGCCGAGAACGGCGCCGCCTACGAGGATCGGGTGGTGAACGGTCAGATAGATGACGAGCCGCGGCGCGCCTACCTGGAGTCCCACATGCGCGCCGTAGCGGATGCCATCGATCTGGGGGTCGACTTGCGCGGCTACTTCGTCTGGTCGCTGCTCGACAACTTCGAGTGGTCTCACGGCTACACCAAGCGGTTCGGCATCGTCCACGTCGATTACGCCACCCAGGAGCGCCGACCCAAGCAAAGCGCCCTGTGGTACAGCCGGCTGCTGCGTGCCGTTCGTGACCTGGATCCGGCGCGGGCAGGCGTGGTGAGAAAGAAGGATCGCGTAACCGGCTGAGCGGCAGGTCAGCCGGGATCGATGCGCGCCACCGATGCCCGCCAGAGGACCTGGCAAGGAATATCCCGTCGCACCGGCAGCGCGCTGCCGTAACAAAGATTGAGCAGATGGTGCAGGGCGCTGGTTGCGAGCTCACGCCAGGGAATCAGCACGGTCGTCAGCGGCGGCACTATCAGTCCCGACAGGTCGATGCCATCGTAGCCCATGACCGAGCGCTCCCGCGGCACGTCGATGCCGGCCTCCCGCAGGTAGGAGATCGCCCCGATCGCCATCTCGTCGTTGGCGCAGAAGAGCGCCGTGAAGGGTGCGCCGCGCTCGAGCAGCTCCCGCGCCCCGGCCCGGCCGCTTTCCGGTGAGAAGTCGCCGCGCGCGCGCGGAATCCGCTCGGCATCGATTCCGTACCGGCCGAGCGTCTCCTGAAAGCCGCGCATTCTGAGCGTGTTGTCATTGGCTGTCTTGGGTCCGTCGATGATGGCCAGACGCCGGTGACCGGCCTCGTAGAGCGCACGGGCCGCCGCGGCCCCGGCAGCGCGGTGATCGGGGTTGAAGCAATGCTCCTGGCGTCCCGGGATGTTGCGGTTCAGCAGCACGAATCGCGGCTGTCGCTCGATGATGCCCGCGAGATCCGCCGGCCTGAGCGCCGTGCCCATCATGATGAGCCCGTCGCAGCCGCGGTCGGCCAGAAACTCCGCTCCGGCGAGCGCATCCTGCCGTTCGGTCTCCGGTGACTGGCCGAAGTCCACGACCATCTGCCGTCCCGAAGCGCGCAGGGCGGTGTAGATGGCGTGCAGGATCGGCGTGTAGAACGAGCCGCGAATGAGGGGTACGAAAACCCCGATGGTCTGCGACTGTCCCTTCTGCAGCGCGCGCGCCGCGTGGGAGGGACGGAATTTCAACTCTTCAATGGCCTTGCGGACGCGCCGGACGGCCGCTTCGGATACGGGCCCGTTGCCCGCGATGACGCGTGATGCAGTGCCGAGCCCGACGCCGGCACGTTTTGCCACGTCCTTTATCGTTGCCATCCTACTCACCCTACCAGAATCTCACGACCATCGCCGCAAGCAACACGGCCGAGCCAACCCGTATTGACAGTGCGACGCCCGCGGATCATAGTCGATTTTAATGGAAGCGTTTCCACATCGAAATGGAAACGCTTCCGTATCGGCGCTATCGGGTTCTTGACATCTCGATTCGAGGCGAGCAGACTCCGCTGCAACCGGTTTCAGAAACCGCTTGCAGCGTTGCTTTCAAGCAACACCGACAACGAAGGGGGACAGCGCGTGCAGAACCAGAAGACACGGTCCGTGAATTCCTTGCAGAGGGGAGGCGTTCGATGAGCCGCAAGACTTTGCGTAATGCTTTGAAGAATGAGCGCAAGAAAGACGAGCAACCGACTGGCCCAGGGCGCGCGGCCTGTTCCAATGTCGGTCTTTCCGGACTGGCGCTCGGTTCGATCGCCTTCGGCGTCACCGGCGTCCTGCACGCCCAGAACGCCGCGCCGGCGCAGGATCAGAACGGCGTGCCGAAGCCGACGACGGGCGCCGAGCAGCTGCAGGAGATCGTGGTCACCGGTATCCGCGGCTCGCTGCAAAGATCATTGGAGATCAAGAAGGTGTCCCTCGGCGTGGTGGATGCCGTCTCCGCCGAGAGCATCGGTCACTTCCCGTCCAGCAACCTCGGTGACGCCATGGAGCACGTCCCGGGCGTGACGGTGCAGCGCGGGGTATCGGACCTCATGGACACCCAGGTTCTCTCCAACGGCAACGCTTCCTCGGTCACCATCGATGGCCTGGGAGGGGACTTCGTCGAGACGCTGATCGACGGCCGGCCGCAGGCGGACGTCGAGAACAACAGCCGGCAGTTCAACTTCGCCTCCATGGGCGCGGACTACGTGGGCGAGGTCGATGTCCTCAAGAGTCCCGACTTCAGCATCTCCTCCGGCGATGCCGGCGGCACGGTCAACATCAAGCTGCCGAAGCCCTTCGACCACCCCGGGTTCCAGCTGCATGCGCTCGGCTCGGGCAGTCTTTCCCAGCGCGACGGCCAGGCAACACCCGATGTCGGCACGCTCATCAGCGACACCTTCGACGATAACCGTTTCGGCGTCCTGATCGAGGGGG
>Ga0335072_10010420_pt1 | contig 13385 bp, 11 predicted proteins | sample Lox_Sample_21_FD_206725 | JGI IMG/M metagenome (GOLD analysis project Ga0335072, IMG submission 206725) | Soil microbial communities from Loxahatchee National Wildlife Refuge, Florida, United States - Lox_Sample_2.1 | ecosystem: Environmental > Terrestrial > Soil > Wetlands | place: USA...
TTGCCGTCGCGGCAAAATCAACGGTCGGGTTCGAAGAATCTTCGCAGTCCAATCATGTGCAAAACTGAGATCGACAATGGCCATCACGCACGTACAAACCGCTCCACTCTCTCGCGCACACTCAATACATGCGTTGGAAGATTCAGCCTGCTACCTGCCTCAATCACTGGAATCAGCTTGTCGAACTCCGGCCCCGAATGCGCGCCTGTTAGCGCAATCCTTACCGGATGGAACAGATCCTTGCCTTTTGCACCCGTCTCTGCCTTGATCTCATTCATCCACATTTTGAAGTGCTCAGCACTCACAGGCCCCAACTCGGCTTTGGCCCGTGCTGCAAACGCCTCCAGAACCTTCTGTGCAATCTCCTTTTCCAGAACCGCAGCATTCTCCTCAGTACTTCGCGCCGCTTGCACGTCGAAGTAAAAAATAAAATCTGACTTTGCAGGCAATTGATCAAGCTGGTCCACGGCCGACAGGAACAGCGCAATCAACGCCTCGAACCATGCAGAAATCTCCGCTGATGCCCCAGCCCACGCCGGTAGCCGTCCCGCATTCTCAAAATATGGCCACGCCAGTTCTGCGAGTCGAGACGGCTCCGCCGTCCTCATATAGTGCCGATTCAGCCAATGCAGCTTGGCCCAGTCAAAGACCGCCGGAGACGCCGTCACCCTCTCCAGTTTGAACTCCTCCGTGAGCTCATCCTGAGTAAATGTCTCGCGCGTTCCGCCTTCTGCACCCCAGCCCAGCAGCGCCAGATAGTTCACCAGAGCCTCCGGCAGAATCCCCATCTCGCGAAAGCTCGCAATCGAGGTCGCCCCATGCCGCTTTGATAAGCGCTCGCGATCGCTGCCCAGAATCGTCGAGAGGTGCGCAAACTCCGGCAACTTCCAACCAAATGCCTGGTAGATTGCCACCTGCTTCGGCGTATTCGACAAATGATCGTCGCCTCGAATCACATGGGTGATCTCCATCAGTGCATCATCCACCGTTACCACGTAGTTGTACACCGGCACTCCAGACGACCGTACCAGAATTGGATCGCTCACCGTCTCACTTGCGAACTCCACATCACCACGGACCATGTCATGAAACCGCAGCGGATGATCCGGAATCCTCAGTCGCACCGCAAAGGGTTCACCCAGCGCAGCGCGTTCCGCCGACTCTTCCTTATCGATCCCTCTGCATCGCCCCGAATATACCTGCGGACGATGCTCCGCCGCGGCCAGCGCCCGCTCCGCTTCCAGCTCCTCATTCGTGCAGAAGCAGCGGTATGCCTTGCCCTCACGCAGTAGTCTCTCAGTGTGCTCACGATAGATCACCAGCCGCTCCGATTGTCGGTATGGCGCGTGCGGACCCTCAATGCCCGGACCCTCGTCCCAGTCCAGCCCCAGCCAGCGCAGATCCTCCATCAACTGCGCCTCGTGCCTCGCCTCGCTGCGGTCGAGGTCTGTGTCCTCAATCCGCAGCAAAAACTCCCCGCTGGTGTGCCGGGCAAACAACCAGTTATAAAGCGCAGTGCGCGCATTGCCCACATGCAGTAAACCCGTAGGCGAGGGAGCAAATCGAACGCGCGTCTTCTTTGACTGCATATCTTCAGAGCTTATCAACTTTGAAGGCAGAGATGGTTACTCAACGGAAATACTCCCATCCTCCAGGCTCAAGCGTAGTGAGGCGGCTACGGGCATCTCGCAACATCATGCGCGGTCCGCGCGATTTACTCGACAACATCCGTCCAATTCGATGTAATCCCACTCCCGCGATGCTCCGCGGAACCTTCGTCTCTCGTGGCGCTGTAAACAACAGCTCATAATCTTCTCCGCCGTGCAGTGCGAGCTCCGTCGCAGACGGAATCCATCCCGTGCGCTCTGCCTGCGCCGCTAGTGGATGCACGGGGATCGCCTCCGCATCCAACTCTGCCGCCAACCCCGACTCTTCGCAGATATGATCCAGATCGGTCGAAAGCCCATCGCTCACATCAATTGCTGCATGAACCCCCTTCTCCACCAGCTTGCGCGCTACAGCCAGTCGCGGCTCAGGATAGAGATGCGGATGACCCGCCACAGCCTTCGTCAGCCGGGCAAAGCGCCGAGGGCTGCGCCGGAGCGCCAGCAGTTCCGCCGCTGCGCCTCCCAGCGCTCCTGTCACGTAAATAACATCCCCGACCTTGGCCCGCGACCGCAGCAACGCCTGTCCACGCTCCACCGTTCCGAGCAACACGATGTCGAAACACGCCAGCCCGCCATGCCCTTTGTGTTCTGGAGTCCGCGCTGTATCTCCGCCCGCTAGCGGAACCTCATACCGATCCGCCAACGTCAGCAACCCATCAAGAAATCGCTCAACCCACGACGACTCACGACGCGCGACAAGCAACTCCTGCGGCACTGCCATCGAAAGAAAGGCTGCTACCGGACGCGCACCCATTGCCCCCAGATCACTCAACCCGCGCGCAAGACAACGATGCCCGACCGACTCCGGAGCGTGCCAATCGCGCCTGAAATGGATCCCCTCCAGTGAAAAATCTGTCGTAACCACAATTTCTTCTTCCCGCCCTGGACGTACGATCGCACAGTCGTCGCCAATGCCCAGTCGCAGCTCGCGCGAAGTCCCGCAGGCACGCCTGCGAATCGCCGCAATCAGCGCTCGCTCGCTCAAAACCCACGATTTGAAGGTGGCCTCTACCATGCGCGGCCCCCTCCAGAATAGCAATCCGGCACTGTAGTAACTGTTAAACTCGTAAACGCGATGTCTGCACTCACCTACTTTCTGGTTGGCCTCGCCGCCTATCTACTCGGATCCATTCCCTTCGGCTTCGTGCTCGTGCGCCTCTTTCTTAAGGAAGACATCCGCGCCAAAGGCAGTGGCAATATCGGAGCCACCAACGTCGTCCGCTCCGGCGCAAAAAAGCTCGGCGCGCTTACCTTCTTCCTCGACGCATGCAAAGGCTTCTTCGCCGTCTGGCTCGCCAGCCGCATTGTCTTCACTCCCGGCCTCACTCCTGTTCCGCTGCAAAAAGCCACTGCTCTCGCGGCTCTCTGCGCCATCCTAGGACACATCTATCCAGTGTGGCTGCGCTTCAAAGGCGGCAAGGGCGTCGCAACGGCATTAGGCGTTTTCCTCGCGCTCGCGCCCCAAGCCGCACTCGCCGGGCTCCTCGTCTTCGTTCTGGTCTTCGCAGTCTGTAAGTATGTCTCATTGGCGTCAATCCTCGCCGCCATAGCTTTCCCAATCTTCGCACTGCTGTTGCCACACCCCCGTTATAGTCCATGGCTCATTGCGGTCGTCTTCATCGTTCCCATCATCGTCATCGCCAAGCATCACCAGAACATCGCACGCCTCCTCGCGGGTACCGAATACCGCTTCGGCAAACCAAAGGCGACCCAGGCATGAGCACCATCGCGGTTATGGGTGGTGGCGCATGGGGTACAGCGCTCGCTCTCAATCTCGCCCAGCGAGGCGGCCACAAAATTACATTGTGGATACACTCCCCTGCTGTTGCCGAAACCATCCGTACCACTGGGGAAAATGTTGCCTTTCTTCCCGGTTTCCCGCTGCCCGCATCTATTGGCATCACCAGCAAAGCTGCCGAAGCCCTCGCCGACGCGGACATTATCTTGAGCGTCATGCCTTCTCATCATGTGCGCGCGTCATATACGCACTTCGCGCCTCACCTCCACTCCGGACAATCGCTCGTCAGCGCGACCAAGGGCGTTGAAGACCGGAGCGGGCTGCGTATGAGCGAGGTGATCTCCGAAACATTGGCCCCGCACGGCCTCCACCTCCCAATTGCGGTTCTCAGCGGTCCATCGTTCGCGCAGGAAGTCGCCGCCGGAGCGCCTACCGCCGTCACAATCGCTTCGCGTGATCTCAAACTTGCGGCGGGCATCCAGCAAGAATTCGCCAGCCGGACTCTGCGCCTCTACACCAACGAAGACGTGATCGGAGTCGAATTAGGCGGCGCGCTCAAAAATGTCATTGCCATCGCCTCCGGGGTCGTCTCCGGACTCGGCCTCGGCCACAACAGCACCGCCGCGCTCATCACCCGCGGCATCGCCGAAATCACCCGCCTCTCCATCGCCTGCGGAGGCCGCCGCGAGACCCTGGCCGGTCTTTCCGGACTGGGGGACCTTGTGCTTACCTGCACCGGCTCGCTTTCTCGCAACCTCTGGCTTGGCATGCAGCTCGGGCAGGGGCACGGGCTCGCTGACGCCCTCGCCGCGCTCGACGGCAAAGTAGCTGAAGGTATACTCACCACCTCCGCCGCGGTCGAGCTTGCCGCTCGCCACCGTGTCGAAATGCCCATTGCCGAACAGGTCCACGCCATCCTGCACCAGGGCAAGCATCCGCTCGCCGCCATTCAAGACCTTATGGGCCGCCCTGGCCGTGATGAATAGCCAGCTACAGAGCCCGAAAGTAGTCCCCGAAGCCCGTTGCCCGTAGACTGGTAACCAGAGGTTCTGATGATCCAAACACTCTTCGGTAGCCTGGAAGAACCGCCGAAAAAGGGCCTATTCGACCGTATGAAGGAGGCTGTTTCGCGCACACGCGAAAGCCTCGAGGAGAGTATTGACGGCGTTCTATCGCTTACGCGCACCATCGACGAGAGCGCGCTCGAAGACTTGGAGATGAGCCTCATCGCCTCAGACATCGGTGTCACCACCGCTTCTGAAATCCTCGACGTGCTGCGCGAGCGCGCCAGCCGTAAGCAAATCGAAGATGGCAATGAACTCAGGCAGCTATTGAAAGACCAGCTCAAGTCCATCCTTGACGAGCAGAATCGTCCGCCGCGCGCTGTCACCGCACCGCCCGAGATCATCCTTATGGTCGGCGTCAACGGAACCGGCAAGACCACCACCAGCGGCAAGCTCTCCGCTCACTTTCGTACGCAGGACAAAACCGTGCTCCTCTGCGCTGCCGATACCTTCCGCGCTGCCGCTATTGAGCAACTCGAGGTCTGGAGCCAGCGTAGCGGCGTTGATCTCATCAAATCCCGCCAGGGAGGTGACCCGTCCGCCGTGCTCTTCGATGCCCTCCAAGCAGCCAAAGTGCGTGGCATCGACTACCTCATCGTCGACACCGCTGGCCGTCTTCACACCAAGGACAACCTCATGGCCGAGCTCGACAAGATGCGCCGCATCACCCAGCGCTTCATCCCCGAAGCCCCCCACGAAGTCCTGCTCGTCCTAGACGCTACCACCGGACAGAATGGCCTGCAGCAGGCTCGCTTGTTCACCGAATCTGCTGGCGTCACCGGCATCGTCCTCACCAAGCTCGACGGAACCGCCAAGGGCGGCATCGCCATCGCCATCGCCCGCGAGCTCAAGCTCCCCGTCCGTTATGTCGGCGTCGGCGAAAAAATCGACGACCTGCTTCCCTTTGACAGTGAAGCCTTTGTCGACTCGCTCCTCGAAGCATAAACACTTCATGACAGACCTCGCGCCGCAATCCGAAAAAGAGTCCGATCTTATCTGGATGCTCCGTGCCCTCGACCTCGCGCGCCAGTCCGTCGGAGTCGCCTCGCCCAACCCCGCCGTCGGCTGCGTTCTCGTGAAAAATGGCGCCGTCATCGGAGAAGGCTTCCACGCCTACGACCTCCGCGACCACGCCGAAATCGTCGCCCTCAAAGCAGCCGGCCCCGCGGCCAAAGGATCGACCGCCTACGTCACCCTCGAGCCCTGCAGCCACACCGGACGAACCGGCCCCTGCGCTGACGCGCTCATCGCCGCAGGCATCGCCCGCGTCGTCGTCGCCATCGGCGACCCCAACCCCTCCGTAAACGGACAGGGCATCGCCAGCCTTCGCAGCGCAGGAATCTCTGTCGATGTAGGCCTGCTGAAACGGGAGGCCCGCGAGCTCAACGACGACTTCGCCCGTTACATTCAGACCGGCTTGCCCTTCGTCACTCTCAAAGCTGGCCTCTCGCTCGACGGACGCATCGCCCCCGCCCCCGAAACTCGCGCCACCGACGCGCCCGTCATGCTCACCGGCACCGGGCCGGTTATGTTGACAAGCAAGGAGTCTCAAGCTGAAGTCCAGCGCATGCGTCAGGCATCCGATGCGCTCATCACTGGCATCGGCACCGTCCTCGCCGACAACCCTCTGCTCACCGACCGTAGCGGTCTCCCGCGCCGCCGCCTGCTCCTGCGCGTCGTGCTCGACTCAAAACTACGCCTGCCTCTCGACTCTAGACTCGTCGAAACCGCCAACGAAGACCTGATCGTGTTCTGTACCACTCCCAACCCCGAACGCCGCCGCGCTCTGGAGTCTCTCCATATCCCCGTTGAGCAGGTCACGTCCGAGCCTGGTAGCAATCGCGTCTCGCTCGCGCAAGTCCTCGGTCGCCTCGGAGAAATGCAGCTCACCTCCGCCTTGCTCGAAGGCGGCTCCCAGCTCAACTCCGCTGCGCTCCTGCACGCCGATAAGCTCACCCTCTTCTACGCCCCAATCTTTCTAGGCGCCGACGCCGTTCCATTCCTCGAAACCAGCCACCCCGTCCCACTCCGTCCCGTCCGCACCATGCTCACAAAGTTCGGTCCCGACTTCCGCCTCGAAGCCTGGCTCCGCGACCCCTGGTCCGACTCAAAGTCCGACATCAAGAGTTAATCTGAATCTATGTTTACCGGCCTCATTGAAGCCACGGGAAGCATCCTCTCAGTCGAAGAACGCGCTGGCACGCGCCGCATTACTGTCTCCGCGCCTGCTCTCGCTTCTAAGCTCAAAACCGGAGACAGCATTGCCGTCAGCGGCGTCTGCCTCACTGCTCTCGACATCGAACCCGGCCGCTTCCACGCCGACCTCGCCGCTGAAACCGTCGCCCGCACCTCGCTCACCCGCCTCGCGCCCGGCTCCATCGTCAACCTTGAGCTGCCCACGCCCGCCGGAACCCCACTCGGCGGCCACATCGTGCAGGGCCACGTCGACTCCACTGGAACCCTCCTCGCCCTCGATCCCGTAGACCCCGCTGCAGACCGCTCCCTCACCGACTGGCGCCTCCAGGTCGAAATCCCCGAGCAGACCCGCCCCTACCTCGTCGAAAAAGGCTCCTTCGCCATCGAAGGCATCAGTCTCACCATCGCCCGCTGGGACGGCAAAACCGCAACCGTCGTTATCATTCCCCACACATACGCTGCCACCAACCTGCGCATCCTCCAGCCCGGCGCGCCAGTTAACATCGAAGCCGACATTCTCATGAAGTTAGCCTTGCAGCAAAGCCGGGAATCGGGGTTCAATCTGACCGTGGACTATCTCGTCGCGAACGGCTTCTAAATTCGTTGCACTTTATCTTGATTGCCCAGACGACTACTCCTACTTCGCGCCGTCTTCCCCGATCTTCAGCACAGCCAGGAATGCCTCTTGTGGAATGTCCACCTTACCGATGCGCTTCATCCGCTTCTTACCTTCCTTCTGCTTTTCGAGAAGCTTGCGTTTGCGCGAAATGTCCCCACCGTAGCATTTGGCGATGACGTTCTTGCGCAGAGCGCTCACCGTCTCGCGTGCAACGATTTTCGATCCGATGGCCGCCTGGATCGCCACTTCGAACTGCTGTCGCGGAATCAACTCGCGCATCTTCGAAACCAACGTGCGTCCCCGCTCATATGCGAAGTCGCGATGGACGATGATCGAGAGCGCGTCCACAGGCTCGCCGGAAACCAGAATGTCCAGCTTCACCATCGGCGAATCCCACATATCGGATAGGTGATAGTCGAGCGAAGCATACCCGCGCGACACTGACTTCAGGCGGTCGTAAAAATCCAGCACGATCTCATTCAGCGGAAGCTCGTAGGTAATCATCACCCGCGTGGGCGTGACGTATTCGAAGTTTTTCTGCCGTCCGCGCTTCTCTTCCACCAGCTTCAGAATCCCACCAACGTATTCCTCATTCGTCAGAATCGTCGCTGTAATCACTGGCTCGGCAATCTTCTCGATCTCCGTCGGATCCGGCCAGCGCGAAGGATTATCAACTTCGACCACTTTTCCGCCGGTCAGCGTGATCTTGTAGCGCACTCCCGGCGCTGTCGTGATCAGGTCCAGGTCAAACTCACGCTCTAACCGCTCCTGAATAATCTCCATATGCAGTAGCCCTAGAAATCCGCAGCGGAACCCGAATCCCAGCGCCGCCGAACTCTCTGGCTCAAAGAAGAAGGAAGAGTCATTCAACCGAAGCTTCTCCAGGGCATCGCGCAATAGAGTGTGCTCATGCGAGTCAACTGTGTAAAGCCCGGCAAACACCATCGACTTAATATCTTCAAACCCTGGCAGCGGAGCCGCCGCCGGACGCACGTCGTCGGTAATCGTATCTCCAACCTTCGTATCGGCAACATTCTTGATGGTCGCGATAAAGAATCCCACTTCCCCAGCTGAAAGCTCGTCAATCTCTACCGGCTTGGGCGTCAACACACCTAGCGAGTCCACATCGAATGCCTTTCCGTTCGACATCAGGCGGATCTTCATCCCCTTGCGCAGCTTGCCGTTGATGATCCTTGCCAGCACCACCACACCGCGGTAAGGATCGAACCATGAATCAAAAATCAGCGCCTGCAGCGGAGCTTCCGCGTCGCCTGATGGTGGGGGCAGCCGCCTCACAATCGCCTCCAGAATCTCCGGCACGCCCAGCCCCGTCTTTGCGCTCACGGCAATCGCATCCGTTGCGTCAATGCCGACTGTCTGCTCGATCATTTCTTGCGTACGCACAATGTCCGCGCTAGGCAAGTCGATCTTGTTGATGACGGGGATCACTTCAAGCCCATGGTTGATCGCCAGATAGGCATTAGCCAACGTCTGCGCTTCCACTCCCTGCGACGCGTCTACCACCAGCAGCGCACCCTCGCATGAAGCCAGCGACCGTGACACCTCATACGAAAAATCAACATGCCCCGGCGTGTCGATCAGATTCAACTGATATGTCTCCCCGTCCTTCGCCGGATACATCATCCGCACCGAGTGCGCCTTGATCGTGATGCCGCGCTCACGCTCCAGGTCCATCGCGTCCAGCACCTGTGCCTGCATCTCGCGCGCCGTTAGGGAGCCCGTTAGCTCCAGCAAACGGTCTGAAAGAGTGGATTTGCCATGATCGATATGCGCGATAATCGCGAAATTACGAATGTGCTTATTGTCCATGCGAGAAAACGGAGGCGCTTTCAGTGCTTCGAGAGGAGAATTTTCTCCAGCAGCTCAGTTTATCATTGCGCCTTTGAGCGAATTGCGCGATTCATTGTGTTCTGTGAAGCTCGAGGCCATACAATAATGCGATACGGAGCAGGTTGAGAGAACTCGATCAATCCTTCGTCGTTTACATACGCATGCTTGTTTTTCGAGCCGCTCTTACTGTCGCATTTGTCGCGCTGCTGCCAATTGCCGCGTTCCCCTCTGCGTTGGCCCAATCCGCCGTGCAGGCCTCAGCTCAGGCAGCACCGTCCTCGACCTCGCAGGCTGAGTCCCTCACGCAGAGGCATGTCGCACAGATCATTCAGGACGTAGAAGCCGCCTATCAAAATGGCTTGGACAATTATCATAACGGCCACCTCGCTGCGGCAAAATCCAACTTCGATTACGCTGTCGATCAGATGCTCACCTGCGGAATCGACATTAAAAGCACTCCCGATTTAAACGCGGAGTTCGAACATATCGTCGACGCTGTCAATACGCTCGAGATGGATGCGCTAAAGCAGGGTAATGGTCTTGCTCCTGCCACCGAGCCCACTCCGGTAGGCTTGGCCAATGATGTTACCTTTTCTGTCGATCCAGCTATTCGTGCCGAAGCCGAAGCGCAGTTAAAGACCACTCAATCCGACCTTCCGCTGGTGATGAACGACTACGTTGCCAGCTATATCAACTTTTTTTCGAAGAACAAAGCCGGACACGCAACCATCGTCGCTTCGCTCGATCGTGCCGGCCGTTACAAAGCAATGATTCAGCGCGTACTTAAGGAAGAAGGAGTCCCGCAGGACCTGATTTACCAGGCCGTCGCCGAGTCTGGGTTCCGTCCGCAGGCGGTCAATCCACGCTCCGGCGCCGGCGGCATGTGGCAGTTCATGCCCGGTGATGCATACGCCCCGCCACGCAGCGCATGGTATGACGAGCGCTTCGACCCGGAAGCATCCACCCGCGCCTACGCACGGTATATCAAATACCTTTATCAACAGCTTGGCGACTGGTATTTGGCCATGGCAGCCTACGATTGGGGTGCGGGCAACATCCAGCGGGCCGTGCAGCGCACTGGCTTTGCCGACTTCTGGGAGCTCTATAAGCGCAACAACTTGCCGGCTGAGACAAAAAATTACGTACCTATCATCCTGGCCGTCACCATCATGGCCAAGAATCCTAAACAGTACGGCCTCGACGACCTCACGCCAGATCCCCCGCTCGTTACCGATACTGTACAGACTGACTACAGCGTCGGCCTGCCTCTTGCGGCCGATCTCGTAGGTGCACCGGTACAGGAAGTCGCTGCCCTTAACCCCAGCCTGCTCCGCGGAGCTACGCCTCCCGACGAGACATTCACCCTGCATCTACCCGCGGGCACTAAGGACATTTTCGAAAAACGCATCGCCGAGATCCCCGTCGATAAGAGGCGCTATTGGCGATATCACACCCTCGCTCCTGACGAAACTCTCGAAGATGTAGCGCGATCCTTCCATGTCTCCGTCTCCGAAATCGCCGATGTGAACCAACTGACCTCCATAAGCAATCTAAGTGGCGTGGGCGCCGTCATCGTTCCCGTCGCTCCGGCATCGGCATCCTCAAGCACAACTCTTTATCGCGCGCACCGCGGTGACACTCTGGTCACGATTGCAGACCGCTTTGGTGTCACTGTTGTGCAGCTGCGCCGTTGGAATCATCTCCGCGGCACCGCCGTCAGACCCGGTCAAAAGCTCTTTGTCGCTGAACCAGTGCACATCCATTTCTCATCGCAGCACACGCGCCACCATTCCTCTTCGCATCGTTCCTCGCACCATACCTCTCATCCCACGACGGCGCATCATGACGGGGAGAGATCTTCACAGCAAACATCGAAAAGCAAGAATACCCGGAATTCTCACCACCCGGGGAAAGTATCCTCCTAGTGCCGGCACCGTGAAACAGCGGCTTGGCGCTATGTGCCATCCCTCAGCGAACATCGGTTTTCTGCCGCTTCGCAAATACCCTATGTGTGCGAGCCCGCGGGAATTTTGCATATGCCAGAAGCAAATGCCCGCATCGTATTTCTAAAAATGAGAAGCCAGATCGGGAAAATGATCACGCGATGCATGAAACGCTTGCCTTTTCATGGCGAGGCGTTGCATGCTGTTGCTATAATCTGCGACGCGGGAGTTTATTTTTTTGCCGCAATTCGGCATCTCAAGAGCAGATGCAAGGGCTTCGGGCCCGGAGGGCAATTTCAATGTACGATGACCGCAGATTTTACGCGCACAGCGACGGCGACTTTGAACCAGAGACGGAACCATTTCCGGAGGATATGGAGGACAACTTTGACGAAGAGGAGGAAGAGATATCCGTTTCACTCTCTTCAGATGATGATGATATCGAGGACGAAGAAGAAGAGCACAGCCCTGTAATAGCAGAAGAGGCCGCAGTCTTCATCGCTCCAGTGATCGCTCCGCAAATTGAGAAATCTGCGGCTGCGAAGGCTCCGGCAAAGAAAGATGCGAAGAAGGCTCCTGCAAAGAAAGCGGCAAGAAAAGCTCTGGCAAAGAAGGCTGTCCCCAAAAAGCCGGCAAAGAAGGCCGCCAAAAAAGCTCCGGCAAAAAAGGCCGGCAAGAAATCTGCCGCTAAGAAAAGCAGTAAAGGCGTGAGCGGCAGGAAGGCTGCGAAGAAATCTGCAGCGAGCCAAAAAGGCGCCGGTAACAAAAAATCCACCAAGAAGAGAGGTATTCCATTGGCAGTTAAGAAAGCAGCAAAGAAGAAGGCGGCCAAGAAGGCCGTGAAGAAAGCACCAAAGAAGAAGGCTCCAGCAAAGAAATCCGTAAAAAAGAAGAAGTAAACAACCGCAGGAATGAGGCAAGCAAAAGAGCCTGGCCAAGCGCCAGGCTTTTTGGCGTCCCGAGTTGCGGAATAAATGCTTGCGGCCTGAGCCCTCCGCCGCGTAAATGCGCTCTCTGCCATTCATCGCTTCTTAACGCCGTATTGTGGAAAGCGCCCTTTGGAGCAAAGTTTCACTTACAAACGCGAAGAAACAGATTTTATCAGAAAATAAACACGAATCATGTTTGTAATGAATAGGTTGCGATAAATTTATGCCATCTCAACAAGGCTCGATAGAGACGTCCCCATAAACGTCACCGGCTAGTCTGCCAAATTCTCCACATATTTTTCCACAGAAAATTCTCGTGGCCGAAAGGGCTTAAATTTCAGGAAGAAAACGAAAGGGCTCCGGAACACCGGAGCCCTTTCATTGCGAGAAAAATCGCTTAGTGCGAGGTCCCCGAGGGGTGAGCCGGAGCGTGAGAGGCAGGGGCCGAAGGAATCCCAGGTGCCGGTGCCGGAACACCCGACTTCACGTTATACGCATCGATCACAGCCTTTGTGATGTCGGTTCCATCGTTCCTCCAGAGAACCGTGGGGGGCTGCTGCTGGCCAGCGCTTTCATCCAGCACCACGCCATAGCCATTTGTCTTGGCATAGGACTGAAGAACGCCGTAAACTTTTTCAGCCAGTTGCTGATAAGTCTGCTGCATCTGCTGCTCATAATCGCTGGAAGCATCCTCACCGTCACGCTGCAGGTCCTTTTCCTTCTGATCGATGGCCTGGGTACGAGTTTGCCGCTCCGCATCGCTAAGCTTGTCGCCGTCAGCCTGAAGCTGCTTTTTGAGCGTGTTGATCTCATCAGCTTCGGCCTTCAGCTGCGTCCGCTTTGGATCAAACTTCTGCTGTAGCTCTGCGATGTTCCGACGGCCTTCGTTTGTCTGAAAGACTGCGGCCTGGAAGTTGATAACAGCTACCTTTGTGGTGCCTATAGGCGCCGCAGCGGCGGTGCCCGTCTGAGCGATGGCACTGAGGCCGAGCCCTGAAACGAGCAGGCATACTACGGAAAACGAACGCGGGAATACACGTTTCATGTGAATCAATAATTCCTCCGGTTTGAATCAGATCGCCCGCACTTGCGGAAGCGAACTTCGCTTCCTGATCTACCTGCTGCGTAGTTCGTAGAGGCGGATTCCAGGCCGGAAAGGGCTGGAAGGCAAGACGAGACACGATCAGAAGACATTCTCAGGAACTGAGCCGAATTATAGGTGCGGGGTGTCACAGCGTCAATATTGGTCCTATGGAGTTAACAGTTGTTCCCCGGCATCTTGCCCCACCCGCAGGGATGCGTGCAAAGCGTGTCTCCCGGGACGGCGTGTCCTAGAATGTGGTGCTCACAGCCAGGCGGAAGGTCTTGCGCGGCTCTC
>Ga0335072_10010421_pt1 | contig 13384 bp, 12 predicted proteins | sample Lox_Sample_21_FD_206725 | JGI IMG/M metagenome (GOLD analysis project Ga0335072, IMG submission 206725) | Soil microbial communities from Loxahatchee National Wildlife Refuge, Florida, United States - Lox_Sample_2.1 | ecosystem: Environmental > Terrestrial > Soil > Wetlands | place: USA...
GTGGCCGGCGTCGAGGTGCAGCAGCGGCATGAACCAGCGGTAGATGGCGCGGGCCCGCGCCAGATCGCCGGTCCGCAGCGCTTCCCAGAGAGCGAGCGACTGGCGCGGGAAGGCGTTGGTGAGGCCCGAGACCCAACCGCGGGCGCCGAGCAGGACGCCTTCGAACACGACGTCATCGAGACCGGCGAACAACACGAAGCGCTCCCCCAAAGCGTTGCAGACGTCCGTGAAGCGCCGCGGGTCGGGCGCGGACTCCTTGACCGCGACGATGTTGGGCACCTCCGAGAGGCGGCGCAGCGTCTCGATCTCGATGCTGACCCGGTACGCCGGCGGATTGTTGTACAGCATGATCGGCAGGCGCGTGGCCTGCGCCACGGAGCGGAAGTGATATTCCAGCTCGCGGGGCGTCGGCACGTAGACCATGGCAGGCAACAGCATGAGCCCCGTGGCGCCCAGCGCCTCCGCGTCCCGGGCAAACGCTGCCGCCGCCGCCGTGGTCAGCTCAGAGACGCCTGCAACGATCGGTACGCGGCCGCCCGACGCCTCGATCGCGGTGCGCAGCACCGAGCGCTTCTCTTCGGCGGTCAGCGAGTTGTTCTCGCCGACCGTCCCCAGTGTGATCAGGCCGTGCACGCCGTCCTCGATCAGCGCGGACTGCACCGCGCGGGTGGCGGCAAGATCGACCCGCAGCTCGGCGTCGAACTGAGTCGTCACGGCCGGCAGCACGCCAGACCAGGGGCAGGTTGGCGAGGATTGCGCAGCGGGCATGGCTCTCTTCCGATGGGATTTGCGGCGAGGGGCCCATGGTATACGGTGTAGCATCAGGCGTGAACGCTTCGGCGATGCGAGAATTCGTACCATGACGAAGGCCACGGCATGACCCGTTCGCTGCGCGCGCTGGAAGTCACGGCAACCTCCCCGCAGGGGGGCGAGTAGCGTGCCGGCCCGCAAGGACAGTCCGCCGGACGTCGATGAGCTCTATGGCCTGGAGCCGGTGATCGAGCCGGGCGACGGCGATGCCGCGGGCGGGAACTCCCCGAGCCTGCAGGTGCGCAGCGTGCAATGCCCTTACTGCGGCGAGCCCTTCGACACCGTCGTCGACCTCAGCTCCGGCTCGACGAGCTATATCGAGGATTGCGCCATCTGCTGCCGCCCGATCGAGTTCAGGTTGGAGGTCGCGGGCGAGTCCGGGAGCGAGGACGCCACTCTGCAGGTCAGCCGCAGCGATTGAGCTTCGTTTCCGGGGAATCATGCGCCTCGCCATCCGCGCCGCGATCGCGGCGTTAGCGTCCGTACCCGCCGTCGCTGCCGCGGGCGGCGGCGGATCGCAGCTGCTTCTCGGCAACGTTCAGTACGGCTATCAGCCGCCTGCCATTGCCGGTCCGCACCGGTTGGTCATGGTGCCGGGAATGGGAAACGACCACATGCGGGCCGACACTGCGAACGCCGCGGCACAGCGATGGTTCGACTATGCGCTGACTCTGTCCCGCGCCTTCGAGCACGAAGATGCGAAGTTGGCCTTCCGGCGGGCGGCGGCGCTCGATCCCACATGCTCCCTGTGCATCTGGGGCGAGGCTTATTCCCTCGGCCCCACGATCAACTACCTCGTGGACGACTCGGACTCCGCGGCGGCGCTGACACTCGCGCGGCAGGCGCAGCGCGTCGCGGGTCCGCACCTCTGCGCCGAGGATCGCCGGCTGGAAGCGGCGATGGCCGATCGCTACGCGGATCCCCGCCATGACGGCAGCGGGGACCTGCGGTACGCACACGAGGTCGATGAGATGCTGCACGCCGATCCGGCCAATCTCGAGCTCGCGATTTTCGACGCGGAAGCCTGGCTGATCATGGAGCAGCATCAGAATCGCGTGGGACTCGCACCGGTCGTAGCCCGGCTGACGCCGCTCGTCAGCGCTCATCCGGACTACACCGGTCTGGTGCACTTCTACATCCACGCCACCGAGGACGCCGGCGAGCCGCAGCTCGCGCAACCCTACGTCCGGCGCCTGGCCGAGATGTGCCCGAATGCCAGCCATCTCGTGCACATGCCGGCACACACCGAGTACCGGGTCGGCCGCTACGAAGATGCAGCTCTGGCCAATATCGCGGCGCTGAGGGCGGACCTCGTTTATGCGCAGGCGACACACACACCGACTCCGCTCGGCCGCTTGATGTATCACTTCCATGACGTGCAGTTCGGTCTCGCGGCAGCCCTGATGTCGGGGGACAGGCGCATCGCGCTGCGCCTGATCGATCAGTTCAACCGCGACTTTCCGCACCCGGCCGGGTACGACAACCACGCGGAGATGGCCGGGGGCCTCGTTTACGTGGGCTTCGGCCGGCTCGCATCCCCGGGCGAGGTTCTGTCGGCGCCCGCGGCGCCCTCTTCCAAGCCCTTCCTCGTGGCGATGCGCCACTACGCTCGCGGCGAGGCATTCGCCAGGCTGGGCAGGGCGGCCGCGGTCCGCGCCGAGGCGGATCAATTGCGGGCCTTCCGCGAGAGCGCTCCGGAGTCCACCTGGGGAGGGACGTTCGCCGCGACGGTTCGGATCGCGCGTCTGGTGCTGATCGGGCAAGCGGACCGGCTCACGGGTGCGCTCGCCGGGGCCCGCTCCGCATTCCGCGCCGCCGCCGAGCTGCAGGAAGCCCGCTTCGGCGGGGGCGGCGACCCGCCCCGCTGGTGGTATCCGGTCCGCCGCAGCCTGGCGGCGACCCTGCTCGCGCAGGGCGATGCGGCGGCGGCGGAGCGCGAGGCGGACGCGGTCCTGAAGTCCTGGAAGCTGGACCCGGCGACGCTCGCGATCAGGTCGCAGGCGGAGAAGTCCCGCAACGACGCCCGTGCGAGGTTGGATTGGAAGGCCGCGCGCAGCGGCTGGTACGGTGATCCGCGCGCGCTCCTTCCCGGACCTCTTTCCTGAGCGGCCCGCGATAATGGTCCGCTGCCCGGGTTAATGGTCCTGTCGTGCCGGCATGAGCTGCGGCAGAATCAGCGCGTCAGCCGCATGGGCTGAGTCCCTGCGCTCGAGGAGCCGCCATGTTTCGAGCTCTTGCCGTCTCCGTCCTGCTCGCGGCCGCGTGCGCCGCCGGGGGACAGGAAAAGCCGACGGTCATCCCGCCGCCCGCCCTCGGCGGCGCCCAGGTCAGCGGCGCTTCCGAGAAGGCGGACCTCGCGGGAGGCTGTTACTGGGGAACGCAGGGGATCTTCGAGCACGTGAAGGGAATCAAACGCGTCGTCGCGGGATTCAGCGGTGGGCACAGCGACGATGACGGCGGCGCCGAGTCGGTGATGATCACGTTCGATCCCAAGGTGATCAGCTACGGACGGCTGCTGCAGATCTTCTTCTCAGTCGTGCACGATCCGACGCAGCTCAACCGTCAGGGTCCCGACGTCGGCGCCGGCTATCGCTCGGACATTTTCTACATGAGCGCCCGGCAGCGCCGCATCGCGCAGGCCTACATCGCGCAGCTCGGCCGCGCCGGCGTGTTCCCCAAGCCGATCGTGACCCGGGTCGATGCGTTCCCGGGATTCAGCCCCGTCGGCCTCGATCAGCAGGATTTCATGATCAAGAACCCGCGCCTGCAGTACATCGAAGTCAACGACGTGCCGAAGCTCACGAGCCTCGAGCACCTGTTCCCGGCTTCCTACCGGCCGCGGCCGCGGGAATTCAGGGAGTGACCCCAGCAGGACGGCTACGGGCGGCCGCCGAGCACCCGGGCGGGTAGGAAAAGAAGCGCGCGCAGCAGCGCGAAGACGCCCTCCACGGCTATCCCGAGGACGCGCAACGGCAGCAACAGCAGCCACACGATGGGCCACAGCACCAACGCCAGCAGAGCCAGCGGCCAGCACAGGACGAACAGGATCAGCCACAGGAGGACGGTCAACACACCGCTACCTTAGCGCGCTCCGAGCTGCGCCGCCACCCAATCGGTAATCGCACGATAGTAGAGCTCCGCGTGCACCGGATCCTGCGGCGAATGGTGGGCGCCGGGAATGCCGATGAACTTCACCGGGATCCCGCGGCTGCGCAGCGCGTGGTAGAGCTCGAAGGATTCGGTGATCGGCACGGTCGTGTCATCGGTGCCTGACAGGATCAGGGTCGGGGTGGTGATGTCCGCCGCATAGCTCATGGGGGAGCCGGTACGGTAGAGCGCGGCGCTCTGCTTGTCCCACGGACCGCCGCCGAGCGAGTCGCGGGTCCAGGCGAGATTGCCGGCGCCCGAGAGCTCGTACTCCTCGGTCCAGTCGAGCGCGCCGTCGGCCACCACCGCGCAGCGCCAGAAGTGCTGGTGCGTGATCAGCCATCCGGTCATGTAGCCGCCGTACGAATGCCCGACCGCGGCGATGCGCGAGTTGTCCACGATACCGCGCCCCTGGAGCATCCTGATGCCCGAGAGCACATCGCTGTCGGGCCCCGCGCCGGGATCGCGGTAGATCGCGTGCTCGTGCGCGTTGCCGAGATTGTCGCTGCCGCGGTAGTTCGGCTCGAACACGAGAAATCCGCGCGCGGCGAACAGGTCGCGCAGGGGACCGATCTCAGGCACGTCGAAATCCTGGCTGGAGGCCGCTTCCGGGCCGCCATGGCTGAACACCACCAGCGGATAGCGCTTGCCGGGCTGGTAGCCGTTCGGATACGTCAGTATGCCGTCGTTGGGCTGGCCGTCGGGCGCGTGCCACTGCACTTCGACGCTCTGCGGATAAGCGAAGGCCGCAAGCGCGGCGTTCAAGTGGGTCAGACGCTGCGGAACGCTGTCCGCGGTACGCAGGATATAGAGCTCCGGCGCCTGCGCCGCGCCGTCGGCCACTACGGCGAGGGCGCCCGTGGCCGATGCCGCCACATCCATGGCATTGAGCGTCCCCAGATTCAGCGCATGGCCCTGGCCGTGCACGGGCTGTATGTAGAGCTTGCTTCCAACATGATCATCGGCCATGGCGACGAGGCCGCTGCCGTCGGGCAGCCACGCGAAGTTGGCGTATATGTTTCTATCCAGGCCGGCACTGATGTCCCGGGCGTCGTTGCCTGCGGTGGAGGCGACGAAGAGATCGTTGTCACTGATCGCGCCGGGTCCGTGCAGATAAAGGTAGGCAACGCGGTCGCCCTTCGGCGCGAAGCTCGGCGCGTACTCGTAGGTTCGTTGCGCAGTGATCGGATGCTCCGCGCCGCTCGCGGCATTTACCGCGACTATCGTCGTCCGGTCAGAATCGCTGTCGTCGGCATCCGCCTGTTGCGCATAGACGATCCACCGCCCGTCCGCGGACCACGATGGCGCGGAGATGCCGCCGCTGATGGGCGGCGCGGTCTCGAGTACGCTGGTCGAGCCGCGGGTGAGCTGCCGCGCCTTGCCTGTCTTCACGGAGAGCAGCCAGATGTGCGACGGCACGGCCGGCTTGTCCGCGAGATAGTCATCGTCATGTATCGTGAAGAGGTCGTGATGAGTGCGCTGGTCCTGCGCGCTGAGCGGCGAGTCGTCGGGAGTCACGTAGGCGATGGTGCTGCCATCCGGACTCCAGGAGTACTGCTGCACGCCATTCGGCGCATCGCCGAGCTCCGTGGGCGTGCCGCCCGCTGCCGGCACGGTGTAGAGCTGCGCCTCCCGATCACCGACCTTGCCGATGAAGGCGAGGGTCCGGCCGTCGGGTGACCATCGCGGCATGTCCATGTCGCTGATGTCCTGCACCACGGTGCGCGGCTCGCCGCCCGCGGCGGATATCACGCGGAGCGTCGCGTCGTAGCGGTCGTCGACGAAGTCCGCCCGCAGGGTGAGGAACGCGATCTGTGTTCCGTCGGGCGAGAATTGCGGCGCCCCGATGCCCACCAGCATGCGGAAGTCGGTAAGACCGATCGGAGCAGCGGCCGCGCCGGCGGCGGCGGAAGCCAGCGCGAGCAGAGCGGCGACCGGCAGGCTGATGAAAGCCAAACGACCCTTCATGCGACTTCCCCTTCGAGAGCTGGGCCGGGTCAGCGGCCTATTGTGAGCAATATTATCGCCGGAATCCCGGCCGGTAGTGTGGCCGCGGGAACTCCGCTATAGTCCCGGTGGACGTGTTTTGAGCGTCGGATGGCCGCAACATGGAGCCGCCGCAGAGATCCAAGCCGAAATCCACCCCGCCCGGCCAGGCGGCGACGGGGTCCTCCAGGTCGACCTCGAGGGACGATTCGATCCCATCGGGCCAGGTCCGGCACGACGAGCGCGGCAACGCCGTGTGGGACTGGCTGAAGGATACGGGACGCAACGCCCTCGAAGCCACGTCGCGGCTGCTGAAGAAACTGGAAGCCCCGCAGCTGGAGATGGAGGACAAGAAGGACGAGGAGCTGCGCATCCAGTCCGACCGCGAGCGTGACCCGGGTGGCGGCTACGATCCTTACAACCAATCGGGCAAGTCTCCCCCGCGCAAAGGCCGCTAGCCGCCTCGTATGAAGCGTCCGTGTGCCTGCGAAACGCTTACCAGTTCCCCATGGCCACATGTCCACCCCGAATGATGAAGCGGCGCGAGCGCGTGGCAGGCACACGGAGATGCCCCGCCGCCGCAGGTGGCGGAGCCTCGGGCAAAAACCACGCTTTTTGCCCGAGGCGCGCTGGGCGGGGCAGGATGCCCGATCCAGCGCTTCATCCTAGATCCTGATGCGCTGCCAGGCGCGCGAGCGCCAGCGGAGGAAGAGCGTCGTGCCGAGGAGCACGACGTAGATCAGCACCGCCACCCAGCCGCCCTGGGCGCCATACCCCAGCTGCGGCAGGAAGTGAAACCAACCCTGGCCGGGCGCGAAGATCAGGATGTGCGCAATCGGCAGGAATACGAGCCAGCAGACCGGGAAGACGAGCGCGACCGGCACTCTGACGTCGCCCGCACCGCGCAGGCACATGCTGCTGCCGAGGTTGAGGCCGTCGAAGCACTGATAGGCGGCGGCCAGCCAGAGAAGTTGAATGCCGAGAACCGCCGCCGCGGCGGCGTTGCGGTCGTGGGAGCCGGCAAAAAGCGGCAGCAGCCACGGCCCCGCGATCGCGAGCGCCAGGCCGATGCCGCCCATCACCAGCGCCGCCAGCACGATGACCCGCGTCCCGAGGCGCATGGCCCAGTCGCGATCGCCGGCGCCGATCGACTGTCCGACGAGAGTGGTCGCGGCCGTAGCGATGCCGATGCCGGGCATGTAGGCGATCGAGGTGAGGACGGTCACGATCTGCGTGGCCGCTCCGGCGACGGTGCCATAGCGCACTTCCATCATCTGAAACACCGAGAAGCCGAGCACGTCCGCCGCGGGCATCATGCCCATCGGCAACCCCAGGCGCAGCTGCTCGCGGATCAGCCGCCGGCGCGGGCGCCAGGCCAGGTGCGATTGGTGGGACTGGCGGAACGGCACTCTGAGAAAGAGGCCGAACCCCATCGCGAATCCCACCGCCTGCGCGACATTGCTCGCCCACGCTGAGCCCGCAACACCCCATCCCAACTGGAAGATGAACAGGTAGTTGAAGATGGCGTTGGCGGTTGCCGTCGCAACCGCCACGAGGAAACTGACGCGCGGCCGTCCGATGCCGTTGAAAAAGCCGATCATTGCAAACGCCGCGACACCGAAGGAAGCGCCGCCGACGCGCGGGAACCAGAACTCCTGTGCGAGGTCGGCGATGTGCGGGCTGAATCCGAAGGGGGCCAGGATTTCCCTTCCCGCGGCGCCGAGCGCAACGAAGACGGGTGCCGCACACAATGTCACCCAGAGAGCCGTCCAGGCGGCCTGCGCCGCCCGCCGATAGCGCCGCGCGCCGTGGGCGTGCGCAGCAAGCGTCTGCACTGCCATGCCTGCGCCGCCCAGCACGAAGACGACCGCGAGAATCATCCATTGCACGGCACCGACTGCTGCGATGGCGGCAGTCGAGATGTGCCCCACGAACCACATGTCGGTGAGATTCAGGACGATCTGCACCGCGCTGTTGGCCATCAGCGGCAGGGCGAGCGCCAGCACCGCGCGATAGTCGACATGCGCGCGGCCCTGGGAATCGACGCGCCGTGCCGGAAGGGCCCGGGCGGGCGCACGCGGTGATGGAAAAGCAGTATCCATGTGCGACAGATTCAGGTGGGAACACGATTGAGCGGCCCGGGGCCGCTCCCTGGGCCGCGGGTGCCTATTGGCGCGACAGAGATTGCTGCACGCGCCGCCAGGCGACTTGCAGCCAATTGACCAATCACCGCGTATTGTGCACCGTAGCGCACATGGCAGCTCGCAAGAAGACCTCCGGCACGCGCGGCCGGACGACATCCGGGACCCGGCGCGCCAGGGGGAAACTCGCCCCGGGAGCACAGGCGCGCGGCCTGGAGGCCTCTCAGGTCGCGGTCGCGATCGACAGTCCCGAGGTGGCGGAGCTGGTCACGCTGGTGCGCACAGCCGGCGGCGCGCCCATCGGAGCCTATCACGAGCCGATGGGAGGCCGGCCGCTGCTGCTCGCCTGCATCCCGTTGGCGGCGGTGCAGCCGACACCGTTCCAGCGCGACCTCTCCCCCACGCACGCCAAGCGGCTCGCGGAGAAGATAGGCGAGACGGCGGCGTTCCTCGATCCGCTGATCGTGGTGCGCGGCGAGGACGGCAAGCTCTGGACGCCGAATGGCCGGCACCGCCTGGCGGCGGCGAAGGTCCTGGGCCTGCGGCAGATCACCGCGCTCATCTCACCGGATGAGGCGCTGGCGTATCGGATCCTGGCTCTGAACACCGAGAAGGCGCACAACCTGCGCGACCGCAGCCTGGAAGTGATCCGCATGGCGCGCAGCCTGGCGAAGCGGCAGAAGGACCGCAGCGAGTCGTCACTGGCGGCGGAATTCGAGGCCCCGGAGCTTCTGACCCTGGGTGTCGTCTACGAGCGCTCGTCGCGCTTCGCCGGCGGCGCCTACAGCGCGTTGCTGAAGAAAGTCGACCGCTTCACCGACAAGCCGCTGGCCGCCAGCCTGCGGGATCGGGAGGACTACGCCGCTCGCCTCCTGGAGATCGACGCGCAGGCGAAGAAAATCATCGCCACGTTGCAGCAGCGCGGCTTCAAGTCGCCGTACCTGCGCAACTACGTGGTCGCCCGGATCAACCCGGTGCGCTTCCACAAAGTCAAGAAAGGCGAGACCAAACCGCCCATGCCGCTGGCTCAGGCGCTGACGCGCATGGCGGCTGCGGCGCGCACGTTCAAACTGGAATCCGTTTCCAACGCCGACCTCGCATGGGTGGCCGTTGGTGCCGGGGCCCAGGAATGACTCGGCAGGTGCGCCCTGGATATCAAGCACATCAAAACGGTTGGTCTGCCTTGGAGCGAGCCTGAAGGTCCATGGGCAGGTCGTTTCCCAGGATGGACCTGGAAGGACCTGCATCGCACGGGTGGCGTCGAGGTCTCGCTCTGGAAACTGGAGGCGGGTCGAGCGGATGAACCGCATGTGCATCAGGACGGAGACGAGCACCTCTACGTCATCAGAGGTGAGGTTGAGAGCAACGGCAGGCGCTTCAGCGCCGGCGACTATGTATTTCGACCGGCGGGTGTCCTGCACAGCAGCAGCACGACCGTCGGAGCGGAGATGCTCCTGGTGTTCGTGAAACACGCCTCCGCCTGACATCACCGGCCGTCGGATCCGGTCGTTTCCGCAGACTCAGGCGGGTCCCGCCTGGCGCAACTGACTCTTCCCGATCTCTCGCGCCGCGAGTTTCCGTGCAACAGTGAGGGCTGCCGTCGCCGAGACCTTCACATCAGGTACGACGCCAGTGCCCTCCCAGTCTGTTTTGGTGACTGGGTTGACAAAGCGCGCGCAGGGAACGCGAATGAAGAAATGAGCATCGATCCTATGCGGTTTGACGGCGTGGGCGCCACCGCCCGTCGTCTCACCGACCACGGTTGCACGCTTAAGCGACTTGAGGTCGTAGGCAAACTCCTCTGCCGCAGAGAATGTGCTGCTAGAGGTGAGCACGTAAACAGGTTTGCCCAGAAATCTCTTGCCCGGAACGTGCGGCAGGGTCCACAGGTGCTCAGCGAGGTGCGGGGCCCGATATTCGATGTCATCGAGGTGGGTCGACCTACCGAACAGGTAGCTTGCGATCAGGGCGACCATTTGAGGCACTCCGCCGTGGTTGTCCCGCAGGTCGATGATCAGGGCATCGCTATCGGCGAGGAAGTTCATCGCTGAGAGCGCCGTCCGTGTGCAGTACTTGGGCAACGCGAACGCGGTGAGCTTCAGATATCCGATATTCGGAGCGAAGTGGTCGGCGCTCTTGAATCCACAGTTGCTCTCCGCGAACCACCGAGCATCTGGCTGCGGCGGAGCACTCGGTGCGCTCTTGGGAAAGAAATCCACCCCAATGTGCTTGTCGCCGCTCAGCGCTGCCAGATCATCGCCCAGCCGGGTGGCAAAGATCTCGCCATCAGCGATGCCCTTGTATTCACCCTGTCTCTCCAGTTGCATGAGTTTCGCGGACATCCTTCGCGCAACAGCTGGGTAGAGGTAGTACTCGTCGAGCAGTTTCCCTGCGCGGTCAATCACACGTGCGCGCTCTTCCTTGTCGAGAGCGATTCCGTCCGCGGGGGCACCGGCCACCTCGAGCGACAACAGGGTGATGTGACCAGGCTCGTACGATCTGACCACCAGGCTGCCGATGATGTCTGCCGATCTCCTTCTTTCCCGCGCACGGAAGACAATCCAAAATTTTCCGCCTTTCTCGATGTCCAATAGATCATAGCCGCCGGTATGCGCGCTCAGCCGCATCATTCCGGGCAGCCCTAGCCACGGAGCGTGAGCCTGATCATAGGAATCGATGCGGGCGCTTTCGCCGCTGTTGAAAGCCAGCAGCCACGAGCGCAAAGCGGATCCCGCCGGCGTATTCGGGATCGCGGTCCCCGCGACCGCAACCGGACCACGGGTCAGCCACATTGCACCGATCCAGAGCGAGAGGGCGAGAATGCATCCGGCGCGGGTCATGGGATATCTGCTGAACATGGATGCGCCTCGGGATGACGACGCAAACCGGGGACGTCGTGGCGTAGTCGTGTTGCGGCGGCCCTACGAGGCGGTTGGCGGGGCGGGCGCCGTGGCGCCAGTCATACCGAGGATGCCGGGAACGTTGAGACTCTCGACCATGGAAGATGGAATCAGGATGGTGGAGCCTCGTTCCTTGGCGGTCTCATAGATGATGTTCATGGCGCGAAGCTGCAGGGCGACCGGGTTGGTTCCGTACGTACCGGCCGCTTCCAAAAACTTTTGCGCAACTTCCGCCTCGGCGGAGCCGAGGATGACGCGCGCAGCTTTTTCACGCTCGGCCTGTGCCTGGCGGCTCATCGCGTCCTGCAACTGGATCGGAATACCGACGTCCCGGATCTCGACGGATACGGCGGACACACCCCATTCCGCCGTCTTGCGACCGATCTCCTCCTTGAGCTTGAGATCAGCTGCCTTGCGTTCCGAGAGCAGCGCGCTCAGAGGCGATGCGCCGATCATTTCCCGCAAGGATGTCTGCGCAACCCTCAGAATGGCTTGGCGGTAGTCGGCGATCTCCAGCGCGGCCCGTTCGGCATCGTGCACTTGCCAGAAGAGAATCGCGTCGATATTGGTGGGTACGGTATCGCGTGTCAGAGCCTGTTCGGCGTTGAACTCCGTGGTCTGGATCCGCTGATCGATCCAGGCAGTCACGGTGTCTACGAATGGCACGATCATGAACAGGCCGGGACCCCGCAATGCATGCAGCTTGCCGAAGCGGAGCACGACGGCCTTCTCCCACTGCCGCGCCATGAGCAGGGCCACCGGGACCAACGCGGCGCAAAGCACGAGGAGAGCCGGAACGGCGTAGGCGACCGGCCATGGGGTGCCACGCGCAACGATCACTATGGGTATCGCCGCAAGCAGGACAATTACCGCGATCACCGTGGCTGGCGCGTTCTGCCCGTAGGGAAAGCTGCGAAATTCGGCGCTCATCGTTTTCCCCCTTCTCGCTTCGACAACTGCAGCATCTCGCGCGCGACCTCCAGCGGATCGACGCCGGCGGATGTGGCCAGCGCGATCGCCTGGTGGGCTAATGCCTGAACTCTCTTGGCCTCACGTGCTACGTCGACCGATGGCGGCTTCTCCGCCACGTAGGTCCCCTTGGCTCTGAGGATGACGATCGCGCCGGTATCCTCGAGCTCGTCGTAGGCATGACGAACGGTGTTCAAATCGACTCGCAATTCCACTGCCAACTGGCGCATCGTCGGCAATTGCTCGCCGGCGCGCAGGACGCCGCTGCCGATGGCCCGAAGGACCTGGTCGCGGATCTGTACGTAGATCGGAACTCCGTTGCTCTCGATATGAAGATTCAGCACTTCGATATAACTGTATGCCTACATGCATACAGTAATACATGAACCCGCCGGCGTCAATGCCGTCCAGCTGCGCCTCGGGCGGCGCGGCGAGTGGCTCGGCTATCGAAAAGCGACGACCACTGCGATGGTCAGGGCGAGCAGGACGACGGCCTGCAGGCGGTAGTTGCGCCAGGGTGCAACGGACCGCAGCCGCTCCGTCTCGGCACGATAGTGCGACGGCGTCCACACCAGCGCCGAGGCGACGGCGGACGCGGGCGCGCGATTCCTCAGGCTGACGACGACCAGGATCAGCGTATCCACGGCGAAGAGAAGCGGTGCCACGTACAGAAAGTGAAGATGCGTGAGGTGGAGCGGCACGTTCGCGATGAAGAGCGCGAGGCCGCAGGCCGTACCCAGCGCCAGCGTGGCAGCCGCACCCGCCGCGTTGGCGCCGCGCCAGAAAACGCCCGTCAGAACCAACGCAACGACCGGTGGCACCGCATAGGCCAGCATTGCCTGCAGATACTGCCAGAGCGTGCCGAATTGCGGCAGCTGCGGCGCCCAGAGCACCGCCACCAGCAGCAGCACCACCATGCTCCTGCGGCCGATGCGGACGATCCGGTCTTCCGGGAGAGCGGGCGCGATCCGCTTCACCACGTCCATGGTCACTATGGTGGCGGCCGAATTGAGCGTGGAGGCGACCGAGGCCATGGTGGCGGCGACGAAGCCGGCGGCGACCAGTCCGAGGAATCCCTCGGGCAGGAGGCGCAGCATGAGCGTCGGGTAGATCAGATCCGGGCGCGCGAGGTGGGGGAAGAGCACGAGCGCGAAGGTCCCGGGCAGGATCATCAGGAAGAGCACGCTCAGCTTCAGGAAACCCGCGAACAGCGCACCCCCCCGTCCGTCGTCGAGACTCCGCGCGGCCAGCGTCTGTTGCACCATGTATTGGTTGGTGCACCAGTAGTAGAACCCGAGCACCGGGATGCCGAGTACGAGCCCCGGCCAGGGGACACCGGGGTCACCGGCCGGCCGGATCAACGACAGCATGGCCGGATCGACGCCGTGCGCAATCGCCTGCCAGCCGCCGGCGCGGGTGAATGCCGCGGCC
>Ga0335072_10010422_pt1 | contig 13384 bp, 10 predicted proteins | sample Lox_Sample_21_FD_206725 | JGI IMG/M metagenome (GOLD analysis project Ga0335072, IMG submission 206725) | Soil microbial communities from Loxahatchee National Wildlife Refuge, Florida, United States - Lox_Sample_2.1 | ecosystem: Environmental > Terrestrial > Soil > Wetlands | place: USA...
GATCAGGTAGTACGCCTCACGATCACGAGTTGCCGCCGTGTTGCGACTGATCGTGTAGCGGCGGAGCCCAGGTAGCTTCTTCGTGAGCGGGATGTGAACCTCGCGATAGTGGCGGTCAAAAGCCTCCGGGTCATCCGGTTCGTCGTATACCGCTAGAAATCTGACCGTCAACTGGCGACCTCCTCTGTCGGATCTCGTAGGACTGCGTGAGGGTCTCTGCCAGGATGCTGCGACGGACTGGACGGCCCACACGCTCCACGTCGCGGTTTCGGCGAAGCTGTCGACAATCGTGCCGACGTCTCAGGGCGGAGAGCGTCGAGATGGGGCAGGAAGGTCTTCTTAGATTCGGTCAGGCGGCTCACGGCAGCGCAGTCGCGACGAAAGATCGGATGGCTGCGGCGACCTCAACAGGCCGTTCCTGCTGGGCCAAATGTCCGGCGCCGTCGATCGTGACTAGCTCGCTCATGGTCAAGCGGGCCATCTCTTCGGGCACGTGAAGCGGGACCACTTCGTCCGAAGCGCCGTGCACGTAGAGGATCGGTGCGGCGACGTGCGGCATCCAGGCCCGGGGGTCATATCTCGCTTGCTCCTCGAAGAGGATGTCGATGTGGGGAGACGCGTCGAGGATCTGCCGGACAGTCCAGGCGCGCAGGTCATCACTGGCGTTCTCGGTGTACATGTTCTCGACTGACGCCGCGACCGTCTTCGCCCGGTCGGCGGCGAGGCTCTGCACATGTGTGGAGAGGATCTCGGCCAGATTCGGCGCCCACCGACAGTGTCCAGGACCGTCGAGGACCACGACAGGGCCGGCACGCTCTCCCCTCCGGTGGGCGGCCTCGCAAGCGAACAGGCTGCCGACCGAACTGCCGACCAGCACCGGCCGGTCGAGCGCGAGCTTGTCGACAAGCGCCAAGAGGTCTGCAGCGTTCTGGTCGATGGTGTTCCCCCACGATGTGCGGTCGCTCCGCCCACAGCCGCGCCAGTCGTAGCCCACCACGAGGTGATCGGCCATCAGGTCCGCGACGACCTGGTCCCAGACCCGCAGCGTCGTGCCCCAACTGTTGACCAGCACGACTGGCCAGCCCCCGCCAGCGGTCTCGTAGTACAGCTGCACCCTGTCCAGTTGCGCCAAAGGCATTTCCCCAGTGACTCACGGAAAGCGGCCAGCGATCAATGGCCAACCTCGCTCTACACTCATCACGTGTCGTTATCAATGAGGTGACCTCGTGGAGATCCGTCAAGTCCGTTGCTTCCTCGCCGTAGCCGAACTACGTCACTTCGGACACGCCGCCGAGAAACTCCACATCGTCCAGCCCGCAGTCAGCCAGCAGATCCGGAGGCTCGAGCGGGAGCTCGGTGTCGACCTCTTCCACCGCACCACTCGCATCGTCGAACTCACGCCCGCCGGGAAAACCTTCTTGCCGCACGCCCAGGGGATCCTCGACGCCGTGGATAACGCCACCCAGGCGATCCGACACATAGAGACCTCCGGTTTGACGCTGCGGGTGGGGACCAGCTCCGGCCTCGGAGATCTCCTCCGACAGTCCCTCGACGAGCTGGCCCGCCATTCACCCGACCTGACCGTCGAGCTCGTCCGGGTACCCGAACAACAACGTCTGAGGCAACTCGTCCAAGGCAAGCTCTCGGCCGCCATCGTCCGCACCGCGAACGATCCGCTCCCGGATGACATCGAGCGAGTCCCGATCTTCACCGAGGCTCTGGTCGCCGCGATGCCGGCCTCTCTCACCCGCCCACGGCGCCGAACGGTTCGTCTCGACGAACTAGCCACCATGCCAGTACGGCTACCGGAGCGGGACGAAAGTCCCGTGCTTGTTGATGCCCTCGTCGTCGCACACCAGTCCATCGGCAGGACCATTCAACGGACTGCCGCTGGAACCGACGAAGACATGCTCGCCCTCATCGGTACCGCGAGACTGCCATCGTGGACGGTTTTCTACCCCAACAAGGCTGCGCTGCTTGCCCGACAATCTCCACACGAAGTGGCGTTCCGGCGGATCGTCGCGCCGTCCGTGAAAGTCACCACCTTCGTAGCCGTTCAAAAAGAGAGCACACAGGCTCAGATGCTCGCAATGGCGCTTCGGAACGTCCTCGACGCGAGCAACCCTCCCCCAGCTACCACGAGCGTCCTCGAACGAACGGCATCCCGCGCTGCACGGCTCACTGGGCACGACACGCGACCACCGGGGCCGGCGGCTTCAAGCTGATCGGACTGAACCGACGACTACCACCAGGAAGCACATCGACAAGTTTGAGACCGGTGGCCGCCGACAACTTGTAGCCAGGCTCCGTAGGTCTTCGGGGCGCAGACAACTTGATTGACAAACCGGCACGTTCACTCTGGTGCGAGACGGAGCTTCGTTGGGCTCGGATGCATCGCAAACTTGAGCGCTCCGTAGTCCGCCTCGACTGAGTTCGTCGTCGCGTGGCACCCGGACGACCTCCCGGGAGGTGCCGAGTCGCCCTCACGCCCTTTTCGAGCGCAGCACGAGAGGTTCCGGACTCGTTGGAAGAAATCTCACTGCCCGGCGACCCTCCATAGGCACCGATGCCAACACGCTCGCCCGGGCACGATACGCCGCGTGGTCGTTGGACTCAGTCCGAGCCATCCGACGCACGTTCTTCGCGCCGTAGATATTCACCGAGTCCTCAGACGCAAAGAATCAAATGATGCGTGAGAGATGACGGAACATATAGGAAAAGGGATTCCATACAGGTTCATTCTCCTATAGCATTTCGAACATGCGGTACGTCTACGCGAGAAGTTGCCGGTCGGTCCGGCACGCAGAAGGCCCGACAGGCCTTCTGACGTCGCGCGGGCGAGCCATGACCGAATCATTGAAGGCGCAATCCTTCAATTGGGTCCGGATCGACCCCCAGGAGGTGCCCTCAACGGCATAACTAGGACTATTCCAGGTCTAGGTCGTTGAGGAGCCGCTTCCGAAAAGGGGGCGGCTCTTTTGCGTTCTGGGCCAGACGTACAACCGAACGATCACCTCGAAGGGGTGTAGTCCAGCGGAACGGACAGCCGGCTCCAACCCGGCGGACGTGGGTTCGACTCCTGCCACCCCTGCTGGGCGAAGCCATGCCCTTTTTGCCTAAATCGGCAAAAGAACCATCGCATATTGACAACTAAATAGTACGCCAGATTGGGGATCGGGACGGCGCCCAATGCCGCCGTCACACCGACCGATCCCGCCCCGGTGACCTCTGTTGGTTAGAGGAGCGCGGCCGTAACCCGCGCGGCATTGTGCCTGCGGTCGTTCGATTCGACCCACCGGGACCCTGGGCCCAGAGCACGAGTGGCAGTGCACCTCGTTTGCAGCGAGACGCGTGCCGGTTCGAGCCCGGCTGGGTCCACCGTGCGGGCGTGGCGGAACAGGAAGACGCGCTGGGCTCAGACCCCGGTGGGCTCACACCCATGAGAGTTCGACCCTCTCCGCCCGCACACGAGCGCCTCTAGCTCAGTTGGGAGAGCGATGGACTCTTAATCCATGTCGTCGGGGGTTCGAGTCCCTCGAGGCGCACTCGACCGGGAGACGTCTTGGTCGACACAGCTGGTTGTAGCTCAGCTTGGCAGAGCACCCGGTTCGGGACCGGGGGGTCGGCGGTTCGAGTCCGTTCAACCAGACGTGCGATGCACTGGCATTGCAACATTCGGAAGTGGTCCAGCGGTAGGGACGCTCGGCTCTGGACCGAGAGACGGTGGTTCGATCCCATCTTCCCGAGCACCGGCGAGGCCGGGTCAACGCCTCGACGTGCCGCAGTAGCTCAATCGGGAGAGCGCCGTCTTGTCACGGCGGAGGCAGCGGGATCGAAACCCGCCTGTGGCGCCAGACCCTGGTGGTGAAACGGACGATCACGGGAGACTACGAATCTCCAGTTCCGGGTTCGAGTCCTGGCCGGGGTGCCATCTCGTCGTAGCTCAGACGGATTGAGAGCGCTGCCCTCCGAAGGCAGAGGCCACTGGTTCGAGTCCAGTCGACGAGGCCACGCCGCCATAGCTCAGTGGGAAGAGCGCAGCCTTGGTACGGCTGAGGTCCCCGGGTCGGCTCCGGGTGGTGGCTCTTGGACCGGCATCGGTCGGTCCGCATTGCCCCCGTGGCGCGACTGGACGCGCAACGGCCTCCTAAGCCGGAGGATGCTCGTTCGAATCGAGCCGGGGGCGCTGTCGGTCGAGCTTCGAGCCCAGCCGACCTATCTGGAGGGTTGACCGAGTGGGAAGGTGCTCGCTTGCTAAGCGATGGCCGAGGGCGACCTCGCCAGCGTTCGATCCGCTGCCCCTCCGCCCTGGAAGGTATGCCTCGTTGGCTGGGGGCACCCTGTTTCGAAAACAGTGACACGGCCCTGCCGTGGGGGTTCGACACCTCTACCTTCCGCGCAGTTCACGGCCCGTTCGTCTAGCGGTAGGACGGCTGCCCCTCAAGCAGCGGACGCAGGTTCGATTCCTGTACGGGTCACCATCGGCCGGAGTTGCGCACCCCGGTCCGTCCTGTGGGCGCAAGGCCCGCGGTGGACAACACACAAGGAAAGCCGGCATGCACTCCCCCCGGGGCATGACGTGATCCAGTGCGCGCCTTTGCGGAGTAGCTCAGTCGGGAGAGCGGGTGGTTGTTACCCACCGTCGTCGGGGGTTCGAGGCCCTCCTCCGCAGCCCTGGCACCGTGGCCGAGGATTCAGGTACCCGGTTGCAACCCGGGACACGCTGGTGAGACTCCAGCCGGTGCCTCCATCGCGCAGTAGTAGCTCAGTGGCAGAGCGTCTCGTTGCCAACGAGAAGGTCGCGGGGTCAGCACCCGCCTACTGCTCTTCGGGGTCAAGGTGTTGACAGATACACGCGTGGCTTCCAACCACGAGTAATGGGGGCGGTACCCATTGACCCCTCCAGCCGTCCACTCGGGAGTCGTCCAACGGCAAGACACAAGGCATTGGACCTTGAGATGAGGGTTCGACACCTTCCTCCCGAACAACCAAGAAAGGAGAAGCAGGCATGCGGCGAAACGATCTGCAGCTCGTCCCCACAGTCGAGGACAAGTCGGCGTCGGTCGGCCTCGCGGAGATCCTCCTGGCAGGTCCGGCCGCGACTCCGGTCCTACGCGTCGTCCCGCGGTCCGACGAGGACGCAACGCCCGACGACGCGGCTTGACGGAGCTGCCACAAGGAGTGCCGGCCGGGCCCGAGAGGACGGGCACTGGCTTTGTAACCCAGTTGATCCGGGTTCGAGTCCCGGGGCCGGCTCCATGGTCGTGTAGCTCAGTTGGGAGAGCGTGCGCCTGAAACGCGCGAGGCGGTGGATCGAAACCACCCATGACCACCAGGGACACATAGCTCAGAGGCAGAGCGCCGGCACGACACGCCGGAGGTCGGGTTTCCGAAACACCCTGTGTCCACCATCACCGCGGCCCGGAGTCAGCCGGTGACGACGCCGCTCTGATACAGCGGAGGGCCTCGTTCGACACGGGGCGGGCCGACCATTTGCTGGTGGCGCCCGGCGGGACGGGCCCGGGACTCTTGATCCCGACTCAGACGGTTCGAGCCCGGCCGCCAGCACGCAGCATCGAGCATCCGTAGCTCAGCGGAAGAGCACCACGTTCACACCGTGGAAGTCGGAGGGTCAGCACCTCCCGGATGCACGGGGCGGAGGCAACCGCCCGCTTGGTGGATGGAGCCGGATGGAGAGGCGGGTGGTGGTGACCCACTCAGCAGGGAGTTCGATTCTCCTCAGGGAGTTCGATTCTCCTCATTCACCCTGGGTCCGCGGACCCGAAATCACCGCAGCGGGGAGGGATGGTGACCTCACGGTCTCATAAGCCCGAAGATCTCCGGTCAGTACGGAGCGCTGCGACTGGGGCCGGTCGCTCAGGACGGTCTTATGAACCATCCGTGTCGGGGTCAGCACCCGAGGCCCCGACGAAACTGGCCCCTGTAGCCCAAACGGAAGAGGCAGCTGGCTCAAACCCAGCGTGTTGCACGTTCGAATCGTGTCGGGGGTACTCGCGCCGGTGATGCTCGGGTGGCTGAGCGCCCGCTTCGTAAGCGGGGGCGCGAGAGTTCGACACTCTCCACCGGCTCTCTGATCGATCAACGATCCCCAATCTGGCGCGCTGTTTGGTTGTCAACGTGTCGAGTCGAAGGAGAAGGAACAATGAAGTTGGCAGAGGCACTGCTGTTGCGTGCCGACCGCAACAGGACCCTGGAGCAGCTCAAGCAACGTATCCAGGTGAGCGCCCGCTACCAGGAGGGCGAGAAGCCGCCCGAGGACGCACGCGATCTCGTGGCGGCGGCGTCGACCGTGCTCGACGAGCTCGAGGGCCTGATCCGGAACATCAACCGGACCAACTCGGGCACCGTTATGGCCGACGGCCGGACGTTGACCGATGCGTTGGCGGAGCGAGACGTGCTCCGCCTCCGCTTCGGGCTGCTCAAGGCTTCAGCCGACGCGGCCTCGGGTGGTGGACAGCAGCAGGGCGTGTACCTGCGGGCCACCCGGTCCGAGCTGAAGTTCATGCGAGCCCTCGACGTCAAGGGTCTGCGAGAGCAGGCTTCGGACGTGGCGCGTCTGTTCCGTGAGCTGGACGCACGGATCCAGGAGGCGAACTGGACCACCGAGTTGTCGGAGGTCTAGCCGGGCCGCTGCGCGTGGAGTTGGTAGGGAAGAACGTAGAGCGAGTTCCAGCCCATTCTGGGGGTCAAGCCAGAAACAATGCCTTCAACCGGCACCATGGCGAGCGTGTGGGTCGCGCAACGGGGTTCGAATCCCCATTTACTCAGCAGGCCCAGCACAGCGCACAGTTCATGGAGCATCGGGCATCGAGCATCACCAGGAGCTGACTACGCACGGACCGAGGGTGGGTAAGGGGACTTCCACGCGCTGCTGGACCCGTCGTCCCGTCGCAGTATCGACGGGGCTCGGCAGTCACCCGTTCATGCTGCGATCAGTCACACCTCAACCGACGGCCATGCTCACCATCGGCATGTTGAGGCGCTGGCCACCCATCGAGCCCTGGAACGGTGCGTTGAAGGCGAACATGCCGCCGTCGGAAGCCATCTCATAATAGCCGCCGGTATTCGGGTCGAAGCCCATGCAGACGATCGGCTTGTTGAGGGCCTTGCCGCCCATGGAGCCTGCGTACGGCGCATGGAACGCGAAGATCCCACCGTCGGATGCCACCTCGTAGTAGCCGCTCGTCGTCGTGTCGATGGCCATCCCGACGATCGGCGCGTTCAGGTGTTGGCCGCCCATCGATCCCTGGAACGGCGCATTGAAGGAGAAGATGCCGCCGTCGGAGGCCACCTCGAAGTAGCCCCCTGTCGTCGCGTCGAAGGCAATGCCGACGATTGGCGCGGCGAGGCGCTGGCCGCCCATCGATCCCTGGAACGGTGCGTGAAACGCGAAGATCCCGCCGTCGGAGGCCACCTCGTAATAGCCACCCGTCGTCGGGTCGAAGGCCATCCCGACGATCGGCGCGTTCAGGTGTTGGCCACCCATCGATCCCTGGTACGTGGCATTGAAGGAGAAGAGCCCGCCGTCGGAGGCCACTTCGTAGTAACCACCCGTCGTCGGGTCGACGGCCATCCCGACGATCGGCGCGTTCAGGTGTTGGCCACCCATCGATCCCTGGTACGTGACATTGAAGGAGAAGATGCCCCCGTCGGAGGCCGCCTCGTAGTACCCGGTGACAGGAGTCGGCGTGTAGGTGATCGACACCTGCCCGTTTCCGACCTGGTTCGCAGAGGTGACGGATCCGTCCGTGCTCGGCTCGAAGTAACTGGACCCGCCGCCGCCCCCGGCCCCGGACGACAAGGACGTGCTGCCTTGTCCCCCACCCCCTGCGCCACCGAAGAAGCCACCTCCGCCGCCACCGCCGGCGGATTCACCGTCGCCGACGCCGCCGGTGCCTCCCTGGCCGTTGCCGGTGGTCGTACCGGCGTTGTTGTCCGGACCCGCACAGTCCCCGGCCGTGCCGCTGGTCGTCTGCGTCCCACCACCGCCACCCGTGCACGCCTCGATCCCGGACCCGGCGCCGCCGGTGGCGCCGGTCGATCCGCCTCCGCCGCCGCCCGTGCCGCCCGCGCCGCCACCGAGGCTGGCCGCGCCGCCGCCGCCGCCTCCACCGCCTGCTCCCACGACGAGCAAGGTCGACCCCTGCCGGATGTCAGACGCTCCGCCCCCGCCACCGCTGGCGGTAAATCCTGCGTTTCCAGGACCCCCGCTGGCGGTCCCGCCCGATCCGTTCGGCGCGCCACCGGTGCCACCGGCGCCACCGGTTCCTCCAGACCCCGCGGCGCCCTGACATCCCACGTTCACTGTCAGCACCTCGCCAGGCGTGACCGGGAGCGTCGCCGTCGCAGTGCCGCCGTTCGCGCCGAGACCAGCCGGGTCTCCGTCGGTCTGACCGGCGCCTCCTTGCGCGCCCGACACGACCACCGTGAGCGCCGAGACGTTCGCCGGAACCGTGAAGCTCTGATCCGTGCTGTCGGGGCCGGCGATGCACGAGAACGTCGCGACAGCAGCCGAAGCCGGTGAGGACGTCGCAACGCTTGCCGCGAGGCCGACCGGCCCCGCGAGAGCGAGCACGGTGGCGGCAACGATCAACAGCCTTCGGGTCATCTCGAACTCCCTCGCACTCAGTGTCACTGGGCCGGAACCCGCCATCCGCTCGGCAGGACGGTACCGCCCTTGCCGGAGCCGACCAGGGATGGGGCGCGGGCACAGCTCCGATGTCAGCCTGACGAGTGGGAGCACGTCACTACCATTTGCAGATGCGCGTTCTGCTCGTTGCTCCACCGGGCGCTGGAAAGAGCACGCACGGGCGTTTGCTCAGCCGTACGTTCGGAATCCCGTTCATCTCCAGTGGGGAGCTCCTGCGCGCCGAGATCGATGGCAAAAGCGCGATCGGCGAGCAGGTGTCCGACACGGTCGCCGACGGGCGCCTGGTGCCCGACGAACTCATGACCGAGCTGGTCAGGCGGCGTCTGACGGACCCTGAACGCCTCGACGAATTCGTTCTCGACGGTTTTCCGCGCACCCGTCGCCAGGCGGAGATCGCATCGCAGTGGCCTGGCACTTCGGCACTGACGTTTACGACCGTCCTTCACCTCGAGGTCCCCGAACCGGAACTGGCTCGTCGGATAGACGAGCGGAGCGCGAAGTCCGGCCGGGCCGACGACACCAAAGCGGTCTGGGAGCGACGCCTCTCCGAATACAAGCGGTCCGTTGAACCTCTCCTGGACTTTTACCGTCAACAGGGAATCGTGCAGGAGGTCGATGCCTCCGGCGCGGTCGACGTCGTTCAGGAGAAAATCCTGCTCGCCCTGGAGGATCGCGGCACGCACGCGCCACGCGCCGATGACGAGCTCTGGCAGATCGTCACGAGCGGGCACGGCGGCGTCCTGGCCACTCTGAACGCCGATGGTTCGCCCCAGCTCTCGAACATCTACTACCTGGCCGATCCAGTCAATCGCGTCGTTCGCTTTTCGACCACAGCGGATCGGATCAAGGGACGGAACCTTCTGCGAGACCCCCGGGCCGCCCTCCATGTGTCCGGAAGGAACTTCTTGAACTTCGCTGTCGCGAGTGGCGAAGTCACGCTTTCTGTAGCTCTCGAGCCTGATGGACCTGCCGTCGACGACCTCTTCGAGATTCATCGGGGACTCGGGGCGAATCCCACTCGAGACGGCTTTGGCGAGGAGATGGTGGCGGCACAGCGCACGGCAGTTCGCCTGCGCGTCACCCACCTCTATGGTCAGGTGCTCGAGCGCGAACCACGGAGTATGACTCGGGACGGCGGGACGGGATGATGGACCACGGCGAGCTTCCCGCGGCCGAGTCCTACGCGGCACGTGGCGTGGTCAACCGAACGTGAAGACGTAGGCCTGCGCGTTCGCCATGGAGAAGGCGACCTCCACGGTCCGGTCGCGGATCTCCCCGTCCTGACGAACGAGCTGGTACATACGGCCACCGTCGAGCTGACCGTTTCCTGCCTCGTCGACGTCGGTGCCATGAGAAGCCCCTGGTGGCTCGCCGTCGATCGTCACCTGGAAGGGAATGGGCGGGTGCCCGGTGCTGGCGAGCACCAAGTGGGCGTCGCGCGCGTGGAAACGCATTGCAATGCTGCCCCCTGCCTCGTGCAGCAGGATGCTTTCCGGTCCCACGGTCCAGTTTCCAGATATCGCCCAGTGATTGAGTTCGAGCTGCCCTGGAGCTCGGCGCTGGGCCGATTCTGTTGACGTCCCCGTGAAACGTTCTTGGCGGTCGAATCCGAGGTAGGTCTCGGGAGAGCGCAGATGATCCCAGTCGGCCTGTGCTTCGACGCCGGCAGCAACAACCGACACGAGATCTCTCTCGATCCCCAGGAGCTTCTGGATCGTCTTCTCGGACTGCTCGTAGTCGCCCTCGCCGAAGTGGTGGTCACGCACCACGCCGTCGCGGTCGACGAAGTACAAGGCCGGCCAGTAGTGGTTGTCGAAGGCGCGCCAGATCTCGAAGTCGTTGTCGAGCGCGACCGGATAGGTGATCCCACGCTCCGCGATCGCTCGTCGGACATTGGGTTCCTGGCGTTCGAACGAGAATTCCGGCGCATGCACACCGACCACCACGAGGCCCTCATCCCGATACGCCTCTGACCACGCTCGAACCCACGGCTGGGTCCGCAGCCAGTTGATGCACGTCAACGTCCAGAAGTTGAAGGCGACGACCTGACCCCGCAACTGGGCGGGGTCGAGCGGCTCGGAATTGAGCCACCCGGTCGCCCCGCCCAGAGACGGTGTGTGCACCTCGTCCAACATGATCGATCAGCGAAGGGTCCGGAAGCTTGCCCAGAGCTCGTGTGCGAAGAGTTGAGGTTCTTGCCATGCAGCGAAGTGATTGCCCTTTTCGATCTGGTTGAAGTACACGAGGTTGGGGTACGCCTGCTCGGCCCAACTTCTCGGCACGGGGTAGATCTCCCGAGCGAAGGTGGAGACCGCCACGGGGATCGTGACGCCCTTCGCGTCGAAGAAGCCAACTTTGCTTTCCCAGTAGAGGCGCGCTGACGACACGCCGGTGTTTGTCAGCCACGCCAACGTGACGTTGTCAAGGATCTCGTCTCGAGTGAGACCGTCGACGGGCTCGTCGTCGACGAATGCCTGAGCGATGTCGTCGTAGCTCTGGGCGTCGTGGTCGAGCATCCAGGAAGCAAGCGCAATCGGTGAGTCGGCCAGCCCGTACAACGTCTGTGGGCGCAGGATCATCTCCACGCCGTAGCCGACCCCCTTCGTAAAGAAGAAGTCCAGCTTGTCGTAGGACTTGCTTTCCTCCACCGAGAGGTCCGTGGGCCTCGGATAACCCGTTCCGAGCACATTTGAGGTCACGATCTTCCACAACTCCGGTGGGAGCGCGCCAGCCATGTTGGTATGGATCGCAAGCAGCTCGGGTGGGGCGAGGAGACCCATCTGGTCCACGATGATCGCTCCCCAGTCGCCCCCTTGCGCCACGAATTGCTCGTAGCCGAGGCGCTTCATGAGCTCGACCCAAGCGCGAGCGATTTGAACCGGGTCCCAGCCCGTGGTCGACGGCTTTCCCGAGAATCCGTACCCGGGAATGGACGGGATGACGACGTGAAATGCATCTTCGGCCCTGCCGCCGTATGCCGTGGGGTCAGTGAGGGGCCCGACGACGTTGAGGAATTCGATGACAGACCCGGGCCACCCGTGGGTCATGATCATCGGCAGCGCGTCCTCGTGGCGGGACTTGACGTGGATGAAATGGATGTCGAGCCCGTTGATCTCAGTGACGAATTGCGGCAAGGCGTTGAGGCGCTCGGCGAGTCTCCCGAAGTCGTAGTCGTTGGCCCAGTAGCGAGAGAGGGCCTGCATTGTCTTCAGCTGGACCCCCTGCGACGCGTCCTCGACGGTCTCTTTCTCGGGCCAGCGGGTCATCTCGATGCGCCGCCGGAGATCGTCGATCGCTTCCTGCGGGAACTCGACGTGGAACGAGCGAACGGCGGAGTCGCTCTTCGGCTTCTCGGACGTGATTGCCATGAGACATGCTCCTTTGCGAGAGGGAAGACTGGTTCAGGCCGGCCGACGCGTCTCTTCCTGGGAGGCGCCGTTCACCGGTGCCCCGCAGTGTGTGCCGCGGCAAGTCCCCTTTGAATCAGTAGAACTCACTGGTCTTCGCGCCTCGGTCCCTGGGGCTGAACTGAGCCAGCGAGGTTGCCCCTCGCCGTCGTCAGGTGATGCCGTAGAGCCTTGCCGCGTTGTCGTGCAGGACCTTGGCGACGACATCGTCTGGGAGTCCGTCCAGGGCGTTCGTCGCGTACGTTCCGGGCGCCACGCCGATGCTGGCGGGTCCGGGGTGCTGGCACGTCGGGTGTGGGAAGTCGGTCTCGAAGAGCACGTTGTCGGGATAGTGCTCGATGGCGAAGCGGGCCGCGTCCTCCTCGAACCAGAAGCAGCCGTAGATCTGTCGGCGGAAGTACTCCGAGGGCAGCAGGCTGTATTCGGGGTGTACCTCACGGATCGCGCTGTTGCCCCACTGCCAGTCGAAGGTCTCGAGCACACCGGGCAACCAGCCGACGCCCGACTCCACCGAGACGAATCGCAGATCCGGGTAGCGGTGACACACGCCGCCGAAGATGAGATCGGCCAGCGTCTCGATGTTGTCCATGATCATCAGCGCCGACACTTTGGGGAACTTCGCCTGGAAGGTGAGGTGCGGGTCCTTGGCGAACGGGGCGCTGATGTCGCCGCCACCGATGTGGAAGCTGATCGGAAGCTCGGCCTCCTGCGCGGCAGCCCAGAAACGGTCCCAGTGCGGGTCCGAGAGCGGTGGTTGGCCGAAGGAGTCCGGGTGGTTGCAAAAGTTCACGGCCTTGTGGCCGATCGTGGCGCAGCGCTCGAGCTCGGCGACCGCAAAGTCCAGATCCCAGAACGGCGTCGACATCACCGGGATCAGCCGCGCCGGGTCCGCCGAGGCCCACTCGACCAGGAAGTCGTTGTACGCGCGCACGCACGCTGTCACGAGCTCCCGGTCGCCGAACTTCATGAAGTACCCCGCTCCGAAACCAGCGACGTTCGGATAGAGGACCTGGGCGTAGATGCCCTCTGCGTCCATGTGCGCGAGTCGCGCGCTGGCGTCGAAGGCGGAAGGCGGTATCTCTTCGTAGGTTTTCGGCCCGTCCGGCACGTAGCCCGGCCAACCTGCGATCGCCGTGTTGCCGGGCGTGTTGAGGAACGTGCCTCCGGCCATCCAGAGGTCGTTCCCGCGCACGTTCACGACGTGAGGGACGGCATCGCCCCATTTCGACGACACCCGCGAGGTCCACAGGTCAGGCGGTTCGGTCAGGTGCGTGTCGACGTCGACGACACGATGGCGCTGAAACAG
>Ga0335072_10010423_pt1 | contig 13383 bp, 9 predicted proteins | sample Lox_Sample_21_FD_206725 | JGI IMG/M metagenome (GOLD analysis project Ga0335072, IMG submission 206725) | Soil microbial communities from Loxahatchee National Wildlife Refuge, Florida, United States - Lox_Sample_2.1 | ecosystem: Environmental > Terrestrial > Soil > Wetlands | place: USA: Florida...
GATTACTCCCAGCTAGCCGAATACAACGCGTTCGAGGCCGTGATGAGAACGGCTTTCTGTTGTAGACAAGCTCGTACCTGTCAAGTCCTCAGCTTGCATCTGCTGTGATACTCGTATCAATATGGAATCGTTCATCGAATACCGTTTGGTCTTGGAAAGCCTTCCAAACAAAGCTGCAGAAAGGGCATTGGTTGCTCTTTCTCGAACCAAAGCAAGACTACCTAACTGAAAACTCTCTAGTCGGGAGACAAGCCCACTGTTTCTTGATTTTGTAAGAGACAAATTCGTTGCTAGTATGGAGGCGTCTTTGGTTGGATACAAAGGCCAGCAGAGGGCCTTCTTATAGCCGCTGGGGCCGTTACGTTGGATGGTGAAGGTGTTAGAAGAGTGGTTAAGAGACGAATATGTTTTGCAAAATGCTCTGGAGGTAGATTCGCTGCTGACTGTCTACCATACGGTCTAAGTAAAAAGATTTAGCCACGTTTTAGTGCTTAATTTTAATCCTAAGAGATCCCACCCTCTCGTGGTCGGGCTCGTGGCTTAGCAGCCTATAAGTGGTCACTTGAACCCCTAGAGCATAGCGCATACTAGCTTCATCTGAATCCTTGTTTTTGAAAGTTGGCTGATCGAGTTAGATACAGGATATCTAAGGTAATTCCGTAGAGCAAAGTGTTTAGTTTGAGTAGTCAGCTAGGAACCAAGAGAATCGCCTTGCTTCTAAAACTTCTGGGTAGCCCTCCATAGACATTTCGCCCTCGTTCCTCCTTTTAAGGATAGGCTCTAAACAATTTAGGCCCTTCTCACCGCATTCGTCTCATTTCTTAGGCAATACTCGATCTGGAGGTGAATTCTTCTATAATTAGAATCCATATCTTAATAACATAAACCTACCCACCTTTTGCTGAACATCACAACAGTACTTTCATCTGTTTCTCTCATACTCTCGTCAAGGGATATTGAGTCCTATATTGCTGAAGCAAGGGTAAGTAAAATGCTTGTAACATTCACACTTTACGTTGTCGTTCTCACGCGCACATTGCGTCACCAGCCAGCAGAGAATGCATTCTGCGCTTTCCAACTAACCCTCTTCCTGTCCTTCCTGCACTCTGTAGACGCCTTTGGTATTAGACCATCTGGTTGCGTGTTGTCGTCATCGAGTCTATGCCTATCAAAATCTACCTCCAGAGAAGCGGGAGAGGCCGTTTGAGCATCCTTCGCGATATGTATGCCCATGTTTTCCCATCGCGAAGATGACGGACTCGTAGGCTACATGAAGAATGTCGGGATATTAAACGAAAAGCGCAACAAATTTAGGAGGCGAATACTCGTAGGAAACAAGGGCAGTCAGATCACGTGATGACGTGACACTAGCGTGTCGCGATTATGTTGAGACGTGTTTCCACGGTCACACCTTTGCCAGGCGCGCCCAATATTGATCTTAATTGTTGATATACTATTTATTCTGATTGTATATTCCGGTGATATCCTCAATGCATCTGCGTATCCTACGCACGCCGTTGAATTCGAGGCTAGAGGCTCGGATGCGGCCTTGAAGTTGACGCGACAAGATGTCGTCTGACAACATACTAGCGAACCTCAATTCCTCCCAGAGAGCAGCTGTATCATCTACTGCGCAAGCTTTAGCAATCCTGGCTGGACCAGGTAGTGGCAAGACTCATACTTTAACGTCAAGAACGGCTTGGTTGTTGAGACACGAAGGTCTACAACCATGGAACATAATTGTAGCTACATTCACGGTCAAAGCAGCCCGAGAGATGAAGGAGAGGATTGGGAAGCTCATCGGAGATGGCCTGGAAGCGAAATTGGTGCTGGGAACCTTTCACAGCATTGCACGCCGTTACCTCGCTCGATATGGCCATCTCATCAACATTCCTCGAGACTTTGGCATTGCGGACAGTTCCGACTCCTTGGCCATTATCAAGCGGGTTATCAAACGCCATAGCCTTACAATTGATGCAGCGGTGGCCCGTTCCCGCATAAGTGGTCGGAAGGCTAAAGGGGCAGAAGTGCAGACTTTCGGTGTTGGGAAACACTCTTCTGTGAAATCATTGGAGATTCAGGAATTCGAAATTTGCTATAACGAGTACGAAGACGCACTGAAAAGATCAAACCTTCTCGATTACGATGACTTGCTTCTCCGCTGTGTCGACCTCCTCCGAGAATATCCTTCCTGTGTCTCCAATGTCGAAGCAGTCCTGATCGATGAATTTCAAGATACGAACCTCGTCCAATTCGATTTAATGAGGCTTTTTGCTTCAGAAAGGAAAAGGGTAACAATAGTTGGCGATCCCGATCAGAGTATATACGGGTTCAGGTCTGCAGAAACAAAGAATTTCAAGCGAATGCTCAAGCAATATCCGGAGACCGTTACAATTCCTCTAGAAGAGAATTATCGCTCATCCGGTGCTATTCTCCTGACAGCTTTGGAAGTTATACAACAAGATGAGGGCAGGATATCAAAGTCTCTGTTGCCCACCCACAACGTCGGAACGCGGCCTGTCCTTCGCAAGCTGGTGTCTGCTCATGATGAGGCGGAATGGATTGTTATGGAAATAAAACGGTGCTTGACTTTGACTGGCAATATTATGTCATTTGATGACGTGGCCATCTTGCTCCGGTCCGCGTCGCTGTCTCGGCACATTGAGAGTGCGCTGGGCAAGGCAGGCATTCCCTATCGTATGGTTGGTGAGTGGGGATATCCTCTTTTTCAACTGTACTTCTAGTTATCCTTGTCATTATTCCAAAATTGCAAGCAGTCTCTGACTTTTGCAGGTGGGCACAGGTTCTTTGACCGTCTTGAGGTCAAGATCATCCTCGATTATTTAAGGGTTATCAACCAGCCCCACAACAATGATGCCTTGGCTCGTATAGTTAACGTACCATCTCGACGTATTGGAGAGACTACAGTCAAATCATTGCTTGAAGAAGCTGATCAATCTTCCATAACCTTGTGGACCTTGATCCTCGATAATGCTCAGGGTACGAAGAACCTCAAGACGAAACTAACGAAATTGACAGAGCAAGGCCTGTCGACATTTGTTAATATCATCCTGGTTGCTAGGAAGAAATTCTTAGAGTCAGCAGACTCTGAGCTCTCTATTATTGAATTGATAGACTATATCATAAAGAAGATATCATTTGAGGATTTTCTTGAGAAAAGCCATCCAGATGATTATGAGGTGCGATGGGCAAACGTTAAAGAGCTGATAAATCAAGCATCTGATTACTCGGATTATGTTGCAAGTGGTTACGAAGACGATGAGGCATTACCAGAGGTAGAGAGTCTACGACAGGATGATCACTCAAACCCGCTTTCAAGATTCCTTGCAAATATTGCACTTGCCTCGGATGTGAAGACTCCTGAAGCTTCAGCACCCAAGGCGCAAGTCACAATCTCAACTATACACGCTGCAAAAGGTCTCGAATGGCCGGTTGTGTTTATACCGGCGGCATATGAAGGATCCATTCCGCATTCAAGAGCAGAAGATGCGGATGAAGAGCGAAGACTCCTCTATGTCGCCATGACAAGGGCCAAAGTATTGCTGTACTTAAGCTGTCCTATCAAAAATTCGCAAAGGGAACAGACGACGCTATCTCCGTTCCTGTCGCCGTCTTCCCTCAGGCCATTTTTGGATGAGAAAGGTCCTTCATTCACCAACAGTCTCACACATTCAATTACGCTGATACTCAATCGGCCGTTCCCCTTGGATATAAGCTCTGAGGGTTTGCCTAGCCTTGAGGATGATCTTTGGCCGTTGAACGGTGAAAATGTCGACGAGGGCCGTGGGAAATGGGAAGGCTCAGATGGAAATCCTCAATATACCCAAGGCCAGCGCCCAGCGAAACGTCAACGTATCGATAATGACGGCTCAGACACGTCTACTCGAGAGATATGGCAGCCGGTCAATGTGACTACAATGGACCAGTGCTCCACATTCTCAAGCCAATCTACGACAATCAAGAGCGGTTTCATAAGTGCAGGATCGCATTTGAAGGTTCTCAGTGAAAAGTCTATCAATTGCATTGCAGAAAAGTCGGCACCACTCTTCACCAAAAGCGCCCGAATAAACGCAGGCAAGGCAGAGGAACACATATTGCATCGAAAACCGAGCAAAGCTCCGATATCACAGAACATCACGAGCTTTTTCAACAAGCCCAATGTCCCCAAACGTCCTCGAAGTCCCCCTAACAGTACCTTCGCTGCCCGGAGATTGTCCAATACAGAGTATAAGGTCGAGTACCAGATAGGTGGTGAGCTTTCAGGATTCACATCAGCACCAGCGAATGACTCTGGGATTCTACCAGCGCTGGCAAACCACAAGCTTGGGCCCGTCAAGTTCTTTGCTCCCACTCAACCTAAGATCGAGGAAGATGGCTTTAAAAAGAAGCCATACGTCTACTTCTCGAGTTCACCACCACGGCCTGAACTGCTCATACAAGAGGCTGAAGAACCTGTTGCAGTGAAGCCCATAGAAACTAATGTTGAACACGGCATTAAGGTCATTAAGAGGAGCCAACCAGCCAAAACAATGCATACCACTACAATGGCTCATATCAACACGTTGACGAGAAAGTCACTAGGTGTGAGACGTGATGTGAAAGGTTGGACAAACCGGAAGGGGCAAGGGCAGGGTTTCGTAGTGCCTACTATATCCAAGCGCTCATGTTAGCTAGATGCGATAATTAGGAGAATAGCTATGAGCGTTCTAGCTACCGCAATTCATTGTGAAACCATCTGCTCTACCTATGGACATGAGTCCAGAGAGCAAGCGTATAAAAAGTATCAAGATAGAAACCGTCTCACGCGCTAAGAGTTATTGGCCCCGGCCACATTAGCTTAACTTGCGAAGTCACAGCAGACTGTTTAGATAGACTGCTAGTCACGACTCGTCATGGATTCAACCTATGAAGTCCGTCATCAGGTAAGAAACAGCCCGCACAGCCTCCTTGTGACCACAACCCTGTTTGCCAATTTGGTGAATTTCTCTTGACGTATATCAAAAATGGATTTAAATACCTCTAGTAGCTAGACTGCCTGACCGGTGATCTAATTATTCTTCTGCTTCGCAATAGATGCAAAATTCCGGCATCATCGATACTGCGACCCTCTCAACTTATAGGTCAAACAATGGCAAGAAGGCTTAGCAGAATTGCCAGGGGAACTGCCCCACAAGTGGACATCTGTCACTATGCATTCTGCTGTCTCTGTCTCTATTTGTCGGCATTTATGCTTTCGTTATCATTTTCATGTATATTCTTATGTCTACGCCTGTAATCACCCGCCTCTATGTTATTGTACCTACAGCGGTGTATGAGCTACAATACATGATGGCAAGGTTAAAAGTATCTAGCTTCTTCTGCAGCTCTTGGATCTTTCTGGCAGATCCGATGCGATGCGTTTCTGTGTCGAGTGCTCTTCGAGTCTCCCAACCACTTTAAGCTTTCCTTCGGCACTGCGGGTGGACTTTATATATTAGGCGAATCCCAGGCTAATTAGAATTTGAAGCTGATCTTAGTGACGAGATATAATGAAGCTCACAGCTTTGGGTAGTTGTGATCACGACATAAAACACTCCCAACAACCTTTGTGCATGTTAAGTTGAGATTTTGGGGGTCGTTGATTGGCTTTTATATGATACTGAGATGTATTCCCGGCACGAAGAACGGGGAGATATCATTACTTTCGTGTTGCTCCCACAAAATGCTCATTGCTCCTGATCTTCCTGGAATTTCCCAGCCTCCGTTATCATGTGAACGCAAGAGATAACCTACCACCTTTAATTGCAGTCCAACATACCACCCTTATGAATTAAAGTGACTGATCTACCACCCCCACTAATGTTGGAAATATGAGCACAGCGTGAATTGATTGACTTGCTTCACTGATTAAAGAATTAGGGTGGGCATATGGCCTCTATATATCCACATTCGTAGTGTGTCTTTTCAGCTGTAGGATCTAAAGGATTCTGTAGGATTCAGGATTCCCTAATAGCCACAATAGCTATAATTCCAACAACTAATTATAATGACTACACTACGACCCTAGCACTGCCTAGCCGCAATAAGCAATTATATATTAATCTAGATCTTTGATTTTACAGCAAATTACTGAGTCGCCCCCAAAAGCTTTCGAAATTACCTAACGACTCCTATTTTTACTATTTACTAAACTACCGTCGATGTAATTAAAGCTATTACTACCATTCTAGCGACTGATAGAGAGCTTTGCTTTAGGTCTAGCCGTAACAGACAATTATATACTACTTCTACTCTTGATTGTATCGCAGATTTAGGCGTCGACGCTGCCCGTGAAGCTATCCTGTTGATGCATACGACTTAGTTAGCAAGTAGCTCTTCCAGAGCGTACGGGATCGCTAAATTCTAGCACACCTATCACTATTCCTATAGCCTGAGCCTCGCTAAAAGCTCAAAGAAATACTACAACGCGAAATAAGGCGTAGTGCATGTATTTGAGAGGGTGCCTACAGATACACTATGTTTAAGGCTCAATCTCACCACTAAATAATGCATATACCAAGATCTACGTAGACCAAAAGAAAGATCTTATTAAGAGATTCAAAGTAAGCCCGGGTCAAATGGTTTGAACAAGTATTTGTCAAGATATTATCGTCAGGGTTAGTTCAGTAAATAGTAAAAGTAGGAGTAGTTAGGTAATTTCGAAAGTTTTGGGGGGTAATTCAGTAATTGCTGTAAAAACAAAGACCTAGATTAGTATATAATTGCCTATTGCGGCTAGACAGTCCTGGGTGGGTGGGAATAGCTTCAAGTGTTAGGGTAGTAGATCAGTCATTTTAATTCATAAGGGTGGTATGTCGGTCCGAAATTAATTTTTGGGTGGTAGGTCAGTCATTTGCCATAAAAAATTGCTTGAGCGATCTTTTACATCTTCATACTCCTGTTCCGGCGGCATCACGACTGCCTTTCTCCACCCTTTCAGTCTCGACAACCCTAGGTTGAAGGTCCATGGCCTCCTTGTTGAGATCATCCGGCAGCGTGCCCAGAGCCCTCTCACCAAAGAGCAGATCAATATTTTCCAAGCTGACCTGAGTTGTTTCCTTAAAGCAGAACCAGACGACCGGCAAGGTCACAACGAGATTCCAAGCTGCAATCACGTTAGTCCTGCTAGAGGCTCTTCAAAGGAAGCGTCGATACTAACCAGCAAAGATAAAATAGAACCTCCACGTAATTGCTTCCAATCCTAATGGCGAGATCTGGGCCCAAAATGTGGCGACCAACCAGTTTCCAATACCAGTGGCAAAAGCATTCCCACGAGCACGGATTTGCATCGGCATAATCTCGGACATGTAGACCCAGGAGATTGGACCGAAGGAGCAAGAAAATATGACTGAGACGCAGAAAAGGAAGAATACGCCGCCGATTGAGAGACCTCTGTTCGTGCCATTGGGATTTTGACTGTTGATAGCAGCTTCGCAGATGAGGGCGATTGTTATGCCTATGGTCCCAAAGATCAAAGGCTTGCGGCGTCCAACACGATCGAGAATGAAGACGATAAAGATGAAATCTTTGTCCTTTGTTAGTCCATTAACGAAAACTCGTCATATTGACACTCACTTGCAAGAGGTCCGACAACATTATATATGCCTGCAACGAGGAGATTGGTGTTCCCTGTTATTCCCAAGGCGTCGTACATAATAGTTTGATAGTATCCGATGACATCTATTTGTAGTTAGCTAACGTATAGCTTAGTCACCAATTCTGGGTAAGATATCTCACTGATTCCAGTCATCTGGGTGAACACCTATTCCGATGTCAGTACAGATAGTGCTGTAGAGGCGCCGATAGTAAAGAAGTAACTTACTTGCACAGCAACACCATGCATCAATCTCGTCCGCCATTGTGGCACGGTAAACATTATTCTCCAACCCGGAACAGTGATGGCTTTCTCAGCAGCGATGGTCATTTTGATTTCATTAAACTCCCGGTCAATCCACTCTTGATTATGGCCATCGAAGTGAAGCTTTTGGAGGACTCTCAGCGCTTCCTCGTCCCGATCTGTCTCCACAAGATGACGAGGGGACTCGGGGAAGAAAAGTATTCCGAGGGCCAGTATGCCAGCTGGGACAGTCTGGAAGGCGAGCGGTAGCCGCCATTGGATGCTACTGGTTTCTGGTGCTGTACCAGATCCATATCCTACCCATGTCGACCTATGCAATGTAAGCAAGCAATTTATTCTGTTGAATTAATTTCACATACACGATAAATCCGACGCCAATCATCTGCTGGGCAAGACCAACGATAAGTCCTCTCATCTTTGGATGAGCACATTCTGATTGGTACACAGGTACGGCCATAGACAACAATCCCACCGCCCATCCAGCCATAATACGACCTACAAGAACCATAGCCAGATTGACAGCAGAAGCCTGAAGAGTAGCGCCAACAAGGCAGATGAGCGCACCGATGAAAATAGTCATCTTTCGGCCAAATCGGTCCATGGTCAAGCCACCCATTAGTGAACCAAAGACAGCCCCTCCATTGAAAGTCGAGTTAATAGCACCAACGGTCCCGGTATTTCTGTTGTTATCTGTACCCATATAATTCTATGGTTGAGGTTAGGACTATTTACGAAATATGTAGGGAATGATAGAGGCGGGTATAGCTTCATACCTGAAAGTTCTTGGAGGCAATCACATCAGTCATGACACCAGCATCATATCCAAAGAGAAAGGACCTAAATCAATATAATTAGCTATTGAAGCGCCCAAAGAAGTATCGAAAGCTCTTACCCAGTGGCAGCGAAGACTGCCAACGAGATGTTAAAGATCTTGCCCATATTGTCGTCTCTATGGAAGGTACTTTCTAAATCTCAAATCACCGAGTTCGACAAAGTTCACCGGGCTACAGACACTGCCTATATAGCAGCAGATCATCACCATAATATAAGAATTCGAAAAGAGAGCCACTAGCATTGCCATTTTCGACCCGGAGAATATGCTCTGTTCTACCTAAGCCATCCCCACCCCCGCACCCGCCACTGGTACCATCAGGCTAAATGCATGCGGCACGGCAGTGGGGAACCCTTGGGAATATTTTCAATTAGCCTTTTGTGCCGGTCCCATTTTTCCCAGGGTGGCGCTCTTTTGGCGTTTTGGCTCGTGGAATTATCGGCCGCATAGCGTGATGCTGATCCTTAGCATGAATTAACGCAACGCTAGAGGAGTAGCCAGTAAGATTACTGTACGTGGTGATAGCACACGCGATGTAACCCTCGGATGGAGATTCCCCGAAGCGGAAGCACTCTAACTGCGTTGATTGGAAAGCTTGTGATAACCTTAAGTGGAAAGATTGAAATTTGTCTGGTAGGTGTAACCTTGCTTGATGTCTATCATCGATAAGCTAAAAATATCTGGGTAATCTTTACAAAGACAGAATTGAATATTAGACGACAAGAATATACCGCCAAGGGAACTCCTCAACAGCGAGATTCAGAAGAACATACGGAAGAGCATCGAGCTTCTAACTGCGCGAATATTCTTCAGTGATGTGTAGTCTAGTCTAGATTAAACATATGGCGTTGAACAGACGTGTATACAAACCAGTGCAATAAGTTTATTCAATAAAAGAACCTACTCAGCCGCCCTAGATTGAGCATATGCATCGTGGTCAGATCTTTTGCTGTGCCCTTGGTCGGAACCACTTTTGTTCGAGCTAGTCTGATTCGCAATAACAGAAAATGCCTCCTGAGCTAGCTCAGATACAAACATTACACAACACTCTATCCCCTCAATGGGCGCAATGGAATACTCTGCTCCCTATTCTTCCCGTCAATGTAAGGCTAGGCCTTAAGGATACTCAAAAGAACTATCAATCACTGCACCCGGAGCATTGACTATGGAATTGTTCCTATTACCTATAAGTTTCAATTTTTGAGGCATTTTCCTTTTTTCCACATAAATTTGCTATTAGCCATCTTATACAACATTCATCCCACCGTAAACGTCGCATTAGCCCTCAGATCAGCACTTGAACTACCGACAAATACGACGAAGTCACCCGGCTCAACCACATACTGCATCTGCGAATTCCACAAACCGACATCAGCCACATTCAAGGATATATCCACCTGCTCAGTCGCACCAGCCTGAATCGGCACCTTCTGGAACCCCTTCAACAAGATATTCGGCACGACGACGCTCGAGATCAGATCCTTAACATACAACTGAACGACTTCTGTCCCGTCCAGTGTGGAATTATTCGTGACATGGACAGTAGCAGTGATAGTATCCGAAGCGCTCACATTCATCTTGGACAGAGTGAGGCCTGAGTATTGAAACGTGGAATAAGACTTCCCATAGCCGAATTCGTAGAGTGGTAAGGGAGTATTGAGGACGTATTGGTGACCGAAGACTAGCGTACCATTTGGGTATGCCATTCCAGGAGAGACAGTCCGGCCAGAGTTGAGATAGTCGTAATAGATGGGGAGCGTGCCCACATCGTAGGGAAAACCGACAGACAGCTTGCCGTTAGGGTTCACGTCGCCAAATAGCACATCCGCGAGCGCGTTACCGCCTTGTTCGGATGGGTAGAATTGCTGGACTAGAGCTGAGGCGTTGGATGAGATCCAGGCTTCGGTGATGGGCTTGCCGGATGAGAAAACAACGACCGTGGGTTTTCCAGTGTTGATGATGGCTTGGACAAGATGAGGCATCGCGCCTACAAGGTTGAGGTTTGAGAGGTCAACGTGTTCGCCAGTTGTGGCATTGAGGCCTTCCCAAAGCTCAGTTTGGTCTCTACTCCAAGTGCCAACGACTACTACGGCAACATCAGCTGCTTTAGCAGCCGCAATGGCCTCGGGAAAACCTGATTGGTCATTGGACCAGCGTTCGCAGCCTTGAGCATAGGTGACTTTGCCTGTGGATGCAGCTTGTATGCCATCGAGTGGCGTTACACCGCGGTATTGACTTTCGTAGACGACATAGTCGCCGTAATTCATGAATCCATAGGCCATAGGACCTATCACAGCGATGTTGGCTGACTTATTGATGGGAAGAGTTTGATCTTTGTTCTCCAGGAGGACAATAGATTCGGCGTCGAGCTGTCTCGCTAGTGCTATGTTCTGTGGCGTATGGATGTAGCTTGCTGTCTCGTTTGCTGGAACAGCTAGGTAAGGATTCTCGAAAAGTCCCATGGAGAACTTGGCACGAAGAACCCTGGACACTGCTGTATCGACGACACTCATGTCAAGCTTGCCAGACGCAACCAATGAGGGAATCTCTTCAAAGCTGTAGGATCCGCCACCCATCTCAGCATCATTTCCAGCTGGTAAAGCCTATTCATTTAATTAGGACGTAGTTGAGCCTAGGTTATAGAAACTTACGTATTGCACAATAGCATCTTTGTCAAGCGGGTTGGATTGACACATCTGAAAGGCATCACACAACCTGTCCGTGGCACCGGCATCACTTGTTACCCAGTACTGGTAACCCCATTCATTTCTAAGGATTTCCGTCAAGAGGTGCTGGCTAGCAACACAAGGAACCCCATCATATGATGAATATGCACTCATGATAGAATATGCTCCACCATCAATGATAGCTCGTTTGTACGACGGAAGGTACGTGGTACGGAGCTCGCGCTCTCCGCCATGGACAGGTCCAGTATTGAGTCCTTGCTCTGGGGACGCATAAGCTGCAAAGTGCTTGACTGTTGAGCTAACGTTGCCAGCTTGAAGCCCTTTCACATAGCTGTATGCTATTTCCCCCGCCAAATAACTGTCTTCACCAAAGGTTTCTTCCACTCGGCCGTACCGAAGCTCTCTGGCCAAGTCACCCAGCGGTGCAAACAGCTGATTGACTCCAAGAGAAAGAGCTTCTTGAGCAATGGCTCTACTCATATTCTGCACCAAGTTCGGATTCCAAGAGCAGGCATAAGCAATTGGTGAGTTGAAAATGGTAGCATTACCTGATATCATATCAGTTCTGTGGCAATCGAATCATAAAATATGTCCAGAATGGGATCAAACTTACCGATGAGAAAGCCATGGATGCCTTCACTCTGTACAAATGCTGGTATGCCGAGAGTAGTGTTCTTCATAAGATAATCTTGGCCAATCTTGACGCCATCGGCGATCCACTGCTGGTCAACAGGATAGCCAACGTAGAATGAGCCCCCTCTGGTGGCCATATTCCATTCCAGTCCTGTGAGATTGAAGGAGTTATCAGTCATATTGATCCAATTGCTGATGTCTCCCTGAACAAGCTGGCTCGTCTTCTCTTGAATAGTCATACGCCATAGGAGATCCTCTACTCTATCCTCAACACTAGCTTCGGGGTTCTTGTAGACCGCATTGGTGGTGTCATTTGGATTTGAATTGCGCCTCAAAGTGTTTGCCGCAGCGTTACTTGCCAGCAGCGACGTGATGGCGATTGAGAGCTTCATCTCGATGGTGGAGGCTTGCTGGCCAAGAGGAACTGTGGCAGCTCGTATAGCAAAGCTGTTTGCCTGTGCCAGATGCCATTTTGCTCATTTTATACTGACTAGATCTATTTTCCGGATGTCAGTCATTTGGAGAAGGTTCCTAACCGTCTCCTCGCAATGTACATCCGACGAGCCTGAAAGGACCCTCGTGTCATGTCATCCAGGTCCTTGTTCCCTTGCATTGAGCAAATAGAGCAACAAGGACCCTCACAGTGGACACCGTATTGCATTGTGACGCATATGATGACATGGTAACGAGTAAGTCGTTAAGAAAGGAGAATTATATTTCCGTCACATCGGGCCTTTTGAGGGTTTGGCAATCTCGGTCAGCTAAAACCTGAGATCAGCCTAAACGGCAGTCCAAAATATGGGGTTCATTTTCCTGAAGCTAGAATGTGGAGCCCAGCAGTCCCCGCATTGTTAAAGAGAAGCTGTGATGGTGGTGGCGACTCACGGCTATCTCGGAGTCAGATCCTCCGGATTTAGGCAGATATGGCAGGTGCTACACTAGGCCGTAAATGGCCTTGTACGCATTGGCTAATGAGACATAAGCACACCTCTCCTTGTGTTCTATGAAAATAAGAGTTCTGTGCTGTTGAGTAATTCTACAATATTCCAATAACTTCAGATTAGATTGTCTTGATAGATACTCTCCTTTCGTCATGAAGTTTCGCGATGGTAAGTCTAACTCAATGGTTGCTGACCTTGTAAATGACTAACCAATAAGGCATGTGGTTGACAGCTGAAGGGAAGAGAGTTGAATATGCAGAAGATGTCCATAAAATTACCCAAAGTGAAGATGGGAAAGCTCTTAGTCTACTTTGCCCAACCAAGAATGTTCGATCGAGGGGAGACATCTTGAATTTAAGCACTTTAAGCATTGTAAGAAAGCCCAATAGTTTA
>Ga0335072_10010424_pt1 | contig 13383 bp, 12 predicted proteins | sample Lox_Sample_21_FD_206725 | JGI IMG/M metagenome (GOLD analysis project Ga0335072, IMG submission 206725) | Soil microbial communities from Loxahatchee National Wildlife Refuge, Florida, United States - Lox_Sample_2.1 | ecosystem: Environmental > Terrestrial > Soil > Wetlands | place: USA...
GCCAGTTTTGATAGTGTGAGCTGAATCTCCAAGAGCTTGATGAAAGAGTTTCCATGCTTCTCCAAGAGAGGCAAGAAATGCAAGATTGGTTTCAGCAGTACTGAGTGTTCCAATGTTGTCTGGCGCTGAGATGTCCCTTTCTTCCTTCAATCTTGTGAATACATCAATGTGAGCTTTCATAGAGGTGGTTGTCGATTTTTGAAGACTCCTGAGCGCTGTTTCTGCTCTGGCATACCTGAGATCTGATACTACACCATATTCATCAGATAAGCGATTCCAAATCTCCATTGCAGTTGACAATTGATAGACCTTAACAAGTTCCCTGTCATCCAAGGCATTGAGGAGCGCTTCTCTGGCCAAAGCATGACGATTTTCCCAGCTTGCAATGGACTTACGGAGAGCAGCAGTTGGAGGAACATCAGGGTCAGGAGGAGTAGGTTTGTCTTCGTTTCCAAGAACAATTTCCAAACAGTTGTGAACTTGCAAGGTAGCAGAGACAGCAGACACCCAAAAGCGGTAGGTATCTGGCCTGAATTTCTTGAGGGTGATAGTTTTTGTAACTTTCTTGTCTTCTGTAGACATTGTAGGCGTTGAACAGCGTTGAGATGGAGTGATAATAGGCGTAGAAGTTGAGTTGAGATGAGTGAATTTGAGAGATGAAGTAATAAGTGCTTGACTTGTACTTCTGAGATGAGATGGGGAACAGACCTCTTTTGTATGTAATGCAGCGTGCAGTATTTCTAATCAGGGTACATTAGAAATCAAGAAGAAGCGTGCAGAAGAGCTGCGGAAGGAGGCGGAGTTATGAGATTAATGATTTGAAATCAATAATTTGAAATCATCATTGTGTAACAGGAGTTAGGAGCGGAGTTTAGAGCGCATTTGTAAGCGGAGATAGAGAGCAGCGGAGTTAGATCTAACTCCATAGAGGTCTTAGCTTCGCGCTTGTAAAGTTTGAGAGAAGAAGCTTTGCATTTGGTTGAGAAATGGTTGAAAAACTCGCTGGTGGTGGTGTAGATCTGAAAGTTGAAAAAGTGGTGATCTTGATTTCCACCATGGAGATTGATTTTCCCAGCAAATGGAGCGCAGTGGAAGCGTTAGTAGGGCTCATAACCTGTAGAAATATGTGTGAGTGTGAGCGAGTTAATTGTGTACATGAGATGTGGCTATACAGGTCTTTATATACATGGGATTGCAGCGCTGAATAATCCCAACAGGTCCTCAATAATAAACAACCTGAGAGAGTTCTGTCAACACCACCAATCGACTTTGCTTTGGTTCTATTGCGATGGACGATCAGGAAATCGCAAGACCCAGCGTCGAACTTTATTCGGGAGTATTTACCGCCAACTTATTGAGAATGCCTTCGCTATTAGCACAGACCCTGCGGGGATTGTAGACCACTTGGAACATTTTCGAAGGCAGGAAAGAGACGTCCCTGACTCTATGATTAGCAGGTTCTTTGTCAAAAATCTCGCGAATCAGTGTACACACCTCAATCACTTGAGGACGATCTATGTTTTGATTGACGGCATTGATGAATCTCAGCATGCTCGAGAACTTTCCATAGCTCTCACTTGGCTTGCAGACAACTGTGAACGGGTAAAGGCGCTTGTAACATGCCGACCGGAACAGGAGATTGAGGAAGTTTTTAATGGCCGGCCGGTTCCTCGGATTGACATAACAGAAACCTTGATATCGAACGATTTACAGCTTCACATAGATCGGACCCTAGCATTGGACGAGAAGTTCCGGAGAGTACGGGTGGAAACGAAGACGAGAATTAGAGAGAATCTTCTTCAGCACCATGGTGGAATGTAAGTGATTCGTCTTTCTTTTACGTCGGATTGGGCTGACAGAAATACCTATAGGTTTCGCTGGGTGCAATGTCAACTCAACGAACTCAAATTGCTCGAGCGAGACTCTGCCCGGCTAGACGCATTGAAAAATTTGGCTCCGGATCTCCCTAGATCCTATAAGAAAATACTGGACCGTCTTTCAGAACGCCTTGATGACCAAACGCTCATGCTACGGGCACTCACATGGCTGCTGTATTGTTCCTACCCCCTGAAGCTCGAGTATCTCGCTACTGCCGCTTGCATCGATCCCCTCCAACCATTTAGTGAGGACCAGAGAGTAGATGACAATAATACTATCTTGAAAAAATGTCGGTCGTTGATCTGTGTCCAAGCGGAAACCAACTTTGTGGAACTATGCCATTTCTCCATCACTCAGTTTTTAAAGAGTGAGACTATGCCTGATGGGAGCAAAAACTTGTATTATCTGCCCCCAGATGAAGGCAATGCTCATCTTATGAAGGCTTGCTTTATGTATCTCCGTTCTCCAACTTTCGTGGAACCGTTATTATCAACACTTCGGACGGAAGAAATGTCTGCACAATTCATATCAAAGTTACGAGACCGTCTAGGCTTCTACGCAATTTTTGGGTGGGAGGGTCATGCAAAAGCAATAAAAGATAAGGACCGAATCTCGGAAGACGTTTACAACTTTTTAAAAGGCGAGGGGCTAGGCACTTGGTCTGAATTATGGGAATTGGAGGAGTTAGGTCGACATCGCTGGTGGGAAGACAGTCCGAACGACATAAGCAATCACCCGGGCAGGTCACGCACTTTGCTCTGTGAACTTCACTCGGCGAGTCCAGGGAGATTTGTCGCTGGAGGTCCGCTATATTACGCATCTCTTCTTGGGTTTGAAACGGTCGTCGCACGGCTGCTGAAGGACTCCTCGGAAGATCCAAACACATTGGGAGGTCGCCGGTACTCCCCGCTTCTCGCGGCCTTCAGCAACGGCCACATGGGGGTAGTAAATATTCTGCGGAAAGCTGGTGCAAATGTAAATATGTGCAAGGACGGTACAGCGTTACATGACGCAGTTGACAAAGGAAATCTAACCATTGTTAAGCTGTTAGTCAACGAATTCAAGGTTAATCTAGAAGTCCATAATGCACGAGGACTGCCCGCGCTTCACGTAGGAGTGCAAAAATTGGCTACGATGCAGCCTGATAAGACTTGCGAGGAGTTGGTTAAAGTCTTAGCAATCCACGGTTCAGATGTGACAGACGTAAATGGTCGGACCGCTTTGCACTGGGCCGTTTCGCTTAACTCACGCAAAGCGGCCGCATTGCTGATTGAAAATGGCGCAGATTTGGATGCTGCTGACAAGTCTGGCAGAATCCCTTTACACCTCTCCGAAATAGATACCGAGGCTTCGTTGCTGGAAATGCTTCTACGGGAAACAAGGAACCCCCATGTTTCAGACAAGCTGGGTTTCACGCCATTGCATTTGGCTGTTAAGCAAGGAAATCGGCATCTGACACAAGTGCTGCTCCGCCGCAATTTGGATGCTCCAAATTCAGCAGAGGTATACACGATGAAGTAGTTGTCGCTGACTAAAGACTGCTCGGAGCGAGTTGGCAGAACTCATGAAGGAGGAACACCCAGACGACATTCTGTACGAATACATTCTTGCAGATCTGTACTTTGCGGAGGGCAAGTTCAAAGAAGCGGTAACTCTAGCCAGCGAAGTCGTACGGCGGGATCCAAACAATTCATATATTGAAGACAGCAGCCAACTCTTGCACCGAGCGTTCTGTCATCAGTGTTCGGCTCGAATCATAGGGAGGAGACACAAGTGCAAAAGACCGGAGTGTTCCGAGTACGACTGGTGCACAACATGTTTCGAAGTTAAAGGAGAAGTAGTAAATGCATGTTCTCACGAAGAGAGGTCGGAAATTCCTTCCAATCTGGTTGCTGGCTTGAGATCACTGTGGGAAAGGCGCGGCGGAAGTAGCGGCAGAAGCCCGATAGTGACACCGATAGCGGTGTCGGGTAGATTGAAAGGAACACTGAAGGTTCGCGTTTGAGGAAAGCATTGGTAAGGTTAAGGGGAGTATGGCTTGACTGTGTAATTCGAGATGGTGCCTTTAACCATATGCATGATAGTGGAAACACGAGGAGAGGCGCTGACTACAAGGGCAAGATGTAGCGTGTATGTATCTTGTATATTTAGCATTTTTAGCATATTTAAATGGTATCACTTAGGTACTTCCATTGAAGCACGAAATAATGAATCGGGACATGATTGACAGGGAGGGACGAAGAAATATCAATCCAAAGGAGCAAGAACGATCGGAATGTATTCAGAATGCATTTCGCACCGTTCATTCCATTATTTCACTACTTTCTAATTTCCGGCTCTAAGCTCTTGGGCATTTCCACTAGTTTAAATTTGCAAATTTACGAAACTTTTATCCGCGGCGGCACTCTCTCCAAGGATTCCTTCTTCCCTCGAAAAAGCCCTGGCAGCATCAAGACCCTCGCTCGTATCCGTAGTGTATCGTTGTCCTCTGAGTCACATAAACTAGCACCAGAGTCGAAGGTGATGACGGCGCTTTCTTGCGATTTAATCCGTTGTCGGCATTACAAAACTTAGAAGGCGGTCCGTCCGCCGGGCAACTGCACGAAGCCAAAATTAAGGCTTATGTGTACGCCCGGCTGCCGAATGTTGGGGCCGGTCTAGACTCTCGACATTGGTTGCTTTGTCAACGTGACCCCTCGTATTTGAAGCGAAGTTTCTTCGCATTTCGCAACTCCTGCCAACTCTGACAGCTAACCTCGTCGTGCTTTGCCCATATAACTCAGCATCTACCGAGTCGTCATGGCTTCGAATGGAGGCTTTATCCACTACCCGGACGAGGTGCAAGAGCGACGAACAGCACACGTACCAGTCGTTTCACCTTTTGCGAAATGGAAATCTCCTCTATTTATGATCGGTCTGACTTTGCTCGCCGTTCTCGCTGCCATCGGCCACCATCTTTTTTATGTCTACCTCGATGGGAAACAAGTTAGTCAAGTTAAAATTCCGCAAGCATGGGTAATTCGCGTCGGTACTGCCTTCGCATATCTTTTCAAAGCCTCGCTGGTCGCGGCGGTCGGAATTGCTTTTTGTCAGAGATTCTGGTATTCTGCAAGGAGATCTTCTCTCCAAATTCGGTCTCTGGATGCCATGTTTGGAGTCCTCATCAATCCACTCAAATTCTTCAACGCAGACTTGCTATTGAGAACTAAAGTCTTGTTTATCATGGCAGTGATTGCATGGATATTACCAATCGCAGCAATATTCTCTCCCGGCGCAATGACTGGTTTCCACCGTGTTCGTTCGGTAGTCATTTCCTCTCCAGCAACCCAGATCAGTATGTATCCTGTCCCCACTCTGACACTGGACAGAGATATCGGAATCCTTCAACTCGGCACGGCTTCCTTCTTTTTCGGAGGTAGCGTTGGTTTCCGACGATTTATCCTCAGCGTCATGTCAGGTGGCGAAATTATTCCATGGCCTTCTCCATGTGGTGCGAATTGCACTTACAGTGTCTCATTCCAAGGTCCCGCTTTATCCTGTGTAGCCGGAGATCCCAATGGTCCGAATGTTCCAATAGTTCAAGATAATACATTTTACAATGCGTCTTCTGCCAATCCTGGTGAACCTGACGATATCAACGGAAACGGCCCCTCTGGTCTTCTTATCGCGTTACTCAATACCACCACGCCAATCGTTCACAATTGCACCCTGTATGATTCAACATACAATATAACCGTCCAATACAATAACAATCTGCAAACAGTTGGTTGGGAAACTGTCCTCGATGATGTTGTGCCCTCGTCAATATGGCAAGCCTTCAATAATCACATATATGACGCAACAAACGGTACCTCTGACGGAATTCCCGTGTCTGAATGGTGGTATCGCCTAAATGAGTATACCATCGGCTATGCATTTTTCGATTTCCTGTATGGATATCTCCTACCTGAACCCGACGGGGCATACACAATCGACACAGACATAGTCTTCTCGAATCTAGTCAATCTCAGCGCATTCTATGATCTCGGTCTTCCCCCAGATCTTGACGTCCAGATCGAAAGTTTGTTCGCAAATATGACTATCAGTATGCTCGGATTCACCCAGAATCCTATTTTTGTCGGAGCGTTTGGAGAGAAGAGTCAACCTGCCGCTATTTACACTCAAGTCGAGGCAACAGTAACCAGTGATATCCCACGTTATTCGTACTCCCGCTTGTTGCTATGGGCACTTTATGGTGCAGCATTGGCCATCGGTTTATTCCTGAATATTGTGGGAGGAGTCGCACTCATGGAAAATGGAGTGGATGGTGATACCTCATTCTCACAAGTCCTTGTGACTACTCGCAGTCCTGACTTTGATCAGTTGTGCGCTGAATCGACGCATGGGGGATATCGAATTGCCGAGGACTTAATAAAGACTCGTGTCCGGTTTGTGACTGATGAGAGTGAGTTGAAGGCGAAATTTGAAATTATGCACTAGTATGTTTCAAGTTGGCAAATCGTACAAACTTGATTTGCGAATACTTCAGTTATAAGTAGTCATAGTCAATAGTTCACATCAAATAACCATACCTTATCATGGTAACTTGCAAGCTCGATACTAGAAGATCTCCATCTCACGCCACATTTCCTTACAGGACCAGATTTCTCCCGAACATGATTAATGTGAGACTCTCGCGTTCCGATTAGACACCCTTTCAACAATCAATTTATACACATCCGTTCCGAACAAGTCACAGTATTCCTGAGTTAGAGCAATACGGGAGAAATTCGAAGCGATGTAATCAAGCAACAAGGCTTCGAGATGCTTCCTTCTCGGAAATTCAATCGGCTCGAGGATTTGAAGCAACTGGACCGAATTCGTGTCCGACAGCAAGTAAGCTTTCCTATCCACCTCTGTCGCCACAACATCCATAAGCTCTGGAAACCCGTAAAAGTCGGCTAGGCGAATCAACTCTGTTAAGCATTTGATCCCCAATGGAAGAAGGACCTGTGGAACCCGGAGATATACGAATGCAAGGAAAGCCTTCAGAGTCTCTTCCGTTGTCCAAGGAGGGGTGTGTAATTCTAAGATCGTCGATGACACTCTCGAAAGCTGCTTTGAACCAAACAACAGTGGCAAGCACGTTCTTATGAGCCGTCAAACGAAAGTGATTGTTATTCATCGGTGTTGCGGGAACCAAGGCTACATCGGTGTACAGACCGTCGACGGCTTGTTCATGCAAAGCTTTACCCAGTAGAGGATTGAAAATCGCTAACGACGTGCTGGTGTAGTGATGACGTGCATAAGCGGGAAAACACAGCTTCCCAGATCCTACCGACACATCGACTTGGGGCCATTTTTGCACGATTAACACGGAGCCAGTGTGCAAATTTTGCGATTTGAAAGTCCAGGAGGCTGAGATTAGGGAAAAGGTTGTTAAAGAGTCGACATCCAAAAGCCGAATTGGAATCGTGTCGTCGAGATTGCACAATTTGCGAATATTAGGAATCCTCGTTGAAACACGATCGTCCTCGAAGAAATTCACGGACCCAGAATATGTGAGACGTTTATTGAATTGATCGTGATATTTGACGAAGAGCAAAGACTCTCCTCGATCCAGATCGACTGAAGGAGAAGCATAGACGAAATGCCGCGAAGGAATGAGATGAGGCCTCCAAAGTTCGTTTTTGGGTCGGTGGAGCACGTCTCTCCCTACCTGGGATTTACTGAATGGATAAATCCTTAGACCTTGAAGATCGTGATTCAGACTTAAACCGTACGAACGCCAGTGAAGTTCGACATGTTGGCGTACCGAGTTCAAGACGAGTTAGTAAACGAGAAAGACTTTATGTAGTTTATACCTTCCTCATCTCTGGATCGAAGGTCTCGCTCCTGGTAACCGGGAAAGAACATTCGTGATAGCATTGTTTCCAATGCTTGAAATCCGTGATATTGATGAGTTCTGTAGCGTCTTGATGAGCTACCAAATCCCCGTGTGACACAACGATGACTTCAAATCTGTTTGCCATCCTGACAAGTTGAATACGTACACAGTAGCCGAAGTCAGACAGGCGACGCTAAGATGCAACAGAGGGCACCTGAGGTCCGTGGAATGAACAGAACGAAGGCGAAATAGACGAATAGCGAGTCCAGAAAGTCGTTGTGCCAAGGTCGTAGGAGTAGGTGGAATTAAGATTTAACCCGCACACTCTCATCTGAACTCTATTTTTCCCAATTTTACAACCGCTGGAAGTTGTCATATGACCTAAGGCGCAACAAGCGCAACAAACCCGCGCGCACAGAAATACCAAGAGGCCTAATGTTTTCAAGGTACGGGAAAATATGCTGAACCTTTGTGGCAAAGGATGGAAATCGAGCCACTTGGATGGTCAAGAACAAGGAAACAAATCCACACAATTCTTATAGATACAGTGCATATTACGTGATTGACTTCCCATTTGCATTCGAAGCAAAGCTACGCCCCACACCATTCATTAGTCCCTCGTTTCTGTACCTAACCTAACGTCCGTTCAGAAAACCTGCGATGTCCAGATGCCCTTCTCGGAGCGCGAGATCTGACGGGGTCCCAAATTGGCTTGGGATCTGCGCGGCTCCCCCGGCCACCAACATTTCCACAATTCTCTTACGTCCCAGCCTTGCTGCGTGGTGTAACGAAGTCAGTCCATTGACATCTAATATCGACAGGTCTGTGATAGGTAACAGAATCCTAACGGTCCTTTCGTGGCCCATAATAACTGCTATGTGCAGTGGCGTATATTGCATATGATTTTGAGAGTTAGGATCCATCCTCGCCTTCAACAGAAGTTCAACGGCGTTGGGGTTGGGGTGAAACGAGGCTAGATGGAGAGCCGTTGTTCCTTTCCACATCTGACTCCCCAATCGTCTGACGTCTTCGTCCGAAGCGAGGACTTGTTCGAGAACAGATAGCCTTCCTAACGAAGCAGCCGCAATTATTGGAGGAGGAAGGTCGGGATTGCTTTCCCATTCTTTCGAGTTCAGCAATATCCTCACCAGGTTTTCATCGGTCGTTTCGTTGACTGAAACACCTGCCGGTTGTTGGGAAAAGTCAGGCTGCATCCCACTCGACGGAACGACCCAGCTTCCCGGCGGAGGATACTGCCAGAACTCGTTTTGGATTAAATCAATGACGTCTCCTCGTCCCATTTTCACTGCCAGTTGGAAGGACGCGCTATCAAACGTGTCGTAACCTAGACGAAATCTCTTAGCGTACAAAATCTCCCTTATTTCTCCTATTTCGCCGTTCTGCTTGATGCTCAACCATAGTGCGTGATCTATTGCCTTCTGCGATAGAATACCACCCCAACTATTGTCGAAACTATCGTGCCACAACTTGAACACGTCACGTTCATAGTTCCCTTCCCACTCCGGTGGAGTTTCCGTGCTGAAGCTGTACAAGGAAGACTGTAAATTTGATGCTTCTGGGAGAGCATCCGACCTTACGGTTCCAATGTAGGGGCTATATCTCATCATCATCATCCGTTGAGTATAGCTCGAGTAACCTCTCTCCGCAAGACTCCACGCTAGGTAATCCCATAGATAGCAAATGTATGCACCGAATCGTCCTAGTTCTTCCTTAGATCTATACGTGGAGCGACAAGATTCGGATATCAGCTGCCTGCCCCTGATCTCTTCGATAAAATACGGATTCGGATCACCATTTGGCATGACGGGGCTCTTGAGATACTGGGCAACAGAAAAATGAACAAATTCTACAATCCCGCCCGGTCTTGAACATCTTATCAAGGGCCCGCAGATTTCCAAAAGGTCTCCCTCGCTGTCTAACCTCGCGTCTGGATTATACCCTTGGATGGGATCAATGGCTAGGGCCATTAGGATATCCGTCGAGGTAAGACGATCTGGACAGAACAATAACCAGATGAACGCTTTTTGGGCCATTCCCAGCTCAGAAGGTAATCTTGTCATCCTGTCGAGCAACTGTTTATAGGATTCGTGCAATCCTGGTGGCAGGTTGCTCAATGCTGCCCTTCTCTCCAAGTCCGTCCTAAGTAATTTCAGGTAGTCTAGCTGGCACTGAACCCATCGAAATCTACACATAATGTCAGCATTGATGGGCAATAATAGACCCTTACATTCCACCGTGATTTGCTGAAAGAGCGTGTTTGACTTGCTCCTTCAAAGCAAGTTTCATTCGTTTTAATTTGGGGTCGCTTTCCAAAGTCCATGCAATGTGAATGGAAATATCGGTGGTTATGTCTTCTCCACCTATTTCTGTTATCTTGACGGTGCCTTGTAGGTTGCTGCTTGGTAGGTCTCTTTTGTCAATCGCGTGAATTTCTCGAACTGTTTCCGACCGGCTGATCAGGAGGACTCTGGCGGGACCAATTGAGAGCTGTAAAAGTCTCACCAGTAAAGCTTGTCGGGCATTGGAGCTCGCCCATTCATCGATCCCATCGACTACTATATACACTTCCGAATAGAAGTTGTATAACCACCTAATGCTCTCAATCCATTTTTCCGACGTCAACCACCCCGTATTTTCAATTTTATTCCTGAAATCCACAAAGTATTTCAGTTGAAGACTGCCAGGGGACATGAACGGAGACAACAACTGGCGTACGAGGCTACCCGTTGCGTTATCCTGTGTTTGTCGATCCCCGACCCCGCCAATTAACCTCAAAGATGTTGACGCAGTTTGAAGATTGCCAAAGTCGCAATAAAAGTAAGCGAGCCCAATCGATCTTTCTCGGTTCCCTTTCTGATATTTTAGAAGGGTATCGACAATGGATGACCTAGATTTCAGAACGTATGGGACTCTTTACGAGGTACGTTAATGTTGTCTTTCCAATTCCCACTAACCACAGTTTTAGTCTTGGCAAGAGGGGGAAGAATACTTGGCCCATGTAACCACCAAAATGAGCCAGGTGAGGATTTCCATTTCCGAAAGGATTGAGACTCGAGAAACCAGGTACCAGTACCAGGGGTGACGTATTCCCGCCTTGAATAATGGTCTTCTTGTGGGTTGATGGACGGAGGACATAACCAAACCAGAAGGTCTTTTGCTTCTTTGGCTATTCTCAGCTACGTCGAATGGACATGACAGTTACAACTCAAAAATTGAGTAACCAGATCCACACTGGTGGTGACTTGTTCTGCTACCGCTTTCAACGATTGTCTAAAATTAATAAGAAGGAACGAGATGGGATCATACGTCTGATACATGTTCAATGCCAGGTTAAATGTGTTCTTGTATCGTTCGATTTTCGCAATATACTTGTCGTTTTCACTTTCTTTGAAAGGCCACTTGAGTCGTTGAAACCCTTGCACATTGGCAGGCTCGACCCTCTTCTGTAGCTCTCGTAAAAGTGTCAAGAGTTCGTTAACCGCTCTCGTCAGTAATTGTTGAAGCAAAATCTTTGTCGGATTCTGTTCGACGGTTTCCTTAAGGGTGGAGGCAAGGTCCAGGATAGTTTCCACTTCTGCTCGCAACTCAGCAGATTTCGCAGGGGCATCTCTGATAGATCGATAGTGCTGACAAAGAGTGAGGAATAGTTTAAGTGCGAGCTCGGCCAAGTCGGCTACACTGGCTGCGAGCCCAATTGCAGTAACTGGATCGATGATAAGAAGCACGTAACGGGTTTCGGGACAGGTGGGACAGAGGCGATCAGTTGGGATTAAATGGAATTCGGCAGGAAATCTTGCACCGCCACAAAAGGAATTTCCGCTGGGCCAAGCCGACAAAGCGCAATAGAGCGCAATAGAATAAACGGACAAAACCTCACTCCAAGTCGCCAATTTCTGAGGCGCAAGGAATCTCTTGTGTGGTAACACCTTGCCAAATTATAGTAACGGGGAAAAGGTATAACTTACATAGCTGTATTTCATATGGTTGTATAGCTCCCTCCCTCTTCGACATTTCCAACTTCCTCCAGGATAAATTTACTAATTAATCGGTACAAGCCCTTGAAATAGGCATATGAGAATAAACTCTAACAGTACAACTGTCAACCTCGGCACTACTGTGTTTCTGCCTTGGGGACGTCATACATTATTCTTCCACCAAGTTGTTCATTCGTCGTCCCATTTGGCATGACTTCCTTATATGAGGCCTTCCTTTTTTTCAACACGTACAAAATGACAACAAGGGATGCAAGCAACACAGCGCCGAGAATACCACCAACGATAGCGGCGGTTTTCACGTCGGTTGAGCCAGTTCCTCCTCCAGACGCAGCAGCCGAATTCGTGATGGTGCTATTTCTGGCGTTCGAAGCCGTAGGAATAAAAGTGCCTCGAGTCAGTATAGGATTACCAGGAGAATACCGGTTGGTGCAGGCACTGCGGCATTGGAACATACACTGTCAGGTCCCACTCCGAAAAGCTCGACAGAATTGTTTTGAAGACATAAACCATTCAGGGGCAATGTAAATGTACCTCCTACCGAAACCCAACTACTCCAGTTCGAGCCATTATAATTAGATAACCAACATGCACTATCGTTTCCGACAACAAAAACGTTCAATTGGTTTGCGGCAGGGGAACATGCTCCAACAATCGAGGAGGCTGTCCAATTGAGACTTTCCCAGGTGTTCCAATTCCCATCTGCATTCCCAGAGAGATGTATAACACTATGATCCTGTCCGACAGCAAAGATATCGATTCGACCGTCGCTGTTCGAAACAACAGTAGGCTGAGACGCTAGATACCCACCCCCCAAATCTTGCCAAGTTGGCCACCAATCCGATCCGTTCCATTGATTGTGGAGCAATGTCCGGTTTAAACCGACTACAAAGACGTCGACAAAATTGGGCCAACCGATCGCAGCGACTGCGGAGAATGTAAGTGGCTCATTAATGCCTGGTGTAATGCCGGCTGGAGGGAAACTCCAACCACCGGTACTATCCCAGGTTAATTGACAAAGAGCATTGTATGTTCCGAAGACAAACAATTCAATTCGATTGCCAGATCCCCATACCACTGCCGTAGGTTGTCCTACATACACACCATTCGGATCTATCATGACCCAATTACTCCACTGAGTCCCGTTCCAGGATGTTTGATACGGATTACCGGTTGCTCCTAGCGCGAAGACGATAAGGTTGTTGAAACCCAAGCTGATCGCGGTAAAGGTGTCAAAACAGGGGCTGGGGGTAGGACAACCGATGGGAAGTAATTCCCAGTTATTCCAAGTCCCGTTGTAGACATCGTGATAAATGGATGGTCCAGCTGCTTGGGCAAAGAGGTCGATACGGAGTGGGTCGGTGCCCCAAGAAACGACTTGGACTTCTGAGTTTATGTATGGCCCTCCAAGGGATTGCCAGGTATTATTCATTTAGTGTAAAGAAAAAGCGACTTGTATGAGGACAATGGTGGGGAATTGAGCACTTGGGGATACGACGCGTCAAAGCGGCTTAAAGCGAATGATGTCTGTTTGACGAGGAATGGATGCCGCTATTTGAAGCGTTTATCTCTTCTTGTTCCGAATACCATTAATTATCCGACGTGGGGCTATTTTTAGGTTTCAGA
>Ga0335072_10010425_pt1 | contig 13382 bp, 13 predicted proteins | sample Lox_Sample_21_FD_206725 | JGI IMG/M metagenome (GOLD analysis project Ga0335072, IMG submission 206725) | Soil microbial communities from Loxahatchee National Wildlife Refuge, Florida, United States - Lox_Sample_2.1 | ecosystem: Environmental > Terrestrial > Soil > Wetlands | place: USA...
CGATCTGGAAGGCAAGCCGCTCGATCTGGACACCCGCAGCGTGCTTGCCGGCACCCCGGCGATCCACGAACAAGCGTTGCGGCGGTTGGGGATGCGCTGATCCATTGGGTATGGGCGTCATCCGGCTTCCCCGGGCGATCACTGACACAAGGTACAATCCCTGAATGCCACGCTATCCCATCATCCACGCCACGCGCGACCTTGAGACCAGCAGTTTCCTGCGTGCGGAGCAATTGGATCTGGAGTTTTCCAACGGAGAGCGCCGCACCTACGAACGTCTCAAAGCCCACGGTTTGGGTGCGGTGATTATCGTGCCGATGCAGGACGATGACACCGTGCTACTGGTGCGCGAATACGGCGCAGGCGTGGATCGCTACGAGCTGGGTTTACCCAAAGGACGTCTCGATCAGGACGAAACGGTCGAACAGGGCGCCGACCGCGAGCTGAAGGAAGAAGTCGGCTACGGTGCACGCAAGCTCACCATTCTGCACAACCTTTCGCTCTCGCCGTCCTACATGACGCACATGGCCCACATCGTGCTGGCGCAGGATCTTTACCCCGAACGCCTGCCCGGCGACGAGCCCGAAGCGCTTGAAGTCGTACCCTGGAAACTTTCCGATTTGCACACGCTGGTCTCACGGGACGATGTCACCGAAGGCCGTTCCATTGCCGCGCTGTTTATGGCGCGCGAATACCTTGCAGGACGCCTGAAACGAACGTGAGCCATACACCCGACCACCCTCTGCTGCTCGATATCGGCACGCTGGCCCGTCGCGCCGGTGAAGCCATCATGGCGATCTATCGCGAGGACTTCGACGTCGAGCTGAAGGACGATCGCTCGCCGCTCACCGCCGCGGATCTCGCCGCACAAAACGTTATCGCCGCAGGTCTGGCGAAGATCGAGCCGCCATGGCCGGTAATATCGGAAGAGGCCAGTCAGCTGCCGTGGGAACAGCGCCGCGAATGGTCGCGCTATTGGCTGGTCGATCCGCTCGACGGTACGCGCGAATTCGTCAAGCGCAACGGTGAGTTCACGGTCAACATCGCGCTGATCGAAAACGGCAAGGCGATTCTGGGCGTGGTGCTGGCCCCGGTCACGCAAGAACTGTTCGCCGCCGCACGCGGACATGGTGCCTGGTGGCAAGTACAGGAAGGCGCGCAATGGGAACGCATTTCCACGCGCGAGCTGGCCAATCCGCCGGTCGCCGCGGGCAGCCGTTCGCACAGCGGTTCATCCGAAGCCACCTTGCGCCGTCTGCTGGGCGATGAATATCAGCTGCATGCACTCGGTTCCTCGCTCAAGTTTTGTCTGATTGCGCGCGGTGCGGCGGATGTGTATCTGCGCTGCGGCCCCACCAGCGAGTGGGATACCGCCGCCGCGCAATGCGTGCTGGAAGAAGCCGGCGGTGCGGTGCTCGATCTCCACGGCAAACCGTTGCATTACAACCGCGGCGAATCGCTGATCAATCCGGAATTCCTGGCCGTTGGCGATGCCGATATCGATTGGGCCGCGCGATTGCGTGAAGCGGGCCTGCCGTGAGCACGGCAACGCGCCGCACGCTGGCCGATCTGCTCGCCATCATGGCGCGCTTGCGCGATCCGGAACGCGGTTGTCCGTGGGACATAAAGCAGGATTTCAGCACCATCGCGCCCTACACGGTCGAGGAAGCCTACGAGGTGGCCGACGCGATCGATCGCCAGGACTGGCACGATCTGCGCGACGAGTTGGGCGATCTTCTGCTGCAAGTGGTGTTCCATGCGCAGATGGCGCAGGAGCAGGGTTTGTTCGATTTCGACGACGTGGCCCACGCCATCAGCGAAAAAATGGTGCGCCGTCATCCGCACGTATTTGGCGACGCCACGTATGCGGACCTTGACGAGCAAAAGCGCGCCTGGGACGAGATCAAGGCGAGCGAACGGGCCCAAAAGGGTGCGGCCCACGACGGCAGCGTATTGGCCGGCGTATCCCGCGGCCAGCCGGAATGGCAGCGTGCCCTGAAGCTTCAACAGCGTGCGGCCACCGTGGGTTTCGATTGGCCCGATCATCGGCCGGTAATCGGCAAGCTGCACGAGGAGCTGGCCGAAGTGGATGCCGAATTCGAGGCCGGGGCCGACGCCTCCCGCCTGGAAGACGAGATCGGCGACGTGCTATTCGTGGCGGTGAACCTGGCGCGCCACGCCAAGGTCGATTTCGTACGGGCGCTCAAGCACGCCAACGCCAAGTTCGAACGGCGGTTTCGGCGCATGGAACAATTGACCGCTCAGGACGGCAAGCCGCTTTCCGCCTTGAATCTGACCGAACAGGAAGCGCTTTGGCAGCGGGCGAAAGCTGAAGAGCCGTAGCGGTTTTGCCCCTCTTCGCCTGTGGGGAGAGGGAGAGGGGCCGGCCTTGCCGCCAAATGAAGCTTGGGGGCCCCTCGTATTTCAACCCTTTTCGGCCAGCCTGCATCTAAAGCCTTCGAACACTGCCCGGAGATCTTTCTATGCGTCACACATTCGTTTTGCTCGCTTTATTGTCTTTGCCGCTGGCTGCCACCGCAGGGGAGTGCCGGTACAGCGCGCCCCGAAACTTGCACGACGATCTTGCGGGGGTACGCGGTGTGCAAATCGAGTTGCATAGTCAAGACATGCATCTGGTCGGCAACGGTAACGTCAGCGGATTGCAAGTTACCGGCCGCGCCTGTGCATCCTCGCAGGCCGAGCTGGACAATTTGCAAGTTACCTCGCATCGCGAAGGCGACCAGCTCATCATCGAGGTCGGTGCCAATCATTCGTTCAACGTTCGCATGTTTGGCGTCTCGTACGCGTATCTGGACCTGCAGGCGCAGCTTCCCGCAAACATGCCCGTCACCATCAACGGCGGCTCCGGCGATGCTTACGTCAGCGGCCTGACGCAGCTGAACGCGCAAACGGGTTCGGGCGATCTGCACATCAACCACATCGCCGGCCAGGTTTCCGTTACGAGTGGTTCGGGAGATGTCGAGTTGTCCGATGTCGGCAGCTTGCGCGTCAGTTCGCTAGGTTCGGGCGATCTGCAAGCGCGCAGCATCCAGAAGGATGTCACCGTCGGCTCTGTGGGTTCGGGCGACGTGACGCTGGAACATGTAGGCGGCAGCGTCAATGTCAGCACGATCGGTTCGGGTGATCTGATCGTCAAAGACGTGCGGGGCGATTTCGTGGTCGGTGCCAAAGGCAGCGGCGACGTCACTCACAGCGATATCGGCGGCAAGGTAAGTGTGCCGCACGACCAAGACGATTAAACGCCTCAGCCCAACAGACGCACCGCCAGATAGACGAACGGTGCACAAACCAGCAGGAAAGGCACCGATACTTCGTGAAACAGCCGCATCGCATGCGGCTGTTTTGCCAGGCGCAACGCGATCAGGTTCGCCAGCGAACCGATCACCATGCCGAACCCGCCCACATTCACCGCCACCGCAAGCGCCATCGCATCCGGCACGCGGTTGAGCAGCAGCACAGTAGCCGGTACGTTGCTGATAAGTTGCGAGCTGACGATGCCGCTGAGATAAAGCGCCAGCGGCTGATGGAGATCGATCTCGCCGAGCGCGCGATCCACGATCTGCAGATCGGCAAAATGCCCCAGGCCAAGAAAGATCGCCGCAAAGGTCGCCATCAGAAACCAATCGATGCGCGCAAGGCTTCGCCAGGAGAACAGCGCGAACGGAATCACCAGCAACAACGCTCCGAGCGGCGCGTGGCCGTGCTCCATCATCAGCACCATCATCGCCAGACTCACAAAGGACAGCAGCGCCAGCGACATCGATATCGGATGCCCGTCGAGCCTATCGGCATACAGCTGCACGCGTTCCTTCGGTAGCCAAATCCAGGTCAACGCGGCAACCAGCGCGAACATCGCCAAGGCGGCAGGAAGCATGCTGCCGACGAATTGCATAAACGGTATCTGCGTATGCTGCCAGATCAGCAAATTTTGAGGATTGCCGATCGGACTGAGGGTGGAGCCTGCGTTGACCGCGAGTGCCTCCAAGATCGCCATGCGAAGCACCGGCAAGTTGGACATGCCGCCAATGGCAACCGTCAACGGCACGATCAAAAAAAGGCTGACGTCATTGGTGAGCACCATCGACAGCACCGCCGTCATGCTCACCAGCAACAAGCCTACGCCGCGCAACGAATGCATGCGTGCCACCAGTGCACCGGCAAAGCGCTGTATCAGGCCGCTGTCGCGGATGCCTTGAATGGCGATCAGCAAGCCAAGCAACCCGCACAACGTAGGTAATTGAAGCCAGCGCTGGTAATGCGTCCACGGTTGCGGATCGATCAGGCCAAGCGCCGCCGCAAGCGCGGCGAACAGCCACAACAGCCATTCGCGCTTGAGGCGGTCGAGCCAGCTGCTGGTGGCAGCGCTGGCGGTCATGCCCATTCGCTCAATCCTTCCAGCTCATACAGTTTTTTCCAGCTCGGACGCGCGCGCACCAAGTCGGCCAATCGCTTGAGCGCAGGCCATTGCGTTGCAGGTTGAGGCATGTTGCGGGACCAACGCATCAACATCGTGAGCATCAAGTCCACGCCGGAGAATTCCGCGCCAAGCAAATACGGTCCGTGAGCGGAAAGATGCGTTTCCAAATGATCCCATACGCCCGCGATTTTGCGTTGCAACGCCGCGCGCATGTCGGGTGAATGCTCCTCATGTCCCAGCTCTTGCGGATAAAACCACAGCCGATACGTCGGCATCAGCGCATTGCATAGAAAAACCAGCCACTGCATCCAGGCATCGCGTGCTGGCGTTCCCGCGGGCGGGATCAGCTTTGCCTCGGGATGGCGCTCGGCCAGGATGGCAAGCAGTGCGCCAGATTCGTATACCGGCCGTCCATCGATCAGCAGTGTCGGCACCTTGCCGCCGGGATTGAGCTTGAGATACGCGGCGCTGTGTTGTTCGTCTTTGTCGAAATCCACCCGTTCGAGACGGTAGTCCGCGCCGATTTCCAACAGGGCCTGATGTACAACCATGCTCGCGGTGGCGGGGGAATAATAGAGGGTGTACATGGCAGGCCCTGGCTACGAAGGAAGTGTGCATCCTACCGCGTTGATGTCGGATGGTTTGCGGCGTTATTCCGCGCGCAACAACCGCATGGGTGGCGTATGCGTCACTTTCCGTGTACCGGCCAGCCCGAGCAACATCACGACGATGGCGGCGGCAAGCGCGGACAAAGCGAGCGGCAGCGGTTGCGGCACGAAGTCTTTCAGATGAAACACGCTTCGCCCCAGCCACCAGCCGCCCACCATCGAACCAAGCGCGGCGGTGATGCCCGCGATCAAGCCGAGCAGTGCGAATTCGCAAGCGGCTGCGATGCGCAGCAGGCCGCGGCGCGCGCCCAATGTGCGCAGCAGCGCCGCTTCATGACGCCGCTCCTGTCCGCTGGTCGCCAGCGCGGCAGCCAACACCAATGCGCCGGCAAGCAGGCTGAAACCCAGTACCCAGCGCACCGCACCCGTAACGCGTTGCACGATTTCGCGCACCCGATCGAGCAAGGCGTCGACGTCGACCAGGCTGAGGTTGGCGTAATGGCGTGATAACGTGGCCAGCGCTTCGGTGTGGCCGCGCGGCAGATAGAAGCTGGCAAGCCAGGTATGCGGCAATGCCGTGGCGTGCGTGGGATCCATGAGCAGGAAGAAGTTCACGCGGAACGACGTCCAGTCCACATGACGGAAGCTGGCGATGCGCGCGTCGATTTGGCCTTCGCCCACGTCGAAGCGCATCGTGTCGCCCAATTTGAGCGCATACATGTCGCGCCACATCGTATCCACGGAAACTTCCGGCTGCGACGGATGCGGCGCAAACCAGGCGCCGGCGATCACGGTATTGGAAGGCGGCAAATCGTTTGACCAGGACAGGCGGAGCTGGCGGTCGCTCCACTCCTTGGCGCGTTCGTCTTTGAACGTCATCGTGTCGATGGGATGACCGTTGATCGCAGTGAGTTTGCCCACCGCCAACGGCATCATGTTGAGCTGGTTGGCGCCGATGTTCTGCAGTGCTTTGTTGAAATCGTCGCGCTGATCGTCCTGCAAATTCAGCACGAACCAGTTCGGCGTATCGCTGGGCAATTCCTGGCGCCAGCCATCCAGCAACGAAGGCGCCACCACGGCCAAAAGCAATAGCGCGGTGAGACCCATGCTCAGTGCGGTGGCCTGCACGATGCTCAATCCGCGTCGCCGCGCCAGCGCGGCCATGCCCAGTCGTAATGCGGGATGACCGCCCGGTGCGATACGCCGCGCGATCCATAGCAACAAGGCGGCCAGCAGCGCCGCGACCACGGCAACGCCAAACAGGCTGGCGGCGAGGATGCCGGCGAGCGTGGCCGATCCGCTGAGGTTCCAAATCAACGCCAGCGCCACCGCAACGGGGATCAGATAAAGCGCATCGAAGCGACGAATGCGGCGCGCCACGCTGGCGCGAAACACCGCTACGGGGGGTATGTCGGCAAGCCGTACCAACGGGGGCAATGCGAAACCGATCAGCACGGCAATGCCCATGCCGGCTGCCGCAAGCGAGGGGAGTATCGGCAAGAGCGTCGGCACACCGACGAAAAGTTGACTGGCGAACACCCATGCGCCTTGCGCAAGTGCGAGCGCCAGCACAATGCCCAGCAACGCCGCCGGCAAAGCCAAACCGGCCATCGTGCCCAGCAACAACGTAAAGACGCGTGCGCGCGAGGTGCCCAGCGCACGAAGCAGCGACACTTCGCTCGTCTTGCGACGCGCATAACGCTGGGACGCCAGCGCGATGGCGACACCGGACAGCAGCGCCGACAACAATGCGGTGAGACGCAGAAACGCGCCGGCGCGATCGAACGCACTGCGCATGCGCTCTTGCGTTTGTTCTGGCGTAATGAGTTCGCCGCCTTGTGGAAGCGCTGTCGATTGCGCCCAAGTGCGCCAGCTCTGCACATCGACAGGTTCGCCGGCAAGCAACAAGCTGTGCCGTGCGCGGCTGCCGACGCCGAGCAATCCGGCCTGCTCGGCATCGTCCAGGCTCATTAATGCGCGTGGAGCCATCGCGACCAGTTCGCCGCCGTCTGGCTCTTGCATCAACTCGCCTGCGATGTGCAGATCGCGCCCGCCAAGTTGCACGCTATCGCCAACGCGTCGCCGAAGCGCTACGAGCGCGCGATGATCCAGGTATACGTTGCCGGCTGCTGGCGCGTGACTGACGACTTGCCGGCCCGCCGCGTCTGCGATCAGCAGCGTGCCGCGTAGCGGATAAGCGCTGTCCGCCGCCAGCACATCCAGTAACTGGCTTTGTTGCTGCGCGAAGGCAACGCTGGGGAAACTTGCGGTATGCGTGATCGACAAACCGCGCTGACGTCCCGCGACCGCAAATTTGCCTGGAATGCTTTGCGGCGCAGAGACGCCGAGATCGCCGCCGATCAATTCGGCGGCGCTTGCCAGGACGCCGCGCTCCATGCGCGCCGTGAGCGTTGCCACCACACCCAACGCCACGACAGCGAGCACGAGCGATGCCGCCAGCGTACGCAGTTCAGGCAAATGCCATTCGCGGCGAAGGCTGCGCAGCGCCAGAAGCAAAATCCTCATGTCAGCGGCTCCAGTCGGCCTTCCTGCAATTCCGCGCGCCGCATGCAGCGCTCCGCCAATTGCAAATCGTGCGTGACGAGCACGAGCGTCGTGCGATGATCGCGATTGAGCGCAAACAGCAAGTCGCACACGTGTCGTCCTGTGCGTCGATCCAGATTGCCGGTGGGTTCGTCGGCGAACAGTACGCGCGGGCTGTGTACGAAGGCGCGCGCGATCGCAACGCGTTGTTGCTCGCCACCGGAAAGTTGCGCGGGGTAATGGTTGCGCCGCGAACCAAGTCCGACCGCTTCCAAAGCGGCGCGGGCTTTCTCACGTGCGTCCGGCTGGCCTTCCAGCTCCAGCGGCAACATTACGTTCTGTTCGGCCGTCAATGCCGGCAACAAGTGAAACGACTGAAAGACGAACCCCACCAGGCGCCGACGAAGATCGGCGCGCGCTTCTTCATCAAGCTGTTCCAGCGCATGACCGTCCAGATGGATGCTGCCGCGAGTCGGCGTATCCAGTCCGGCGAGCAAACCGAGCAGCGTGGTTTTGCCCGAGCCGGATGCACCGACGATCGCGAAGCTTTCGCCTGCGCTTACTTGCATGGCGACGTTGCTTAGAATGTCGAGCCTTCCCTCGGGGCCGTTCACCGACTTGCTAACATCGCGTACCTCAAGCACATGCCTTTCAACTACCGGACGAGAACCACCACTCATGCGTCGTTTCCTATGTTTGCTTGGTCTGCTTCTGCTTTGGGGTATCGGCGCCGCACAGGCATCGTCCACGCAGGGCGTGCCCGCGAAACAACTGCTGGTGCTGGGCGACTCCTTGTCTGCCGCGCACAACATTCCCGTAGAGGCCGGCTGGGTGCATCTGCTGGAAGTACGTCTCAAGCAGATGGAGCCGGGCTGGACGGTGATCAATGCCAGCATCAGCGGAGAAACCTCGCTGAGCGGACGCAACCGTCTGCCGGAACTGCTGGCGCATTACCGCCCCCGCGTGGTGGTGATCGAGCTGGGAGCCAACGATGGCCTGCGGGGCTTGCCGCTCAACGAGCTGCAGGCCAACCTTTCCGCCATGATCGATGCGGTCTTAAAAACCGGCGCGAAAGTGCTGCTGCTGGGTATCGAAATGCCGGTGAATTACGGGCCGCAGTACCGCGAAGGCCTGCGCGCTGTGTACGCCGACCTGGCTCGCGACAAGCACGCGGCGCTGGTGCCGTTTATGCTCGAAGGGGTGGCGCTCAATCCCGCGCTGATGCAAGAGGACGGCCTGCATCCGGTGGCGGAAGGCGAGCCGATCGTGCTGAACACAATCTGGCCAAAGCTTAAACCGTTGTTGTGATGAAACAGCCCATACAGTTTCGTCCACTGAAATTCACATCCCTCTTACCACCCTAGCCGTTAGCCTTCACAAATGTGAAGACTCCTACAGCGGCGAGGCGAATATGAGTTCACGTGACGAACATGCAGGGCTGATCCTGTTGGTCGAAGACAACCGTCAGATCGCGGAAATGGTCGGCGAATTTCTGGAGCGGCGCGGGTATTCCGTTGATTTTGCTCAGGATGGCGTCAGCGGCCTGCATCTGGCGGTATCCAACAGCTACGACGTGGTGGTGCTGGACCTGATGCTTCCGGGCATCGACGGCCTGGATGTCTGCCGCAAGTTGCGCGGCGACGCCAAGAAATCCACCCCTGTGCTGATGCTCACGGCGCGCGACACTTTGGAAGACAAGTTGGTGGGCCTGGAAGCGGGTGCCGACGACTACCTGGTGAAGCCTTTTGAGGTGCGCGAACTGGAAGCCCGCCTGCGTGCCCTGATCCGCCGCGATCGCCGCCAGGTATCGAGCGAGGTGCTGACCGTGGGCGATATGACCCTGGACACCGCCACCCTCCGCCTGACCCGCGCGGGTCAGGAGCTAACTGTGTCGCCGATCGGGCTGAAGCTTCTTGCGATCCTGATGCGCGAATCGCCCCGTGTAGTCAGTCGGCGCGATATCGAACGGGAAATCTGGGGAGATACCTTGCCCGATTCTGACACGTTGCGTTCGCACCTTTATAATTTGCGCCGGGTGATCGACAAGCCTTTCGATCGTCCGTTGCTTCACACCATCCATTCGGCCGGTTACCGCTTGGCCGACTTGGATGCCGAGTCGACCCCTATAAGCCACATTGCATAATCGCCCGATACAACCATTCATGACCTCCATGGGGGCCCCTTCTACACGCGCAGTCCGTGCGCGTGGCGGATTTCAACGCCGGTTGCTGCTGATTTTCGGTATGCAACTCGTGGCGGTGGCCGTGGTGTGCCTGATGGGGTATTACAACGTGGCGCCGGCAAGCGCTGTACTGCTGTTGATTGTGATCGTCAGCATGCTGACCTGGCTCGCCATGGAGCGCGCATGGAGGCAAGTGAGCACGCTTGCGCAATGGGTGGGAAACTGGAAAGAAGGGCAGGCGGACCTCGCCGCGTTGCAGCCGGATCGTTTGCGTCAGGCCGATAGCGACATCGCGACCTTGGCGCGGGGTTTTCATAACTTCGCCAGCCGTATTGCCGGTTACAACGAACGCGAACGCAACTTCACTCGCGATGCCAGTCACGAACTGCGCAGCCCGCTTACCGTCATCAAGATGTCGACCGACATGCTCGCCGATGAGTCGGAGCTAAGCGAATTCGGCAAACGCTCCGTGCAGCGCATCCGTCGAGCGACGCGCGAGATGGAAGCCTTGGTCGAGGCGTTGCTGATTCTTGCGCGCGAAGCCGACAACGGTCAGGGCGAAGTGGATTTCGTCGTCAACGACGTCCTGCGCGAAGAACTTGCCAACGCACGCGAAATGCTGCACGGCCATCCGATCGAATTGCGCCTGGAAGAACCTGCGACGTTCGCGTTGCACGGTTCGCCGCGCGTATTCGCCGTGCTGTGTTGGCAATTGATTCGCCACGCGAGTCAGTACACCGGGCAGGGTGTCGTGCAGGTTACGGTGATGCCTGGCATCGTGAACGTGAGTGCCACGGCTGGCGCGGAACAGCATGCCCCGGGACCAGGACAACAAGGTTTCGAATACGCCATCGCGCAACGCATCAGCGAGCGTTTTTCGTGGCCGTTGAGTTTGCACGTGCAAGGCGGCAATCGTTATGTGGCGGAAATCCGTTTTCCGCAGCCGCAGCCGGTTTCGCGATAAAGCAGAGAAGGTGGGGTGAGTGCATTCACCCCACCTGGAGCGTTGCATCAACGCAGCGATGCATCCACGTCGAACGGGCAGCCCGTTTTTGCTTTCACATCTTCCACGGTAACGCCTTGCTGCAGTTCGATAAGCGTGAGGCCCTTGCCTTTTTCTACTTGGAACACGCACAAATCGGTGATGATAAGGTCAACCACCTGTTTGCCAGTCAGGGGCAGATCGCATTGAGGCTTGATCTTTGGCGAGCCGTCTTTGGCGGTGTGCTCCATCAGCACGACCACGCGCTTCACACCGCTTACCAGATCCATGGCGCCGCCGGGACCCTTCACCATTTTGCCCGGTACCATCCAGTTGGCGAGATCGCCGGTGCTGGACACTTCCAGGCCGCCGAGGATCGATAGGTCGATATGCCCGCCGCGGATCATCGCAAACGATTCCGCGCTGGAGAAATACGACGAACCGGGCAGTGCCGTAATGGTCTGTTTGCCCGCGTTGATCAGATCGGGATCGATATGCGCTTCGTCCGGGAACGGGCCGATGCCCAGCAAACCGTTTTCCGACTGCAGCGTGACATCCATGCCGACAGAGATGAAATTGGCCACCAGCGTGGGAATGCCGATACCGAGGTTCACGTAGAAGCCGTCACGCAGTTCTTTGGCCGCGCGCTGCGCCATCGCCATGCGGATGGGGCTTTCCTTGCCGGTGTTGGCGCCGGCGACCGTGCGGAACTCGATGCGCTTTTCGTATTTCTCGCCTTGCACGATGCGATCGACGTAGATGCCCGGCACGTGGATCTGGTCCGGTTCCAGCTCGCCCACGTCCACCAGGTGCTCCACTTCGGCCACGCAAATTTTGCCGCAGGTGGCGATCATCGGGTTGAAGTTGCGCGCGGTCTTGCGAAATACCAGATTGCCGGACGTGTCGCCCTTCCACGCCTTCACGATCGACAGATCGGCGTGGATCGCTTCTTCCAGCACGTATTCCTTCTCGCCGAAGCGTTTGGTTTCCTTGCCTTCTGCCAACTTGGTGCCGAACGCGGTGCGGGTGTAGAACCCGGGAATGCCGGCGCCGCCTGCCCGCAATTTCTCGGCCAGGGTGCCTTGCGGAACCAGGTGCAACTCCAGCTCGCCCGATAGCACCTGCCGCTCGAACTCTTTGTTCTCGCCGACGTACGAGGCATATACGCGCTTGACTTGGCGCGTCTTGAGCAACGGCCCCATGCCGAAATCATCGACTCCGGCGTTGTTGCCGACAATCGTCAAACCCTTCGTGCCTGCGGCGAGCAGGGCGCCGATGAGGTTTTCGGGAATGCCGCAAAGGCCGAAACCGCCGGCCGCGATGGTCATGTCATCAAACAGCAAACCATCCAGAGCTTTTGTCGCGCTTGCGTAAACCTTGTCCATGGGATGCCTTCATACAGGGAGAGCCAGTTGCCTAGGATACGACGGATCGGTGCTGCGCCACGTCGTTGCCAACGGCTCAAGTACCCGCGCACCCACGGCATGGGTGCATTGGCGCCCTCTTGACATTATCGTTTACGGTTGTAAACATAGTTGCGCTTACACATGTAAACGGTTGGCCATGGCTATCAGCGAAGCGGAAGCAGTGATCATGGACGTGCTGTGGCGTCAGTCGCCGCGCAGCGCCGAAGAGATTCTTGCCGAGGTGGGTACCAAGCAGGATTGGCAAGAGGGCACGGTGAAATCCTTGCTCAATCGCCTGCTGACCAAAAAGGCGGTGAAGGCCGAGCGGGATGGCCGCCGTTACCTGTATTTTCCCCGGCTGACTCGCGAGCAATATGTTTCGCAGGAAAGCAAAGGCCTACTGGACCGGCTGTTCGAAGGCCGTGTGGCACCGCTGGTGGCGCATTTTTCCGAACAGCGCAAATTGACCAAGAAAGACATCGCCGAATTGCGCAAGCTGCTTGAGGAACTCGACGATGAGCAGCATTGAACGTGTGGCGTTCGTGTGGTGTACACGCGGCTGGCCGTTGCTGCTGGCCTTCACGGTGGCCATGCTGCTCGTGCTTGCGTTGCGCCGGCCCTATCGGGGCCTGTTCGGGGCCGAGCGCGCATTTCAGCTTTGGCTGCTGGTACCGCTGGCGATGCTGTGCTGCGTGCTTCCCCACGCCCAGACCGTCACGTTCGTGGCGCTGCCGACGGTCATGCAGAGCGTTGCATCGGCGACAGTGTTGAAGCCCCGGGTCATCGATAGCGCGACCATAAGGGATATCTCGCTGCTGCTGATTTGGGTCGCAGGCACTGCGGGTACATGGATGCGTGCCCTGTTCGCACAACGCCGTTATCGCGCAAGCATGCGTGGTGCGCTGTCTATCGCCTATCCGGCGATGCGATGGCCCGTGCTGCGCGCCACCCGACCGAACGTGGGGCCCGCGATGGTAGGTGCCTGGCGTCCGTGCATCGTGCTGCCGGTCGATTTCGACGAACGCTACAACGCGTCGGAGCGAGAACTGATTCTGATGCATGAAAGCATGCATATACGGCGTCGCGACGGCTGGTGGCGCTTGTGCGCGCAGATTGCTGCGGCGGTGTTCTGGTTCCATCCCCTCGCGTGGCTTGGATGGAGGGCTTTCACCGACGACCAGGAATTGGCGTGCGATGCCGCCGTCATCGTCGAATGTCGCGC